>Ga0155551_119_pt3 | contig 29945 bp, 28 predicted proteins | sample RifCSPhighO2_12_FD_107208 | JGI IMG/M metagenome (GOLD analysis project Ga0155551, IMG submission 107208) | Chlamydiae bacterium RIFCSPHIGHO2_12_FULL_49_9
AGAGCGGATCGAGAAAGTAGCGGGAGAGCGGCTTTTTATCCACTCGAAGCTCCCTTTGAAAGGCGAATCAGGAAAGGGCGATAGGGAGAGAGACAATCGGCATAGGCGTCAGTCACTCCCTGGCCGGTCAGCGAGGCGCCGGAGATTCCGTCGACTGCGCTTTTTGTCTTGGGAGAGCCGGCGAGAACTTGGCTCACCTGTCCCTTCACTACCGTGATGCCGAGAGGCGCCGTTTGAAAGTCAGTTGATCCCGAAGAGGGGGGCTGAAAAATGAGCTTGCCCCGAAACTGCTTTTGCCAGGAGGGGAGAGAAATATCGGCCCCCAAGCCTGCCGTTTCCGCCTGTTGATACCAAGTGGCGCCGATCACCGTATCGCCGTCCGATTCGATTGCCAAATAGCCGTAGATCGCATCCCAAAGACCAAACCCGTTGATGGGGATCGCGTATCCTTCGGGCTTTTCAGGAGTCTTTGTGTTGGGAAGAATTTGGTAGATGAGTTTGAGCGGAAGATGGGCATAGCCCGTTTTTTGATTCGCCTGGAGATATTCGATGTAATTGATCTTCGCCTCTTCAAAAGAGATGAGATTGCTCTCGGAGTTTACGAGATAGGGCTTGATCCTCGCCTGATAGACGGCAAAGATTTCGTCTTGAGTCGGTTTCTGCGGATGATCTGTCGGGACGAGAATTCCCCGATCAAAGCGGGCGGGCTTATAGCTGGTTCCATTTCGGATTTGAAAAAAATCGCCGTAGCTCAAAATTTGGGCGGCGCGGAGCATTTGAACATTTCGGTCGAGCTCTTTGGCCTTTTCTTGGGGTTCCTTCAGGGCGCTTGCCAAGGTCGAGAGGAGAAGCGCTGAGACAAAGCAGATGATAAAGACAAAGCGGAGGGTGCGAAATGTTTCAGATGACACGCCATCTCCTTTTTCTATAAGCTTTTGCGGCGTAAATATCGAGAAGCGGGGAGAAGACATTGGCAAAAAGGATTGCCAGCATCACCCCTTCCGGATAGGCGGGGTTGATCATTCGGATGATGATTGTGAGCATCCCAATCAGAAAGCCGTAGATCCACTTCGCCGAGTTCATGGCAGGACTCGACACCGGGTCTGTCGCCATAAAGACAAGGCCAAAGGCAAGTCCCCCGAGAAGAAAGTGCTTATAGATAGGGAAATCAAAATTCGCCGGGTTCCAGGCTCCTCCCATTGGGCCGATGAGATGGGAGCCGAGTTGGAAAAGAAGCGAGGTGAATAGCGCGCCAAAAATGACAGCGAGCATCGTTCGCCATGAGCCGATCCCGACAAAGATTAAAAATAGGGCGCCGAGAAGGCATGCGAGAACAGAAACTTCTCCGAGAGAGCCGAGCTTATTGCCCAAAAAGAGATTCCAGTCGCTAAGATGTCCAACGCCATATTTGAGCTGAGCAAATTGTTGAGCCGAGAGAAATCCATCACTGCTCAAACCCAATCCCCCCGCATCGATCGGCGCAGTTGAAAATTTTTGGAGGAGCTCATCGCTTAAGCTGCCCAAAGAGTTTACTCCGCCATTCCACTTTTGAAACTGGCTCTGAATGAGATCTCCCGTCAAAACCGGTTCGTGAAAATCGTTGAGCGCAATCGCATCGATGTGGATTCTCTTTACATCTGACGATGCGTGGAAAAGGGAAAGGGCCGATGGCTGCGAATAGCCGTCGATAGGGGAGAGCCCCGCCGCCTGATTCATCTTTAAAAGACTTGTCTTCACGGTCCAAAGATTTTTGCCGGCCCAAACTTCTCCTGTCATATAGGCGGGAAAGGCAAAATAGAGAAAGCATCTGCAGGTGAGCGCCGGATTTAAAATATTCATGCCCGTTCCGCCAAAGAGCTCCTTGCCGATTACAATGCCCGCTGAAATGCCCGCTGCCGCCATCCAGTAGGGGATCGTCGGCGGCAAAATGAGGGGGTACAAAATGCCGGATACGAGAAATCCCTCTGCGATTTCGTGCTTGCGGAGGATGGCAAAGAGAGCCTCCCAAAAACCGCCGACCGCATAGGAGATAAAGACAAGGGGCAAAAAGATCGAGAGTCCCTCATACAAGATGGCGCTTGCATGCATGGATGCAAAACTCCAGTAGCCTCCCCAGGACTTCGATGCCTCTAAATAGGCGTCCATGAGCTTGTAGTCGCCGCTTGAATAGACAACCGATTGGATGCCTGCATTCCAAATCGCGACGAGAATGCAGGGAAAGAGCGCAATGACGACGAGAATCATCCACCTTTTTACATCCACTGCATCGCGGATGTGGGGCGCGCGTCTTGTTTGTGTTGGAACCGAGGCGAAAAAGCTGTCAATTGCGTTGAGAAGCGGTTTGAACATGCAATTGAGCGTATCGGACTCAACTTATTTTTTGCAACGGAGAGAAAAAGCTCTGTTTGCATATACTGCAAGATATGGCGAGATATCGAGTTTTTGGTTTTTTGGGAGCGACGCTTTTTTTGTGCGCTGTTTTCTTTCAGCCGATTGCAAAAACACTTGTTGGCGTTAGCGTCAGATCGGCGCTGAAATGGAACGGTTGTGGGTTTGCCTACAGGTCCATTGAGTTTGAAAAGGGACGCGTCGTCTTTAATGAGCCTGTTCTCTTCGATCAGGCGGGCGAAAAGTCGGCCTTTCACGCAAGAGCAGAAAAAGCGTCGCTCCTTTTTGATTTTTCTCACTTTCCCAAAAAGCTCAAAGGGTGTCTCAATATCGAATCTCCCACTGTGAGTCTCCTCTCGCCGTGCATTGGAAATGGGAAGAGGAGCGGTTGGTTTGACCTTCAGGTCGATGTGCGAGATGGGACTGTGGAATGGCCGGGATTGGAGAGGGCGCAGTTCTGGTATGAGAAGGGGGCCGCAAATCAGGTGGGCAAGCTCAAACTCCGGTGGACCGATTCGGATCTTTGCCTGGAGGCCATCGAGGAGAGTTCGGGATGGAAAGTCGATCTCGACTTAAAAGAGATCAAAGCTCCATCGTTGCAGTCTCTGATTCGTTTTTACGCGCCCGACCCATTTCAACAAGTGGAGATCGTGGACGGGACTCTCAGCGGCTCTATTTTCCTCGTTTTAAAAGAGGGAGCCGTTTCTGAGACCTCCTGCCGGCTTGAGACAAAAAATCTGAAAATAAAGACCGATCAGTTTGAGCTCTTTTCCATCGATGCCGACTGTGAGTGGGAAGGACCTGTTAAAGGGTGCACTGAGGGAAGACTTTTGGGCGATTTTCTCCCTTTTGCAGAAGATGGCAGGCTGAGAGTTTCCATAAACGGGCTCAATTTCGAGTCGAATGGATCTTCTCTTGAAGGTTTAAGAGGAGAGATTTCTTACAACCCCGGCATGGGCGCCAGGTGGGAAATCGAGTCGGTCGGATTTTCTCGAGGGACACAGTTTCCGTTCCGGTGGGAAGGGCGCGGTTATTTTCACAAGGAAATGGACAACTGGCTCGAATCAAGGGCATTTTTTGGAGATGCATCGGAAGTGCTCTTTGAAGGGAGAGAGCAAGGGAAGGAGAGGAGCTGGACGGTCAATTGCAGATCTTTGAGCTCTTCTATGGGAACTCTTTTGCAAGCTCTTTTATCCACTCAATTTGACTGCGCGTCGATCGAGTTTTTAGAAGGGACTTTGAGCGCCAATGCCCAAGTTTATCTCAAAGAAGACGCGATTTCTTTTTGGACGGCGCCCCACTTTGCTATTGAGGGGGCTGACTTTCGAGCGGGCGATTTTTGCTTTAGCTGTCAAAAAACGGAAGGAAAAGCTTCCCTCGACGGCGGCGAGGTGGCTCTTGTCTCAGGGGCTATGGAAGCTCCCCTTCTCAAGGGAGCTGACTGGAACGGGACATGTAAATGGGAGGGGGGGGTGATGAGCCTCTCCCATTTTACAGGGAAGATAGAGGATGTTGAGGTCAGTTTAGATATTGAAGGGGCCCTTAACTGTTGGAAGCTGAATGCCGATCTCAAAGGCGCTCTTTGTGGAAAAGTGGCTTCCCGCTTGGCCCTTCAGGGAAAAAAACTTCAGTTCACAGTTGAAAATGGCTCTTTGGAGGGGCTCGAGTTTAAAGGGGCCGGCTGGTTTGAAAACGGTGTTTTTGCATTCGCAAGCGATGAGTTTCATGGAAAAATTGACTGGCTCTCTCGCTTCCATGAGGATTTTGACTGCGTAGGGCGAGTGGCCTCTTTTGAAAAGGGGTTTTTTGTCGAGGGAAACCGCTCTTTTTATAACTGGTCGCTGCAGGCCAAAATCGAAGAAGCAAAGGGGAATCTTTTTCCTGAAACGGGCTTTGAAAATCTGAAGATGGAGATTTTTGCAGAGCCCAACTTCCTCGCCTTTTATGGGATTGAAGCAGATCTCGTTATTCCTCAGGGAAGAATCAAAATTGAGTCTCCCGGTTTACGCAAAGTAGGCTCTGATTGGGACTTCGATGTGCGCTGCAAGGGGAAAAACTGGGATCCGATCCGCCTTGCGGGGTCATACCTTGGAGAAAAAGTTCAAATCGATTCGAAAAAAAGTCACTTTTTTGGAGCCCCTTTCCACATCGAGGAGTTCGATCTCGAACCGAACGGCGATGTTGCCCGTTTCGACGGAAGAGTCGAGTTTCCCTGGAGCTCAGCTCAAGCGGGAAGCTCTTTTTTTAAACAGCTCTCGATTGGGACTTGTTTAGATCTTCCCTTCGATGGAACGCTCGCCCTTCAAATCCATTATGCGAAAGAGGGGGGATCGGAAGTTTCATTAGAGGCTCTCAATGCGAGCTGGAAGGGCAAACCGATCTGTTTGAATATGCACGGAGTTGAAAAGGAAGGGCTTTGGGAAGTAGATCGATTCGATTGCGCCGACTTTTCCGCTTCTTTTTCTCTGGAAAAAGAGGGGAAGGATTTCCACATTCAGGCGGGCAAGGGAAGCTTGGGAGAGGGGCTTGAAACCGAGTTTAGCGGCAAAGTAGGCCTCAATGATTTAACCAATATGGCGATCCACTGCTCTTTTAGACTCGAAAAAATGGAGCTCGATCTCTTTGAGATGAATTCGATGATTCCGATCGGAGGCCTTGAGGGGATCTTGCGCGGCAACGGGCATATCGCCTATAGCGGAAAGTGGGAAGCCGATTTAGATTTTTCAGCCGAGAATTTAAAGGCAGGTCCTCTCGAGTTGGAAAATCAGGGGCCGATCCATCTTTATTGCTCATCTGAAAAGGGGATTTTTTTCAGCGGACTTGATCTTTTGGTTGCGAAAGAACCGGTCAATTGCAAGATTGAGCTCCTCCAATACGATACAGCGCGCTCCCACTGGATTTTTAAAAGATCCCACATGCATCTTCCGGCCGATTTTCTTGCCTCTTTTTTCAATCGGGGCCCCGCTTTTCTCAAAGCTCTCGATCCGGAGCACGATCTCGATTTCATCGCGGATTTTGACTGCGCCTCCGATTTTTCTTGCCTGAATGGCGTGATGCAAGAGGGTTTTATCCCGATCGGGGGCGCGGTGCGCCACATTCAAAACCTGGAGCTCGTCTGGGATAAAAGGGGAACGATCTCTCTCGACTACATCCACCAGGGCAATTTAATCAAGATGGGACTCGACATCGCCTTTTCTCCCCAGATCGAGGGGCGCCTTACATTGGAAGATAGGCAAAATCCTCTTCAAGAGGGGGAAAGGGCGCTCACAATCGACTGGAAGTATGTAGAGAATAAAGGCGTCTCAATTGAGGCAATCGAGGGAATCTTTGGCGGGATCGACGCCTCTTTTCATGCGCAGAACGTAAATCGGCTGATTGGAAGCGCAAGGGTGAATTTCGAAGCGCTTGCTCCCTTTTTGCCTCCCGATGTAGCAGTTGTGTTCCAAGATCTCAAAATGGGCAAAGGCTATGAGCTAAAAGGGCATTTGGCTATTGATCGGCTCAGCTGCTCTTTTAGGGGAATTTTGAGCGGCAAGCAAATCGATCTTTTCGGCTATCAGTTTAGAACGCTTCTGGCGCAAGTGGATCTCGGCGCTGAAAAAATGCGTATCTACGATCTCAAAATCAGCGACAGCTCCGGGACGATGAAAATCGACGATATCGTTTTAGAGGGAAAGGAAAATATCCCCTGGACGATCTCGATTCCTCAAATTGCGATCCGCGAGTTTCGCCCAAGTCTTCTTCAAAAGCCGGGCGAGGCGCTGGGGCAGGTTGGCCCGCTTGTCGTGCGCGAGCTGAAGATCGTCGACTTCAAGGGACTTTTAGATGACGGCAGCACCTATATGGCAAAAGGGCAGCTCAACTTCATCAACTCGTTTAAAAGAGAGCATACCGTCTTCGATATTCCCTCAGATGTCTTGAGCCGCATCGTCGGACTCGATCTCGATCTCCTCATTCCCGTCAGGGGGACGCTTTCCTATGAGCTCAAGGACGGACTTTTTCGCTTTACGGAGCTCAAGGGCGCATTTAGCGAAGGGGAGAGATCGGAGTTTTTCTTAGTCAGCGATGGGCTCTCTCCCTGCATGGACTTGGACGGCAATTTAAAGATTTTTGTTCAGATGAAGCAGTTTGTTCTATTCAAACTGACAGAGGCGTTTTTAATCTCGATTGACGGCACTCTCGACGATCCCAAATTCCATCTGCAGAAAAAGCGGGGCTTTTTAGGACTGTGAAACCTATTTTTAATTTGATTCTCGATTTTCTCTTTCCTCCTCTCTGTCTTTCTTGCAGCGAGAAAGTGGAGACGAAATTTCTTTGCCCTGCTTGCTGGGAGCTGTGCGCGCTGCCCGATCCGATTGAGCGGTGCCGCCACTGCTTTGAAGAGCTCGAAGAGGGGAGGGGAATGTGCGGAGAGTGTATGAAAGAGCCTCTGATAAAGACTCCAAGAGCTTTCGTTTTCGATAGAGGAGCTCCCATCCGCTTTAAGGTAGATCAGTTGGAGGGGTTTGCCGCTTTCATGATCTATCAGTGGATTCAGCTCGATTTGACATTGCCTGATTGGGTGATTCCGATGCCGGATCCGATTTCAAAAAAACTGGCCAAGGAGATCGCAAAAAGCCTTAGTGTTCGCTACGGCGAGCTCCTTCAGGAAAAAGGAGGAGAGATCAAGCTGAGAAAGGAATTGGAGGAGGATCTCGATCTTCTCCTCATCGATTATTTAAGTCCGCTTTCCTGGCTTGACGGAGCGAGCTCGGCGATTTCTGTCTTGATGCCAAAGAGGGCTTTACTCCTCTCCCTTTTTCGAAACACATCGTCCCAGCCGGCCTGTCCCATAAACTCGTAGCCTTTTGAGGCCAAAAAATATCTGATCTTCGATTCGTTAAAATTGTTTTCCACCTCGATGATCTCGATATCGAATTTTTCAAAATCGATCGATTGGAGGATTTCAAATTCTCCTCCCTCCGTGTCCAGGCTTAAATAATCGACGTGGAAATAGCCGTTCTTTTCCAAAATGTCATTCAATAAAAAGCACTCGACTGCAATCACATCGCAGCTATTGGTCGGAGCAGAATAGATTTCCGTGAGGGCTCGCCCTAAATGGGTAGGGTCATAGTAGTCGAGAAGCCCGCTCAGCATTTCCGGATAGCCTTTGATTCTCAAAAAGCGGCCTGTTCCCGCCTTATCCGAGATGCAGCCTTTGACACAGATGGAGGATCGATTTTTTTTGAGCTCTTCAAACACTTCGGGGATCGGCTCGATGCAAATCCCTTCCCAGCCGAGCTCTTCAAAGAATTTGGTATTGCTGAAAGTAATTCCGTCATGCGCTCCAATGTCTATAAAAATACCCTTCGGTTTTTCTTTGAAGAAGCTCTCATAGATGTACTGATCTTGTCCGCACTGGCTGTAGAACGTAAGTAGGAGGATTGGAATCATGCTTTTCCAAAAATGGGATTTGGCGTAGCATGCTGCCATGCTTTTGATTATTTTTGCACTGATTGTCACTTTTGTCCTCTTTTCCAAAGGGTTTCGGATCGTGCCTCAACAAGAGGTTTGGATTGTCCAAAGACTCGGCAAGTTCAATCGCAGATTGGAGCCTGGACTCAATTGGACGATCCCTTTTGTCGATGAGGTGGCCTATCGCCACTCTTTGAAAGAGGAGGCGATCGACGTCCCTGAGCAAATGGCGATCACTCAGGACAACGTAAGCGTTGTTCTCGACGGGATTGTCTACGTCAAAATCGTAGATCCCTCTGCAGCCTCCTATGGCGTCAAGAATCCCGTTTATGCATTGACTCAGCTCGTTCAGACAACCATGCGATCAGAGATTGGAAAGATCCCTCTTGACAAGACGTTTGAAGAGAGAGAATCGCTCAATGCTCAAATTGTAGAGGCGATCAATGAAGCGGCCGTTTCCTGGGGCATCCGGTGTCTTCGCTACGAAATCCGCGACATTAAGATGCCCGCTGAGATCAGCAAAGCGATGGAGCTCCAAATGACAGCCGAGAGGCAAAAAAGAGCGCGCATCCTCGAGTCAGAAGGGCTGCGTCAGGCGCACATCAACGAATCGGAAGGGCAGCGCCAGTCTCAAATCAATATCGCCGAAGGGATGCGGGAGAAAACAGTCCTTGAATCAGAGGGAGCCCGCATTGCCAGAAGCAATCTCGCCAAAGGGGAGGCGGAAGCGATTTTTGCCCTCGCTGAAGCAGCAGCTTTGGGAATTGAGCGGGTTGCGAGTGCGCTTTCCCATGAATCTGCCGATAAGGCGGCTTCTTTACAGATCGCAGAAAAGTATGTAGAGGCGTTTCGCCATCTCGCCAAAGAGACCAATACGGTCATCTTGCCGTCCAATCTCCAGCATCCTGGCTCGATGGTGGCGGAGGCGATGTCGATCTACGACGCAGTCAAGAGAAAGCAACCCTCTCAACTCGCCGGCAAATGAGAATAGTCTGGTGTTTCCTTCTGCTCGCCTCTCATCTTCAGGCAATCCCGCAGTATTATTGCACAGCGGCAGACAGCGGCTATTTCAAGCCCCTCATGGGGCTTATCGGCAGCATCCATGAGTCCAATTTTGACGACTTGGGAGAGATTGCGGTTTTTGATATCGGCCTTAAAAAAGAGGAAATCTCTCAGCTTGAAAATATCCAAAAGGTGCGCGTTTACCGAGTCGATACAGACAATCCCGATGTGCTCCACTTTTTTTATCCACCGAATGCTAGAAAAACGCTCGGCTGGTATTCGTGGAAGCCGATGGTTGTAAAACAATCGCTCGATCTGTTCCCTTATGTTCTTTGGATCGACGCCGCAGCAACGGTTTTGCGCCCTCTGAATAACCTCTTTGAATCGATCGTTAAAAATCGATACTTCCTTGTGACCATCGGCGACGAGAGAAAAGCCGATGGCAGCCCCGTTCATTCGGTCGATTGGCAAACAAATGGTTTTTTAAGAGAGAAATTTCAGCTCGAAAAAGAGGAGAACCGATGGATTCTATCCCAAGATTGCGTTACCTCATGCATTGTGGGAGCATCCCGAGAGGCGTGGGATGATTTTGTGGGGGATTGGTTTGAGGCAACGAAGGACTTGAGGAATTTTATCGACGACGGCATTCCTTATGGGTATGGGTGCGCAAGACACGACCAAGCCGTTTTGACTCTGATCGCCTACACCAAAAAGTTAACCATTTTCGATCAGGATTTTACTCAAAAAAACCCGATTGCCCTCGGAGAGGATCTTTTTTATATCACCTGGCACCATCTCTTTGTCGACGCAAAGACTTCGGTTTATAGTTCGAGACAAGACCTTCGAGCAGTGCCCTATTTCTCATCTCGCATTCGCCTTAATTCTTTTTAAAGACGAGACAGCGCACTCCCATCGACTCTTCTCTGATCCACTCGCAGCGCTGCATTAGAAAGGTCGTCGCTTTATTTTTCGTCGGCAGATCAGCTTGATTGAGCCAGATATAGCCTCCCTTCTTTACCTTTGGGTAATAGAGAGTGACGTCTTGAAGGCTCCCTTCGGCAGAGCAGTTGCCGTCGATGTAGAGAAAATCGATCTGTCCATCTAAAAAGAGAGCTGCCGCCTCTTCAGACAGTCGTCGAACCGGGCAGCAGTAATCTGACAGTTTTCGTTGATTGATGAGAGAGATGAAGTAGTGATTGATATAATTCATATCGATTCCTATCTGGCTCCACCAAGAGAGATAGGGGTGATTCGGTTCGAATCCCTTTTGGACGGCTTCATTGTCCCAGGCGTCGATTGCATAAACAACTCCTTGGCCCAAAAAACTCAGAGTTTGCGCGATCGGGTAGGTGCTTGACCCTCCGAATGCGCCGATCTCAACGGAAATCAGCGGCTTGATTTCATAGACGAGATCCATCAGGCGATCTGCTTGATCCTTGGAGCACCAACCAGGAATAAGGGGAAGATCTCTGGAGATTGTGTCTTCCTTGAATCGATCCCAAGATTGAGGATAGGCGCAAAGAGACATCGCAGCGGCGAGGAGAACTATTAACCTTTTCATAAAATCCTTTTGAAGAGGGAAACTTCTAGAGGTTTTTTGAATTTGTGTCTATGTTCTTCCGCCTTTCCTACAGGTGAAAGTATGAAACGGATTTTTCTTCTTTTTCTTTTTGCAGTTTCTCTGCGCGCCAAGACGATCGATGTGATCACACACTTTATGGATGATCTTTTTCTCGATTATAAAATCATCCATAAGGCCGGATACCAGATCCGGGTTGGGGAGATTGAGGACTATTGGAGAGGGCGCTCTCCTTTTGCCGAAGATCTCCAAAAGATTCTCGTTTTCAACCCGTTTAAAAATTATAACGATCTGACCTATCTGCCAAAGGAGAAGCTCGTCCTATTCGTCTGGGAGCCGGTTCAGCCTCCCGCATGGTATTACAATGCGTTTTCCCGAGTTTATACCTGGGACGATGCGCTCATCGATCAGGTCAAATTCTTTAAGTTTTATTATCCCCATATGGTGCCGATGCTTGCAAACCTCCCTCTATTCGAAGAGAAAAAGTTCTGTGCGATGATTGCAACCAACATCACTTTCGAAAGAAGGAAAATGATCGAATTTTTTGAAACAAAGCCGGATGAAGATTTTGAGTTTTATGGAGCTCCGAAAGGGGATTTTGGCAAGCACAAAAACTACCGGGGGCCAATTCCCGGCAAACACTCAGGTCCCGAGAAAATTGAGGTTTTGAAAAATTACAAATTTTGCGTCTGTTTTGAAAATTGCCACCACTTGCAAGGCTATGTTACCGAGAAGATTTTCGGTTGCTTTGCTGCAGGGTGCATCCCGATCTACTGGGGGGCTCCCAATATTGATAGCTATGTGCCGAGAGATTGCTACATCGACTATCGGGATTTTGCGAGCAAAGAACACCTCTACTACTATCTCAAAATGATGACAAAAGAGGTCTATGAGCAGTATTTAAGCCGCATCCGCACCTATCTCAAAAGTCACAAGGCAGCCCTTTTTTCAAGAGAGTATTTTGAAAAAATCATCTGCGAGGCAGCCTCTAGCCATTAATCGAGGAGCCTCTCGTGCGTGTCCGAGAGGCTCGGGACTGACGTGACGAGAAGATAACGGAGAGTGTAGAGGCGTATATTGGGAACGAGGGCGATCTCGTGATCGATCGGCACGAACATTCCATGTTCTTTTTCAAATTGCAATATTTTTTCGATACCTGAGCGCCGAATGATCATCGAATGGGTTCTCATACGGCTGCCGATTTTTAGAAAATCGTTGCTGACGATCGTTCGTTTTGTGAGCTCGAACGGATTCGGAGGGGGAAGATCGGGTCTCCAGAAAAGATCCATTCGAAGCCCCCGGAGGTTGCTTTGAAAGTCGTTTTTTTCAGAGTAGATCCAGTAATCTTGGGTGTCGATATCGGTGTAAAGGACATCCCACCCCTCTTTGCCAACCAGCTCATCGAGCTTATCGATGAGATCGGCTAGATAGTGGGGGGTCGCTTTCACTGAGATATCATCTTCCAGAACCCAAATGGTCTCATAGCCTGAGTCATAGGCGTCTTGAAGAACCGATAAATGACTTAAGCTGCAACCGATCGCTCCAAGAGATGTGCAAGGAGAGAAAAAGGTGTTTCCGAAGCTCGATTCTCGAAGAAATTCAAACTCTCTTTCCCTGTTTTTCCGGTTCGGATACTGAATGGCCCACTGATAGAGCTCCATCCCGGGAGCAAATTTTACCCCCACGTCATCGAGAACTTCTTTCGGAAGACCCCAACCGTACACTGCCGGCAATCGATGGGGGATGATCCCGTAGGTTTCGAGCTCTTTTAAAGAGAGGGCGAGCTTTTCAGGCCTTTGGTCGAGATTGATGAGATAAATGAAGTCGACGTTTCGGATCTGCTTCCCTTCAGATTTATTTTCTACTTTTCTAAAGCGCTTTTCCATTTCAGAGGCGCCTAGAGCGCTGCACAAAAGAACGAAGGCAAAAAAAACCGACTGTTTCATTGACGAAAACGCTTTTTTTTTAAAGGGGTGTGGTTATACCCTTTTTCGCCAAATGAGGTCAAAGAAATGAAACAACTTTTGCCCTTTCTCTTGATTTTTTCCTCTCTCTTTGGGGAGTGGGAAAAAGCGAACTACAACTTTTCTCCCGAGCCGATCGATGTCGTGATCCCTTGCGCCCCAAAGGACGCGCCCCTTTTAGAGCTTTGTATTCAGAGGATTCGATTGCACGGAAAGAATATCCGGAGGGTGATCGTCGTTTCGAAAGAGCCGCTTACGGACTCTGCAGAGTGGTTTAACGAATTGGACTATCCGTTTACTAAAGAAGATGTGGCGTTGGAGATTTTTAAAGAAGATCGGAAGGCCTCAGCCGCTTTTTTGGATCACCCGAAAACGAGAATCGGCTGGATGCTGCAGCAGCTATTCAAGCTCTATGCTCCTTTTGTGATCCCCGGCATCTCATCGAATGTCCTTGTGTTGGATGCTGATGTTCTTTTTGTTCAGCCAACAGTTTTTATGACTGATAGCGGAAATCCTCTTTTTGCTCTTGCCATCGAATATAACCCCGAATATTTCCATCACGCCTCTCGGCTCTTGCCTGGTTTTAAGAGAGTGGGCGGCTATTCGGGAATAGCCCACCACATGCTATTTCAAAGGGCTGTCCTCGAGGATCTCTTCCAAAACATCAAAGATATTCACAGAGTAGAGCCTTGGAGAGCGATCTGCCGTGCGGTCGATTTAAAAAGTGTTTTTCTCTCTCCTTTTTCCGAATATGAGATCTACTTTAACTTCATTTTAAAAAAGAGCGATCAGGCTATTTTGCGCTATCTGCCCTTCATCGACATCGACTCGATTGAAAAGGCATCTCTTTTTCACGATCCGGGATATGTATTTGTCACATCCCACTCCTACAACAGGAAAAACCATGAATAAATGTCTTTTTCTATACTTAAGTTTTTCCCTTTTTGCTGAAGATCTTCACGAGGAGGTATTCTCCCATATTTATCGAAACAAAATCTGGGGGGTGAATGGAGAAGGGGAGGGGGGTTCCGGCGGCGGGTCTCTTCTGGAAAATGTTCAGCCCTACATGAGATATCTCGAAAAATTCATGAGAGAAAATGAGATCCGAAGCGTTGTCGATGCCGGGTGCGGCGATTGGGAATTTTCAAAATACATCGATTGGGAAGGGATCGACTATTTAGGCCTGGATGTTGTCCTTTTTGTCATTGAGAAAAACCAAAAGAGATACGGAAAATCCCACATTCGATTTGCCCACGCAAACTTTTTGACGGCGGACTTGCCGAAGGCCGATCTTTTTATCTGCAAGCATGTGTTTCAGCACCTGACGAACCGAGATATTTTGGCTTTTTTACCCAAGCTTTCCAAGTTTAAATACTGTTTGATTACAAATGAGGTGGATCCCCGTACTTTTTCGAGCGACAATCCCGATATCGATGTGGGGGGAGGGCATAAGATCGATCTCTCCCGCTCTCCTTTTTTCATTCAGGGAACAAAAATTCTCAATTTCTACATTGGAAGCTCGCTCCATCAAGTGTTTTTGATAAAAAATTAGTGAATGGGAACGACGATTTTGATCGGCTGCGGGAATTTTAGGTCGACATTCATTTGAAGAAGGATCTTGTCGATTAAGACTTGATTTTGAGTTCCTCGTTTAAAGTGGTAGGGCGACGCAACAATCTGGTAGGGAAATAGCTTCGATGCCATGAGGCTGTAACTTGAATCGCTTCGGATTAAACAGTCGAACTGCGCCATCGAGAAAAAATCCTCGAGAACATTTCTATTCGGGGTATTCCCGAGTTTTCGACAATCAAACTCGATATCGAGCCCCTTGCAGCTTGCCGCAAATAGCGCGAGGATAGCTGCCGGATTTGAGTAGTCGGTAAATAGATAGACATAGAGGGGTTTTGGGATGTTTTTAGCGAGGAGATGAAGGGCATTGATGTAGTAGGCGGGAGGAGGGCCTTTCATCGGCCAGAGCGCTGTGAACCTGGCCCATGAAGATTCTTCTCCCTCGCCCGTTCTCACATGGACTGCAACCGTCATGCAGTCCGCCGGCAGATCGAACTTTGGGATAGGGATCAGGGGAGCGATTTCCCTCTGAAGTTGCGCTGAGAATTTGGGATCATCCCAGTTGACTTGGGTCCAGACAGGAAAACAATTCGGCGTATCAAAATCCTGAGACGTTTCTGGATAAAAAGGGATGTCGATTCGAATCGGTCCCCTCTCTGAATCTATATTCCAAAGATTTAAAAAATCTCCCTCTGATTGAAGGGTCAAAACTCTCTCTATCGATGCTTGGGGGGGGAGGGTTCGATCGAGAGCGAGGAGATGGGAATAGGGAAATGGGGTGTAGATAAGGGGGACGTCGAGGATGTAAGAAATCCACTTCCCATGAGCGTAAGCCAAAAGATTATCTCCAAAGCGGCCGCCGCTTAAAGTGTAAGAAACAGCAGACCCTTCTCCCAATTCTGCCTCTAGAAATGGGCAGTTTAAAAAGATTAAAAGGGCAAAGAGAGTTGAACCTAAAATTTTAGTGAGATAGGTTCTTCTCATTTTGTTCTATAAGAGTCGATGAGATGCGTCCAATAATCGAGGCGAAGAGGCTCGAGCGAAAAAGTTTTTTTCGAGAGCTCTTCATATTTTTGATTCAAAAATTCCTCTGTAACGCTCTCCCAATGATCGATCAAAACAACCGGTAGACCTTCATAGACCGCATCGATAGTCGATCTTTTTACGATTGGATAGGCGCCGAGATAAAGAGACTCCCAGAGACGGTGGGTGTCAATGCCGTTGCCCCTTGGGCTCAATACGAACTTTGAATCGGCCAAATCTCTTAGGTAAGCAGCGAAATTTTTGCCCTGCGAGCTATAGCAAAAGGGAGCGCTTGAGAAAAGCCTCCAGACATCCGCTCTTTCTAAAAAGTAGTTGCTGACAGTCAAATTGTAATAGAGGAGATGTGTTTTTGGCCCTACTTTGGTCCACTCGATCAGCTCCGCTTTTCCGTGAGGCCATTCATAGTTGGCGATTCCGATGGGAATCGGATGGAGCTTGGGATGATTTGCCCATTCGATATTCATCGCAAACCAAGCGATGAGTTTGGGATCCTCGAGATACTCTCCCCATGATCTGGGCGCCCCATAGTCTGAATTGTGAGTGATGAGAATATAGCGATGTTGAATTTGTGGATGGAAATATTGAAAGAAATGACCTGTATAATCGGTTTTTACAAAAATCACGCTCCCTTCAAAAACTTCCTTCGGAACAATCGTGTTTTGATGCTCGTCAAAGACAAAGTCGGCAAAGACTCTAAATCCATCCCCCGAGATAAAAGGGGGGAAAGCCCTTCGATTGTGAACATGCTCCGGGAAGGGAACCCCAAAAACAAATAAGGGGAAAAGGAGGAGCGCAAGATATGCCACTTCAGGATCTCTTGATATTATTTGGGTACTTGCCCAGATCTCCTCCGGATTCGAAAAAAAAGAGGAGAGAGAGCATTGATTCCTCTTGAGAGGTTTTCTTAAAAAGATCTGAGACTATAAGATTTAAATCCGTTGTTGTCAAAAATTTCTTTCGCCTCTACAGTATGCCGCTTTCTGGAGGAAAAATAATGCTTCGATTGGCTCTATTCTTGTTTATGGCAACGGCTCTCTTTGGCCAATCGTTCGTGTTTGTGCATATCGGGCCGAATATGCCTGCCTATTTAGCATCCGCAATCCGCCAAGTGAGGCTCTTCAATAAAGAGTGGCCGATTTATGTCATTGCTCCGAAAGATGAGTTAAAAAAGCTCCCGTCGGGCCTTTTTCACACTTCCGTCCCGATTGAAACGGTTCCGATCAGCCCGGAGCACGAACGATTTCATGCTGAAGGGGTTCAGTCGGGATTTTGGAGATACACGACAGAGAGATTTTTCTATCTTGAGTCGTTTATCAAACAAAATGAGATGAAAGACGTCTTTCATTTGGAAAACGATATCATGCTCTATTGCGACGTCAGCAAAATGCTTCCCGTTTTTCAGACTTATTATCGAGGGATGATCGGAGGAACTTTTGACAATGACACCCGATGTATCGCAGGTTTTGTCTATATATCGGGATCAGCGCCTCTTGAAAAATTCGTTCGCTACGTCGCTGAAATGGCAAGATTCGGTGCGAATGACATGATTTTGCTCGGAAATTTCAGAAACGCATATCACAGAGTCTATGCTGAGTATTTGCCGGTTATTTTGCCGAACTATGATCTCCCTTTTCAAAATGCTCTCGGCTCTAAAGCTCGAAATCCGGCGCTCTATTATACCTGTTTTGAGCAGTTTGGTTCGATTTTCGATGCGGCGGCCTTTGGTCAATACATCGGCGGAAATGATCCAATTCACCCAAAAGCCAGGCCCGGGTTTATCAGTGAAAGTTCCATCTTCAATCCGTCGCTTTTTGGATTTGAGTGGGAAAAAGATGATGAGGGGAGACAAGTTCCCTATGTCTCTTATAAGGATCAACGCTGCAGGCTGAACAATCTGCACGTCCACTGCAAAAATTTAGGGGCCTTTTCTTCGCTTAACAGCCAGATGCCGACACTCGGACTTCACAGGTAAAAAAAGGGGGCAAGGAAGAACTCTTGTCCCAAGAACCTATCTCAATAAAATTTTTCGTCGATTTTCGAGATTATTTTGGCCGATTTTCGATCCAAATTTGGGGGGCCATATCAACAAGAGTATATTACCCCCCAAATTTGGATCGAAAATCGGCTCAAAAGAACTCGAAAATCGACTGAAACTTTTTATTGAGATAGGTTCAAGTCTCTAAGAGCGCCTTTTCACTTGAGCTACAAGGATATTATTCGGATATTCGCCAGCATCTCCTCCCGGTTCAAACGAAATCTCATACTCGGGATTGATCTCGAGCACTTTTTTGACGATCTCTTCGAGAGTTAAGTAATCAAAGAGAATGGTTCTACAGCAATGGAGATCATCGATAAGGATTGTGTGTGTCTTGATCGAGTGGCGCTTGATCTGCTCTAGCTCTTCGATGAGGGGTGTGTTTTTTCCTCCGTGTGGATCAGGAGTTCCTAGATGGCCATCCAGCCAGAAGGTGATCTCTTCTTGAATTGGTTCGATCACTTCCCAGAGTTGATAGGAGGAGTCTCTATGCCAAATGGTCACTCGGGGGTTTTTATTAAACCGCTTTCTACAGTGATTGACAAGTTGCGGCTCAATTTCTAAAGAGTGGATGTACTCAAATCCCGCTCTTAAGGCCATGCGGATTCCATTGCCCATGTATGATCCAGTTTCGACAAAATATCGGTTGGGGTGAGCACGAAATCCCTGTGGGCCCATATTCCCAAAAAAAAGAGAGGGGATCAGACTGAGAAAAAATAAAACGCGCATTCGTTCCTCTTAGTTCAAGTTGACAAGGCGGGGAACTATAAAATTTGAGTGCGTTGTTGTCAAAAAATAAACAAAAAAGGGCGAGGAAAAATCCTCGCCCCATGGATAGATTAGAATCCTGCGCCGACAGACAGTTCAGCGAAAGTCTTTGGAAGGGAGCCAGTTTGTGTAGCTGCAAGCGTTGCTTGGCCCACATCGAGCTGAGCGAATCCGCGGATAGCGCCTTTGCGGTTCATTTCATAGCCAAGAGCTACGTTGGAGACGAGTCCCTGGAATCTCTCTGTCTCTTCTGTAGCTGTGCTCTTAATCCAGCCCCATGCGAGACCTGCGCCTGCATAAAAGCTCTGGTTTTGAGCTGCGCTCAAGTAGTGGAAGTAGTTCACTTTTGGGAGCGATGCCACATAGCGCTCTGGGCCTCTGTTGTAGTTCGCAGAGATATCGATTGCAGATGCGCCCGACACAATGCGGTAGCCGATGCCAAGACCAGGAATGGCATCTCGGTTGGAGAGCTCATTCAGTTTGGAATCAGATACGTCCATGCGGATGTAAGCAAAAGAAGGATTCGCTTCTTCTACTTTTGGCAGTGGAGCTGCGATTTCAATAGGCGCTGCTGCAATGAGCGCAGGCTGTTCAACAGCTGCTTCTTGGGCGAACCCAAAAGAACTGGCGATAGTCAATAGTGATGTTGCGATTGTTTTTTTCATAAAAACCTCAGAATTAAGGAAAGGATATTATGAAAAGAGCTGCTCTATTTAAGCAACTTAAATAAATTTTACGATTCAATATTGCGGCGGACCATCTGGACTTGGCGGCGCAGCGTTTCGTTCATTTGAACCTGGTCGGTGATCTTTTTCCAGGCGTGAAGAAGGGTTGAGTGCGTTTTGCCGCCAAAGGAGGCTGCAATCTTCATGAGAGAGTCGTCGATCATCTCTTTGGCCAGATACATCGCGACCTGGCGGGCGAGCGCGATCTCTTTATGGCGCGATTCTCCTTTGATTTCAGAGATGCGCACCTCAAAGACGGCAGCGACGCTCTTCAGGATCTCCTCGACGGAGATCTTTTTATTGGGAGCGCTGGACTGGAACATCTCGCTGAGAATCTTTTCGACGATCTCCTCGTTGAGATTATTTGACATGAGCCGCGAGTGGGCGGAGAGACGGTTGATGGCCCCTTCGATTTGCCGGACGTTGTTGTAGATGTGTTCTGCGATGAAAAAGGCGATCTGATTGGGGATATTGAGTCCTCGCGATTCAGATTTATGCTTGATGATGGCAACGCGGGTCTCCAGGTCGGGCACTCCCATGTGGGCAACTAAACCCCACTCCATGCGGGCGACCATCCTCTCGGAGAGTTTGAGCTGGGCGGGCGGTTTATCGCTGGTGATGACGATTTGCTTATTTTGGTTGAGGAGCGATTCGAAGGTATTGCAAAACTCCTCTTCGAAATTGAGCCGATTTTGTAAGAACTGAATATCGTCGACGAGAAGCACGTCGAGGTTGCGGTAAAAGCGCTTCATCTTGTCGATCGATTTATTGCGAAGGTGATCGACGATGTCATTGATGAACCCTTCTGTCGTGATCGCCTGGATTCGGAGCTTTTTGTGATGTTCGGAAACGTAGTGGCCAATGCTGTGAAGTAAGTGCGTCTTTCCAAGGCCGACGCCGCCGTGGATAAAGAGGGGATTGTACGATTTACCGGGTCTTGCGGCAACGCCGACCGCAGCCGACTTGACGAACTGATTCGACGGGCCTTCTATAAAATTGTCGAAGACGTAGAGATGGTTGAGTTTGAGCTCGTAGGGAGAGGGCTCCTTTTCAGGCTTTTCTTGCGGCGCAGAAACTGGTGCGTTTTCTTGTTTCTGAGAAGCTGAAATGGAGAAGCGAATGGCTGGCTCGCCAGATCCTTTTAAAGGCAAGAAGTTGCAGAGAACATCTTTAAAGTTGTCGAGGAGATATTCCTGCACAAAAATGTTTGGAACTTCGAGCTGGATTTCATGGGGAGTTGCTTCGATCAGCTGGATGGGAGCGATCCAGTTTTGAAACTCTGCAGACGAACAGCGCGACTCGATGAAATCGATGAATTGGGCCCAGGAGTTTTTGACTTCGCAATCGAGCATATTTTTCAGGGAGAGTTTGGTTGTACGTCCAAGCGTTGAATGTAGCAAGGAGATTTGGATGCTTGCAAGGAAAAAAAGAGGGATTATCTATAAGCGAGGAGAAGAGCTGCCGCTTGCGAGGAAATTTCTCTATTTTCCGATTTTTCCAACTCGATGGCTTGGATCAGCCCTTGTCTTTTGTAGCCGAGCATGAAAAGAGCTTTTGCCCGGTTGAGTTGCGTTGGAAGGTGGGAGGGATCGACTTTGAGGGCGCGATCGAGAAGCTCGAGCGCTTTTAAGCCGTTGCCCTGTTGCAGGTAGAGAGCTCCGATGGTTTGTAGATCGTAGGCGTTGGAAGGGGAAAGAACAAGGAGCGCGTCGAAGAAGGTGAGCGCTACATCGTAAATGCCCTGTCTGATGTAGGAATAGGCCACATAGCGCAAATCTTCGATCTCTGTTCTGCCCCAGCCGAGGATCTCCAGCCAATTCGTCCCGTTCATCTCATCCTCTTTGATATTGGTTGCGCTTTGCGTTGATTAAGGAAAGCGTCTTGTCGAGTTTTTTAATGCACTCTAGAAGGGCGAGGAGGACTTGCCTCTCTTGCTCCTCCTTGTCGTCTTGGCCCTGGTTATCCTTATAAGGCTTATTCAGCGCATCTTGCAGGCTCTCTATTTTGTCGGCATCGGCCTCCTGCTTTTCCGATCCGCCGAGAGAGGGGATCAACTGGTAACTGAAGACCGTTTTCGCTTCCATATAATAGTTGGAAGGAGCGGCAAAGGCTGCCCAGAGAATTTGTTTGCCCGGCGTGAAGAGTTGTTCAAACTCGCTGGGAACGTAGGGCTTTAAGGTGGGCTGCTCCGCTTTTTGAGGAATGAAGCGCGAGTCTTGTAGGAAGCGCGCGTCGAGAATTTCCTGATCTTTGGCATACCGTTTTGATGAGTCAACGCCCAAGTTATCAATCGTGCGCGGCTTCATACTCATATATGGTAGTCCTCTCGTCCTTATCCTGATTCTATCAGCGTCTCCTTTTTTCACAAACGTTTCGAAAGAAAGGTGGAAAAATAGAAGTTAAGAAATAGATAGTCGGGGACGGAGTCCCCCCGCTACCCCTCCAATCTTTTATCCTGCCAGCGCTTCGCCGATCCTGTTCCTTTTTTCCACTGCTAAGGACTTTTGGTGGAAACTGTGAACAATCCTTCCACCTCCCTGTGGATTTGTTTGTAAGTTGTTTTTATGCAGATGTTTGCGATGTTTATTTTGGGTGTTGGAAAAGTGGGGAAAGGGTGAGTTTTGAACAACGTTTCCACAATTTTCCACAAAGCCTCCGCAAGATTTTTTTGGTGTCTAATCCGCTGATTCCAAAGTGGTTTAGAGAAAGCTTGGAAAATTGTTTTCGAAAAGGAATTGCGCAGATTTAGATTTCGTGGCTAACATGTGGAAGAACGTGGAAATGCACATGAGTGGGTTCTTCTTCAGCGGTTCTTCGGTGGCAAAACTCGACGACAAGGGGAGATTCGTTCTTCCCCAGTCGATGCGCTACGGCCTTGTTGAAGGGGGAAAGTGCGAATTCGTGATCGGTCTGGGGCTTGGCGGATGCTTGGCCATCTATCGCAAAAGCGTCATCGATAAAATCGTCGCAAAATTCCAACAAAATCAGCACGTGGCGAAGTTTCAAAAGTTTTTCACTTTGTTCTTCTCAACGCTGCACCAGACAGAGTGCGACAAATTGGGACGCGTGGCGATACCGGCCACACTAAAGAGCGCAATCGGCATCCAGAGAGAGATGGTTGTCGCAGGCGTTATGGACAAGATCGAGCTTTGGCCAAAAGAGGTTTATGACAGAAACCTGCGCAGCCTTTTAGAGGGTGCGTTGAGCGAAATGAGCCTTGCGAAAATGACGGAAGAGGCGTTTGCCCTCCTTCAAGACAGTGAAGAAGCTCCAAAGACCGAAGCTACAAGCGAACTGAATCCCCTGTACTTTGCCACAGCTTCAAAGGCATGAGAAGCCCGCACATACCGGTGCTCCTTCGGGAAGTGCTCCATGTTTTTGAAGGGATTAAGATTAAGACCTTTTTCGAAGGGACGCTCGGCGCGGGCGGCCATGCAAAAGCGATCATGGATGCGCACCCGGAGATCGAGCGGTATGTCGGATGCGATCGAGATCCGAAGGCGCTCGCCCTTGCAAAAGAGGTTTTGGCCCCCTGGGGGGAAAAAGTGGAATTGATCCACGGCAGCTACGCAGACGTAGCGAAGATTTTGGATGAACTCGGCATCGATGGCATCGATGGGTTTCTGATAGATATCGGGGTCTCATCCATGCAGCTCGATGAGAGGGAGCGGGGATTTAGCTTTATGGGGGATGCGCCGCTCGATATGCGGATGGATCCCGACGGGAAGCTGACTGCTGAAGAGATTGTCAACCGCTATCCGGAAAAAGAACTGGCGCGGATTTTTTTCGAGTATGGAGAAGAGCGGAGATCGAGACAGGTTGCAAAAGCGATCGCAGAGGCGCGGCGCAAAAAAAAGATCCAGACCACAAAACAGCTCGTGGATGTGATCCGGCCGGTAGCCACCAGAGGAAGGCTGCATCCGGCAACGCTTGTGTTTCAGGCGCTTCGGATTGCGGTCAACGATGAGCTCGGCCAGCTTGAAAAAGGATTAAAGGCGGCGACTGAGAAGCTGAATCCGGATGGGAGAATCGCTGTGATCTCGTTTCATAGTTTGGAAGATCGGATTGTAAAAAACCGATTTCGGGACGAGAAAGAAAAACTGAAAGTGATAACAAAAAAACCGGTCGGGCCGGACCTCGAGGAGATCAAGATGAATCCTCGGTCTAGAAGTGCGAAGTTGAGAGCGGCGGAGAGGATATGAAAGGGCTATTAGTAAGACTTGCGGTGTGTCTTACCGTATTTGGACTTTTTCTCTATTCTTATCTCGACATGCAAAACGAGCTGACCCAGTTGAAGATCCAATTGCCGGAAGTTGAAAAGGATTTGAGACTTGTGCGCGAAGAGTCGCGCCGTCTCAACTACGAAATCGAGCAGTTGGAAAGCCCGGCAAGGCTGATCGAACTTGCCCACCACCCAGAATACAGCCATCTCAAGCATCCGCTGCTCCGAGAGATTTTAACAGTCCCTGAAGCTTTTGCCACAAATGATCTCCCTTAGTTTATGAATTCCCAGCCAGTCGGATCGCCAGAGCGCAAGCGGCTCGTCATCATCGCCGTTTTTCTGTCGGTTCTCTTTTGCTTTCTCATCATTCGCTTCTACTACATCCAAATCGTAGAAGGGGAAAAGTGGACGAAGGTCGCTCTCGCCCAGCACCAATACGTCGCCACCGTTCCCTTTATGCGCGGCTCTTTTTACTCAAATACTGAGGTCAAGAGGGGCCATCCGGGAGAGGATCAGCCCTTTGTCGTAGACGTTCCGAAATTTCACCTCTTCATCGATCCCGATTCGATTCCTGAAGGATGCAAGAAGAAGATGGTGGAGCAGATGTCCCATCTCCTCCAGACTCCCAAAGAGAAGCTTATCTTTGAGTTTTACCGCAAAAGCCGCAGTCGAAAAATAGCGAGCTGGCTGAGCCGCGAGCAAAGACAAAAGGTGGAGCAGTGGTGGAGTGAATTGATCAAGACGGAGAAGGTCGTCAGGAACGGGATTTTTTTCCTTTCCGATTATCAGCGCTCCTACCCGTTTGGAACCATGCTCGGTCCGGTTCTTCACACCGTTCAGGGAGATAAAGATCCAGAAACGGGCCAAAGTTTGCCAACGGGCGGACTTGAAATGCTCTTCAACTCCTATTTAAGGGGAAAGCAGGGAAAAAGGTTGATTGTCCGCTCTCCGCGCCATCCTCTCGATACCGGAAAAATTTTGGAAGCTCCGGAAAATGGCGCCGATATCTATTTGACCATCAACCACTACCTGCAAGCGATTGCTGAAACAGAGCTTGCCAAAGGTGTAAAGACTGCAAATGCCAAGGGCGGCTGGGCTGTCATGATGGATCCGAGAACGGGAGAGATTTTAGCGTTGGCCCAAATGCCCCCGTTTGATCCGTCTCGCTATGCCGATTATTTCAACGATCCAAGCTTGCAAGAGAGAACGAGAGTCAGGGCGGTCACCGACTGCTTTGAGCCGGGCTCGATTTTCAAGCCGATCACGATGGCGATCTGTTTAAAAGCCAATGAAGAGTTGAAGGCCAAGGGGAAAAAACCAATTTTTGATCCCGATGAGAAAATCCCCACAGTAAACGGCTGGTTCCCCGGGAGGAGCACACCTTTAAAAGATGGGAGAACTCACGCCTTTCTCAACATGGAGATGGGACTTCAAAAATCCTCAAACATCTACATGGCGCGCATTGCTCAAAGACTTGTCGAGACGATGGGGGATCAGTGGTATAGGAGCGCCCTTTCAGATCTCTTTGGTTTCGGGAAAAAAACGCAAATCGACCTTCCCGCTGAAAGTGGGGGCTTGGTTCCCACTCCGGGGAAACTCCACCCAAACGGGAAACTCGAGTGGTCTTTGCCTACGCCTTATTCCCTTGCAATTGGCCACAACATCTTAATCAACAGCATCCAGATTGTGAGAGCTTACGCGATCATCGCCAACGGCGGCTACGATGTGCAGCCTCACCTGGTTCGAAAGATCGTGAAGAAGAAAGAGGACGGGAGCCAGCAGATTCTCGTCGACAACACGGCCTATCGCGGCGGCAAGCCTATTTTGAGCAGTCAGATTACAAAGAGGATCGTGAGGGGACTTAAATACATTACGAAGGAAGGGGGCACTTCGAAAAGAGCCGACATCTCGGGATATACTGAGGCAGGAAAATCGGGGACGTCGGAAAAGATCGTTGATGGGATCTACTCAAAAGATCATCATATCTCTTCCTTTTTGGGGTTTGCGCCGGCAGATAACCCGCGGTTTGTGCTTCTCATCTCTCTCGACGATCCGGAAAAGAAGTTTATCCCGGGAGTGGGCAAGCACCAGCATGGAGGTGTCTGTGCGGCGCCGATCTTTAAAGAGATCGCCACCCGATCGCTCCAGTATCTCGGGGTTGCCCCCGATGACCCATATGGTTATCCGCCGGGAGATCCGAGACGCGATGCGAATCGGGCCGACTGGACTTTGCAAGTGCAAAAACTCAAAGAGCTCTACGAGAGCTGGAATCGATGAAGATAAAGCAGCTTTTCAAGGGATTTGAAGTTGAGATTCGGGGGAGCAAAGAAGTTGAGATTACGGGGATCTCCACCGACTCGAGAACAACTTCGCCAGGTCATCTTTTTATCGCAAAAAAAGGGACGCGCTTGGATGGCGCTCAGTTCATCGAAAGGGCAGTGGGCGCCGGCTCACCCGCAATCTTAACCGATCTCTACGATCCGTTTTTAAAAGTGACCCAAATGATTTCTTCTAATCCGGCGGCTTTGGAAGCAAGGCTCGCCGCCAGATTTTATCAAGAGCCCTCCAAAGAGCTCTTCGTCGCGGGGGTGACGGGAACAAAAGGGAAAACGACGACGACCTATCTGATCAAGCACCTCCTCGACGGATTAAAATTGCCCTGCGGTCTAATTGGAACGGTCGAGACGATCATTGGGGAGAGCCGCATCGATTCGACGCTGACTACCCATCCGGCCGCCTTAAATCAAAAACTCCTTCGAGAAATGGTTACAAAGGGGTGCAGGGCGGCAGCGCTCGAGGTCTCATCGCACGGCCTTGTTCAGGGAAGAGTTGAGGAAGTAAAGTTCGATATCGCCGTTTTCACCAATCTCCATCCCGATCATCTCGACTATCATAAAACGGTGGAAGAATATGCGGCAGCGAAAAAAAGGCTTTTTTGTCAGGCTCCCATCTCTATTTTTAACGCAGACAGCCCCTGGTCAGACTACATGGCCAAAGGGGTGGCGCGCAAGAAGACGTTTGGAATTGAGACTGCCGCCGATCTTCAGGCGAAAAATATCCGCTTCACAAGAAACTCCACAGAGCTCGATCTCCTCTATCAGGGGCGCAGAGTTCCCGCTCAATTTCTCCTCCTGGGGAGATTCAATGTGTACAATTTCTTGGCCGCTGCCCTTGTTGGAGTTGAAAGGGGAGCCAAGTTGGAAGAGATCCTGTCGATCCTCTCTACTTTTAAAGCCGTTCCGGGAAGACTTGAAGAAGTGAAAAACGGGAGGGGGATCTCCCTTTTCGTCGACTACGCCCACACGGGAGAGTCTTTAGAGAATGTGCTGAAAACGCTGAAAGAGATCGCAGAAAGACGCCTGATTGTCGTTTTCGGCTGCGGCGGCGGAAGAGACCCGAGGCGAAGAGTCGAGATGGCGCGATCTGCCGAAAAATGGGCCGATCTTTCGATTGTTACGTCCGACAATCCGAGAAATGAAGATCCAAATGAGATTGCCCGCCAGATCCTCTCCGGATTTGAAGATCCGGGAAAAGCGTCTTTAGAACTCGAGAGAAAGAAGGCGATCGCGATGGCCATCAGGTTGGCTCAGCCCCAAGACATCGTGCTGATTGCAGGCAAAGGGCACGAAAAGGTTCAGATCTTTGCTCACCAAACTGTTCACTTCGACGACGTCGAGGCGGCAAAAGAGGCGCTTGCAATCTCCGGCCCATTTTGAGAAACTGGACTCAAAAAGGTTTTTAGGAAGCGTGACGAAATATCTTAAAAGATTTTGCGGCCATCATGGCAGCCCATCTTTGAGCGATCGTTCGTCGCCCATATTGCGACAATATGGGTCTCCTCTCGATCGCTCAAATCTGAACCACCCTGAAGCCACCAAATCTTTTAACTTATTTTGTCACACTTCCTTAGTGCAATTTCTCCTTTTCTTTTTGGCCCTTCTGATCCCTTTTGCGTCGCATGCCGCTGCAAAAAAGGATAGAGGAGCGCCCCTCGGCACATTCATCGCCGGCGAGCCAACAGCCCCCATGATTGTGATCGATGCGGGTCACGGAGGGACCGACCGGGGAGCGCGCGGCTATGTGCCCTACTGCGAAGAGAAAAAACTCTCTTTGCAAACAGCCCGCCTCGTAAAAAAATATCTCGATCAGCTCGGCTATCACGTCATCATGACGCGGAGTACCGATTGCTTTATTCCCCTCTCCAAACGGGTTGATGTGGCCAATCAGTCTACCTCCAATATTTTCGTCAGCGTCCACTTCAACTCATCGAGGAACTCGACAGCCCATGGGGTGGAAGTTTTTTTCCCCGACTCAAAAGAAAAATCGACTCGAAGCTCCTCATCAAAAAAGCTTGCAGACGCGATTTTGGGAAGAGTGATTCGACGCACTTCCGCCCATTCCCGCGGGGTCAAAAAGGGAAACTTTTATGTGATTCGGGAAACGAGGATGCCAGCTGTTTTGGTTGAGGCGGGTTTTATCTCCAACCCCGAGGAGCGCTCTCTCTTAAGAACGCGCGAATATCAGGAAAAGATCGCCCGCGGAATTGCCGACGGGATCGATCGCTACTTCAAAGATCGCTGGCGCTCTGCGACTTAGTACCCTCCCACAAAAATTTTCAGGAATTTGACCATCTTTTCCCGCCCAGCTTTGCGCTCGAGCTCGACAACTTGATGCAAGTTGCCGTCGCTCTCCGCGCTTTGCTGGACAGAAAAATCTGGGCACAAATTCTTTTGAAAATTTTTGTGGTCAGGTACTAGCGATTTTTTGTGAGAGAAGTCTTTCGACCAGGGAGAACAATTGGGGGGCGTTTTCCGGACATTTTTCTCTTGCAAGGTGTCCAAATCGCCCCAAATACTTATCTCGAAAAGCGATGAGATTTTCCCTGCTTAAATAGGATAAATATTCTTGATATCCTGTGAGCTTTTCCTTGGGGACATTCTCAAGAATGCTCTTCAAGCTAAACCAAAAAACGAGCTCTAAAAATCCGGTGAATTTAGATTTATTTTCAGAGGAATTAAACGGTATAAATGCGGCATCGAAAAAGCGGATCCGCTCTTCGGGGAGAATCGAAGAGATAGCAATTAAAGCTCTTTCAAAAAGAACATTTTCCTGGTCCTTGTCTGAATTTTCAAACCACTGAATATAAGTCCTGTAGCTTTGAGCGTTTTTTTGAAGATCGCAAAATAGGCGCTCAATATCGCTCCCAATTTGAATCTCTTCGCTTCGGCGCTCAAGCTCCATCAGGAAATAGATTGCGGCATCGATGTGGAATTCTTTGACTTGGCGGTGCGCTTTTTTAAGAATTAAGTTGGAAAGAGGATGTTTTTCAATCGAATCCCAAGCCTTTAAAATGGAGAAATTTCTTCCCCAGGAGTCGATGATTTTTTGGAAGAGTTCCTTCTCTCTTTTATCCGTGAGCGAAAGGATTTTTGACTCCACGGTTGCGATGATTGTCTTGGCTTTAAGAGTTTTGTTAAAAAGGAGCCTAATCATCAAAAAAGGTGTGTTGAACAAATAGGAAACTTCTGTGTAGATCCTTCGAAAAAAAAGGTGATCTTTGAGAGAAAAGGGAGCGCTCAATTGTGCGAGGAGAAATTTAATCTCACTCTCTAAGCTGAGATCTTTATAATACTCGATGGTCTGTCTAGAAATAGGCTGAAAGCGGTGTTTGGAAGGGTGGCATGCCCCATAGTCTACATAAAGGGAGTTGCCTTTTGAAATCGGAACAATAGGAAAGATGACAAAATGGGGGAAACCTCCCACCTCCACCCTCTCGACAACGCAATTTGGCATTCCGTCGGGGATCAAAGAAAATAAATTGCATGCGGTCCTACAATTGAGTTCTCCGATCTGGTAAGAGGGATATTCGGGCACATCTCCAATTCTTCCTCCCCAAACTCCAATAACGCCTGTCTCAATATCGATCTCTTTTCCAGCAACGATCCTGTGACGCCCATTTTGCCGAGGGATAACGCTGATCGGAAAAGGAGGGAGCGCTCTTTGCACATCTAAAGATGCAGTCAGGTAGGCGTCAAAACTCTCTGGGGCGGGCGCGCCTTGGCATGCGAGATGTCTTTGAGCCCAATACTGGATTAGACTCTCTCTCGTGGCGCTGGTTCCCACACAAAAAGAGGCTCCTCCAAAAAGTTTCTGGAATCTCGCAGCAGTCAACGGAGATTTTTCTTGGGTGAAGGGATCGATCACTTCTGCCCCGGGAATTTTCCCCGCCCATTTTTCATTTCCAAGAACTCTTGTCAGTTCGGAGAGGGAAGGGAGGAACAACCGGCGCATTTTGGCAGCAGCCAGAAGCATTTTGCTCATCTCTTTGTCTTCAGTGATCTCCGCATAGTGGAGGGGGGTCCAGCCGATCCGATCTTCCGGAAAGGGATTTGCCTTTTTCTCCAAAAGTTCTTCGACGAGTTTTCGGTTTTGGGAGAGAACTGCAAGCGCAAATGGGGTGAGCTTATAGATCTGATGTGGGTCGTCAGGCCCTCCCCGTTTATCGATCTGAGCCAAGATCGTCTCATTCGGTTGACCCAGGGCGACCATAAAATGGGGGATCAGTTTCCGATCTACGGGGGGATAAAGCTCGCGAGGGAAAAGTCGTGTAAGGGGAAATGCCGTCATTATTTGCCTAAAATGTCGTCCTCGGCGAGGATCGAACCCGCGACCTGCCGCTTAGGAGGCGACCGCTCTATCCACTGAGCTACGAGGACATGAACGAGACAGTTTATGCTGACAGGGGAGTTCCCCTCAATAGAAAACTCAGATTGCATTTCAGATCTCAAATGAAGTAATCTATTCTCTTTTTGGGAGAGGAACATGCAAGCAGATATTGGACTGATTGGACTTGCCGTGATGGGTCAAAATTTAGTTTTGAACATGGCGGACCATGGCTTCCAGGTTGCCGTTTTCAACCGAACCGCTTCAAAGACCGACGAGTTCATGGCAGGCCCTGCCAAGGGGAAAAAGATTCTCCCCGCCAAAGATCTCAAAGCTTTTGTCTCCTCTTTAAAACGCCCCCGTAAAATGATGCTCATGGTGAAGGCGGGAGCCCCCGTCGATGAGCTGATCAATGAGCTTCTTCCCTTCCTCGAAAAGGGGGATATTCTGATCGACGGCGGCAATAGCCATTTCCCCGACAGTCAAAGGCGCTACGAGGCTTTAAAAGCTAAAGGGATCCTCTTTGTGGGAA
>Ga0155551_147_pt2 | contig 25311 bp, 25 predicted proteins | sample RifCSPhighO2_12_FD_107208 | JGI IMG/M metagenome (GOLD analysis project Ga0155551, IMG submission 107208) | Chlamydiae bacterium RIFCSPHIGHO2_12_FULL_49_9
CCGAAACAAAAAGCCCTGGCCTCGGCCAGGGTTTTTTTGTTTCGGAAGAAGTAAGCCACTAAATGTGGCTTACGGGTAGGATTCGAGTCCGGACTTTAGTCCGGACCGCCGGCCCGGAGGCAAAGCAGCTTTGCTGCTATGCCGTGAGGGCATCCCAAACGCAACGAAGTTTGCGTTTGCAGGTGGGGGTGTGGGGGAGGAGCGGAGCGCCTCCCCCGCTCTTGCTTCTCCAAAATTCGATGCAAGAAAAACGTTGATTCTGTATAAGTCTCTCACAAAATAATAAGGCGAGAACTTTTATGAATTTTATCGGAGAGTATGCAGATACGATCAGGTCTTTTCTTTCGATATTTATGTCTCTATGCGCTTTTTTGATTTTTATTCCAAAGGGACATGATTACCTTAAAAAGTGGCAGAAAAGCGGAAAGTCTGTGGAGTTTTCCGCATTTATCATGTTTTTTGTCGGTGCATTTTTCTTCCTCTCCGCTAATTACATCGTTTTCTTGAAAATCATCTCTAAGTGGCAAATTTAACTCGCCGAAGCTTGAAACTTTTCCCCTCCTCACTCTAGTATCCGAATATGGATACTCCTCTTTTTCCCATTCCGGATGCCCCGCATGCTTTGAGTGTTGAGCAGATTTTCAGCGCTCTTCACACAAGCAAAGAGGGGATCGGGTCAAAAGAAGCGGCTAAGAGGCTAAAAGCCTTTGGGAAAAATCAGCTTGAGGAAGAGGTGGTGAGCGCCTGGGCCATTTTTCTTCGGCAGTTTAAAAATATTCTCATCTACATTTTGTTCGGGGCCTCTCTTTTAAGCGTCTTGATCGGAGAGGTTGTCGATTTCTTTGTTATTTTGACAATCGTGTTCATCAATACTTTTATCGGCTTTTGGCAAGAGCTGAAAGCAGAGAGCTCCATTCGGGAACTCAAGAAGTTAACCGAGAGCCGATCGCGCGTTTTAAGGGACGGCAAGCCCGAAGAAATTCCCTCTTCCGAAATCGTTCCCGGAGATCTGGTTTTAGTGAGGGAGGGAGAGATTGTTACGGCAGATATTCGGCTGATCGAATCGTTTTCTTTGCTCATCGACGAGTCGTCTTTGACAGGAGAGTCGATGCCGATATCAAAGGACTTCGATTCGGCGCTGGATGCGCAGACCCCGCCCTATGATCGAAAAAATATGCTCCTCACCGGCACGACAGTAGTGAGGGGAGAGGGGAAGGGCATTGCGGCAAAGACGGGAAGACTTTCCTATTTTGCATCGATTGCAGAGAAGGCGAAAGAAGCTGCCCCTGAAACGCCCCTGGTGAAGGCGATGAAAGTCTTTGCATGGCGCTACGTCATTGCGACGGGAGTGATTTTTTCCCTATTTTTCATCGTTGGTTTTTTTCAAAAAAGAGAGCTCGCCGATCTCGCCTATATTTTAGTTGCGGGCATCGTGTCCGCCGTTCCCGAGGGGCTGCCTCTTGTCGTTACGCTTGTCGTTATCATCGGCGCGATCAGCCTGCATAAGAAAAAAACGCTCGTTCGAGTGCTGGGCTCCGTGGAGACGCTTGGGAGCGCGACTGTGATTGCAAGCGATAAGACGGGAACGATTACGGAAGGAAAGTTGATCATCAAAGAATGGGTGGCAGAGGATCTGCTGCGGCTTCAGAGGACCGCAGTTCTTTGCAATGACGCCCATCACGAGGGGGGAGATCCGATCGATTTGGCCCTTTGGCGCTGGGTTGAAGAGGCAGAAGAGATGCGCAAAAAGCACTCGAGGCAGTGGTCTTATCCATTCGACCCAAAGCTCATGCTCATGGCCACAGTGCACGAGGTGGACGGGAAGGCGATCCTATCAATTAAGGGAGCCTACGAGGCGCTGAAAAAAAGGGCGGTTCACAACGAAGAGATGGAAAAAGCCTTTCATCGCCTTTTAGAAAAAGGGCTTCGAGTGCTTGCGTTTGGAGATGCCGTTTGGGAAGGAAATGAAGACCCGCACTCTTGGAAGATTGAAATCCACGGGCTTGTTGGCTTTTTAGACCCTGCTAAAGAGGGAGTGAAAGAGGCGGTGGGGCTTGCAAAAGCTGCGCACATTAGAGTCATTATGCTCACCGGCGATCATCCGATGACTGCGCGCGCGATTGCCCAAGATGTGGGTATCTGGAAAGAGGGCGATCTGATTTTGACGGGCGCCGAAGTGGAGAAGATGGAAGAGGCAGAGCTTTGCAAGGAGATAAAAAAAGCGACCGTCATGGCTCGCATTTTGCCGGAACATAAATACAGGATCGTGAAAGCTCTTCAAAAAGATGGGGAGATCGTAGCTGTCAGCGGAGATGGCGTCAACGATGTGCCCGCCTTAAAAGCGGCAGATCTGGGGGTTGCTATGGGAAGCGGCTCCGAGGCGGCCAAAAGCGTTGCCGAAATGGTTATCACAGATAATAATTTGAAAGTGATCATCGATGCGATCCAGCTCGGAAGAGTTATCTCGGATAATATCAGGAAGGTGATTTATTATCTCGTCTCAACATCATTGCAAGAGATCTGTCTGATTTCTCTCTCTATTTTTGCAGGGCTCCCCCTGCCTTTAAGCGCTGTTCAGATCCTTTGGATCAACATCGCAACCGACGGAGTGCAGGACAAAATTTTTGCCTTTGCCAAAGAAGAGGGGCATGTGATGAAGCGCCATCCGAGAAAGCCCTCCCAAAAATTTTTCGATCGGGCGCAGCTGGGGCGGATCGTGGTGTTTGGTTTAGGTGTGGGGAGTTTATTTTTTGCCCTCTATTGCTGCGTCCTTTTAAAGTCTTTTGATATGGCCAAAACCGCGTCGATCATGTTTATGTCGGTAGTCGCCGCTCAGTGGGCCAACGGCATCCAGGCGCAAAAAGAGAGCGAGCCGTTTTTCAAAAACGTGAAAAAAAGTTTTTGCATCAATCCCTACATTTTCGCATCGCTGGGATTGGGAGTCGCTCTGCAGCTCGGGGTGTTCTATCTTTTTCCCGAGTGGTTTAAACTCGTACCCCTCAGCAGCTCTGACTGGATTTATCCTGTCGGGATGTTCGGAGTGTCTTTCCTCGTTGTGGAGCTGAGAAAGTGGATTGAACTCTTATACAAGTGCCGGAATTTGCGCCAATAGAAGATAGGCGAGAGCTCCCAAAGAGGCCGCTCCCGGAAGAGTGAGCATCCAAGCGACGACGAGCTTTTGAGGCGTTTTCCAAGTGACGGCGCTCCTGCTTTTTGCCGTTCCGACGCCCGTGATGCTTCCTGCAATCATTTGAGTTGAGCTGACCGGCATGCCGAGAAAGCTGGCCAGCAGGATGATGAAAGAGGCCGATGTTTCTGCGGCAAAACCTTGCACTGGCTCGATTTTTGTGATCGAAAAGGCCATCGTCTTGATAATCCGAAAGCCGCCAGACGCTGTGCCGAGGCCCATCGTGATCGCGCAGGCAAAAATCACCCAAAGGGGGATCTCCGGCGTTGCGATATAGCCTGTCGTGAAAAGGCCCAGTGTGATGATCCCCATGCTCTTTTGTGCGTCGTTGAGCCCGTGGGCGAGGGCGACAAAACAGGCAGAGCCAATCTGCAGGTGGCGGAAAATGGCTTTGCCGTGGGCGCCCGGATGGTAGTGGAGATAGACGTAGAGGAGCTTCATGATGAGAAAAGCGATCAGGAAGCCGATAAGAGGGGAGAAAACCATTGGGAGAAGGACTTTGCCGATCACGCCGTCCCAAAGGATGGAAGAGATCCCCTGATGCGTCCAAGCGGCGCCGAGAAGGCCTCCAATCAAAGCGTAGGAGGAACTACTCGGGATCCCGCAATACCAGGTGAGGATATTCCAGAAGATCGCTCCGACAACAGCGCTTAAAACCACAGCTTGGGTGGCGTGAGTGGCGTCGACAAGACCGGTTGCAATGGTTTGGGCGACACCGCTGATCTGGGTGGCGCCGATGAAATTCAAGACGCCCGCCATGACGATTGCAGAGACGGGGGCGAGAACACGGGTGGCAATGACGGTCGATACGACGTTGGCCGCATCGTGAAAGCCGTTCGTATAATCGAAGAAAAGGCCCAAAAGGACAATCAATACGACGATTTCCATAGATAAACTGATACCCTATGTGAAATCAGATTGCAAGGAGAACCTTTGATTGGGTATTCTCGTGAGTTTTTAGGAGGCAGAACATGATAAAACTTTTGGTGGCGTTGGCCTTTTTTATCCCAACATTTATGAAAGCAGAGGAGTCTTCAGTGAAACATCACCCTATCGTCGTATTTGAAACGAGTCTCGGCAATTTCGAGATCACTTTAAAGCCGGAAGTGGCGCCCAAGGCATGCGAAAATTTCGTCGGCCTTGTCAATAAGCGCTATTATGATGGGATCATCTTTCACCGCGTGATCAAAAACTTTATGATCCAGGGCGGGGATCCGACAGGAACAGGCGCCGGCGGAGAGTCGATCTGGGGCAAATGCTTTGGAGATGAGTGCTCGGCAACGGCGAAATTTGACAAACCGGGTCTTCTCGCGATGGCCAATCGGGGCCCTGCGACCAATGGAAGCCAGTTCTTCATCACGACAGTTCCCACCCCTTGGCTCAACATGCGCCACACCATTTTTGGCGAAGTGACTAAGGGCTATGATATTGTAAAAAAGATCGAAGGGACGCAAACTCTTCCAGGCGATCGTCCGGCAACGCCGATCAAGATCGTAAAAGCTTACGTCAAATCAACCGAGTGAACAGGCTATGCAGCGCGAAGAGAAGGGAGAGCCCCCAGGAAACCGGGTGCACTTCCTTCGCGCGCCCGCTGACAGTCTTTAAAAAAACATACGAAATAAATCCCGAGGCAAATCCAAGGTACACGCTGAACGTCAGTGGAATTGTGATTGCAACGAATAGGGCAGGGATTGCCTCTGTAAAGTCTTTCCAAAAAACCTCTTTCAATTCTTGCGCCATCAAAAGTCCCACAGCAATTAGCGCAGGGGCGACTGCGAAAAAGGGGATGGATGAGATGAGAGGATAAAGGAAGATGCAAACTAAAGACAAAGTGGCTGCGATCATCGCTGTCCAGCCCGTTTTCCCTCCCGCTTTAATGCCGGTCGAACATTCTAAAAGAAAGGCCACCGTTCCGGTTCCCAAGACGGCGCCGATGAGACTTCCAATCCCGTCGGGCAATACCATCCGGTCAATTCCCTGAATGCGCCCCGAAGCGTCGAGTTTTCCGCTGAGTTTGGAAAGGACGGTGATCGCAGCTGTCGTGTCGAAGAGGCTGATCAATAAAACAGTGATGAGCCCTCCGATCCACTTGAATTGAAAGGGAGCTAAAAAATCGATCTGGAAAAAAGAGGTGAGCGGAGCGGGAGAGCCTATAAATCCCTGCCAAGAGGAGAGATTTAAGGCTAAGGAGATCCCCCAGCATGAAAGGATCGCGATCAAAAAACTGGCCCCGACCTGAAGGCGGTAGAGGAAGAGGAGCAAAATAAGTCCAAAAAGGGCAACCCCATTTTGCAGAGTGAAAAAGTTCCCAACCCGAAAGAAATAGGTGGGATCTTGAACGATGGCGCCGAGCCCCTTAAACGCTACAAAAATGAGGAAGAGGCCAATGCCTCCGATCGCAGCCGAGCGGATCGAAGGGGGAAGATGGAATAGAATCTTTTGGCGCACTTTGAAAACGCTCAAGAGAAAAAGGGTGACGCCCGCCCAAAAAACGATCCCCAGAGCAGTCGGCCAGGGAGCTTGTTGCTTCATGAGGAGAGAATAGACGAGGTAAACTACGACGCTTAAGCCCGGAGCGAGAACGAAGGGGAAGTTGCCGTAAAGGGCTAGAAGAAGAGTCGAGAGGAAAAGAGTGAGGATAGTGGCAGTCAATGCAGAGCCAAAATCGACACCCCCTTCGCTTAAGATCTGCGGATAGAGCAAAAGGAGATAGGCGATGGTGAAAAAGCTGGAGAGGCCCGGGATGAGTTCCCGTTTAAATAAATGGAACATATTAACCGGAGGGGTAAAAAGGTGACAATATGCGCTGGCGAGACGAAGCCAGATCAAAGCGCCAGTGGTTCGAATGAGGAGCCCATAGTAGAACTATGGGCGACGAGGGAGAATTGATATGGCAAAGTCGCAGCAAGCAGATTGTCACCTTTTTACCCCTCCGGTTAATAACCCATCTTCATATAGAGAAGTTGGGTTATGCGCAAGGCGCTTGAGAAGAAAGGAATTTTTTTTGTAAAAGCGCAATTCGCCTTGCAAGGGGAACAGAAGTCCAATTAAATCGCTCGTCGCCTTTTTTAGTGTAGAGAATCTTTCCAAAGGTCTCGCTTTTTCTTTTCTCGATATTCTGTTTGCGGATCTTTTCGATTGCGCTGATGGCAATCTCAGCTGCCTGACGCTCGTCTTGTCCTTTGAGTTTAGAAAGGATTTTTACCGCAAGGTCATCGGCCTTTTTCTCCAGGTGGCGCTGAGTGATGATGTGGAGAGCTACAAGCGCTCCGAAAATAGAGAGTCCCATAAAAAGTCCAACCGGAGTCAATAAAGTGAATAAAATAGCTGCGATGGCGAGAACTTTCAAAGCGACGCGGATCAGATCGTCATTGTGCTTGATATGGGACAAAAGGCGCGCTGTCATAAAACGCACTTCGCCATCTGTAAAACGGAATGTTTCATTTGCCAGGCGATCCTTTTCGGTCTCTTCTCCAAAGGAGTTCTTGCCGATTCTAAACAGCTGATCTTTCGGAAAAACGATGCTCGAAGAGCAGAAGCCTCCCAGATAGCTGAATCCCTCATTTGAAGAGACGTAAGGGACGATGTGTTTATGCTCGAGGTCGGCGGCTTTGATCAGGTCATCGAGTTCGTCTAGAACCCGGATTTTTGTCTGGTGGGGCATTTGAGCCTCTGAGGCGGAATCTTCTTCCCTCTTCATAGGAACGTATTTGAAAAGGAGAGAGCCAACCTGCGGAAACAAATAGCAGCCGATTTCCTCAATCGGCTTCATGACGAGCGCGCTGATTGCGCCGGTCATTTTGCCGAAGAGCTGAACCGCGCTACAAAATAATTGAACGTATCTCTGGATATTATAAACGTCTTTAGATATCGGGTTATTTATAATATTATACATTGTTTTTCATTCATGTTTAAATTGATAATATTATAACTAACTTGCCTTATAAAATCAACTAAACTGTCGTTTGTGTAAATTAAAAAATTTATTTTACAAAATTTTGAGGTGCGCTGAAATTCGGCTGATGCTAAAATTTTTAATCGTATTAAACCCTCTTAAAGGAGATTCTCATGGAAGGAATTCAAATTGACTGGCTTGTCGTGGGTCTCGCTGCGGCCATCAATATGGCTATTGGCTTTTTTTGGTATTCAAAATGGCTCTTCGGCAAAACCTGGCTCAAACTCTCTCACCTCTCTGAAAGAGACATGGATCACAGCAAAATGGCCATCCTTTACGGATCGGCGGTTTCTCTCGTCATCGCCTACTTCTTGGCCTTTTTTGAAGGGTATCTGGGCGTGGCCACTGTTTCTGATGGGATGTTTGTCGGCTTTTGTTTTTGGCTTGGATTTGTGGCGACCACCCAAATTTCATCCGTGATTTGGTGCAAAGAATCTCTGCGCCTCTTCTTTATCAATACCGGCCATAAGTTGGTTTCATTTCTTGTTATGGGCGGTCTAATCGGCGCCTAAGTATATATACCGCCGGAAGAGCTCTTCCGGCTTTTCTTTCGGTTGACAGACATTCATTCTCTCATTAGATAGAAAAGGAGAGGCAATTAGATAGATGAGGCACCCATTGAATTCAGATCCCAGCCCCGCAAAATCAAAAAAACTGCTCATTATTACCTCATCCGGGGGCGGAGGACTTATCCAGGCGGCTGTTGCCAAGGAACAAGAAGAAAAAGCGCGCGATCCGAACATTGAAATCATCAAACGCGATGTGATGAAAGACTGGATGCACAAGCGCTTTGGCCAGTATTGCGTCAATCGATGGAACAATGCCCAGCTAAGGGGTGATGTGGCGGCGCAGAGATTCTGTGCATGGGCTCAAAACTATGCCGAGTATCTCTTCTGGCCCAACTTCTTTTTTTGCACCCTTTATACCCTGTTTAAGTACGATGTGGGTCGGGTGATCGATACCCAGCCGATCGGCACATCTGCCATCTTGCTCGCAATCCGAATCTACAATCAAAGAAGAAACAAAGAGGTTCGCCTTGAAAAGGTGCTTGTCGATCTGCCGACAAAACTGGCAACCCACTTTTTCACTCCCATCAAGAAGCTCTCTCGAAAAAACCGCTCTTTCTTAAAGCTGATCACGGTAGCGCCCCTTCTGGAAGAGGGACAGACCTCGGAAGAATTTTGGCAGACGAATTGCTCTTTGAAAGAGGAGGAGATAGCCTATGAGGATGTCTATGTGCGCCAATCTTTCCGCAAATACCAAAACTTGCCGCGCGTAGAAGAAACTATGGCCCTTAAAATCCGCTACAAAAATGAAGAAGAGCTTGGCCTTATCAAAAATGCAATTGCTCGAACCGCATTAAAGCCTACATTTCGCCCGGATGAAGTAGAGTTTCTCATTCCTCCTAAAGACAAAGTGATCACAATCCTCCTCGGCTCTCAGCCGGCGAATGAAGCGACTCTCAACTATGTGAAGAAGTTTCTTCAGATCGCTAAAGAATCTGAAATTAAGACAAAGACGCATCTTTTTGTCTTTTGCGCAGACCACTTGAAGGAGCAAAAGAGCTCTCTTTTCATGAAGGTGTCCGACTATGTAGCGAAACTGAAGGAGTATCCGAAACACTTTTCTGTCATCCCGTTCTCCTTCCAGAATGATGATGTGGTTGCCCCGCTATTTTTTCGCAGCGACCTCACCTGCACCAGATCCGGTGGGCAGACAGCGATGGAGCTGATGTGCGTGAGCAGGGGAGAGATCTGGATCCACTCCGAGGCGAAGAAAAAAGAGGGCGAGGAATTGACGTTAGAAGAACTTCTCAGCGGGATCCCGGGTTGGGAAGCTGCAAACGCCTCCTATCTTCAAAAGATCCGCGGAGCCAAGATCTCTACGCCGGAGACCTTCGCCTCAGAGGGGCGCCGTCTTTTGCGAATAGATCCCGCACAAATGGCTCAAAATCCTTTTTTCGAGCGCACCATCGAATCGACCGCCTAACAAGTTCCTCGTCAAGTCCGAGCTCGCGAGCAAACGCGTGAAGATAAGAATCGCGATTCTCATCTTCCAGCATTCTTATTCTTATGCCTGCAATGAGCTCGCTCCGGATCAATTTAAATTTAGTCATATTGAGGGGTTCTGCCCAACCCGATCTCTCTTTGAAAATCTCTTCCATTTTCGATTTGAGATCCGGGGTGTTGTAGATAAAAAGCAAAAAGCGGAAGTGGTTCACATGCTGGCCGATATCGATCCCTAAGGTTTGTAACTCAGCTTTCCTGGAATATAAATCTGCAGGCTTAATCGAGATAAAAGAGTCGATTAATCTTCGAATCTTTTCTTTGTATTCTTCGGGGCAAGGGGGGATTTCTAAAGTTCTTTGAGCTGCGGCAGGTTGTCCGATGTCTTGAGGCTCCAGGTCTAAAGAGGGCGGGGACGCGGGCTCCGATTGGGGCCTTGTCGCCATTTTAGAGAAAAGGCAGTAGAGAAGAGCGCAGCCAGCAAGAGACCCTAAAAAGGAGCCGAAAAATGAAGCCGCGATAGAGTAGATCTGAGCTGTCCGAGAGGAGAGGAGGCAGGAAAAGCCAACCCCCAAAAGAAAGCCGGAGCAAATTTTCAGTAGATCGATTGCTAGAGAATAGATCTTCGAATCAGTGGCGCTGACAGGATCATCGCCCAAGCCCTGAGGGAAAGCGCCAGGGTTGCGTGCCAAAACTTCAGTTGTCATAATGCATTAAATAGCGGACGAGGTTTTCCCAATCGCGGTTGTCGAAGAAGGGCTTGATATTTGCAGGAGGCACTTTCACTTCGGCTGCAAAATCCTTCCAGTACAAATCGAGCTTTCCTTTCTCAGCTTCTCGACTCAGCGCAGGGCCTAAATCGTCCATAAAGTTGGTTCGTTTAAAATAATCGTCAAAAACGATAATCATGTAGGATTTTAGCTGAGGATGACTAAAAATGACACCAAGAAATTTCAATGGATGGACATGGCTGATGCGCGCGCCGAGCTCTTTTAAGTGGCTCTGCTTCATGAGAAGAGAGAGTTTTCCATTCTCGCCGAGAGCTGTGATGATCTCCGCGATCATCATTTTGTCTGTTTCGGTGCAGATGAGATCTTTGTAAGAGAGGTCTTTCGAGGCAGGCGGAATTTTAATGATCGATGCCAGCGGCTGCGCCTGGAGCGAAGACACTGCAAAAAATAAAACGAGCGCTGAGAAACAAAAAAAGCCCCTGAGTAACATGAAACCTCCAAATAGATTGCCTGCTTTATATAGCGTAGTGAAATTTTTAATGCCATCTTTTTGAAAGACTGAAAGCTTGTCTCAAACAAGGATCGAGATTATACTCCAGCTCCATGAAACGCGTTCGTGTCTTTGTCCTTTTTTTTGGCCTCCTGTGTGTTTGCGGAAAGGGTTGGCACTATCTCAAAGACGGCCTTAAGTTTGAGCGTTTTTACAGAGATTTTCCAGTTGGAGCTGAAAAGGCGGAGGTTCCGGAAGAGAAAATCCGACGCGCTTTAGACCAACCCTACTTTTATATCGGACGGGGGCGTCAATGCTATGCATTTGCAAGCAAAGATGGAAAATATGTGCTCAAGTTCCCCCGGCTCGATCACTTTGAACTTCCCCTTTGGACAAGAGCTTTTCCTTTTTCGAAAACATACAAAGAGAAACGGCTCTCAGAGATCACTTTCCGCAGGGAATTTCTCCTGAATAGTTTCCGGACCGCGGCTCGCGAGCTGAGAGAGGAGACGGGCCTTTTATATCTTCACTTGAGTTCGACAAATTTTTTTGGGACAAAAATGCAACTCGTCGATCGCATCCGCCGATCTTATTTCATCGACATAGATCAAACTCTCTTTGCCCTTCAGGAGAAAAAAGAGCTCTTGATGCCCGCTTTTCTCAAGGCGTTAAAAACTGGCGACAGGACGAGAGCGGAGGAAATTCTAAACGCTTTTTTAGAGTTGGCTGTTTTGAAAGCAAAAAAGGGGATCTTCAATAAAGACGCTTCTTTTTTGCGCAATTTCGGTATCGAAGGAAAGAGGGCGGCGCAAATTGATGTCGGCAGCTTCTTTCGAAAAAAAGTGGAGCCTCAAAAAGATGAGTCCCTCCTGGCTTTTAGGGACGCGACTGAACATGTCGATCAGTGGCTCGGATCGGTCGATTTGGAGATGCAGAAATGGTTTAAGACGAGATGCGAAGAAATTTCCTCAAAATTGTAGGCTGTTTGATCCTTTGCCTGGTGTTTCTCGCGGCCCCTAAAAATTATAAGCGCTGGACGCACGCCTTTCGCCCTTCCAAATGTCTTGTCGATTGTCCAGTTCACTGGAAGTCGGTTTCTCCCGAGAAAGAAATTTTGGCTGTTTTAGAGAGGCCTTTTTCCTATTTTGATAGAGGACGCCAATGCTATGTTTTTTTAAGCGAAGACCAAAAATACGTTCTCAAGCTCTTTCGCTTTGATTCATGCAGGATCAAAACCGGGTCGGAAATTTTGAATCGCGTTAAAAAATGGGTCGGCGCCAAGGCAGATGAGGAGATGCCTTTCCGAGAAAATGTCTTAAAAACGCTCGGCTCCTGCGCGCTTGCCTACAATAAAGCAAAAGAGCAGACAGGAGTTGTCTTCATTCATCTCAACCTTGAAGAGGGGGGACTTCCGACACTTAAAATCAAAGACCGGCTTGGGAGATCTTTTGAGCTCGATCCATCTCGATATCGATTCGTTCTTCAAAAGAGGGCGGATGGATTTCGAGAGACCCTTCTACATTCTCAAAATAGGGAGGCGGATATTGCCTCTTACAGGACTCTTTTAAAGGAACTGAAAGCTCTCGGACTCGTCCATCTCGATCGCACAATGGGGCGCAACTTCGGCTATCTGGACGGCAAAGCGGTTCTCATCGATATCGGCGATCTCGTCTACCTTCCGGATCAAGCGGAAGAAGAGATGGCCCATTTCGAGATCCGCTTTCAAAGCTGGCTGGAAAAGATGGAGAAAGAGAAATGAGGCGGATCTTTTTTTTTATCTGTTTTGCAGGATCTCTTTTTTGCATCCCTGCCGCTCTCAAGCATTTCACTCAAGGGTTTCGGCTGGCCAAGATGCAATTCGAAGCGCCTTCCTTTTTTCCTGAGGCGAGACCGACCGAGGAAGTTCTTTCGATTTTCAACCAGTCTTTTCATTACTTGGATCGCGGGGCGCAGTGTTATGTATTTTCGAGCTTTGATGAAAAGTATGTGATCAAACTCTTTAGGGCAAGCCCCCCAAGTCCCAATCCGTTTCACTCATTTTGGAAGAAAAAAAAGAAAAGAACGAGTTTTCATACAAAAATCTATCGCCTCTTTTCGGCCTGTCATATTGCAGCAACTGAACTTCCGAATGAGACGGCAATTGTCTACACACATCTCAATTTAACGAAAGAGACTTTGCCGATTCTTCGAGTGAGAGACCCGATTGGGAGAAAATACCTTTTGCCTCTCGACGAGTACCGATTTGTCCTTCAAAAAAAAGCGGATCCCTTTAGAGAAACTCTCGAGAAGGCAATTCAAAATCCTCACAAAATGGAGCAGTGTCTCAATTCGTTTTACGAGCTTCTTCTCTCAAGAGTGCAAAAGGGGATTGGCAACTCGGATCCGACGCTCTCTCGCAACTTCGGGTTTTTGGGAGAAAGGGCAGTCGAGATCGACTTTGGGAGCTATTTTCCTGACCCAAGGCTCTCTTCTTCCGAAGGACGAAAAATTGAAATACACCGCTATATCAACCGGCTTGAAAAATGGCTTGAGAAAAATGCTCCCGAATGGGCAGATTACTTTGATCAAAAAAGGGGCCAATCTTGAGCCGGGCGCTTTGCTTTTTTGTTATGGTTTCCTCTCTTTTTGCAAAAGAAGAGGAAAGCTATCGCGTGTACGATGAGACAACTCCGGAACGGGTCAAGGAGTTTTATCGGAAAAACCACGAAAGGCAAACTCTCGACTTTGTCCTGCAAAAAGAGAAAGAGTACCTCTCTTTAAATAGGGCGAAAATGGATATTTGGGAGGCGGTCGATTTTTTTGACAAATTAGTCGATGAGAGCGATCCCGATCTCGATCTGCCCCAAAGATATCATCTTTTCCAGACGGCAGAGGCGATCCGAAGAGATGGGCATCCGAGATGGCTTATCCTCACGGGCTTTATCCACGATTTAGGCAAGATTTTAGCCCTTTATGGAGAGCCTCAGTGGGCCGTCGTCGGAGATACTTTTCCTGTGGGATGCGCCTATTCGGACAAAATTGTCTTCCCCGAATATTTTGCCTCGAATTTTGATCTAAAAAATGCCCTCTATCAGACTCAATACGGCATCTATTCGCCCCACTGCGGTTTAAACCAAATCCACATGTCTTGGGGACACGATGAGTATCTGTATCGCGTGGTCAAAGACTATCTCCCTTTAGAAGCTCTCTACATCATCCGCTACCATTCTTTTTACTCCGCTCATAGAGAGGGCGCTTATGAATATCTGATGGATGAGCAAGATAAGCGAATGATCCCGTGGCTCAAGCTCTTTAGTAAATACGATCTTTACTCAAAATCGGAAGAGAGACTCGATATTGACGCTTTAATGCCTTATTACAAAGAGCTTGTCGCCGAATTTTTTCCATCGAAGCTCGCTTGGTAACATTGTAATACCTGTTGCAGAGTACCCCGTTTTTCCGATATAGGGTGGGGTATGATGGAAAGGGTAATTCGGTTCTTCCGCGAGGGGCTTTGGAATTTCCCTCTCGAAAGGGAGGTGGGTCTTCGCTATTTTTGGTTCAAATGGCTTCGTCTCCTGACGCTCGCCATAAAAAACTTCTACCTCCATAGATGTAACTTAAGCGCTTCATCATTAACGTATTATACACTGATGTCAATTGTGCCTCTCTTTGCCATCGCATTTGCAGTGGCGCAAGGGTTGGGCTATCGCGACCCGCTGCAAGAGGGGCTTTTACAGAACTTTCGGGATCAAAAAGCGGTTCTTGTCGAGGTGTTCAGCTTTGCCGAGAAGCTGATTGAAGAGTCTAAAAGGGGCCTTGTTGCCGGAGTTGGACTCGTTGTCCTTTTTTGGAGCGTAGGGCTTTTATTTAGCAGCATGGAGAGCAGTTTTAATGCGATCTGGGATGTGAAGATGCGCTCCTGGAAGCAGATGGCGCACGATTACTTTGCTCTTATTTTGCTCGGTCCTTTTTTATTTATCGCCTCGAGCAGCCTCATCGTCTTTGCCATATCGGGTCTTGAAGAGACGATTCGCCTGCTGTTTGGAACATCCTGGAATTTTTCCGTCTTTTTGTTTTTTCTCCATTTGCTTCCGTATGGAATTTCGTGGATTTTATATAGCTTCATCTATCTATTTGTTCCCAATACGAAAGTGCGAGTTTCTTCGGCTCTTTGGGGAGGGTTTCTCGCGGGCAGTTTGCATGTGGGCGCTCAGTGGAGTTATATCCATTTCCAGGGGGTTGTCAACCGCTTCGGCTCTGTTTATGGGAGCATGGCTGCGCTTCCTTTATTTTTGATAGCTCTTCAAGTGAGCTGGTTTTTGCTCCTTTTTGGCGCTGAGATCGCTCATGCGCATCAGACATTTCAAGAGCACGAATTCGAGCCTGCCGCCTCGCGCATCAGCCTTCAGTATAAACGGGTGCTCAGCTTGTGGTTTTTGAAATTATCTCTCATGCGCGAAAAGCCTTTGAGCGCAGAGAATTTGGCCAAAGAGCGAATGATTCCCAAAGCTCTTTCCCTTCCTATTTTAAAAGAGCTCGAAGCTGCCAAACTGCTCTTCTTGACAAAAGAGGGGTATCTATCTGCTCCGAGCCTTAAGTCAATGCGCATTTCCGATGTGCTCTCGGCCATCGACCAAATAGGAATTTCTGAGCTTTCGTTTATCGATCCGGAAAATCTTCGCCCATTTACTGAAGTCTTAGATCATTTCCGCGCATCTTTTGAATCTTCACCACAAAACAAACGGCTGGCCCATGTATCCGATTCGATTTAATCCGATCTACAAAGACTATAGCTGGGGCGGCGATCGGATCGCCCGCAAGTACCTCAGACTCGATATCCAGGGAAGGGTGGCAGAGTCCTGGGAGGTGTCCGATCGAGCTGAAGGGATGAGCGTTGTCGCCAATGGACAGTTCAAAGGAAAAAAGTTGAGAGAGCTCGTCGATGAGATGGGAGAAAATCTCCTCGGCAAAGGGCAAAAGTATGATAAATTTCCTCTCCTTTTAAAAATTTTGGATGCCAAAGAGCATTTGAGCGTTCAGGTAGGTCCCGATGAGGAATCGGCAAAAACTTTAAAAGGCGAGCCGAGAACGGAGATGTGGGTCGCTTTGGAAGAGGGGGCTGTTTTTGCAGGTCTCAAAAAGGGAGCCGCAAAAGAGGAGTTTCTAAAGGCTTTGGAAAAGGGAGATCCGGTCGAATTTTTAGAAAAAATCGATCTAAAAAAAGGGGATACGGTATTTATTCCTGCCGGCAGGATCCATGCGATTTGTGGAGGGAGTTTGCTTTTCGAAGTGCAGCAAAACTCCCAGACGAGCTATCTCATCTACGACTGGAAAAGGATTCAAGAGGATGGGAAAAAAAGGCAGATGCACCTCAAAGAGGCGCTCATCGCAGTCAACTGGAATGACAGTTTTGAGACAAAGACGACGCATAAGCGGTTGGAGAGCGATCTCTACCATCAGTTTATCTGCCTCGGCATTTGCCCTTTTTTCGCAGTCGACCGGTTCGATGTGTTTAATGAGTGGAGAATCCCTGCGATCCCAAAGACTTTTCAGATCTTTTTTTGCACCGAGGGAAAAGGGGAGCTCACGGGAAATTTTGAGACAGAAAAACTCCTTCCCGGAATGACCTACCTGATCCCCGCCTCTTGTCCATCCATTACGATTAAGGGAAAATGTGAAATACTCAGAATCAGATTGCCTTAAGCGGCTGTTTTGTTGGATCTATGCAATGATCCTTGAGATTTTTGGTCTTCTCGGCGTCATTTTTTCAGCTTTGATGATCCTCGTTCCCTCTTACCGCAGACCTGCTGGCAAAAAAGAGGGCATCCCCATTCTTCTCGCCTACGGCTATCTCAACCACATCGGCGTTTGGGTCATGCAGAGAAAGAGGCTCTCTCAAATGGGGCTCGGCCCTATTTACACCGTTCCTTTGGCCTCTCCCTTTAGCTCGATTGAAAAGCATGCGGAGAAAATCTTCGATGAGATCGAAAGAAGAGGCTTTCACAAGGTCATCCTCGTCGGCTATTCGATGGGAGGGCTCGCATGCGCCCATTATATGACAAAGCATCCGGAAAAAGTAGCCAAAGTGATTGCGATCAGCTCTCCTTTCCAGGGAACCCTCATGGCTTGGGTCGCTCCTGGAAAAAACGGCGCTGAAATGCGCCCCGGCTCCCCTTTTTTAAGAAAGTTGGTTCCTCATCTTAAAAACGCTCCTCTTTATTTCATCGAATCGGAATGCGACGAGATTGTTCAGCCGAATGCCTCAAAGGTTTTTGATATTCCTCAAGGACATCTCTTTCTCATCCGAAATCTCGGGCACGCAGGGTTGATCTTTTCAAAAAGAGTCTCTGATAGGATCGCCCATTGGATTAAGAACCTGTCCCAATAAAATTTTTCGTCGATTTCTGGGATTATTTTGGCCGATTTTCGATTGTTTTCGCGGGGGCAATATACTGCCTGTCGATATGGCCCCCGCGAAAACAATCGAAAAGTCGGCTCAAAAGAACCCAGAAATCGACTGAAACTTTTTATTGGGACAGGTTCAACGAATAGAAGCAGTTTCTCCCTCGATCGAGATTTGGAGCCAAAGGTCTCTCGGATCGACCGTGACTTCTTCTTCATGGGATACTGTTCTTGGCCAGACGAGCTTATCTCTTTTCACCTTCCATCGCAGCTTGTACTTCCCGGGAAAGACTTGAAAGCTCGCAGTAGCCCTATATCCGTGCACATCTCTCGGCTTTAGAGGGATGGAAGCGCCGTCAAACTGAACCGATTCGATCTGAACGCCCGCAGGAGTGGGGCTGTCATGGACGATCACTTCGACTCGGACGGTTTTAGGGCTTCCGGGAACGGGAGAGGTGGGTCCAAGATAAGTATTTTGGGCTGTCAGAGCGCCAAAGGCAAGGAGGGATAAAAAGAAGAAGAGCCGGTCCATAACTTGGATCTAATCAGGGCGCTCAATTTTCTTCAAGCGCCCCCGAATTTATTGAAAAAATAAGATGAACGGGATATGAGGGATCTTTCTAGCTGGAGTGCTTATGAATCTGGTTTTTGCGGCTGCTATTTTAGCAATGTCCTTCGGGGCCAATAAGGCAGCGATGCCCGAAAAAGATGATCTTCGGATCATGCCTGTTGTGAAAACTCCAGAGTCGAGCACTGTTGTTTTAAAGATTGCGATTCCTGCAGAGGGGACGGTATTGAGAAGCAATCCGGTTTGGATCCAATTTCGGATCGACGGCTACGCGCTGGGGACAAACTCTCAATTTGCCAGAGCTGATGAAATTGTCGGAACAGATATGGGGCAGACAATCCATGTAGTGATCGATAACGAGCCCTATTTTCCGGTCAATGAACCTGCGATTGATCCATTCAATGAGGAAGGATTTTACTACGACACGAGCTATAAGTTCGAGATCCCTTATAGGCTGAGCGAGGGGCTGCATGTAGTCAGGATGTTCCCCGCCCGCTCTTTCGGAGAGGCTTTGAAAGGGGAAAATACTTTTTTTGCCACCTACTTTTATGTGGGAAGTCAAAAGAAAAATCCGGGCCTCAACATCAATGGGCCCTATCTGACCTACAACGAGCCGAGCGATCAGCTGCCGCTCAGCGCAGGAAAGCCGGTTCTTCTCGATTTTTACCTGACGAACTGCGAACTCTCCTCAGACGGATATAAAGTGAAAGTCACAATTGACGGGAAAAACAGGAGAACCCTCACTTCGTGGCAGCCCTACTATATCTACGGGCTTGGCAGGGGGCGCCATAAGGTGCGCCTGCAGCTCATCGACCAAGACGATGCAGTGGTGCCCGGCGACTTCAACGATGTGCAAAGAACCATCATTATCCGATAAAAGAGAACGCCGATCCTGTTTTTATCAGAAAAAATAACAGGATCGACGCTAGCGCGTCGGCAGGATCCCGCGAAGCGCGGGGCAGGATAAGAAAGATTGGCAGGAAGATCATCCTGCCCTTGGGACAGGGGCCCTAAAAATGTTTCATTTTTAGGGGCTCGAGGATCTTGTATCGGCGCCTCGCCGATCCTGTTTTTATCAATTATTCGCCCGAGAGCTCCATTCGGAAAGGGCTGTTTGGAGAGCCTCTTCAAAAGTGGCGGCCTCCACTGTTTCCGATCGGAAGACAAACCCGAGCAAAAAGCCCTCCTCGACCTGGATCGAGCTGCTCGTCAGATTATGGGAAGAGATTTTGAGCCTTCCGATCTGACCCACAGCCTCCTCTTTGAAACTCGAATTGGACGCGAGAATAAAGCAGATGTAAAAGCGCCCATGGCTTTTTGAAATCAGTTGGTGCGTTTTCCCTTTAAGGCCTATGTCCAAAACTTCTGTCAGGAGCTCAAAGTGTTTTGCGAGGAGCGAAGGATCGTGGATCGTCTGCATGACGGCCGGGCGGAGGGAATAGAAGTAGCTCTCGAGTAAAAATTCAAAGGTTTGAGAGAGTGCGCCTACTTCTTTTCGAAGAAGGGTAAACGCCTCGTCTTGCTTGACGATCATCCCTCCGTTAAAATCCCTAAATTCTCCCAAAGCCTGGGTGAGCTCCGACACAATTTTTTGCCTTGCGCGCAAAAGATCGACCGAGTAGTTCGGGCGGAAGAAGGAGGACTTTTCTAAGCTCGCTCTAAAAATCGCCGCTTCTTTAGGGTACTTTTGTTTTAAATGGCCAACGATCCGGATATCGTCGATATCGACTTTTAAGGAACTGGACACCCGTCTTAAAAGCTGGCTTAGGGGCTCTTTGCCCGCTCGGAGAAGGCGGACTGCGATTACCGTGAAGGTGAGCGAGACGTCGCTTTGCTTCTCGTAGTGGATGCTCACCTGGGGCAAATCGCGCACATACTTGATTTGCTTGCTGAGGAGAATGAGGTTGCGGATCAGCTCCTCTTCATTTCTCGGCATGAAGGTGGGGTGGACTACATTTTCAATCTGGCGGATGAGCTCGGTCGGCAGTTTTTGTCTGAGCTGTTTGATTTCGGTTTGGGTAAATGGCGTCTGGTTGGGGAGTTTGATTTCGAGGTAAAAGAAGCGGATTTTATCGTGGCGCCGGTCATTGATGAGAGACTCTTCTACGTAGGCGGCGTTCGGCAAGCAAGATCGGATCGCTTCCAAGAGATGGCGGATCTCAAATCTTTCAGTCTCTTTTAAAAAATTCATTCCGATGAGGATCGCTGCGATTGGCTCTTTTTCGTTGAATGCGCTTTTGAGAACTTTGATGCTGAGGTGTCTTTCAAAGGGAGCTTTTCGGATCTTTTCCTGAAGGATCTTTTTAAATAGGTATTGGTATGCGATCACGCGGCTGATATGGCGCGATTCTCTTTTTGCCGAAAAGGCATCGGTGAAAAGGATTGTAAAGTGGGTCATCTCATAGTAGACGTCCCGATCGAAAGCCTTTGGTCTGGTGTGGAGGAGATAGGAGATATTTTTTTTCACCTCGCTGATTTTTTCCTCCGCGCTGAGCTTTGTGATAAATCCTTGCATCTGATCGTAGAGGGAATGGTTTGTCCCGCTAATCGGATGGTTTAAAAGAGAGGAGAGATTTTCCTGGATGATCAGGTTTTTCAGTTCGGGAGAGAGGCTTTTCAGCGATGTGATGTATCTCGCATGATACACCGACATCATATTGATCCTCATCTCCTCGATCAACCGGGGAAGATTTTTTCGGATGACAAGGAGATCTTCTTTCGTCTCAATCGATACGATCTCCCTACAGACGTAATACTCGGGCGACTCGGGGTGGGTAAACTGAAAGTTGAGACCCAAATTGCCCGCCATGCTGAGCTGTTTGCCCGGGATGAGCCAGCGGCTTAAAGAGTCCACGACGTACCTTCCGACGCCATGCGTATATTCTCCCGGACAGAGATAGGTGATCGAAACGGAAGTCGCTCCATCGTCCAGCTTCGAGTGAACGATGAATGGCAGGAGGCGGTTCAGCTTGTAGTAGAGGGAGCCGGGAGAGGGAAGATCCTCGGATGATCTGATTTCCTGCCAGAGGGCATCTGGAATCATCCCATCGACAATTTGCTGCATTGTATTAAGAAAGGAAAGGGAAGCGGGATCGGAAAATCCGTTCAGCACGCTGGGCGCTTTAATCTGGAAGTAGTAGGAGAGGGGGGTGATTTCGGCCAAGTTTTTGGGAAGAGTCATACTGAACCGGTTAAGCTTGCGGTTGTTTATCCATTTTTGATGCAGGATTTATGAAATATTCATGATATTTTTTGCAATTGTTTTATTTTACGAAGCACTTTTCGAAGAGAACGCCGCCGCTTGGCGTTGTCGTCAAAGAGAAAAGCCTTGGCGACGAGAGGCTTGGATTGCTCCAGTGGTAAAGGGGGGCCAGCGGCATCTCATCTGCCAAAAGAGCCTCCGCTTCTTCTAAAAGTTCAAACCTCGCTTTGAGATCATTTTCGAAAGAGGCTGCATCTAAAAGTTTGGAGTATCTCTCATTTTCCCAGCCGGGGTAATTTTTGGGGTTATGCCGATCTTTGAACCTCTCTAAAATATTGATCGGATCATGGAACTGGGCGATCCAACAGGCAAGGGAAATTTGGTAGTCGCGCCCGTGAAGTCTATGCATGTGAGTTTTATAATCGATGAGCTGCAGCTTCACATTGACTCCAAGCGTCTTTTTCCAGTGGCGCTGGAGCGTCTGAGCAACCCTTTTGTCGATTTGCCCGGGCTTAAATGAGAGGGTGATCTCGTTTAGAGTCTCTTTTGAGATCCCAAGTTCCTCGAGCCCTTTTTCGAAGTGGATCCTGGCCACTTCAGGGGCATAAGAGGGGATGAGAGCTTTGTTTTGGTTTTTAAAAAGAGTGGGGGGAAGACACCTTGTCGCTGGAAGCTGGCCCATTTGAGTGACTTTTTCCACGATCTCTTTTCGGTTGATCGCGTAAGAAAAAGCCTTTCTCATATGCCTATTTGAAAAGGGAAAGGTTTCCGTATTGAACGCGCAGAAAGTGGTTGCGGCGCATGGGTGGAACTGGAGCTCTTGCCGCTTTTTCAATTTCTCCAATGCGTCGGGAGGAAGGGGAGAGAGGGGAGCTCCCATCCAATCGATCATTCCCCTTTCGAACATCTGAAAGGCCGTTGTCTCATCGGAGATGATCCGGATATGGATCTCATCGAGCGCCACATTTTTGGCATTCCAATAAGACTCATTTTTGACTAGAACGATCTCTGAATTCGGGATCATTTTTTCAATTCGAAAGGGGCCGCTTGCGATGAGATCGAGTTTCTTTTCCCACTCGGGATTTTCCCGATCAATATCGGAGGGGACGGGAAGAAAAACGGGAAATGCAGTCAGCGAGAGAAAGTAGGGGGTGGGCCTTTCAAGGGTGATTTGAAGGGTCTTTTCATTCAATGCGCGCACCCCCACTTGATCTAAATCCATCTCTCCTTTGGCGCATTTTTCCCCATTTTGAATGGGATAGAGAAGATAGGGGCAGAGCGAGGGAAATTTGGGATTGAGAATTGTTTTCCAGGACGATTCGAAGTCGTAGGCGGATATCCGCCTCCCATCTGTCCAAAAAGCCTCTTTCAGTCGAAAGGTGTAGACTCTCTTGTCCTCTGAAATCTCAACGCTCTCGGCCAAGGCCAGCTCAACTGTGCCGTCCGAAAGACACCGGGCAAGACCCTCGTAGACCAGGCAGATCAGAGTCGATGAGATGAAATCGCCCGACTTTCTTGGATCGAAAGTGGCCGGCTGGATATGGAAGGAGATATTTAGGCATCGCTCTTTTTTCTCCTTCGGAGTCGAGCATGCTGCGAGAAAAACAAAAGGAATCAATATCGAGCCAATTGCAAAACTCTTCGCCCCGCAAAAACGTCCTTTTGACGCCAGTTGCGACCCCACCTCCTCGCCTGCCCCCTTGGGCAGGCCGCCGTCGGCGGGGTTCGGGCGGGAAGCTCCCGCCCTCGCAACTGACCTCAAAATCCCCGTTTTTTCGTGGGCGTGGAGTTTTGCAATTGGCTCTACCCTTAGAAAGATCATGCGGGTACAATCTTGCGGACAAGAGCCTTTTCTGTTAAAGGAAAAAGAAAGAGAGGGAATGTGAGATATTTAAAGCATTTTTTTGTCTTGTTCTTGACGATTTTCTTTGCCAACTATCTTCTTCCGGGGGTCGATGCGGTGAGCCGCACAAAATTGCCTTTCATCGGGGGAGATCTTCTTTTTGCCATCGGATTGGCCCTCCTAAACGCCGTTGTTTATCCGATAGTCAAGCTCATCGAGCCGAATCACAGCTTGTCTCGTCTGGCTGCCGCTTCTTTCGTTCTCAACTTTGTCTCTTACGCTCTAGTGAAGTTCATTCCGGTGGGTATTCAGATCTCGACGGTGGAAGGATATCTCTTCGTCTCTGTCGTTGTATCGGGAGGGGGGTTTTTGACGAATTATCTGGAAATGAAACAGCAGTCCCCTCAGAATTTGGATTTGGAGCAGGCGGCTGTTCCCATAATAAAGCAAGAAAGTCCAAATTGTGAGGCGAAGCCGACGCAGACAAAAGCCGATCCTTCAGGTTGTTTCGGTATAAACCCAGAGCCTTGATGAATTACGTCCGAAGTCTTTTTCTCAATTTCCTCGTCGTCTTTTTCGTCGATCGGGCAGCACCGGGGCTGGAAATCACCTACTTCGAGCAGGTGCCCAATATCGGCGCGGATATTCTCTTTTCCCTCATCGTCGGATTTCTCAACGCCTCGGTTTTTCCCTTCTTGACCATTTTGGAGCTGAAAGTCTCCAAGCAAAAGCTCGCTCTCTATACGCTGATCATCAGCTTTGGGGCTTTTGGAATCATCGCCCTTATTCCCTTCGGAGTCAGGGTGGTGAGCTTTCTCGGATTTTTAGTAGGAGGAACTGTTGTTTGGGCGGTCGCTTACTTCACGAACTTTCTCGAGTGGCAGCAGGGACGCAATAGTTAACCGTCTTTCTCTGTATTCTCTCTGGTAAGTTCTTTCTTCTCCTCTCTTCCGAATACCCCAATTGCGCCCAAAGCTAAAGAGACTCCCGCAAGAAAATAAAACAGGCTCAAATGTCCGAAATGGCCCATTGCCACCGAGGCTAGAAAGGGCCCTACCACAGCGCCGATGCTATAAGAGAGGACGAATCCTCCTGTCGCAGCGACGATTTCGCTCTCCTGAAACTTTTGGCAAGCGTACGCCATGCTGAGAGGATAGATCGTGAAAGAAAAACCGCCGAAAAACCAGGCGAGGATCAAAAGAAGCCAAGAGGTTGCAGACGTCAATGTAATGCCGATTGCGAAAACCGCGCTTAAAAAACTCGCCGTATAAAGAGCGCGTCTCCGATTGCCTTTATCTCCCCAAAGGCCAAGAGGCCATTGAAGACTTAAGCCCCCAAAGACCACAACTGCCATCAGTGTGCCAATTTGGGAGACGCTCATCCCGATGTCTTTTGCATAGACCGGAATGAGGCCGTAAATCGTTCCGAGAACCGCCCCAGAGACAACGCTTCCGACAAATCCGAACGGAGACGCCTTAAAGAGCTGGATTGGAGTCAGTGCATCGTGCTTTTCCAGTTTTGGCGCGCCGTTTGTTTTAAAAGTGAGCGGCAAGATCGAAAGAGCGGAAAGGATTGCCGCGATGCAAAAAGGGGAGAGAGTCATCGGATCGGAGATTTTGATCAGGAGTTGGCCTCCCGAGAGAGCCCCGTAGAAAACGGCGAGATAAATGGAGAGGGCGGTGCCCCTTTTTTGGGGACCGCTTTGCATGAGGAGCCAGCTCTCGACGACGATGAAAATCCCAGAAAGACAGATCCCGCCGATGAAGCGGAAAAAAGCCCAATACCAAGGGTTGATCCAAATCGCTTGCATTAAAACGGATGCGGTTGAAATCCCCGCCAAAACCATAAATGCGTAAGTGTGGCCTACCTTTGCGATCCAGCGATCGATTTTCAATGAGCCAATCAAAATCCCCGCGTAAAAGACCGAGGTCAGAAGGCCGATCACTTCTGTGCTATATCCTTCAATATCAAGGCGGATCGACACGAATGTATTGAACAGCCCGCTCGCGAGCATAAGGAACACAAGCCCTAAAAGGGGAGGAGTCAGCGATCGGATTAGCGTAAACATATATATCTTATATTTGCCAAAAACATCTATTTTTACAAGGCTTTAATAATTAATATGTTTTTGATAGTTATATAATTAATTTGCAAAAAGTTGAAACAAATTAGTTTTATATATGATAATCATGTTGTGGGTGGCTGGTCTATGGCATTAAAAGGTGTTGATGCCCTTAGCTTTCAAGAAGCTATGGGCAATTTAGCGGCAATTATGGAGATCAACATGGATGATCCTCCATCGATCGCGATCGTCAAAAAAGTTCAGATCACAATCGACAAAGACGCTTTCGGTTTGGATGCAAAAGAGTGGCTTGCTGGAGAGGGGCCCGATTCTCTGCTTGATGTTTTAGATGTTACTCATAGAGCGATTTACGATCACTTGGTCCGTTTGAAAGAGAGCCCCGAGATCGACTGGACTAAAGAAAAAAACCTCAGGGGCGTCAGATCGATTATGGCTCTTGTCGGCGAATCGGCCGCCAAGTTGGAAGCTTATCTCGCCTACCGCCTCGGAGAACCCCTCCTAAAAAAAATCATCAGCCGCCCAGATTATAAGGCGATCGAGCGGTTCTACAAGAGCGCATTTAAAACTGAGGAGGGTGAAGAGTGGGAAGAAGAGGCGATCTCTCAAGCCCCCCACCTCGATAAAGATTTCCAGTCGGTAAAGCAAGATAAAGAGTATGAGCTCTTCTACATCCGCAATGAAGAGGGAGAGCCTTACTTTAGCCCCGAGCTTTTAAGAAATATCAAGGTCGCTCTCGACTTTTCAGGAGAGGCTGAGCTTTTTGAAGAGGATCCGCTTCTCAAAGTGCGCGCCCTGAGAGATAAAGATCTCCATGCATCGGCGAGCCAGATTCTAGCCGGCAGCGAATCTTTAATCTCCGAGT
>Ga0155551_137_pt2 | contig 24192 bp, 23 predicted proteins | sample RifCSPhighO2_12_FD_107208 | JGI IMG/M metagenome (GOLD analysis project Ga0155551, IMG submission 107208) | Chlamydiae bacterium RIFCSPHIGHO2_12_FULL_49_9
TAGAGGCGCCTTTGAGAAACTTCTCTTGTAGCCGTTTTGTCGATTTGGTGAGTGAGGCGTCCATTTTTATCGTAGCTCTTTTCTTCAGTCAAAAGAGTTTGGTGTTTGAAACACTCTTTTTTGACAGATCTTTTTCGAGAGTCGAAGGTTTCAATAGTGGCAAGTCCCAAAGGATCGGTGTGGACTTTTTGAAGGACCGTTTCACCCGATGAGTTTACAAAAAAGTCTTTGTATTCGGTAGTCTCCCGGTAGCCCAAAGGATCTATTTTTAAAATGAGTCTTCCAAACGAGTCGTAGTCTCTTTTCTCATAGACGTTTTTCCCGGAGACTGAGCGAACGATCGTTATTTGGTTGCCCGCCTCGTCGTACTCATAGGCAATTTGGCGGAGGATCTCTCCTGAAGAGGACTCTGTTCTCTCTTCAATTGCCCGATCGAGAAGATCGTATTCGGTGATTTGGATGAGATCTTTGTTGATTGTTTTATAAAGCCTTCCAAGAGAGTCGTAGACAAAGGCAATTTTTTCTCCGCCTTGCTCTTCTAGAATTTTGCGGCCGGCGCCATCGTAGTAGTATCTTGTGGAGTTGCCCTCGAGGTCTATTTTCTTAATGAGGCTCTTTCCCTTGTAGACATAAGTCTCGCTAAAAAGCCTGGCTGTCGTTTTCGAGATCAGCTGACCTAAAAAGTCGTATTCATATTCAGTGATGATTCCCTTGGGATTGGCATGGGTTTTTAGCTGCCCGTCCGGATAGTAAAGAAGCGTCTCGGCAGCTCCATCCGGGTAAGTGATTTTCGTGGGCTTGCCGTACGCGTTGTATTCGGTTCTCGTCTCGTTCCCTTCCGGATCGATTTGCAAGCGCAAATTGCCTGCAGAGTCATACTCTGTCTTGGCGGATGCTCCGTCGGGAAAGAGGGTTTCTGTCCTTCGATCTACAGAATCGTAGGCGTAGCGGGTAGAATGCCCTTGAGGGTCTTTTTCTAGGACAAGGTTCCGTTTTCGATCGTATTCATAGCGAGTTTGGAATCGAACGTCTGCCTCTTGGGTCTTGAGAGTCGGCAGATTGGTAAAATCATATTCGATGCGGGTGTGGACTTTGCCCGCAAAATCTCTGTGGGAGATGAGATTGCCGCAAGCATCGTAAGAGCAAATCTCTTTTTGACCTATCGGATTTGTCCGCTCGATCAGGTTTCCCTTCGCATCGTATTTGTAGTGCAAAGTGAAGCGAAACTTCCCTTCTGCATCGAAAATCTCCTCTTTTTCAACGCGGGCGGCCGTACCGTAGGTAAGAATCGTCTTTTTTAAAAGGAGCTCTCTCCCCTTTTCCCAATATTTTTCCTCGATGATTTGAGGAAGGCCCACATAGGGGCCGGAAGAAAAGGGGGTTGTGTCTTTGATTTTTCGGACAGTGACGTTTGAAAAATAGTCTGGATCGGTCGACGAGCCGTCGTCTTCGATTTCTCGGATTAAAAGGCGATCTTCATTGTAGATATAAAAGTGGCGGAGCTGGATGTCCCTTTTATCGGATATGAATTTAGAGAGAAGAAGATCGGTCCCCGGAAGGTATTTATAAATGGTCTTTTTATTAAAATCCTCCTCTTCGAGGAGAAGATTCGGCTCGGAGCCGCTATAGCGGTATTTTTGGGCGTAGGTTTCTGAGCCGGCATCGAGGGGCTCCCCGTATTGGTCCGTCGGGATAGGTGGAGAGCTTCCGGAGAGATTGCCGCAAAATCTTTTCTCGAGGATATTGCCTCTTTGGTCGTAGATATAGCGAGTCAAAAAAAGGGGCTTTAGATTCTCATCGAAGTGGGTTTTTCTTAAGAGTTGCCCTCTTGGAGAGTCCCAAAAATACTTTTCCGCAAAGATCCTTTTCCCCTCTTTGGAGAATTTCTCAATTTTTAAAAGGCGCTGCTGGCTATCGGGATAAAAGTCGGTTCTATGATTTTCGATGTCATAGACGGACGTCTTGGAAAAGGGAGAGATGAGATCGCTCGGCTCATAGATAAAAGAGTAGATCGCTTGAGCCTCGGGATTTTCTCCAATCGGACAAGAGATTGTTTTGACGCAATTTCTCCTCGGATCTTCAATGATTGCCCCATTCGAATCGTCCCGATCCAGATGGATGGGGCCTTGGGAGACCTCCTCAAACTCTTTTTTATAATAATCTAAACAAAGAGTTCGGTTTAGCGGAGCTAAAATCGCCTCGAGCTTGCGCAGTTTTTCCCCTTTGTAATTGGGTTTGAACTTTTCAAACTTGTTCCGATAGCTCATAAACAAAAGAGTTTGATCGGGAAAAGAAGAAGAGAAAATGGTTTCTAAAACAGGAGGCACCCCTTCTGGATTTTTGCGCGAAAAGCGGTACTGGACGCTTTGCCCGTCGCTTCCGATGACAAAAAAGTTTTGATTCTTCCGCTTGGGATCTTCATAGACAAAGTCAGCTCTTGCATAGGTTTTGCTTTTGGAGGGATTGGTCGTCCGAATGGAGGTGAGATTGGGCTTTCCGTCTATATTTTCATAGTCGTAAAGAACCCAGTTGCCGTTTGGCAGCTCTTCTGAAAGGAGCTGATATTCCCGGTCGCTGTGATAGATTTTTTTATACGTCCTGATTGTCCCGTCGGAGCACTGAACAATCAGGTGTTTAAACTTCTCGTCAATGAGAACGCGGTTATTTCTCAAGTTGGTGCGGCTCGATATCTCCCCTCTTGCCGTATTGGAAAATCCCTTTTCAAGATCAGACGGCTCGCAGCGCATGAATTTTTCACCCCGGAAAGTGGTGCTTCCCGCCTTTTTATACACGATCGGAGAGCGGTCTTTTTCCCAGATGATCCATCTGTAGGGCTTGTCGGTGTCCAAGATTTTGGCCACATCGATGCCAAAGCGCCATTCCCCCTTTGCGTTGTCGGTGTAAATGCGGAAAATCCGGATGGGTTCTGCGCCCTGAATGACAAGATCCTCTTCATAAATCGACGGATGGCCGGTCAGCGCATTGACTTTTCCCTCAATGAGCGCAGAAGGGTCGCTTTCAAACATTGAAATAAAAGAGGAATCTGCAAAAAGAGCAGTTGAGAGAAGGAGGAAAATTTTTAAGCGAAACATAAGGCAGCGAGCTTAAAAAGAGTTTTTCTTTAAAGCAATAAAAAATTTGGCGCGAACAAGAACCCGAAAAATCGATTTTCCCATTCGGGATGGAGCACTGGAAACAGGGAGGCCGGATTCTTGACTTTAACGAAGGTGTGTGTCAATCTGACGGCTAAGAGACTGTTTTTCATTTTTCCGATGCGGGAATCGTAGCAAAACCTCCGGGCGAATGGGCCTACCGGGAGCATTTGTTGATCTATGCAGACAGATAGCAGAGCTGAGTTTGGAAAATGGAGGGCCTACTTCTGGCCGATTCATTCCTCCGAGCTGAGAAAATTTCTGCCGATGTTTTTCATCTTCTTTCTCATTTCCCTCAATTACAATCTCCTGCGCGTCTTTAAAGACTCCATGGTTATTACAGCCCCAAATGCCGGCGCTGAAGTCATCCCCTTCATCAAAGTGTGGGCGATTTTGCCGAGCGCAATTATCCTCACTTATGTTTTCACGCGCCTGGCCAATCGCTTCGACCGGGAAAAAGTCTTTTACATCATGATGTCGATATTCATCGCCTTTTTCTTCCTCTTTGCCTTTTTGCTCTATCCCAATAGGGATGCTCTCCATCCCCATGAATTTGCCGACCGGATGGAGTTTTTGCTCCCCTCGGGATTTAAGGGACTGATTGCGATCTTCCGCAACTGGACTTTCACCCTTTTTTATATCATGTCGGAGCTCTGGAGCACAGCAATCATGTCAGTTCTCTTCTTTGGCTTTGCCAACGAGGTTACGGAGGTGAATGAGGCGAGGCGTTTTTATGGCCTTTTCATGATTGGGGCCAATATCGCATCTATTCTTGCAGGACAGGCATCTGCCTTTGTCCTTCTCTTTAATTCGATGCTCGGCATCCCCTATGGAAAAAGCAAGTGGGAGCAGTCAATTCTCTTCATGTGCTGCGTCGTGATTCTCTGCGGCATACTCTGCATCCTCCTCTTCCGCTGGTTGAACATGTACGGAATTAGATCGAAAGATCCGGCCAAATTTGTTCTCGATCAAAAAGAGAAAATTAAGATGTCGATGAGGAAAAACTTTTCCTATCTGGCTGGCTCAAAATACCTCATTTCGATCGCCCTCATTGTGGTGATGTACAATGTCGCAATCAATCTCGTCGAAGTCGTTTGGAAAAACCAGATCAAGGCCGTCTATCCCGACCCAAGCGATTTTCAGGCCTACATGGGCAACGTCACTACAGCAGTCGGGATCGTCTCAACGCTCGCTTCCATGTTCATCTCGGGCAATATCATCCGTCGCTTTTCCTGGACGACGAGCGCCATGATCCCTGTCGCCACCATGCTGATCACAGGGGCCTGCTTTTTCGCATTCGTCGTCTTTCAAGAGGCCTCTTTTATTTCGCCGCTCACGGCCCTTGTTGGTTTTGTGCCGACTGCCTTTGCAATGTTTCTCGGGACGATGCAAAACGTGTTCGCAAGGGCTTGTAAATTCACCTTCTTTGATGCGACAAAAGAGATCGCCTTCATCCCCCTCGATCCCGAATCAAAACTCAAGGGCAAAGCGGCTATTGATGGCGTAGGATCCCGCATCGGTAAGTCGGGCGGGTCTGTAATCCACCAGGGATTGCTCTTGCTCTTTGTCAGCGTTTCAGCCAGCGCTCCTTACGTCGCAATCATTTTCCTCGCGATCATCCTCATCTGGCTCCTCTCGGTCCTCTCCTTGGGCAAACAGTTCAACCAGCTCGTAGGGCGCAAACCAAAGTCCGCCCAAACAGAGCCTCTTCCGAGCTAAGAGACCGTCCACAAACTCGGTCTTTTAGGGATTTGAGGAGATTTTCGATGAGATTTCACAAAGACCATGGTCTGGTCGAACGACGAGGGCCATGTGTGAACACATGGCTGAGGAGATCGATGTGAAAGCTCGCGTAAATCTCCCAAATACCGAAGACCCAGTTTGTAGACGGTCTCTAATGGGCCCTAAATTTTTCTCAAAAAAATCCGGACGGAATGAAGAAATGAACTTGCGCGGGAAAATAATTTTTGCTTAACTGGGCGTTTTTTCACCCGGAGTCTTATGAAACATATCGCCCTCTTCTTTCTTATGGTCGCAGCTTCCCTTGCCTTGCCGTCTTGCTCGAAGTGCTCAAAGGAAGACAAACCGTGCGCGAGCTGCGTCTGCCATGACAAGTGCGGCTGCAAAAGAGAAACTCCTCACGCAAGCAAAGACTGCACCGCCAAGTGCGACCCCTGGCATAAATAAAAGCTACTTTTTCCGAACCGCTTTTTTGGGAACCTTTACTCCCTTTTTGCGCGCTTTTGAAAGGCCGATGGCAATCGCTTGCTCTCTTGACATAACGGCCACCTTCGCCCGTCCGCTTTTCAGCTTGCCCGCCTTATATTTTTTCATTGCTTTTCGGACAAACTCGCCCGATTTCTTCCCATACTTGGCCATATATGCCCTCCCGATCCCAAATGCCCTCATACTAAAAATCTTTTTATTTGTAAAAAGAAGCCCTCCTCCATAAAATCGCAGGGCAATTTATGACTTCTCCTCCCTCTGTCAGCTCCTCCTCCCAGGCCTATTCTCCGCTTACCCCCCTGACAAAGCAGCCAATGGAGCAAGATCTGCGCGTAGGTCAAGCATTTCGGCGCGGGAGAGCCTCCTCTGACACGCCGCCTCCGCCTGAGCCGGTTCATTCCTCGCCTGAAATGCCTTCTCTAATGAGTTTTCTTGCCCCTCTCCAAGAAAAGCTGATGGCAGGACATTTGGAAGAGGGACTGGCTGTGACCGATGAAGCAATTCAAAAGATTCGACAATCGCTCGTCTTTTTGAAAAAGGCTGTATTAATCCGCGACGCGCTTGGGGGCAATCCAACAGACATATTAAAACAATACGAGTCAAAAAGAGTTTCGTTGGTACCGGAAGAGATTCCCTCATGGTATCTATTTGCGGCGCATTATCTTTTTTCGAGAACGCGCAATTTACAAGAAACTCGAGGGTGGATGAACCTTGCTTTCGGCCCCAGTCCCTCCGCATATCGAGGATTTACTCCATGCCTTTCTCTTGCGCTCTATATGGCTATTGATTGGTTAGAGAATGGTCAAAAGCAAAAAACAAGGCCAAAGATTACGAATCTTCTCAATCGGGCATGTTCTGAAATACTTAAGAACGTGAATGTCCGAGTCGCTGCAATTGTGGGCGCAGCTGCAATTTTCGAGGCGATCGGGAAGGAATCCGAGGCGAATAGATGGATCTCCAAAGTCCAAAAATTGGACGCGCAACATGCCAATAAAGGCGCATGGCTGATTTTGAAATACCAATACCTTTCTCTCCTCTCAAAGGAAAAGGTTCATGAGGCAAAAAAGCTCCTGGAAAATGGGGAGGCGCAGTGCAAGAAAAAAGGGGTCTATTGGTCATACCGCATCCGCTCTTCAGATGGCTCCGATATAGAAGATCTTTTGAAAAGAGGGTTTCGGGAATCCGGCCTTAAATCGGGGGAACTCTGGTGTGAGAGAGCCCGCTGGCTAATGCAGCTTTTTCAAAATGATATTGCCCACCCAATCGAATATCTCGATGAGGCCCTCAAATCCTTGTGCCACGCGCTGATTTTCACTCCCCAATATGGAGATACCTATGTTGAACTATTCAGGCTCTTGCATCTGCTAAAGAAGGACCCCGGGCATCGACTTTTGCAAATTTATCGCCTACTGGAAGAGCCGGGAAAAGATTTGGATCAAATCAAAGAGTGGGCAAAAGCGATATTTTTATCAAAACACATAATCTATGGGTTCTCATTTGCCATTGCCAAAGCCGATGGTCCCCGCCTCGGAGAAGACACCTGGAAAAGGCTTGAGGAGGCAACGGCTGGCGGGACCTTTGCGCCAATGGAGGACAAAAGAACAAATTCTCATACAGCCTCGCTCAGGTTCATTTTGCGGTTAGCCAGCAACCATACTGCTTTTGAATTTTGATTTGCAAAAAAGCCGCGCTTTCTTTAGAATCCTCGGCTTCTTAAGAGACTAATCGGATGAAATGGCTCCTTCCTCTCCTCTACACGACCTCTCTTTTTTGCGACACTTCTGAACAGCCTACCGATGTGTTAGAAGAAACTTCTCTGCAAGAAACGAATCAGGAAGTTGCGTCTTTAGATCTCAATGCAATTGCGCAGCTCCCCTCTCCCCATTTTGAACCCCCGCGCAAAAGTGTCACTCTTGCGACGAGTCTCTCTTATTTGCTCCCCGGCCTTGGCCACACTTATTTGGGGGACATGCAAACGGCTGGCGCTCTGATGGGAACAGCTGGACTTGGCGTCAGCATGATCGCTCTGAGGCCAAACCAGGAAAACATCGTCTTTCCTTCCATGATCGCTCTCCAAAATACGTGGTCTTATGGGATCTTTGCAGCTTATAGAGACGCCAGGATTTACAATGGCCAGGCCGGCTACACCTACAAAATGCCGACAGACAGCCTCGCGGCTTTGGCCTATGCTCCTTTTAATTACAAGATTTTGAGAAAACCGGAGGTGTGGGGCGGGCTGATCGGCTCCCTTGGCCTTGCGATGACAATCTCTTATTTTGCCTTCCCTCAGGAAAGCAAAGCGCAAATTCATATGAAGATTTCGACAAGATCGGAAATGCCTTTTTTCGCTCTTCCCGTCGGGATCAGCGAAGAGGCGCTCTTCCGGGGTTATCTCCAATCGCAGCTCTTGGAAAAACTCAACCCATTCGGGGGAATTCTCATCTCCTCTTTGGCATTTGGCGCCTCGCACATCAGCAATGCGACCCTCATGCAGAAGGAAGACCGATGGCGCTACTACTCTTTTAGCATCCCTCTAATTACGGCATTGGGCGCTTATCTCGGATGGCTTACGCACAAAAACCACTCTCTCCAAGAGAGCGTGGCGGTTCACACTCTGTACGACCTGGTTCTTTTTACCGGGAGCGCTTTGGCGACAAAGGCCGCAATCGGCCACTCAGAGTTTGCCCTCGCGATTCCTTTCTAAGCTTGCAGCCCGCCGTCGATCGGCAGCGAAGCGCCCGTGATGAAAGAGGATTGGTTCGATGAGAGCCAAAGAACGGCGTCGGCCACCTCTTCGGATGTGCCGATTCTCCCCATCGGGTGGATTTGGCCCGCTTTTGAAAAGTCATTGCCCAAGATGTTCCTCGCATTGGGAGTATCTATGATGCCGGGGCAAACAGCATTCACCCTTAAATTACTCGCCGCATACTCGAGCGCAGTCGACTTCGTCATCCCAACGACCCCGTGCTTACTCGCCGTATAGGCTGCGCCGCCGGTTTTACTCGCCTTTAATCCCGCAAAAGAGGCGACATTGACAATCGCGCCGCCGCCCGATTGTAAAATGGGTGGAATGGCGTACTTCATACATAGCCAAACACCCTTGAGGTTGATTGCGATTACTTTGTCCCAAATCGCCTCTTCATAATCTGCCGTTTTGATAAAGGGCGTTCCCTCAATCCCCGCATTATTGACGAGATAATGGAGCGCGCCATACTTTTTCATCGTCCGGTTCATCATCGATTCCACATCTTTCGACTTTGAGACATCTGCATGGATAAATGTAGCCTCTTTACCCATCGACTGGATCTCTTTTACGGTCCGCACTGCTTTTGCCTCGTCGCGCTCCCCGATCACTACATAGGCCCCGGCTTTTGCAAACTGAATCGCGCAAGCCTTGCCGATCCCCGATGAGCCTCCTGTAATTAACACAACTTTTCCCGAAAATTCTTTATACATATTTACTGATGTTTTCGCAGAGTTTGGCAATGTCTTTTTTTTCATGTATGGCCGATAAAGCAATCCGCAAAATCGCCTGACCCAAAGCCACCGTCGGATACATAGCAGCCGTGACGAAAAACCCAGCCCTTTGCAGTTTAGCCGTACATTCTATCGCCTTATGCTCATCGCCAATAAAAATGGCCCGAATCGGCGCTTTATCGTCGAGATAGTTGGTGTGCGATTTATTTAGCGAGTCAAAATAAGCTACATTGTCCCACAACTTTTTTTGAAGCAGGTCAATCTCGTCCGTCAAGTGGATTTTTGCCGAAGCGATCGAGGAATTGATAATCGAGATCGGAGGAGGATTGCCAAATAAGTAATTGGAATCAAACCTCTTGACCATCTCCGTATCTTTCCTGGTCGGCAGCGCGAGCACGCCTGCATTTGTGCCAAAGCCCTTTGATAGGGCAGGCGTTAAGATCATCCGGGGATGAAACCGGTTTTTCAATAAATCGAGGGTATAGCCGCAGCCGTGCTTGCCATAAATAGAGGTTCCATGGGCGTCATCGAGATAGACGTACCCTTTGTGTTTTTCAGCGAGCTCCAAGAGAAGGAGAACCGGCACGATTCCCCCCCATAGAGACCACGCTGTCGGATATGGAGATCGGCGTTTGGTGGTTTTTATCTGCCGCTTCAAATAATTGGACAATCTCTTCATTTTTGCGAAAATCGATCCTCTTTACCTGACCAAACTGCTCCATTAAGCCATGGTTGATCTGCAGACAGGCGTGAGCCCTTTGATCCATGATGAACAAAGGCCCATTTTTTTTAATCGGGAAGCTGGGCATCTCGCCGGAGGCCAAAAGGGGTAAAAAACCGAGATGTGTGAGGTGCAAGGAGGCGAAAATAGAAACGGACGCCCCACAAAATATCTTTTCGAGGAGCCTTTCCAAATGGTCGAACGGCTCCATCCTGAGACGGGTTCTTGCAACGGCGAGGTTAACGCCATACTCCTCGAGTCTCTCTTTACCGGCATTCACAACCCTTTTGTCGACATCCAGGCCTAAATAAGAGCAGCAGGCAAATTCAACGAGCTTTCTGCCGTCTTCGACCCAGATCGTCTTCCCCTCTCGCTTCGTAACCATCAAATTATTAATGATATCAAAAGCTTTGAACTGATGCTTTTTAGCAAGCTGGATTTTTTTCTTTTGCCAGTTACCCGCAAATTTACGAGCGAGCATCTGCCCATCAGCAAATGGTTCCGATTTCTTCTTCACAAGCTCTCAGCTTTCTAGCGGTGCTTGCGGTAGAAGTAGAATCCGCCCACGGCGAGAACAATGCCGCCGATAAGACAGAGGCGAATTTGCGTATCGTACTGGCTGACTGCGCTCATAAGTCCTTTATTTGCCGCTCTTCCGAAAGGATTGCTCGAAATGCGCTTGCCAATGCTGCTGACGATTCCCTTTGCATCTGAGATTCTCTTCATCTCATAAAGGGCAAAGCCGGTAAGTCCAAGTCCTGCGATCATGGCAACGAGTGCGATTTGTTTCATTTTCATGTTGTCCCTATGGTTCTATCGGGCATATACCGCTCGTGATTCAAGAATCGGTTCTGGCATCGTCGGGCAGCCGTCCAATTTGAGACCCGTCTCCATCACCCAACCTTTTAGGTTGGGTTGCTTCGACGCCGGCTACGCCTGGCTTAAATTGAAGGCGCCTCCTTGCCATTTCCCGATTCTTGAATCACTCCCGGTATAAAGGCCCTCTAGCCCCGATATCCGGAAAAGGGAGAAAAAATGCAAATATCATTTTGCAGAGCGGATCACCAGATCGCACACGCGGTCAATATCTGATCGGATCAACTGGAGATGATTTGGCAAGCTGATGATCTCCGAGGAGATCTTCTCGGAGACAGGACAACTCCCCCTCTTATAAAACGGCCGAAAGACAGGAAACTCATAGTTGGGTAGATAATGCACGCCGGGGGCGATCCCTTCCGCTTTTAAAGCGGCGATCACCTCATCCCGATTTTTGACCCGAATGACCAAAAGGTGATGGGCGCTCTCTAGAGAATGGGCAACTAGAGCGATTGGAGATTGCCCCTCAAAGTTTTTCTTGTAGCATTGATAGATCTCTCGGCGAACCTGATTGTCCCTATCGAGATATTTTAACTGAACGTTTGCGATAGCTGCCGCAACATCATTGCCATTGTATTTCCAGCCGAGCTCAGAGACCTGGTAGTACCATTTGTAGAGCTCGTTTTGGCTGGTATTTGTTCTCGTGAAAGTATCCTTATCGATCCCAAGCCACGCAAGTCTTTTAGCCCTCTCATGCATCGCAAGACTCGACAAGCAAATCACTCCTGAGTCAAAAGTGGGCAAATTTTTCACTGCCTGGAAGCTAAAACAGGAGGTTGTATCAGAGCGGCTGCCCACTCTCGAACCGTCTGGGTAATAAGCCCCGCTGGCATGCGCGCAATCTTCGATCACAGCGAAATCTTCCCGCTTGCTCTCCAACATCTTCCAAAACTCAAGAGAAACTTGCCCCCCGTAGTGAACCCATAGAGCTGATCTGGCGCAAGATTCTTCCGCCTTGATCTTGAAATCATCAAAACTGAGCGAAAGATCTCTCTCATTTACATCGACAAAAACCGGAGTATGTCCTTCATAGAGGATGGCGGCGTTTGTCGAGACAAAGGTCAACGGGGTGGTCAAAATGTTGGAGCCTTTCGGAAGATCCAGCATCCTGACGGCTATGTGCAAAGCTGCGGTTGCACTGTTTAGAAAATGGGAATATTTGGCTTTTGTGAACGCGGACCAAGACTCTTCAAACTGTTTGCACTGAGGCCCTTGGCCGGTCCAACCGCTCGAGAGGACTTTTCGAACAGCTTCCACGCACTCTTCCACTTCGTAGGTGGGACGAAAAAGCTGCATTATATTTAGCTCCGAGCGTTGCGAAAAAAATCTCGAGTCTGTTTTAAAAATAAATAGAGAGGCATCGGAAGGATTTTTTTGGCCATTTTTTTCAGAAACCCTCTTGGGAAAAGAAAAACCCAAACGGTGAATAAGTGGGTTCGAAGCTTACATAAAAGAGGCTCCTTAAGTTCTTTTTTCAAAGGAATCTCTCGCAAACCTTTTTGTCTTTTTCTGCAAGCGTCCCAATCAAATGTTTTAGTCATCCCAATCGAATCGGGTAAATGACTATAGACATTCGCCACCAGGGCCTTCACCCTTCCAACCTTAAATTTTCTGCCGATGCGCCACCAAAGATCCCAATCGCAAAGGCGTAAGAGAATAGGATCCTCGTCATATCCGCCGACGAGATCGATGGCAGATCTCTTCACGATGACTGCATTATTGCTGATGAAATTATAGGCGTCGATTTTGCCCCATCCCCACTTCCCGCCGAGAATCGAAGATTTTTTCTGGTCATCTCCCGTATAAAGAGCTGCCAGCCCATAGACCATGCCATACGATTTGGGCCTCTTTTCAATCTCTTGATAAAGAGTTTCTAAACAACCGGGCCGCCACTCATCATCGTCGAACATAAAACAGATATATTTTCCAACGCTTACGGCCATCCCAAAATTGTATCTTTTCGCGGGGACGCCAGAGTTTTCTTTAAAGTGAAAAAATTTTACGCGGGAATCTATCGCGGCCACTTCCCGGCAGTATTCCAACGTTTGATCGCTCGAGCAGTCATCAATTAAGATCAGCTCAAATTCTTTAAACGTCTGATGTAAAATAGATTCCACTGCCCGCTTGAGAAGAGAGGGACATTCTCCTTCGGATCTCATTCGATTATATGTGGAAAGAATCACTGAGATCGGGAGAATCATCTGCAGCTAAAACCCTGTCGAAGGAAGAACAGAGTATGCATAGCGAAAATAATTGACAATCACGAACCGATAAATCAGACTCGCCTCTTCGTATGAAAATCGCCATCGCCTACTTCGTTTTTTTCTCTTGTTCTCTCAATGCCTTTTCTCGCAACTGGGAATTGTGGGATCGAGAAAAAGTCGCACAAACTATTGATTCTTACTGGCTTAAGTCAGAAGAGGAAATCAAACACCGAAAAGCCATCGCCTCTCTTCTCAGGGAGTGGATTTGTCCGAACGATCAAATCCTCGAGATTGGCTGCGGCTCGGGGCTTATTTACCAGCAACTCTCTTCTCTCATCCCTGGCCAGAGCTATACCGGGGTCGATATTTCGGAGAAAATGTTAGAGATCGCAACTCAAAGATTCCCTGAAGCTCATTTTATGAAAGAGGATCTCTACGGCCTCTCTTTTCCCGACAATTCCTTTGAAATCACCGCTGCCTTTGAAGTCTTTGGCCATATCGACGGAATCGAAAAGCCGATTAGCGAAATGTTTAGAACAACCTCAAGACTTGCAATCTTCACAGTTTGGAGCGGTCCAAAAACGAAGTTTGAAAAGGAAGTGATTCAGAGAGCAACTTTTATTCGAACTACTTTTTCAGAAGAAGATGTGAGAAAAGCGGTTGAAAGCGCTTTGAAAGGTGAAAACTATAGCATTGCAATTCGGCAAATTTCAAAAGATGTCAGCGCTTACATCATCTCCAAATTATGATTGAGCCCCCCCTTATCACAACTGTCATCACCACTTTCGAGCGGCCCAAACTGCTGCGAAGAGCCATCGAAAGCGCCCAAAGACAAACCCTCTCCAGTCTCACTATTTTTGTCTATGACAGCGCCTCGCGAAACGAGACCGGGGAGATGGTTCTGGGGATGGCTAAAAAAGATCCCCGCATCAAGTACTTTCGCCATCCGAACAGAGTGACTGCTGTTCAAAATTACCAATTTGGAATCGATCGGGTAAAAACTCCCTTCTTTTCCCTTTTATCGGACGACGATTATCTCTTGCCCCAATTTTATGAAAAAGCGCTCCATTTTTTGAATAAATACCCGTCCGCTCAATTTTTTCTCGGCTCAACGATCGACGCTGACACCAATGGCAAGCCAATCAGCGCGCTGGCCAGAAACTGGCCCGACCGGGAGTACCTTCTCCCTTTTGAGGGTCTCCCCCTTGCCATCCGCTCCTATATCAACTGGACAGGAGCTCTCTACCGAACAAATCCGGCGCAAAAACTCCCTCTCAATCCAAACGTTGTTCCCGGAGATTACGATTTTATCCTTCGCCTCGCTGCGCAGTACCCATTTGCTTTTTCTCCGCACCCTTGCGCAGTTTTTACTCATCATGCCGGATCGTTCTCAAGCCATTGCGGCCTAAAGCTCATTTATCCCAGTCTTTTTGACATCGCAAAGAGCATCTATCCACTTCGGCCCGAAGGAGAGCGGCCGCAAATCAAAATTGCCTTTGATCTCTTCTTTTTAAGATCAGCGCTCCGCATCGGCATCCAAAACCTGATCCACAAAGATCTGGGCGAGTTGGAACTCTTAAGCCAAGCCATTCGAGCCGCATGTCCCACCTACTTCTTAGGTAAAATCCTCCCCCCTCTGTTTGATTTTTTGAGGCAATCCTCCTTTTTCCGCTTTCTTTTTCTCAGCGCCTTCTTTTTCTATCGGCGCTGCAAGAGTCTTCGGGTCAAACGCTATCTAAGGTGTCTGCAAAGTGAAAATTCATCTCGCGCCGCTTAATCCAAAAAATGGGACTCATCTCAAAACGATGTTTGAAGTCCGAACCCATCCAGATGTTGCATCCCGCCTTAGCTCTCCTCCACCCAAGACTTACGAAGAACACCTCTTCTATCTGACTCATCTTCCCCCAAACAAAGTATTTTTCATGATCAAAGCCGACGCAATGGCCTGCGGATACTGCCAGATCACACTCAAAGAGGAAAAGATCGATCTGGGCTGGGCCATCCACCCCGCCTGGTGGGGCCAATCGATCGGAACGAATTCTGTCAAATTACTGATCGAGTATGTGAAAAAGAAATACCCGGACAAATCGATATGTCTTTATGTAAAAAAAGACAACCTGGCAGCTATCCATGTCTACAAAAAAAGCGGATTCGTCATTGAAAGCTCGGACACTTTAAAAAATGAGCACTCTATGCGCCTTCAAGATCTCGATCCGCGGGTATAGTAGACAACGCCTGCACCTGCAATCAGAGAGATCACTCCGACAAAAAAGCACCAGTTGCTCGTCTTTCCATAAGCGCCGATCCTCTCTTCAATTTCCTGTCCGACCGTCTTTAAAATCCGGTTTTTAGACTTGGCCATCTTGTGGATCTCTTTTCTCGCAGCGGAGACGTGGCTTCTTGCGTAAATCCCATACCCGATGAAAGAGATCCCCACGCAAATGATCGCAAGGCCGATCACCTGTTTAAAATTCATGTGTTCCCAACCGAGCTGCATTTAGATCTCCTCAATAGATATTTTATACATATCACATTGCCTAAGACATTAAAATCCTTTTTTCATATATTTATCCTCATGAATACACAAACCGTTCTTCCCGCGCAAGAAGAGGGGCCAATCCTCCATCCCAGAAGAAACATCCCGATTTTCATCCGCCGCGACCCGCTAAAGCGCGCCTTCGATATTTTGTTTAGCCTTGCCGTTTTGATCTTCACCTCCCCTCTTTTTCTCATCCTCACTCTATTTGTCCGATGTTCGTCGAAGGGCCCCATTTTTTTTAAAGATCGGCGCCTTGGCAGAGGAGGCGAGATGATCGATTGCTATAAATTTAGAACCATGCACCCAAACGCCCAAGACCGTCTGATCGAGCTGTTGAAAACAAATGCTGTCCTCCAAACCGAATGGAATACCTTTCGAAAAATCAAGCTTGACCCCCGCATCACTCCAATCGGCCGATTTTTGAGGAGAACTTCCCTCGATGAACTGCCCCAATTTTGGAATGTTTTGAAGGGAGACTTAAGCGTTGTCGGACCCCGCCCTCCCACTCTCCTCAGCTCCCCGGATCAATTTTTGGAGGAGATCAAAGCGATCTATGGCGATAAAGCTCCCATCATCTTGTCTGTAAGACCCGGCATCACGGGCGTTTGGCAAACATCGGGGCGGAGCAAGATCTCCTCTCAGCAAAAAGCGGCCATGGAGGCGAGCTACGCAGAGACGAGAACTTTTCTCCAAGATCTCATTTTGATCTTCAAAACAATTCCCGCCGTCTTGCTTTCGCGGGGAGCTCAATAAGAGACTGTTAAGAAAGCCTTTCCAGAATGAGTTTTGCCTCATCCTCATCAATTAAGACAAATTGGTTGAAAGAGGGCTCATAGCAATAAACATCTGCATGGCCGATATCAAACCACCAGCCGTGAATGCGGAGTTTTTTTTGCTCGATCCGCTCTTTGACAAACGGATAGCTCGCGATGTGCTCCATTTGCTGGAGGACGTTGACTTGAGAGATCTGATTGACCTCGGAGAGATTGGGGTTTAGCGTAAATCCGCCCCTCACCTTTCGAAACGCTTCTTCGCCATATTTAAGCCAGGAGGCGAGGTGGGGACAGCAAAGAGTTTCAGACCCATCGACAAGCGCTCTCATTGCGCCGCACTCAGAGTGGCCGCAGACAATGATGTTTTTGATATCGAGAGAAAAAATGGAAAACTCTATCGCCGCCTGCGCGCTGGTCTCTTGAGGTTCAGGAAATGCTGGCGGAATCAGATTTCCGATATTTCGAAGGACAAATACATCCCCCGGATTCGTCGACGCGAAGAGATTGGGAACGACCCGACTATCTGAACAGGCGATGAAAAGAGCATCCGGTTTTTGACCGAGCGCAAGCTTTGCGAAGAGCTCTCTATTCTCTTCGGTGATATTCTTTCTAAAATCAACTATTCCTTCTATCAATTTTCTCATAATTAAAGCTGATTATACCCAAACAGATGATATCCGAGTAAAATTTTCGGATAGTCTCTCAACCGGGACTGATTTTCGAATTGACTCAAAAACCGACTTGTCATAGCCTCTCCCCCTCACTTTTAATAGGGAGATTTTCCATGAAATATTTGACAGCCCTAGTGTGCCTGATGACCTTTTTTAGTAAACTGCCCATAGCTGAATGCACTGAAAATGGGATCTCTCTTCTCTCTCCGTCGGATCGGAGCGATTGGGAAGCGCAAAGAGAATTCTTTAAAAAAAACGGGTATCTTTGGATTAAAAATTTCTTTTCCCGGGAACAGTCGCTTCTCGTGAGAACCTGGGCCGAGGCAATCAACCGGGAATGTCAGACTCTTTTAAGCTTCATGCACAGCGTGAACCGCCCCATCGAGCTCTTTCCCCAGTTGATGCCAAACTCCCTCATCGTAGTTCCCGAAGCGAAAAACCCCCACCAGGTATGCCGAGCGGAAGATATGCTCTCTTGCTATCCCGATCTATTCCATTTTGTCGCTGGCAACATCACCTCCTACATCGGATATCTTTTGGGAGAGCCCTACGTTCTTTTCAAAGACAAACTCAACTTCAAATGGCCTGGCGGAGGCGCGTTCTTGCCTCACCAGGATTTTCCGGCCTACGACTTTTTTGGCCCGAGAGAACACGTCACTGCCATGGTCACGATCGACAAAGCAACCATTGAAAATGGTTGCCTTTACATCGCAAGAGACTGGATAGGCACCTTTGCCAACGATCCGAATCTCGATCCTCAAGCGCTTGCCCAGGGAAGGGCGATTCTCCCCTACATTGAAGGGGGCGGCAGCCACGGCTCGATTCGCCCTGATTACGCGGAGAAAATCTCTTGGATCGCCCTAGAAACATCCCCGGAAGATCTCGTCCTTTTCAACTCCTATTTGCCCCACTATTCAGAGCCAAACAAAAGCCAGTTTTCTAGAAGGGCGATGTTTCTCACCCACAACCGCTTAAGGGAAGGAGATCACAGAGGAGCCTACTATCATGCAAAGAGGCAAGACCCGCACAACCCGGCGTTTCACTTTGCAACGCCGACAAATGCCCGCTCCAAGTGAGCTTTGACTTTAGGGTGTTTTGATCCCAGATCGAGAGGAGTGAGTCCGTTTCGATTGAGCAGGCTGGGACTCGCTCCATGTTCCAAGAGGAGCGCCACGATCCCGTCAAATCCGAGGGATGCAGCCCAATGAAGCGGAGTGTTTCCGTTTGTATCGGCCGCATTCGGATCTCCTTTTTTCACAAGAAAAAATCGGACGATCTCCTCTTTCCCTTTTCTTGCGGCGACTGCGAGAGGCGTAAATCCATTTCCATCGCGTCCATTGATGAGAGCTCCATGTTTGATGAGAAGTTCTCCCATCTCTCTTTGGTTGCGTTGGATCGCCAAAATCAGTCCGTTAGCCCCCAATATCCGCACCTCAGGGCAAGCAGCTGTTCTTCTTGTGTTCGTCAAAAGATAGCGGATGAAAAACGGATATTGTTCCCTATAATTATCCGGATGGGAAAATAGGGCGAGAATCTCCTCTGAAGAGATCGACCTAAGCTGGCTAAGAGTCGATTCCCAATGGTCTTGTAGATACTTCTCAGGGATCACACCCATTTCAGAGAGCGCTCGCGTCTCTCTTCTGAGGCAAATCGCAAATCGCTTCGGCCCGTCCGGCTTTTCACTCGTCAAACCGAATTTGCGCATACGAAGCTCAAATGTCCCATCTGCATCCCTTTTCGCTTCGTGGTTGAGGCGAGCAAAAACCAAAATCTCCTCAATAGTAAGATATTCAAGCATTTTTCTAATCACTTCTTTCGGGAAGGGCAATGGAGAATTTTTTTGCGTTTGCAAAAAAGCCTTTCGGACAAGACCCCCTTGCGCCCTCACCTGCCTGGAAAAACATCTGCTCGCCTTGAGACTGTATCGATCATAGATGACTTGCGCCTGCTTTTTTAAGTGTTGGTACAAGCGGGAAGTAGACCATTTTGCGTAAACGTCGCCCTCTAGCTGACAATAGCGCATGTGATTTTCAAAGACCCCTTGAATTTGCTGGAAAGTGACAAGAGCAAGTCCATGGGCCATTCTCTTTTTTTTACTCTCTTCAATGACAAATTCTTTACCATTGACAATGGTTACTTGAAAATACATGCCACCTCCGATTCTTAATTTTATATTTATTATTTCTTAATAATTAAATCAACTCTTTTTGGCATTCCCCTCATCTTCCATGGTGTTTTTTTCAAAAAAGGCGTAAACTGTTTCCGTTCTGGATTCTTCTTTGATCCGATTGCGAAAAGATTCGCGGATCTCATCTTAACGAAATATATATATTGTAATTTTTGGTTGTCGTGAATATGGTAATCACTTAACAGTGAAATCGTTCCGAAATGCCATGTTAACAAAAACTTTTAAAACCGGCCTCATCATCGCTCTCTCCTTGCTCTTTTTTCCGATCCGCTCTTATCCGATGTCTTCGGTGGAAAACGGAGCGAGAGGCCTCCTCCTTTATTATTACCTGGAGCCCAATCTTAACAACTTCGGAGACACTCTCTCATTAAAAATTGTAGAGCGGATGGTTGGAGAGCAGGTCGACGTCTACCGCAAGCTCGTCCACAAAAAAACAAAAAAACTCCTCGCCATCGGATCGATCTTTTACTTTGCCGTGGATGGCGATGTGATTTGGGGATCGGGCATCAACGGCAAAACGGTAAAAAAGACAGACTACAGTTTCAAAGAACTCGATGTGAGAGCGGTGAGAGGGCCTCTCACTCGCCAATTCTTAAAAGAGAATTTCGATATCGACGCCCCTGAAATTTACGGCGATCCGGCCCTCTTGTTCCCTCGCCTTTTTCCCGAATTTAAACGAAAGGAAAACCCCTCTTACGACTACATCATCATCCCCCACTACCGGGAATTAGCGATGTTTCCCAAAGAACTCTATCCCCAAGCGGTCTATCCGACAGATCCTTGGGAGGAAGTGATCGACAAGATTCTGGACAGCAAATTTGTGATCTCCAGCTCGCTGCACGGACTCATCATCGCAGACGCTTATGGGATCCCCTCTAGGATGCTTCGAGTCACTGAAAAGGAATTCCTTTTCAAATACCAAGATTATTACCTCGGCACAAATCGCCCCTATTTCCGGTTTGCGACGAGTGTCGAAGAAGCGCTTTTGATGGGAGGCGAGATGCCCTTTGAGTGCGACTTGGAAAAACTCTACAACGCGTTCCCCTTCGAGTTTTGGGATACGCCCCTCACCTCTGAAGCTTGCGAAATGGAAGAGAGAATCTAAATTCATGAAGATCGCGTTTTTATTTCTCATTTGCTCGCCTCTTTTATCAGCCGAAGAGTTTTACGATTACGAGCCTTGGGAAGAGGAGGTCGAGTCGCCTCAGATGTGCATGCCGATCGATCACCCAAGACCTTCTCTCGTCGATCTGGAAGAAAGCGCCCAAGATTTTATTCTCGAAACCAAAAGAATCGACATACCGGGCTACATCAATGCCTTTAACCCCTCCATCATTCGCTGGAACGGCTCTCTTCTGATGAGCTTTCGCACTTATCACCCTGTGAGTCGAGCGACCAATCTGATCGGCCTTGTATGGCTGACAGATGACTTTGAACTCGCAGGACAGCCGCAGATTCTGGAAACGAGACAAGACGATCCGTTTTGTCTTTCAAAAAAACAAGACCCGCGGCTTATCTCCGTGGGAGATCGCCTCTTCATGGTCTACAACAACCAGATCAGCTACATCACCGCGCGGGAAATCAGGCGAATGGTTGTCGCCGAATTGCACTATGACGGTAAGCGCTTCTACACCGATGGCTCCGTCTGTCTCGACAAATTCGATGGAGCCAATGAATTCCGCTCTCAGAAAAACTGGATTCCCTTTGAATACGATGGAGCGCTTCACCTCGCCTACAGCATCTCCCCTCATCTCGTCTACAGGCCCCTCATGACAGGCGAATGTGAGATGGGCTCTATGTCGGACAAAACAGTTCCCTGGGATTGGGGAATCCTGCGAGGAGGAACTCCCGCCCTAAAAGAGGGAGATGAATATCTGGCCTTTTTTCACAGCTCCATCAATCTCCCCTCCGTCCACTCCGACGGCAAAATCATCCTTCATTACTTTATGGGAGCCTACACATTTTCTTCCGAACCCCCTTTTGAGATCACCCGCATCAGCCCTCACCCCATCGTGGGGAAAAATTTCTATCACGGGGTCACACACAGAACCTGGAAGCCTCTAAGGGTTGTATTTCCGGGCGGTTTTGTCTCAGATGAAAAGCACATCTGGGTCGTCTACGGAAGACAAGATCACGAAGTGTGGGCCGTAAAGCTCGATAAACAAAAGCTTCTCCAAAGTTTAATCCCTGTTGAGTGATTGTATGAGCCTATTTTTCTTCCTCGCGCCTATTTTCTCTCTCTTTGGAAACCTCCTCGACTTGGAAGACAATATCCAAAGCTTTGTCCTCGAGACAAGGCGTCTCGAAATCCCTGAATATCCCGATGCATTCAACCCCTCCATCATTCGCTGGAAGGGGCACATTTTGATGAGCTTTCGAGTCATTCCCGATCCCCAAAAAACGTATGACTCTCAGATCGGCCTCATCTGGCTCACCGACGATTTTTGCCAAATTAGCGAACCCCAAATCCTCAACTTAAGAGAATCTCTTCCCAATATCCCCTCTCGCGCGGAAGACGCCCGCCTCATCTCCGTTGGGGATCGCCTCTATATGGTCTATGACGATAATCAAGAGGAAAAGCTCTCGAGAGGAGGGTTTCGCGTCTATCTCGCAGAACTCCTCCACGACGGAGAAAAGTTTTATCCTGCAAACATCGAATGCCTCTCCCGCTTTGAAGGGGAGAGCAGAGCCGTAAGAGAAAAGAGCTGGACGCCCTTCAATTACATGGACGAGCTCTATCTCGCCTACACCTTAAGCCCCCACAAGATTTTCAAACCCCTTTTTAAAGATGGGGAGTGCATCACCGTTTGCTCGACAGAAACTCCCATTGAATGGCCCTGGGGAGAACTCCGGGGCGGCACGCCCGCTCTCGAAATCGATGGAGAGTATCTCGCCTTCTTCCACTCCTCAACCAATATGGAGACAATCCACTCACAGGGAAAAAACATCGCCCACTACTTCATCGGCGCCCACACATTTTCTTCTGATCCTCCCTTCCAAATCCTCCGCGCAAGCCCCGAGCCAATCATCGGGCGAGGATTTTATCACGGCTATACCTACAAGCCCTATTGGAAGCCAATCCGCGCTGTTTTTCCCTGCGGACTCATCGCAGACGACGACCATTTTTGGATCGCTTACGGACGCCAAGACCATGAGATCTGGATCGCAAAAATCGATAAGAAAGGGCTCCTGGACAGTTTAAAGACTCTTCAACATTGACATCTTCAGGCCCCTTCACTATAACCTCTTTCCTTTTTTTAGGAGGCACTCTATGAATATCTTTTTTCTTTTTAAACTTCCGCTCCTCCTCGCTTCGACGCCGATTGCCGAAGATCCTCTCGATATCCGGATCCCGGTTGTCGATCTGCAAGACTACACAGATCCGGCCAAACACGATGCGTTCATCGACACTCTTTTCGATGCGATGAAGACAGTCGGTTTTTTTGCCGTGAGAAATACAGGCGTCGATCAGACAGTCATCGAAGAGGCCTACGCTGAGGCGAAAACTTTTTTCAAACAAGACGCCGCCTTTAAAAAAGAGAGTTTTGTCAAAGAGCTCAACGGGCAAAGAGGATATGTCCCGAGTGAAAGAGCCAAAGGGCAAAAAGCAAAAGATATCAAAGAGTTTTACCACATCGGAAGAGAACTCCCTGATCCAGAGCGGGAGAGGCTCGGCATTCTGCCGAATGTCTGGCCCAGCCAGCCCCGCTTCAAAAGCTCGATGACGACCCTTTACCGGGAGCTCGAGCGCCATTCGGCGACTCTTCAAGAGGCCATCGTCGAGGCGATCAACAAAAAAGCGTCTACTCCTATCCCCTCCCACTTCCTCACCCGGATGACAAAAAACGGAGAGTCGCTCCTCAGGAGCATCTATTATCCGGCTCTTGCCAAAGAAGAGGTGGAAAATCTCAAAGAGCCTCTTTTTTGGGCAGCCGCTCACACCGACATCGACCTCCTTGCGATTCTCCCTTACGCAACTGAAAAAGGACTGCAGGTGGAAATCGATGGACAGTGGCTCAATGTCGTCGTCCCTGAAGATGCGTTCATCGTCAACGTCGGCGATATGTTGGAAAACATCACAAACGGCCTCTTTGTGAGCGCAAGACACCGCGTGCTCGCTCAAGAGCCCGAAAAGGAGCGCTTTTCGATGGTTCTCTTCATCCATCCGCTCGACGACGCGCGCCTCGATCCACTCGACGCCTGCATCGAGCAGACAGGGGGCGTGCAATGCTACGCTCCGGGAACGAGAAAAGAATTTCTTTGGGAAAGGCTTTTGGAGCTAAATCTTGCGCCCCATCTTTTGGAGCCCTATTCCAAAACGGGCCACGTCGAAAGACAAGCTGAGTTCGGGCGTCAAAGTCCGCAAGTGGTTGAGATGCTGATAGACAATCACCTGGCAAGTCCAGAGCTCTTTGAAATCCTCGCCTCCTGCGATTGCGACGAGGAGAAAGAGCCCTCTTAATACCTGTTGTGCTCGGTGGGTGTTTTCTTATATAATGCGGGGAGAATCAGCGGCTCCGGATCGTGAAAGATATTTTTAAAGAAATTGACGCATTGCAAAAAGAGATCAATTCGTACCGACCTCTTAATGCCCATTTGTTAAAACAGATAAGAGAATACTACAGAATTGGATTGACCTATACAAGCAATGCTCTTGAGGGAAACACTCTTACCGAATCAGAGACAAAGATCGTTCTTGAAGAAGGGATTACGATCGGCGGGAAGCCTCTCAAAGACCACCTTGAAGCGCTTGGGGCCGCAGAAGCTTATGATTACCTTTATACACTTGCCCAAGAGAAGACGATCAGGGAAGACAATATTGAACGGCTGCACAGGCTGATTTTTTTTCGAATCGATGAGCTCGACGCAGGGCGCTATCGCAAGCACAAGGCTTTAATTACCGGTTCCAAGTATCCATTGCCAAAACCTGGCGATCTTCCATCCCTTATGAAAAATTTGATTCCCAACATGGATGAACTCAGGAAGAAAAAACACCCTGTAGAAGCCGCTGCGCTATTTCATAAAGAATTTGTTTTTATACACCCTTTTACCGATGGAAATGGCCGAATTGCAAGGCTTTTAATGAATCTCATTTTTCTGCAGGAAGATTTCAATATCGCGATCATACCTCCGGTTGTGCGAAGAGAATACATTGATTCTTTGGAAAAAGCGCACATCGACGATCGAGATTTTATCTATTTCATTGCGCGAATGGTTAGAGAAACTCAAAAAGACTACCTAAGATTATTTCTCAAATGAAGCATTTAGAAAAAATAGCAAGGATCCGCTTCGCGGGCAGGATAAGAGAAAAATATTTTCTTCATCTTGTCGGCGTTTCGCCGATCCTGTCCGCTTGTTTCAAGCA
>Ga0155551_169_pt1 | contig 18540 bp, 16 predicted proteins | sample RifCSPhighO2_12_FD_107208 | JGI IMG/M metagenome (GOLD analysis project Ga0155551, IMG submission 107208) | Chlamydiae bacterium RIFCSPHIGHO2_12_FULL_49_9
ATGATCCGATTAATTTCTTAGAAATTTTTAAGTACAAAGACAGAGGCGTCAACAATACAGGGTGGGAGAGTCCTAAATACATTGATCTTTTAGACCGCTCTACTTTATGCAGAAAAGTAGAAGAGAGAAAACAAGTTTTAAAAGAAGCCGAGGCGATCCTCATGGAAGAGATGCCGATCATTCCGGTATTTCACTATGCGCTGAATTACCTAGAGAGGGAAGATTTAAGCGGTGTCGCCCTCTCTTCCATCGGTTGGATCGATTTCCGCTGGGCTCAATTCGATGGTGACGATTTGGAGGTCAGATGAGATGGATGACAATGCTGTTTTTTCTTTTGCTTCCTTTCCTGGTTAGGGCGGGAACAGATAGCGGCTCCATTCTCCTCTATAACGATACGCCTTTTATCTTGACGGCTATTGTGCAAGCTTCCGATGGTACCTACTTAGGTCAGTTTTCTGTTCAGCCGGGCCAGCAAAAAAACTTTACGACCAACCTTGGTCCAACACAGTACGTGCGTCCCGGGACCCCTGCTGTTTCGCTGACTCCTTACACTGTCATCTGGCAGTGCCCATCGCAGGGTTTTTATTCGATGTGCAAGACTGTATCTCCAGGCTCTTTAGTGAAAGCCAATGACTGCCCCGGCGCCCATTTCTGCGCTCCTAAGCAAGAACAAAAAAAAGAAGCGCCCGCTTCCACTTTGAAAAAGACGAAATAGTTTTCAGACGAGGAAGAGCTCTGACGTGGGGATATCCCATGCATCTCTTGGAAGCTTTTCGACAAGCTGTTCTTTAAAGCCAATACCCAATGAAAAGCTTGTTTTTGCAGATCCGAGCAAGTTGTCATAGTACCCCTTTCCGTAGCCCAAGCGGTATCCATCCCGATTGAATCCTAAACCGGGAACGAGGATCAGGCTAATTTTTGGGAAAGAAGCTTTTTCACAGATATTTGGATTGGGCTCGGGAATTCCATAGGAGGAGATTTCGAGTTGGGTTTCAAGGTCGGTGACTCTATAAGGAATGAGGCGATTATCTTCGACTCGCGGGAGAAAGAGAATTCCAGTTTTTGCAAGAAATTTGTTCAGGAGCGTTGTATCAATCTCATTTCGGATTGGGAAGAAAGAGAGAATGGGCCCCTTATCTTTTAGGCGGTTGAAAAGAGACAAAGAGGCTTCTAAACGTCTCTTGTGAGAGATGCTGCGGCGACTATCTAACAGGCGGCGGCGAAGTTCAGCTTTCTGGATCAACTGCTTTTCCTTTTAAATAAGTGACCTTTCTGACAAGAACTCCCATCTCATCGTAAAGAAACGCAAGGCCGTTTCCGTTAATTACGCTAGAAACGGGATCTCTCTGGTGAATTTTGTAATATTGGCCCTTAACGAGACGATCTTCATCATATTCCTCAACAAGCATTAAAGAGCCATCTCGATACCAAGAGAGAGACGGGCCTGTTTTTTGATTGCGGCAATACTCTCTTTCGCTTTGGAGCTGCCCATTGCTGTACCAGGTTTTTACCTTTCCATGAATCATGTTCTCATGCCAGCTAATCAAAAGTTTGGGATTCGGTTTGGTTTCATTTTGCGAGATCTCCGTGTCTAGGTAAAAGTCAACCTCCTCCCCTTCTTTTTTGCCGCTTTTGATATGGTAGTATCCCTTGAGTTTCCCAATGGAGGTATATTTTTGGACCCTTCCATCTGGCTTGCCGTGTCGAAACTCAACGGTGAGAGAGGGGGTGTCATTTTCGAAAAGCGCCTGATAACCGCCCCCATTTTCTATTTCTGACAGAACCGTACCGCTTAAACTGTAGTATGTCCCCTTGGAAAGCAGGCCTCTTTTGTACTCCTCGATCCAACAGGGATTTCCATTTGAAAAGAATCCGAGGCTCAATCCCTCTTTGACTCCGGTTTTGTAAGTCGTCTTGGCTTTAAGCCCCCCATCAGGAAAATACTCCAAAGATTCTCCTTCCAGGTTGTTCTTTGAAAAAACAAGATATTTTTCAGTTTGTCCGGAAGAATAAAAATAGAGACTGGGACCCTCCAGCGCTCCCTTTTGATAGGGGATTTTAGCGATGAGGTTTCCCTGTTCATCCCATACTTGGCTGATCCCGTCAAAAAGCCAGTCTTGCTGAACACCTGGTGTAACATCAGCGGTTCCCCCAATGACATTAGCCTCAATTTTTAGCCCCCCGTTGGCAAACCACTCCCGATAAGCTCCGTGAGCCCGCATCTCTTCTGCTTCCAGATACTGCCAAATAGATCCGTTCGGGTGATATGTGGTGATTTTGGAGTAGTTTTTGCCGCGATTTTTATAAACCCGAAGAACTTTCTTGTAGGGCTGAGCTGTCAGGAAGTTAGTTTCTTGATAAGTGACGAGCCGTTCAGGAGAACTAATGGTTTCTGTCAACCCGTTTCTATCCTGAATTTGGATGGCGACAATCGATTCGGGAGATTCACTTTGGTGGTGGCAACTGGCTAGCGCTGCAAGAGCTAAAAAGAGAAGGCGTTTCATGATTTTGTAAATTCCCGTTTATGTAGTTCCATTTCCACCTCGAAGACTTCTGTTTGAAGAGGTGTTTGAAGTCTTTTCATTCTAAGTTCTCGGATGAGGAGCTGTGGACTTGAGCTTATTGGCGTATGTAACCCGATGGGGATGTTTTCAATAATTGAAAGCACCTTCTTCAGATCGTCTTCATCCATTTGTACGGGATAGCGTTGCTTTTCTTCCGTCTCCTTCATCTCTTTTGAGAATCTTATATTTTCTTCAATAAATGAGAATCTATTTTCATTCCCGGACAGAAATGCCAGCCTCTCTTGCAGAAGATCTTTATCGACTGACGCAGGGTGTGAAAACAGAGCCTGAATCTGCTGTTTTTCCCTCTGCAAAAAAACAATCGATTCAATCTGTTCGTTGAGAAAATAGGGATTGGCGTAGAGATAGCGCCCCAAAAATCTCTCTTTTTTTTGCTTTCTTTCGAAGGCTGTTTTGGCTTTTCTCGATGCGCCTATAAAGAGCTCTTCCAGCTCTTCCAGATTTCTGTTTTGCATGAAGAGAAAGAGTGTGGCGATGAGAATTGGAATAGACAAGAGCGCGAAAAAGAAGAAGGGGCGCATTTTTAGGAAAAAAAGTTTTCCGCATTTTTCAAAAAACATATTGGCTCTGGTTCCTTAAGTAAAAGGCGGTCTTATACCCATTAGCCAACACTTCCCAATCGACTTGTTGGTGTGGATCTACATATTGGTCTCCCTTTAAAAGAGCTTCGTGGAATTGTCTTGCATGGATTGGCTCTTTGAATTGGAATTCGATTTCCATTTTCGATTGATAGGGCTCTTTTGAGGCGCCGATTTTTGGAAATTTTAGGAGCTGATAACGGATTTCCTGAATATGAATAGGATCGCCTTGTTCTCTGAACTGAGAAAGCAAAGGATGAGCGGTTAGCCAATTGAGCGATTCCGCAACTCTTGGAGACTTAGGGATATAGGGATACTCCTTGCTGTGCGCATCAATGGCAGCTGCCCAGCGACTGATGATCTCATCATCGGTTCCAGTGAAGATTTTCTTTTTTATGGAGGGATCCCATTTTTCTAAAGAAGAGTGAAGCGATTGAAGCATTTTTGCCTTCCTTGCCCCAGTCGATTTTATCCCTCCGATAAATAGAGCAGACGAGATAGCCAAAGAGAAAAACAGGAGAAAAAGACTGTAGATTCCAAGCTTTTTCCAATTTTTCTGTGGGAAAAACTCTCCTCTCCTAAACTGAAGCGATCCGGGTTTGGCTCGTTCTAAAGCAAGCCCTATAGAAACGGCAAATTTTTGATCTTCAGGAGTGAGGGCGCCTTTACATTCTGAACAAATGGCATCTCTGACATTTTCTATTAAAAATTCAGAAAGATGGCAAAGAGCATCAGTGCGACCAGTAAAGAGGAGGGGTTGGAGATCAGCTTCTCTTTGGAATGAGTGAATGATTTGAGCTAATTTTTGGCGCAATTCGTGCAGTTTGTTCGTTAGGCTTGGATTTAAATGAGCTTTTAGCTGGAGGAGATCAACTTGTCTTGCAGCCCCCTCAATTTCTTTGTGGAGAAGAATCTTTTTTCGATCTTCCCAAAAGGCATTCAAAAGAGAGTCGACCCCTCCGGGAATCGAGTGCGATTTGAAGGGGCTTCCATTTTGCATCCAAACGCAAGTCCACTCTGTTGTGCCTAGATCGACGATAAATACGCTTTGCAGCGAAGGAATTTTCCATTGCACAAAAGAACAAAGAGCTGAGCAAACTGAGCTAATCCCATCAGGTTCGATCTGAATTTTCTCAAACTCGCTCAGGTGGGCTTTGATCGCCTCTTTTCTAGCCGTAAATAGCAGGGCTTTAGAGTTTTTTCTTTGCAAAACAGGAACTGTAAGGACCTCCTCTTGGGGGAAGTAGTGGACAGATTCTGCCTGAAGAGCGAGAGCTTGTTCGACTAAAGGCCCCTTTTTAATGGTCAGCTCTACAATGCGGATTATAAATTCGCGGCAGGAAAGTCCGGACCCAATACGTCCTTTAGAATCTGTGTAAAGCTGCTTTACAACTGCAGCATCAGAGATGTTGGCGGTGCGCAAGGCGAGGATTTTTGTCCCGTGTCGGCGGGTTACCTCGACAGCTGCCGCCCGTAAAAGAGGTCCATCCAGTTGAATGCCTAGCAATCTCATAAAAAATTTCTTAACCAAAAGGAAGATCATTTTACCTGGCCGGGCTTTTTCCTACGAGAAGTCGATACAGAAAAAGTTAAGATTTTTTTATAAATCCGGGAAAGAATGACGAAAATGGGAAGTCTCTTTAAAATGGAACCACTATGAATTTGCCCTATTTAATTCACCTGGTTTTTCTCACCTATACGATTCTCCTTTTTATCAGGATTGTCACATTTTGGTTTCCCGCTTGGCAGGCTCACAATTTAGTTCGGTTTGTAGCCTTTTACACAGATCCTTATCTTAATATTTTTAGGCGCCTCCTTCCTCCCTTGGGAGGAGTTCTCGATCTAAGCCCGATTTTGGCCTTTTTTGCTCTCCGACTTTTAGAAATTATCCTTTTAGGACTTTTTCGATGAAGGATCGATTTTCTTTAGGCGCTGCTCAACTCCCCAATAAAGTTTTATACGCCCCCTTGGCCGGTTGCTCTGATCTTCCCTTTCGATCGATGTCTTGCCGCTATAGGCCAGGGATTGTCTATTGCGAGATGGTCAAAATAGATGCCCTGGTTCGAAATGATCCTCATACCTATCGCCTTTTGGATTATGAGCCTGGGATGCATCCCATTGGAGCTCAAATTTGTGGAAGCAAACCAAGAATGGCTGCGTCTGCGGCTCGGATTGTTGAAGATCTGGGATTTGATGTAATCGACTTCAATTGTGGCTGTCCTGTTGATAAAGTGACTAAGGACGGCAGCGGTTCAGGAATGCTTAAAAATCCCGAGTTAATTGGCGAAGTTTTGTCTGCAGTCACCGCAGCCATAACCATTCCGGTAACGGTAAAAATTCGGGCGGGTTGGGATGAGAAGTCGATCAACTGCGAAGAGATTACTCGAATTGCCGAAAGGGCCGGAGCTAAGGCTATTGCGGTGCATGGAAGGACTCGCGAGCAGGGGTATAAAGGCCCCGCGAATTGGGACTACATCCGATCCTCAAAAAAAGCAGCGAACAAAATTCTGGTCATCGGAAATGGAGATATTTTCGATGCCGAAAGCGCGCTTCGAATGTTTTCCTACACAAATTGTGACGCGGTTTTGGTCTCGAGAGGGACAATGGGGCAACCCTGGATTGCAGAGGACATTTTAAGATCTCTATCGGGACAGGAGCCCATGGAAAGAACGATGCAAGATATGAAGAGGGCTCTTCTTGAGCATTTTGACGCCATCATCCGTTACCAGGCTGAAAAGCAGGCTCTTTTAGACATGCGCCGAGTTGGCTGTTGGTATCTTAGAAGATGTGAAGGTGTTAAAAACCTCCGGATGGAGATCAACAGAGCGGCCTCCACATCATCCGTTTTTGATTTGATCGACCAGTTTTCTTGGGAATCGACGCAAATGGCCTCAGATTCAGCGTTTGCAGCCAGCGAATCCTGAGATCACTCGTCGGGATTGTTTTTAAGGCGCTCTTCGAAAATCTTTTGCAGTCTATCGATATTGTGCTGGGTATCGACCGGATCCGTTTTTGACCTTTTTTTCTTCTTGCTCCACTTTTCCAAAGTCTCGATGAAATCCAAATTATTTTGGACATTTGCTCCTGCGGATTTTACATGGAGAATAAGGCCCCGATCATTCGTTATTACCGTAATTAGTTTCCGGTTTTTTGCTTGCTCAATTCGATCGACGATGTATTCGTCTGCGCTTGTTCCCTCCGGAGTAAAGACAACTACTGGGGGCGACGGATAAGAGTGGCCGCTTTCCTCTCCCGCCTTAAAACTCCCATCGAAGACAAGAGTTCCTGAAAGTTTGCATTTTGTGAACTTTTTTTGGAGGAAATGGACTAAAGTTTCTCGGACGGTCTGAAGGGAGCGCTTCGAATCGATGAGGCTAAAGATCAGATTGTAGCCATCAATATAATAATACATTTTTACGCACTGAACAGCGACTCGATGGAGAGAAGGATTTTGTCTAGGGCTTTTCTTCGGTGGGAAATTCGATTTTTTACCGATTCTTCGAGTTCAGCAAACGTTTTGTTATAGCCATGTTTTATAAAAAGGGGATCGTAGCCAAAACCTCCGCTGCCTCGATCTTGTGTGAGCAAAATCCCCTCGCAAGTTCCTTTGACATTCTTTTTCAGTCCGTCGGGAGAGGCAATTGCAATGCTGCATTCATAAAAAGCCTGGCGATCTTCATCTAAGAGATGCTGCATTTCATCGAGGAGTTTTTTTCGATTTTCGAGATCTGTTGCATCGCTGCCAGCGTATCTAGCTGAAAAAACGCCTGGGGCTCCGCTAATTGCGGGCACGACCAGGCCTGAGTCATCTGCGAGAACCCATCGATTCAAATGCTTTGCCGCATGAACAGCTTTCAAAATGGCATTTCCCTCAAAAGTATTTTCTGTTTCTTCTGGAGGAATGTAATCTGGAAAATCGGAAAGGCTTAATAGGTCAAAGCGGGAAAAAGGTTTAAAAATAGAGCGAAATTCGCGCACTTTATGCATGTTCGTGCTAGCGATGACGAGCTCTATAGAGGGGAGTTGAGGGGAACTTCTAGATGGAGATCGCATAATATAAACCTACATCCCCACCATAGGGGATTTATTTTTTCTGATCAAAGTAATTATCAATATCGGTGATCGTAAATATTTCTCCCTGGAACTCAAATTTCTCTCCAACGGTTTTCCCTTTCATCGCTTGAGCCAGCTTTGATTGGAAAGAGAGGATCCGTTTTTCTGGATCGGCGTCCCATGGGCCAAGCAAAGTAAAGCGCAAGTGCTCTCCTTTTGAGTCTTTGCAGTGAACGACAGACCCAATTCCAACTTCATCAGGTCTAACATCTTCAGGAGTCAAAATACGGGCTTTAGCAATCTGGTCGGAAAGGAGTTTCAACTCTGACTGCAGCCGATCTCTTCTTTCAAGAGCTGCTTTGAATTCCGCATTTTCTCTCAAGTCTCCGAGGGCTCTTGCGGCTTCGATTTCTTTGGCGTTTGCAACGGTTTCGACTGTGGCAATCTGCTGGATCCTCAGCTGAGTTTGTTGATACCCTTCCTGAGAAGTCCAGATCGTGAAATCTTCTGCTGTGTCGATGTCTTTATTTTTTCTGAGCCTGGAGAGAGAGGGATGGGCTACTTCTCCCAGTGAGTGGAGAATCTTGATATCATGATCTGTCAATGAGCCGCATTTCGTAGCCAAAAGAAGATATTCTTTTACCTCAGCCAAGCTTGATTGTTGCATGATATCTCGGACGACTTTGTAGCGACCCGCGGTGATAATCCCAATCACTTTTTTAGCAAGATCCCGATGCTGAGGTTTTTTCTCGAGGAAATCGAGCGTGATTAAAAGCCCCTCGAAAAACCGATTCTTCCCATCGGAGTCCGAAAACGGAAGTTTTGATTTGGGATCGATGATTTTCTGGAAATACCAAACAAAGATTTCAGGGAACGAGAGCGGATGGATTAAGAGAGTATTTAACTTTTGCTTTAAGAGTTCTTTCGTGCTGGGCGCATCGAGTTCAGCCAAGAGAAAATCTCTGAGCAGATTTTGATCGACGCTAAAGAAAAGCTCGAGGAAAATTTCGGTCCAATCTTTTTTGAGTTTGCGAATTGCTTGAAGCGCCCGTTTCTGGAAAGCCATCACGCTTATTGTTCGGATCATTTCAGCGCTGTTTTGAAGCTGGGTGATCAGAGCTGAAATTTGTTCAGAGACTTTAGGAACACTGAGATCTTCCAGGAAGAACAGAACTTGAAGTTTTTGGCCGTCGCCCAGTTGTTCCTGCTCTAAAATGGTTTTAAAGCGAGTTTCCAAAGAGGCTTTGAACTCGGCATTTTTAAGCGTCTCAGGGAAATCCCTTAAAAATGAATAAACCATCTGAATGGTTGCATTGACGCTCGGCTTTGTTTCTAAGGCCTTATGAAGCGCGACTTCGTGAGGAACATCTTCGGTGCGGAGGCGGAAGGGTTCTTTCAGCTCCTTAGGCGATTCAATGCGAGTGTCTTTTTTTAGTTTAGCCCGGGCTGTTTGCCACCAACGGTTCCAGTCATCGGCGGGGATGACTAGATCGCACATCTCTTCTTTGATTTCAGCTGCGGTTTTTGGACCTAAATCGCGAAGAAGGGCTCTCAAGACTTCAGTCGGGTTTTCTCTCGCTTCTTTTTCGAGTAAATCGGGAGCGCCAAAACGCTTTGCATAGAAATGATCGTGAGTAAGCGGTGTCAGCGTTTTGAATGCTTTTTCAAATGAAAATTGCTGAAGCCCAATTACATACTCAAATTCCAGGTTGAGCTCTTCCCGAACAAAGGAGACGTCGACAATTTCTCCGGTGCCCCATCCCCCGGTATGAAAGACGAAACTCCCTTTTTTCATGTGGGTCAGCAGTTCGAAGCTGCGGATAGCGGATTGAAAGCGCTCTCGATTTCTGAGACCAACCAGGCGAAGTTTGTCCGAAAGAAGCGGATCATTCGCATATCGGTCCCTCAAGTATTGAGTTGCGAGATCTGCAAGTTCTTCGCTGTTGGTTGTTTGAAGATCGAAAACAAGTCGCAGCACAGAATGGATGTGTTGAGGGTCTGTCAATAAGCGCCAGAGAGGAAGAACCCTCTCAACATGAGGTCCAAAATGTCTAGCTAAATCAGAAGTTTTTACACTCTCCAATACAGCTGCAATTTCTTCTCCATCGGGCTGATCGCCATAGCAATACTCTTCCCAAATTTTTAAAAAACCCGGGTAGTCGTTGTTTTGTATTCTCTCGCGAAAATCTTTTAAGTAAGTCATATCCCTGTACCCAGTAAGAAAAGTCTCTGGGGAGAGTATAGGAAGATGTCAAATAATCTTCAATTCAAGAGTTTAAGAATTAATAAAGTCTGTTTTTCAAAACTTTCTTGCAAGAAAACCCAAGCAACCCTACCCTTTCAAAATTCGGCAGACTTTCCTATGGTTCATATAAAAATTAAAAAAGGTCTCGACATTCCAGTTGATGGGCAGCCCCTTGGTTCTGCCCGGCCTCATCCCGCCTCTCCGGTTGTTTTATTTGACTTTTCTCCCTTCAAAACGGTTCATCCCCATCTTTTAGTCAAGGAGGGAGACCCTGTGCTGATTGGTCAGCCTCTGATTCAAGACAAACGGTTTCCTGGGCGTATTTGGGCTTCTCCTGGAGCTGGGATTGTTGAGGAAATTTTGCGGGGAGAGAAACGGGCGCTTGTTGGGATCAAAATTCGCTCCGGAGAGAAGCTTGAGTTTTTTGCCCTTCCTCCGGCTCCGCAGACCAAGGAGGGCTCTCTCGACTACCTTGCAAAGACCGGCCTCTTAGCCTACTGCTGGACGCGCCCTTTTCACGTTCCGGCCTTGCCTCAGCTGGTTCCGAGAAGCATTTTTGTAAAAGCGGTTGAGTCGGCCCCATTTGCCCCCCCTGCCGAAATGCAGGTCGAAGGGAAAAGGGAGGTTTTTCAAGCAGGTCTTGATTTCCTTTCTTTATTGGCTCCTGTGCACCTGGTCTACAGGAAAGGGACTCAGAGCGGGGCTTTTCTTGAAGCGAAAAGCGCCCTTCACCATACGGTTGAAGGGCCTCATCCTGCAGGCAATCCCTCGCTCCACATTCAGAGGATCGATCCAATCGAGAAAGCAACGGATATAGTTTGGACTCTCGATGCTTGGAGCGTAGTTGCGATTGGGCATGCGGCGCTGAGCAACCGGTTTTACAATCGAAGAATTGTTTCTTTGGCAGGCGCCGGCGTATTGCCCGAACACAGAGGATATTATGAAGCGCATATTGGCGCTTCGTTCGAGACCCTAACAAAAAATCGCCTCCGAGAAAGTGCAGTGAGACTGATTTCCGGAGATCCCTTAATGGGAGAGGCAAAGGATTTTTTGGGCTTTTCCCATTCAATTTGCTGCGCTATCGAGAAAAGCTCAAAACGGGAAGTTCTTCACTTTCTTCGAATTGGAGAGGACCGATATACCGCTTCAAGGACCTATTTTTCTTTTAGAAAGTTTTTCTCTTTTAATACCCTTTTGCATGGAGAAGAAAGAGCGTTTATCGACCCAAATGTTTACGACCGGGTCATGCCGATTCAAGTTCCGACAGCTCTTCTTGTAAAAGCTGTGATCGCAGAAGATTTTGAGCGCGCCGAGGCTTTGGGGCTTCTTGAAGTTGCGCCTGAAGATTTTGCTCTTCCGACTTTCGTTTGTCCCAGCAAAATCGAGATGGTTGAAATCATTGAAAACGGCTTAAAGCGGCATGCCGCGGACAGTCTATCGATGTAATACCATGAGATGGCCCAAATTCGTTTCTCTTTGTTTGGCCTCTGCATTCATACCTTTATCTGCTGAAGTCGATTCACTCTGCATCGACTCCCCGGCTTGTCAGCTCTTTAAAGACCTTGAGCTTGTAAACAAAATTGATTTAGAAGTGCATGATCGGCTCCCGCTGATTATTAACTACCAGCTGCAAGGGGGCTATTTCGCAATGCCCTCGGCAAGAACATTTGATGCGGGAGTTTTGGGATTTGGCTTTTCCTACGTTCCCCCTTATAGACTTTGGAGTTTGGGATTTCAGTTTTTCGACCATATTGAGACGACGGGAAACTATTGGGTTTATAACGGAATTTCTGAGGCAAATTTTGGTCATTTGGGGTTTGGCGATGATGCAGAAAGGGCGGCAAACGTAAAATTTATCCTTCTTCGCAAAGAAGATGGATTTCCTTTTCTTCCGGACTTTGCCCTCGGATGGAACGATTTCTTTGGCTCATGTCGATTTAATTCTTTCTATGTCGTAGCAACTCAAGAATTTCTGAAATATAATTTTGAAGCAACTTTAGGTTGGGGGCGAGGCCGTATTCATGGCTTTTATGGAGGTATTGCTTGGACTCCGTTGAGGAGACCGGGGCGCAATTGGGATTTGTCTTTAATTGCTGAGTACGATGCGAATAACTATAAAAAGCACGGATCCGAACATCCAGACGGAAGAAAAGTCAGTTGCAGAATCAATGCGGGAGCGCAGCTGAAATTATGGGATCTGTTTCGGTTTTCAGCAAGCACGCTCAGGGGAGAAGACTGGGCCGCAAGTGCGGCTATTAATTACAACTTGGGGGCTTCCAAAGGATTTTTCCCCAAAATTTATGATCCCTCTCCCTATGTAGGACCTGTCGATACCCAGCCAATGGGACTTTTGCGCACAAGACAAGAGTTTGCTCAGGAGCTTGCCTATGCGTTTAAAGAGCAGGGGTTTGATCTTTACAGTCTTTACCTAGTTCCCGGAGAAAAGGGGAAAGACGGCCTTTGGATGAAAGTGGTTAATGTCCGCTATAGAGAAGAAGAAGATGTCAGAAGCCGAATAGAACATATCTTGGCGTCGCTGACTCCCTCAAATATTTCGACTCTTACAGCAGTAGTTGAAGCAGATGGCGTAGCTTCTCACGAATACCGTTTCCGGTTACAGGACCTGAAGCGATATGGCGAAGGAAAAATGGGAGAAGAGGAGTTTCGCGTTGTTGCCCCGATGAAAAATGCATCTAAGAGTCCAAGCGAGTACGACGCGGCGCTTCTCTACCAAAGAAATAAAGCCATTTGGATGCTCACTTTCAGGCCCTGGTTCCGCTCTTTTTTTGGGAGCAGCCAAGGGAAATTTAAATATGAAGTAGGGCTTGCCTTGGGTCCCGAAGGGTACCTTTTCGATCAGGTTTATTATTCTCTTTATGGAACGTGGACGATTAAATCGAGCACAGAGGGGATGAAGGATCGGGATTTCCTTACGCCATCGAGGATTATCAACGTGAGAACTGACGCCATCCTTTATAACCAAGCTAACTCATTTCACGTAGATCAGGCCTATTTGCAAAAGAGCTGGAATTTGGGCAAGGGCTGGTTTTCGAGGATCGCAACAGGCTACTTTGAAACAGCTTATGCGGGCGTTGCGTGGGAGGCTCTCTATTATCCTCCAAACTATAACTGGGCAATCGGCGTTGAAGCTGCAACTGTTTGGAAGAGAAAATACTACGGGCTGGGTTTCCAGCATAAGATCAGAAAAATGACCCCTGAGGGGGATGTTTATTCCCCTTATATTGGGGTTCAGTACTTTTTCGATGTCTACTATGAATATAAACCATTCAATCTCGATTTCAAAATCAGCGCCGGACAATTCCTGGCTCGAGACAAGGGCGCTCGATTTGAAGCGGGCAGAACATTTTTAAGCGGGCTGCGGGTTGGGTTATGGTATACCGTGACAAATGCAGAAGATCAGATGCACGGTCGGAGATACTATGACAAGGGATTTTCAATCACGATGCCTTTAGATTTGTTCTTAAATAAAACAAGCCGAACTCGAATCGGATATTCGATGTCGGCTTGGCTTCGCGACTGCGGCGCGCAAGCAGCTACCGGAAAGCAACTCTACCCAACTCTTTACTGGGAAAGGTATAACACCAAGCCGGTCATCTACTGATGTAAAGCAGTTTTACATCAAATCGAGGACTTCTTTGACGGCGTAGGTAAAAATCAGGTCGGCTCCAGCCCGTTTGATGCTGAGAAGCGTTTCGAAAAAGACTTTCTCTTTATTGAGGTAGCCTGCGGCGTGTGCGGCCATAACCATCGCATATTCTCCGCTTACGTGATAAGCCGCGATCGGTCTTTTTGTCTGCTCGCGCAGTTTTGCAATGATATCTAGATATAAACTCGCCGGTTTGACCATCAGAATATCGGCGCCCTCTTCTTCGTCAAGAGCTGCCTCTAATAGGGCCTCGCGCGAATTAGCCGGATCCATTTGATACGTTTTTTTATCGCCGAAAAGCAGTTTTGTTTTGAGAGCCTCGCGAAACGGACTATAGAGAGACGATGCATATTTTGCGCTATAGGCCAAAATCCCTGTCGATTCGAATCCCTCCTCATCGAGAGCTGATCTAATTGCTTTTATTCTTCCATCCATCATGTCGCTGGGAGCAACGAAATCAACACCTGCTTTTGCTTGCACAAGGGCCATTCGGATTAGGCAATCTATTGTTTCCTCATTGAGAATTTCTCCTCGAGAATTGGCAAGTCCATCATGTCCGTGGCTTGTGTATGGATCGAGCGCCACATCTGCGATAATGCAAATTTCGGGAACTAATTCCTTAATTTTGGAGATAGCTTGGGGAAGTATTCCGTCGGGATTCCAAGCTTCTTGAGCGCCGGAGCTTCTTAAAGAGGGATCGATGACGGGAAAAAGGGCAATCGACTGAATCCCCCTGTTATAGAGATACCTGGCCTCATCGGCTGCTAGATCGATGGATAGTCGCTCAATACCCGGTAGGCTGGAAATCGAAGAGCGCGCATTTTCTCCATCGGTGATAAATAGGGGCGCTATCAGATTAGAGGGGTGGAGATGTGTTTCTTGAACCATTTTTCGAATTGCTTCTGATTTTCGGTTTCGACGAAGTCGAATTGGCAAGCTGGCGGTTTGAAACATAGATCCCCCTTGGTAAATCAAAATTTTATCCGACAAAAGTTTCGAAAGCATCAATTTTCTTGATCAGGCCACTTTGATATGGCACCCTCATTCAACGACGGTCTCTATACACAACGTGATTCAAAATTTGGGATGCCGGCACAGCCAAAAACCAAATTTTGAGTCACGTTGTGTATAAAGAGGGTTCGCATGTTGAATAACTACGAAGAATTTACAGAAAATCAGATCAAGGTTCTTGAGCGTTTTGTTACAAGCACTACCGGAAATGTATTTGTTTTAAGAAATCTTCCAGAGGTCATAAAAGGCGCCCTTTTTTCTCGATACTCTCGCTCGACGTTGGGACTGAGATCTCTTCTTTTGAAGGAATTTATTTTAAATGATGATACTGCATTTAATGCGATTACAGGAAAGCAGACAGATGTTGATGGAACGGAAGGTCAAGCTGCAGCCATTCAAAAAGCGCAAAATTTCTACGATCGAATCTTGGATGGATATGGAGACGACTCAATCGGAGAGCTGGGCGGAGCCCACCTTGCGATTGAAAACATCTCGATGTTAGCGGCAAAAGTTGTTGAAGATAGCCGGATCGGAGGCTCGCCTCTTGAAAAATCGACTCGATATATCTATTTCGATCAGAAAGTAAACGGCGAATATCTCTTCTATAAAGAGCCGGTTCTCATGACCTCCGCATTTAGAGAGCTCTACTTAAAAACATGCACAGATCTATTTGACACATATGGGAAATTGATTCCGCCTTTAACGGCTTTGATCGAGAAGGGATTCCCCAAAGATCCTCAGATTTCCAAAGGGGCTTATACAGCGGCTTTGCGAGCCAAAGTATTGGATTGCTTAAGAGGGCTTCTCCCCGCGAGCGCGATGACGAACATGGGAGTATTTGGAAATGGCCGTTTTTTCGAGTCGCTAATTCAAAAATTAAATTGCAACAACTTGGCCGAAATGCAAGAAATCGGCAGAAGGGCTTATCAGGAGCTCTCTAAAGTCATTCCCTCTTTCGTTCGAAGGTCTGACCCTTCTCATAAACACCATAAGGCTTATGCCCAGTTCTTGCAGAACATGCACCAGGAAATTCGCCATTTTGCCGGTAAGCACGCGAAAGAAGCCCCCGCTTTGACGACCCCCGGGGTTCGATTGATTGACAAAGATCCCGACTCGGTCGCAAAAGTAGCTGCAGGATTGCTGTTCAGTTCAAGCTCTTCAGGTCTTGGGGAGCTTCAAGAGTATTGCCGAACTCTTCCTGAAGAGGAGTTGAACTGTTTGCTGGAGGCGGCTTCATCGGCAAGAGAAAACCGCAGGCATAAGTCTCCCCGGGCGCTTGAACATGCAAGTTTTACTTTTGAGATTTTGGCAGATTTTGGGGTTTACCGAGATCTTCACAGGCATCGGATTTTGACCCAGGAGAGACAGCTTCTCTCTTGCGATTATGGCTACTATACTCCTCCTGAAATTGTGGGAACTGAGCTGGAGAGCGAGTATCACAGTGCCATGGAATCTGCAAAAAAAGCTTATGATGCCATTAAGCTTGAGCTCCCTGAAGAGGCTCAGTATGTAGTCCCCATGGCCTATCATGTTCATTGGTATTTTCATGTGAATTTAAGGTCTCTGCAGTGGCTTTGCGAGCTTCGCTCTCAAGCGGCCGGCCACCCTACTTACAGGTTGATTGCTCAAGAAATGGCCCGTCAGGTAAGTCTTGCCTTGCCTCCTTTTGAGCGTTTCTTTAAATTTGTCGACTTTGATGGATACGAACTGGGTCGATTAGGCGCAGAAATTCGTCATGAGGAAAAGCAAAAAGTCCGCATATGAAACCTGAACAACTGATCCCCGGCAGCGTGACGGGAGGCGCTCTCCTTGTCGCGGGGAGCTGTATTGGCGCGGGGATGCTGGCTCTTCCGATTGTGACTGGACTTGCTGGCTTTTTTCCTTCTCTTACCATGCTTCTGGCTGCCTGGGCTTTTATGACCTTTACTGCATTGCTTTTGATTGAAGCAAACGGGTGGTTTTTCGGCCAAGTCAACCTCCTCTCTATGGCAGAAGAATCTTTGGGTAAATCGGGCCGCCTCGTCGCTTGGGTTACCTATTTATTTCTTTTTTATTCTCTGCTTGTCGCCTACATAGCTGCCAGCGGCTCTATTTTTTCTGCGATTTTAGAGGGGCTCTTCGGCCTTTCCGTTCCCGGATGGGCGGCCTCTTTGTTTTTCACTGCCCTTTTTGGGTATATCGTTTATTTGGGCACTCGCCCGATCGATTTTTTCAATCGGATTTTAATGGTTGGCCTCATCTTGACCTATTTGGGAATGATTGGGTTGGGAATTCGCCATATTCGGCCCGAGCTTTTGGCCCATTTTCTCCCTAAATACACTTTTCTCTCTCTCCCCGTTTTGGTCGTCTCTTTTGGATTCCAAAACATGATCCCAAGCCTGACTGCTTACATGAAGGGCGATTTAAAAAGGGTTCGGCAAACCATTTTGGGCGGCAGCCTGATCGTCTTGGCAGTCTATCTGATTTGGTCTCTTTTCGTTTTGGGAGTTGTCCCTTTTTCCGGCAGGGGCGGCATTTTAGAGAGCTATCAAAATGGAGAAGAAGCCACGATTGCTTTGAGGGGCGTTCTCGGCGTTTCTTCGATCAGTCATTTTGCTCAAGGATTTGCCTTTTTTGCCATCGTAACGTCTTTTCTCGCTCAAGGACTTACGTTGAGCCATTTTCTGGCAGATGGGTTTAAGATAGAGATTAAATCGCAGAAATTTAAATGGATCTGTCTACTTGCGTTGGCTCCGCCTTTGCTGTTTGCTTTGTATGATCCCCAAGCGTTTTTTAAGGCGCTTAGTTTTGCCGGTGGAATTTGCGCGATGATTCTTTTTGGAATTCTTCCCGTCCTAATGGTTTGGATCGGGCGATATCAAAAAGAGCTGACCTCAAACTATCATGTTTGGGGAGGGAAGCTGGCTTTAAGCGCCGCATTTTTATTTTCGCTTCTTGTCATTGGATGCGAATTGGCCCGCATTTTTTTATTTTAACCGTGAGAGTTCTTTATGCTCCAAACCAATCGCCTTATAGGCGGGATTCTTCTTGTTTCAGGGACTTCGATCGGCGCCGGGATGTTGGCGCTTCCAGTGATTTCTTCATTTGGAGGTTTTTTCCCATCTCTTCTTTTTTTGACGATTTGCTGGCTATTTCTTTTTGTTACTTCTCTTCTCCTTCTCGACGTCAATTTGGCCTGTCCGGGGGAAGTAAATTTAATTAGCATGGCAAGCCGGACCCTGGGAGTTTGGGGAAAAGGGGTTTGTTGGGTAACGTATCTTCTTCTTCTTTATTCGCTAACGGCTGCTTATATTGCGGGAAGCGCTCCTTTATTTCTCGACGCTATTTATTTCATGACGGGATGGAAAGCGCCTGTTTGGATAGGCCCGTTTCCTCTTCTTTTCCTTTTTGGAATATTTGTTTATCTGGGCACTCAAGCTGTAGACTGGGTCAACCGCCTTCTTATGGCCGGCTTGATTTTAGCTTATTTTTTGCTCGCGGCTTTTGTCCCGTCCCATATGGATTTTTCCTATTTATTGCATGTAGATTATTCCGCTATCTGGATTGCGGTGCCTGTCATGATCACATCATTTGGTTTTCATATTATTATTCCAACGCTGACTACTTACCTGCATCACGACAAGAAAAAGCTTCGGATTATTCTTTTCCTCGGAAGTCTGGTTCCTCTTGTCGTATATCTTTTTTGGGAATTTCTCGTTTTGGGCACTGTGCCGCTGGAAGGGCTCATCTCTTCTTGGTCGACCGGGCAAACAGGAGCGTTTGCTGTTTCTCAAGTTATTGAAAATAAATGGATTACGTCTGTTTCCAGCACCTTTGCTTTTTTTGCCATTGTAACCTCTTTTCTTGGGGTCTCTTTGAGCCTGTCTGACTTTTTAACTGATGGGCTGAAGATGAGGCGGTTTAGCTTAGGCCGTGAATTTGCAAGCTTGCTCACTTTTATTCCGCCTCTGATTTTTGTCTTGGTCTATCAAAGAGGGTTTATCATAGCTCTTCAATATGCGGGCATTTTTGTCGCGATTCTTCTTTGCATATTGCCGGCTTTAATGGCTTGGACGCTTCCTACATATCGAAGCCTTTTAAGACGAGGGTTATTGCTGGCGGTCATTTTGCTCTCGATTTTTGTCATTGCTCTCGATATTTTGGAAGAGGTGGGCTATCTAAAAACATTGGTTTTAAATGTTTCAGTTAAAAGCTGATTTTACCCCTACCGGAGATCAGCCCGAAGCAATAGAGCGGCTCGTCTCAGGCGTACGGTCGAAGAAAAAAGCGCAAGTGCTTCTTGGGATCACCGGGTCGGGCAAAACATTTACCATGGCCAATGTGATCCAGCAATCTGGCAGGCCGGCTCTTGTTTTAGCCCACAATAAAACTCTCGCGGCTCAGCTCTATCAAGAATTTAAG
>Ga0155551_184_pt2 | contig 18403 bp, 20 predicted proteins | sample RifCSPhighO2_12_FD_107208 | JGI IMG/M metagenome (GOLD analysis project Ga0155551, IMG submission 107208) | Chlamydiae bacterium RIFCSPHIGHO2_12_FULL_49_9
CCGTCTGGATCTGGGTTGGAAAAAAACCAGAGGTCTGGGGGGCTGCTGCCACTAATAGAATTCATAATTTTTTATTAATTAGTTAATAAATATGTTATATTTTATTATATATTTGCGTTTTTGTAAATATAAAAATTATTTTAATTTTTATTGAGATAGGTTCAAGGGGGTATCCCTGCCAAAACCCCTTTTGCGGGGCCAAGTCTGTAGAAGATAAGATGTTCAAATCCCGATAGTGTAGATAAATTCTTGATGTAGTATCCTTTCTCGCTCAACAACCGTGGGTCTATTTGTTCAAAACAAGGGACATGATCATGCCACGAAACGTGGCTAATGATAACGCTGCGATGCGCAGCTAATGATGCGCATGTCGGGGAAGCCCCAGACGGTAAAATCTATGGGTTGCAGGGCTTCCCTGCATCATGTATATCTTTAGCCTTCGTTTCGAAGGCGTTATCCTCAGCCGCTTTGCGGCGTTATCATGTTCCCTGGGTTAAACAGCAGGGGGGGGGATCAACGACTTGGCGAGGTGAAAATGGCACAAATTATAGGTCTAACTGATGCGCAGTGGCAACTACTGGAACCAATGATTCCGATGGTGTTGATCTTCTTTTGGACTCAAAGATTGTTGAGATTGTGAAAAGATCATCGGGATACATTCAGTCACTGGTGAAGCGATCCTTTTTCCTCTTATTTCCCCTTCTTGCTGCCGGAGCGCCTGCTGTCTACGAATCGATAAAAGATATCTGCCATCCCACGAGATCGGATTATCTAAAAATCCAAGAGTATATTGAGAAAAAAGACAGGCCTGAACTCAAGCTCATGCGGCAAGCGATTGTTCCTGGGGCAGAGCTCTACGATTATCACTGCAGAGCCAGGCGCTTTCGGCTGATTAGCAAACTCCCCTGGCAGGGAACCGAGTTTGCGATTATTCCCTACAACGCCAGCAAAGAAGACAAAAGAGTATGCGTCGTCTCTTATGCCTCCTACAATAAAAACTATCCTGCCGGGATCAATGACTTAAAAAAGGCTCTTAAAAAAGTGGGATTCAAGGGCCACTTTGTCTATCGGATCGGCGGCTGGCCCGATGTGGAGGGGGGCTCGCTCAAACTCGCCCATGTTCCCTACTCCTTTAAGCCCTGCTTTTTGCGCGAACTCAAGAGGCTCGGCTACGAGCTTGTCCTTTGGCTCGACGCTTCAATCCGCCCCCTCCAGCCCTTAGATCCAATCTTCGCTCGCATTGAATCGGATGGCTATCTCTTTTATCCGGTAGGACTCACTCTTGAAAAATACTGCACGAAAGAGGCGATCAACGCTTTGGGAGAAAGTTCAGAGAAAGCCTCCGAAATCCACTCTGTTATGGCAGGTATTTTTGGCATCAACCTCCGCCATCCAATTGGGGAGGAGATAGCAAGTCGATGGTATGAGGCGGCCTCCCGGGAAACGCCCTTTTTTTCTCCTCGCCCCGAGCAAAATGCCCTCTCGATTCTTCTTCACCAGATGAACGCTTTTCAAAGGGGGGCCCTTCGGGAAGTGACTTCAAATCCTCTTGAAGAGGCGCAGTTCCTCATCGACTATAAGTCTGTCCAATAATCATTTTTTTCTTCTCTCGAGAGACATGAATGTACTCAATTTCGGATACGCCTTGCACAGGCTCTCCCTGCTCGTAGAGCGCCTTAATTCTGTCTTTGTCTACTACCTCTTCCATCTTGGTCGCATCGAAAATTCTGGCCTCCTCGATAGACAGTTTTATGGAAAGGCGCTTATAGTGCCGGACGACGAATCCTCCCATCTTGACTGTCTTTTCCTCCATCTGCTGTATAATCTCAAAACCCAGAGCTTTTCTTTGAAGCTCGAGTTCATTGATTTTATCCCCAAGTTCTCGATAGGTTTTGATTTGCTCTTCGAAGGTCATGGGAAAGACTTTAAGAGAAAAGAGAAAAGTCTGTCTAGAGAATTTCGACGTGGCCTGTGTCAAGATTGTAGTAGGCGCCGATGCACTCCACTTTTTTCTTGGAGATGAACCCTTTGAGGATGCTGGTTTTTTTTAAACCGGCTACAACGGCTCGGACATTCGCTTTGATCGCCTCTTCAACCGTTTTAGCGCCTTTAATGGCAGGTTTTATCAGATCGGCGACATCTTCGATGTCGGCGGTTTCTCCTTCCATGACAGCTGTGATGGCGCCGCATGACTCGTGGCCAAGGACGAGAACAAGAGAAGATCCGAGATACTTGACCGAATATTCGATGCTGTCTAATTCGACCGGTCCTACGACATTTCCGGCAACCCTTACGACAAACAGATCGCCGAGGCCCTGATCGAAAATAATCTCCGGAGCCACTCTTGAATCCGAACAGCCGACAATGGTGGCAAACGGCTTTTGTTTTGAGGCGATTTCTTCTCTTCTCTCCAGCGAGCGGTTGGGGTGAAGGAGTTTGTCGCCGACATACCGCTCATTGCCCTCTAGGAGGAGCTTGAGCGATTCAGGCGGGGTATTGCAGATGCCGTTACTCAGCAGCGCGAGGAAGACGATGAGTTTGTAGCGCATACTGCCCGCATAATTTGCCCGTAGATCTGTTGTCAACTTAAAAAGGCTTTCTCTTTAAAAAATTTGTGGTATACCATAGTCGGTCCCAAACTTGGAATTTGGACTCTGCGAGACAAAGCCAAATCGAAGCGCAGCGGTCTGAGCGAGGAGGCCATAGTAAAACTATGGCCGACGAGGAAGATCGATTTGGCGAAGTCGCAGCCAGTCCAAATTCCAAGTTTGGGACCGATTATGGTATATGTTCTGACGCTATGAAACTGACAAAAAACATCGGTTCTACAGGACGGTTGATTCGCTTGGGCGTGTGTCTGCTTCTTTTGGGATATGCCTATTGGAAGGGGAGCTGGATTGCCCTTGGGGCCGCTCTCTTTGTCTTTTTTGAGGTCTATTTCAGCTGGTGCATCGTCTATCAGATCTTGGGGATCAATTCATGCCCGGTAGATAGGAGATAACCTCCGGATTAATCTTCTGTCGATTAATTCGGAGATTGTCTCTAAAAAACAAACGGTAGGAATCATGCATAAATTCAAAAGATATTGGCCTCTATTTGCTCTTATTTTGATAGCGCTTCTCGCTGCGATTGCAGTCTCTTACGGGACGGGGAGAAAAGTGTATTCCATGATGCATATCTTCATGGGTCTTTTCTTTTGCCAGTTTGCGATGCTAAAGGTCTTTAACCCGTCGGGCTTTGCCGAAGGATTTCAAAAATACGATTTTCTCGCCAAACGATCAAAGAATTACGCTCTGGCCTATCCGTTCATCGAGCTTGCTCTGGGACTTTCCTATCTCTCCTTCATCAATCCCTTTGCCGTCTACTCTGTTACAATTGTCCTGATGGGGATTGGAGCTGTTGGGGTTATCAAGGCTTTGAGAGAGGGGCTTGAAGTTCGCTGCGCGTGCATGGGAACGGTTTTGGATGTGCCTCTTTCAACGGTCACTTTGGCAGAAGATGTCGGGATGGGGCTCATGGCTCTCTTTATGCTCTGGGCGGTGTAAGAGACTGTCTATCCCAAAAAATAGGCGCTGTTTTTTTCGCTCCATCAATGCCTCTGAAGAATAGACAAGATCTCTTCATCTTCGACTTGGGAAAAACTTTCATAGAAGGCGGAAATCCCATAAAACGTCTCTTCGACATCTAAACAGATCGCCTCATCTGCAAGTTTTTGAATTTCAAGCCATGGCTCTCTTGCAGCAACGGGAGCTGCTACAACAATGCGCGATCCCATTTTTCTGAAATGTTGAATTTCAACGAGCATAGTCGCTCCCGTTGCGATGCCGTCATCGACCAAGATGACCGTTTTTCCTTTTAGATCTCCTAACCCAGCTCCTTTTCGATAGAGCTGGAGCCGCCTTTCTATGATCTTTTTTTGCCTCTCGATTTCTTCCTGAATAAAGGGGGGAGAAACTCCGATAATCGCAATGAGCTCATCGTTGAGCCATGTCTCTCCGTCTTCAGCAACCGCGCCGATGGCAAGCTCGGGGTTATTTGGCGCGCCGAGTTTCCGGGGAACTATGACATTTAAGGGGAGCAAAAGGGCTTTTGCAATCTCATGAGCGACGATCGCTCCTCCTCGAGCAAGACCTAACACAAGGGCGCTCTTGTCTTTTTTATAGTGCACGAGAAGAGCGCTTAACCGCTCTCCCGCGTCTTTGCGATCTCGAAAAGTGTTCACAAACACTCTTTGGGTTTTTAAACCTACCTTATTAAAAATTTTCATTTAGAGGGTTATATAATTTTTGAGAAAAGATGAACTATCCAAGTTAAATCGGAGTGACCTATACTGGGAGCCATTTTTTAAAAGGAAAAAAATTATGGCTATCCAATCTACAGAATACTCTTGCTATTTCAATGTTCGCACCCAAACACAAGCACCGAAACAATCTGATCAGGAAATCTGGGTGCGCGTGAAGTTATCTGTCCCTGAAGGTTTTCCTCCAGAAGAGATAACGAAAATTATACAGATTGCGGCAAATATCATAGCCCTGAAGTCGTTGAAAAGCGAGTCAAAGCCTTGTGAGACAAAATCGTGCGAGAGAAAACACCGTATTTGCCCTCATAAGCTGTCAGATAGTGAAATGGCTATATGCGAACGAACAGAAAACTGCTTATTAGAACTTTTGCCTCCTAAAGAAGCTCAAATCCGTTATACCTTGGAGGGATTTGTCATGTCAAAACCGGGAATGGTAGATCAAATGAGAACTGTCTTCAAATCTGTACTGGAAGCTATGCGTCCATTCCTTCCCGCAGCGCCCGAGACCCCTTAAATATTCAATGCGTGTATACCGCTCGTGATTCAAGAATCGGTTCTGGCGTCGTCGGGCAGCCGTCCAATTTGAGACCCGTCTCCACCCCACCCCAAAGACGATGCGTCTTCGGGGACCCCGGCACCCAACCTTTTAGGTTGGGTTGCTTCGACGCCGGCTACGCCTGGCTCAAATTGAAGGCGCCTCCTTGCCATTTCCCGATTCTTGAATCACTCCCGGTATAAAAGGCCGGGGGGCCTCCGGTCTTTTTTCTTGAACAGATTTAAATAAATTATTTACACTCCCGCTCCAAAAAAACAAAAGGGGGACTTATGAATGCGTATATCCTATTGAAAAAGCTGGCAAATCGATCGATCTTAATGATGGCGGTTTTGAGCAGCTCTTACTCTTTTTCCAATGAGCCGGAAAGAGCCGGTAAACTTTCTTCAAAAGTCATCTTAAAAGATCAGGGCGGTTTTTTTATCTTGTCAGATGGGAGTTTTTGGAGGGCGATCGAGTACAAAAAGAGACCAAGGACCTTTCTTGAGTGGTTACAGAAAATCATCCTTGTTCCCGAAAATTACGAATGCAATCCCATCGATTGGGTTTTAGGTTCGAATATTCAGGTATATCCCAAGCAGGGATATTCGACTGCGGATGAGGGAAATGCCCTGAATGAAGATGCTCTCAAGCAGTGCACCCATATCCTCGTCAATGCGGGCAATGAACAAATATTGTTTGCCGTTCCGCTCACTTCTGCAGATTGTCTTGCGCAAGTTTATCAAGGCGCGAGAAAAGAGGGGCTGAAGCAAGGGGATAAGAATGAGTACCAAAAGGGGTACAACACCGGGCTTTCAAGAGGCAGATCCACTCAGCAGATGAACTCGGGGGAGAGCTACGACAAGGGATATAAAGACGGCTACAAGGAGGGTTTTGCGAAGGGAACGGCGACTTGTCACAGCACAGAAGCCGAGATTTACAGTGAGATTTACAACAAAGGACACACAGATGGATTCGAATTTGGATTCAAAGAAGGATACGAGTCCGCCAGCGATGATGATGAAGCCTGTCCCATCAAGCATCTTAAGTACTAAGCCAAAAGCCTGATGGACAAGATACGCTTGATGCGCATGATATTTTTATCAAGCGTATCTGGCGTATCTCGCCGATCAAGTTTTTTTGCCGATGATCTAGATCACTCAAAATAAAGTTGCAGGAATTAGAGACTGTTGTTGAATTTCTTTGTGTTTTGTAGAGGTTCGGCCTTAAATTAAAAGAAACTAAAGGAAAGAGGGGACTGATATGGCAATCATCGATCAAATCAACGAGGGAATTAAAGAGGCGATGCGGAGTCGCGATCAGATTAGACTGAATGCATTGCGAATGCTCAAGTCAAAAATACTAGCTGTCGATGCGCGCGCGAATCTCCCCGATGCGGAAGTCATTAAACTGTTCAAAACATACTTTGGCAATCTCCAGGAAGCCTTAACCCAAGCTCAAAGCGTAAATCGCCCCGATATCGCCGATCAACTAGAAAAAGAACTGGTGATCATCCAGGAATTCTTGCCGACAGCTCCCACTCCCGAAGAGACTAAGAAAATTGTCATTCAGGCCATTAATGAATCAGGCGCCAAGACGAAAAAGGAGCTTGGCCTTGTGATGAAAGCGGTCATGAAAATCAACAGCGCGGTCGACGGCAAGCTTGCCAAAGATCTGGCGAGCCAACTGCTTGATGGTTATTAACCCGCTAGTCAAAAATGAGACAAATAGCTTGCTGCGGCTTTGCCATATTGACCCTCCATTCCATCACCCAACCTTTTAGGTTGGGTTGCTTCGACGCCGGCTACGCCTGGCTCAAATTGAAGGCGCCTCCTCGCCATTTCCCGATTCTTGAATCACTCCCGGTATAATCCTAGAGCTCTTTCTGATTGGAAACTTTTTCTAATAGATAAATAAGTACTTAAAAAGGAACAAAAATAGCCTAGAGAAAGGCCGAGTCCAAGAACCCAAACCTCTTTTACAGGGCTAACTATACACGGGAAGAAAAGTCCAACGACTTGCCAAACTCGCGCTTTTAACAGCTCCTTCGAGCCGGATATTGAGAGAATGTACATTTTCTGGATAGAAAATAACGTAATAAAAATTAAAGCTCCTGACATCGCTTTTACTACTACAGCTGCTGCGCCCCACGATTTTCCTAAAATCAAAATGACCCCCCTATCCCCCTGCCATAAGATTAAAATAAGGCAGAGGGTCAATGGGAGAATAGTCCAGCGGTGGAGCGTTTTAAAGATGGCTTTTGTTTCCTCAATTGAAATGGATCGGCTAAATAGATGAAATGCGTATCTGCTGATACTGGTGCAGAGTCCCGTGTGAATAAAAGAAATCAGTCGTTGGGCCTGGAAAAAAACACCGGCGCCAGACTCTCCTCCCAACTGGTTGGCGACTAAAATAGATAGGCGGGATAATCCTTGCTCAAAAATGCCATCGATCCACAACGGACGGCTTCGGCGGATCAGGTTTCTCCAGTCGCTCATTCTTATCCATTGCAGCTGTAGAGGCAGTTTAAAGTAGAGTATTCCTGCAAACAGAAAAGCAACGGCCACTTCCCGAACTGCTAAAATCCACGCACCCATGCCCTGAATGGCTCCTAAGAGGGTTGCCCCGTTTAAAAAAAGACAAATCAAAAACTCGGTTCTCAAAATTTCTTCATGTTTTGCAAGTCGCTCTTGAAAAGCTTTTAATACATCAGCAAGACGCAAAAAGAGATGAGCCAAGAGAAGAAGCAATAGCTGAAATGAATAGGTCTGGTTTACCAGAAGGATTGTGCTTAGCAGGACAAATACAAACAAGGCCTCCAGCAAAGCCGCACTCCAGTAAAAATTGAAATCCATTTTTTCTTGAGAGATCACTTGCATTGGCAAGCGTAGAGATAAAAGCATCTGCCATAGAGATAAGAAAGCCAAGGAAATGGCAAATTCTCCAAATTCAGAAGGGGAAAAATAACGGGCGAGCAGAAGGTGCAGCAAAGCATTGACTGCCAATTGCAAGACCTTATTGCTGAATATCCAAGGGTTCAAAACCCCCCATGGAAAGAATAAGGGATTTGATCGGTATTTGGCGGAAGTCTCCAATGGTCAGGGTTTTCATATTCATAAGGTTTGTCTGTCAGATTGAGAAGCACTGCATCTGTGCTTCCAATATTCATAACTCCATGCCAAATAGAGGGAGGGATGGTTACAAGCGCTGCTCGTGCAGTTCCAAAGCGAAATACGTTCAATAGCCCCTGTGTAGGAGAGCCCTCTCTGGCATCATACAAAACGATTTTTACAGTTCCTACAGAAACAAATAGCCGATCTGTTGTTTCCCGATGAATGTGCCAAGCTGTCACTGAATTTGGAAGTAAAACTTCTTGAAAGACGTGCCGAATCTCGCCCCCATTTTCCCAATGATCGCGGTATAACTCAGTTAAGGCGCCGTCATCTTTTAGAACAGTGCGCATTTGATGGACTATTACGCCATCGATGATTGGTTGTAGAGATTCCCAATCTGCCGTGACGCTTTGTCTGTCTCCTTTCATCCCAGGAAGTCCACCTAAGAAATCGGTTTGAATCATTGGCATAAGTCCTCTATTTTTAGGCCTCTTTTTTTGTAAAGTTTCTTTCTAAGAGCGCCTCTTGTGGGGAAGATGCCCCATTTTTTTGGGCAACGGAGATAGAGAACAAAGGCAATTGGATTGCACTGTAGGATTTCCAGGGTCCGCTTAAAAAGTCGGAAAAAAAGCCCTCGAAGCAGCCACTTGGCAGAATATCCTTGCAGATGCGTTGGTTTGGGATTTTGAAGCGCGTCGATAAGCATTTGTTCGCGGGGTGTATGGCCTTCAAAGATTTGTCGAAAAAAAAATGCGTGTTCTTTGGGGCTGTTCTTCAAATAAGAGTCAGATCTCGTAATGGTTGTAATTATAAATGTGGTTACAGCGGGAACCGGCTTGTAACGGGCTCCCCGTTTCCAGCCTGAAAGGAGCCAATCTACAGAAGGATAAGTAAACACTTGATAAAACGGTTTCATTGGAGGTTGTTTTGCAGCCCATTTTTTGCGGCAAGTCCAGGTGCTGATATTGGGGGGGAGGAAAGGGGAAAAATCCTGAAGATAGATGCTGGGGATGCGCAGCGTCGAGGTGTTTTCTCCGGGGTCTGCGTCGATTTGCAGCGTATAGACCAAGTCGCAATTGTTTTTTTCCAGGTGAGCTACCGATCGTTCGAGATGATCGGGGAACCAAAGGTCATCATGATTGAGAAACGAGAGAAATTCTCCCTTGGCTTCCTGGATGCCAAAATTTGTGGCTCCGGATTGGTCGCCGACTCTTTGCTGCAAATTAAAGAAACGGATTCGAGGATCTTGAAAAGAAGAAACGACTTCTTCTGTGTTATCTGTGCAAGCATCTCCAATGACTAAAAGTTCCCAGTCGCTGCGAGTTTGCTGCAGGACTGAGCGGATGGAAAACCCGATGATTTGGCCTCTGTTATAAGTCGCCATGACAATTGAAATCATGACGCGCAATATATAGGAGTAAATTTTTTTATGCTAAAAACTTTTTCTAACCCAAAAACTTGGACGTTGAGGTGCATAACTTTTGACTGGCAAAAGTTATGCAATTCCCAAGGCTTTTTCTGCAAAGATCAAAAACCAACACCAAAGGTTAGGCCGGGCCAAACCGGAGCTAAAGCTTGAGATTGTTTAAACGGGACTATTGTGCTCCCTTCAAGAAAAACTCGGTTTTTCCACTGGTAGCCGATAGCGCTTTCAAAAGATCCGCTTATTTCTATGGTTTCAGGTTCGTTAAGAATCCCTAAGCCCCCACCAAGATAAAACCCCACTTGTTTTGGATAAACGAGATAAAGGCTTCTTAAATGAAAAATATTAAGAGAGTTCGGCGGGTTGAGAAGGCAAGTGTTGCCAGAAAAGTCAAAAGCGTGAATTCCTTTCTGTGCGCGGACTCCTGCTCCCACCATCGGATAACCGCTCATAGCGTGGACATCCCCATAGATAAAATAGGGCTTTTCTGTTGTATACCCAAGTGTTGTAAACATGAGCGCCAACACGCAAATAGTTGTTTTCATTTTAACCTCAAATAAAACACGAAATTATTTTGTAGTAAGCCAACCATTTACCGCAATACCAGCGATTTTTTTAAAGAAAAAAGGCCGGAGAGACCCGGCCCTGTTGTTGGAGGTAGAGAGACGCGTTCAGAACTTTTCAGTGGGAGAAAGTTCAGGATTTTCTTGTTCGATGAACTTTTTGTGATCCTCTAGTGCATGTTTAATGTGCTTGTCAAAATATGGCATAGATATCCGTGATCTTTTGGTAAAATCTTCTCTCGCTAGCTCGGATTTCTCGAATCTCTTCGAGGAGGTTATCGAAATAGGCCTTATTGAAAAATGAGCCATTTTTTAGACGTTCTTTATCAAGAACATAGCCGCGCATAGCGAAGTCACTTAAGACACTGACAGCCCATTGTCTAAATTGAATAGCCCGATGAGAATTAACTCGGAAGCCGACAGCAATGATGGCTTCGAGATTGTAAAATTCAACATTCCTAGCGACCTCACGGTCACCTTCTTTTTGAACTATCCGGAAATTCCGGATAGTTGCATCCCTGTGCAACTCTTTCTGGTTGAATAGGTTAATTAAATGTTCGCTGATAGTTTGGACTGCAACATCGAATAAAGTTCCCATTAATTTTTGCGTTAACCAGACTGATTTTTCGGTTACTCGAACTTCGATGCTGTTTTCTCCGGACTGTCCAGTAAAGATTAAGAATTCGGCAGTGCTGTTGCGAATGTTGGTTTTTTTTTCTTCACTCATAGGTCCCTTGCAATTTTGCCTTGGACGGGGATTGTAAATGAATTTTGCAATAAAAAAAAGGCCGGGTTTTGCCCGGCCTATATTTATTTGGAGGTGGAGAGAATCGAACTCTCGTCCTTAGCAAACTCTACATCGATGACTACATGCTTATCGCCTTAAAATAATCCAGCCTTGCCGAAAGGCGAAGCGCTCGGGGCCGAATGAATTTTCTTTTTGTCTCGAACTCCCCCCAAGATCATTCAAGAAAAAGGGGTTCACACCAAGATGTATGACGGTAGAGATCTGAAACTCTCGGTCTGATCTCAGCCTACCGGGTAGTTACGACCGTTAGGCCGCAGCTGCCAACTCTATTTCTGAGTTATCTTTTCTTTTTAATCGGATATTTTTAGAGGCCAACGATTGTCCTCTACATGCCACCCATGCTTTGTTCCCAAGTCGAAACCTTGACACCCCCGCAAAAGACACGAGGTCTCGTGCCAAATGTGGGGTCGTAAAGCATTACCCCTTCATTCTAACATATTTGAGGTTTAGTTGGGTAGGGAAATGGCATATCCCTTTGATTTTAAGGGGGCTTTAGGGTAGGATCTGAGGTTTTCTGAGGTGGGGAATGTTCGAGTTTGACCAAGATGAGTCCTTCCCGGCCCGCGAGGAGAGAGTCCTTAGGGTTTGGGAGGAGAAAAAGATCTTTCAAAAGTCTCTAGAGGAGGGTAAGGGAAAGCCTCTTTTTGCCTTCTATGACGGCCCTCCGTTTGCTACCGGTCTGCCCCACTACGGCCACTTGCTCGCCGGCACCATTAAAGACGTCGTTCCCCGCTATAAGACCATGAAAGGCTTTTACGTCCCGAGGAGATTTGGCTGGGACTGCCACGGCCTTCCCGTAGAAAATGAAATTGAGAAGGCGAAGGAGCTTTCGGGGTCGAGCGCAATTGAGGAATTCGGCATTGCCAAGTTCAATGAGGAGTGCCGGAGCATTGTGCTGAGATATACAGCTCAGTGGAAGCGCACTGTGGATCGGATGGCGAGATGGGTCGATATTGAGGGCGCATACCGGACGATGGATCTTAAGTTCATGGAATCGGTCTGGTGGGTCTTTGAGCAGCTCTATAAGAAGGGACTCGTCTACGAGGGTTTTAAAGTGATGCCCTTTTCGACGAAGTTGGGGACTCCCTTGTCTAATTTTGAGGCGAATCTCAATTACAAAGAGGTCGACGATCCGTCGCTGACTGTAGCTTTCGAGGCGCTCGATGAGCCCAAGACTTTTTTCCTGGCATGGACAACCACTCCTTGGACGCTGCCGTCGAACTTGGCTCTCATGGCAGGAGCGGGCATTGACTATGTCAAAGTGGAAAGGGATGGGCGCTTTTATATTTTGGCAGAAGCGAGACTGCAGGCCAACTTCAAAGAAGATGTGAAGGTGGTGAGTAGATTCAAGGGCAAGAGCTTAAAAGATAAGCGCTATAAGCCGCTGTTTCCGTTTTTTAAAGAGCGGGAAGCGTTTCGGATTTTGCTCGACGATGTGGTATCGACAGAGGACGGCACAGGGATTGTCCACTGCGCGCCGGCTTTTGGCGAGGCCGACTTTTTTGTCTGCAAAAGAGAGGGGATCGACGTTGTGTGTCCGGTCGATCACAACGGCCACTTCACCAAAGAAGTTCCTCCCTATGCAGGAATGCTGGTTAAGGATGCTGACAAAGAGATTATCCGCGATCTGAAAAAGCAGGGCTCGATTTTCCATCAGGGAACCATTCGGCACCGCTATCCGTTTTGCTGGAGATCCGACACTCCGCTTATTTATAAGGCGGTGAGGACTTGGTTTGTCGCTGTTGAGAAGATCAAAGACAAGCTTTTGAAAGCCAACGAGGAGATCCGGTGGGTACCCGGCCATATCAAAGAGGGCAGGTTCGGCAAGTGGCTGGAAAATGCGAGGGACTGGGCCATTAGCCGCAACCGCTACTGGGGAACGCCGATCCCGCTTTGGAGAAGCGATGCGGGAGAGCTCGTTGTGATCGGAAGCATCAAGGAATTGGAGAAGCTTACAGGCAAAAAAGTCCGTGATCTGCACCGCCACCACATCGATGATCTGACATTTGAGAGAGGCGGAGAGGTTTTTAAAAGGATCCCCGAGGTATTTGACTGCTGGTTTGAGTCGGGATCGGTCCCTTATGCGCAAAATCACTACCCGTTTGAGAAAAAAAAAGAGTTTGAAAAGGGCTTTCCGGCCGATTTTATCGGAGAGGGGCTCGATCAGACCCGCGGCTGGTTTTATACGCTGACTGTTTTGGCTGCGGCTCTTTTTGACAAACCTGCGTTTAAAAATGTCATCGTCAATGGGATCATCCTCGCCGAAGATGGCAACAAGATGTCCAAAAGGCTGAAAAATTATCCGGATCCCGATCTTGTGATCCAAAAGTATGGCGCCGATGCGATCCGCCTCTACATGCTCAATAGCCCTGCCGTCAAAGCGGATGATTTGAGATTTTCCGAGAAGGGAGTCGAACATGTGCTAAGGCAGGCGCTGATTCCGTTTTGGAACTCGTTTGTCTTCTTTTCGACCTATGCGAAGATCTATAAGTGGACGCCTCCCCAAAAGATCAAAAAGCCCACTGCTTTGATCGACAGATGGCTTTTGTCGATGGCGCAAAAGCTCATCTCGGATGTCGAGTCTGCGATGGATAGCTATGAGCTCAGCTGCGCGGTTGAGCCATTTGTCGGATTTATCGATCAGCTGACGAATTGGTACATCAGAAGATGCCGCAGCAGGTTCTGGGCTGGCAAAGACACAGCGGATAGAAGAGAGGCTTTTGAGACGCTCTATACGGTGTTGTTAGAGCTGACCAAAGTCGCAGCTCCCTTTGTTCCATTTTTAAGCGATGCGATCTACCGAGAGCTGAAAATAGCTTCGATGCCCGAATCGGTCCATCTTACAGCATTTCCTGAATATCAGGGGAATTTACGCGATGAGGAATTGGAGAAAGAGGTGGCGGCTGCGCAGGCGGCCGTGAGCCTCGGCCACTCGCTTCGAAAAGAGCACAAGCTCAAAGTGCGCCAGCCTCTTGCAAAAGCTCACCTGATTACGGCCAATAGCGATCTTTTGCACTCACTCAAAAAGCAATCACAGCTGATTGCCGATGAGCTCAACGTGAAAGAAGTGGAGCTCCACAGCGATGAGTCAAAGTTTGTTCAGTGGATCGCTAAACCCAACTTCCCCATTCTCGGCAAAAAGATCGGCAAGTTGATGCCCCAGGCGCAGAAAATCATTTTGGGATTCGATCGGAAGCAATTGCAGCGGCTCTCTTCAGGCCAGACTGTGAAGATTGTGATTGAAGGTATTGAGATCGAGCTTGAGCCGCAAGATGTGCAGATCGAAAGAAAGGTCAAAGAGGGCCTAGCTGCAGGCAACGAGGGGGAACTGACAGTGGCTCTCGACACCGCTCTCAACGACGAGTTGTTAGAGGAGGGTCTCGCTCGGGAGCTTGTCAACAAGATCAACACGATGCGCCGCGAGCTGGGGCTTGAAGTGACCGATCGCATTGCGATCCGCATGCAGACAACTCCAAGAGTGGAAAAATGCTTTGCCAAGTATAAGAGCTACATCGCAAATGATGTTCTCGCAGTCGATGTTCACTTCGGCAAATGCGAGGGGACGTCTTGGAATCTGAATGGCGAAGAGACGATCATCTCGATCGAAAAAGCTCTCGTATCAACATAGATTCCGTACAATCCGAAGTTCAACTTCGGATTGTACGGTTTTTACTTCAAGAGGTTCTTGAGCTTGCGCCTGCGGTAGATGATCACAGCAGGGACGATCATGAGAAACGCGCCCCAAACGGCAATGTTGGGGAAGGCGAAGAACGGCTGGAGGGGTTGCATGGGCATCCCAAAGCGAGAGCCGGCTGGCCAGAAAAGAAATTTTACGGCTCCTTTCAGATTTGATTCGGGGACAAAGCCAAATTGACGACTGTCTCCGCTCATCGCATGGTTATCGCCGAGGACAAGATACATATTTTCAGGGATCGTGATCCCATTTCTGCGGATAAAATCGATGTCGATTTCCCCATTTTTCTGGATCGGCGCGCCGTTGTCATCGAAAGGAAAGTAGGGATGGACGGAGGTCGACATCGACTGCTTTTGGTATTCTCGCTTTAAGAAGCGGATGAGAGCGGGGTCATCTTTTTGCAAGATGGGGAAGCCGAGAAGATAGAGCTGAGAGTCTCGGAAATAAGCATAGCGCGACGGATAGAGCCTTTGGACTTTGGGCGATGGATTATACTGGGTGAGAAACTCGACTCCCAAGTTGTAGAGGAGCTGGATCGATTCGGGACTTTTGCTGTAGAGCGGGTGATCCGGGGGAAGCGCTTTCGCAATGTCGCTCCACAAAATCTTGGACGCTTTGCCGTTTTGGATCTCATAAGTCCCATCGGGAATATTCGGCATCGAGGGGAGATGGGCTAAAAAAGAGGCCGGATCCCAGCCAAAGCGGTGCGCTTTTCCATTTTTGACGGCAAAGCGGCAGGTCGTCATGTGATTTCCGATCCGTTCGATATGCTCTTGAGTAAGGGGAATCAAAGAGACGCTGAGTGTAAGGTCAGGTCTTAGCCTGCCGTATTCATCGCGGATGAGCTGGGCGCCTTTCAGAGTGGGGTGGTGGGTGATTTCCAAATAGAGCACGCCCGGTTCGAGATCTTTCGAAGATCCCGGGTGGATCTGATCGAGCTGCGATTTGTTTAAAAGGCGCGTCATCGCGTAGTTTTTGATGCCCCAAAGATCGCTGTAGTGAGTGGGCGCCGGATGATTTTTTCCCGGTAGCATCTCGCCGCGGATTGTTCCGATGGTGTCAAGGCCTAGCTTCGCGATGGGCTCATTCATCTGATAGAAGATAACGGGGCTGTGGATGCCGCCGGGCAGTTGTTTGGGCGTCTCCACTTTCCCATCGAAGCGAATATAGGGGATGTGCTCAGATCCTTCAAACCAGTCGTTTGTTCTGAGCTCTTTGAGATCTTTGCCCCTCGCGCTGACCCCATAGATTTTGCCGCCATAAAAATAGAGGCTGTCTCCAGGTTTTCCGATCAGCCTTTTGACAAGCTGCTTTTTGCCGGGAAAGAGATAAAAATAGGTCGTGTCGGCGTCCTGGATATCCATATTTTCGCCTGTGAAGACGACAATCGATCCGCGCTGCACTAAAGAGGGTTTGAAGTAAAAGTGGGATGTTTGCAGAGGGACGTTGAGGCTGTAGTCGGATTTTGAGACGACGAGATAATCCCCCTCCTTTAAAGTGGGGCGCATGGAACCTGTCGGGATTGTATAAAACTCAAACCACATCTGTCGGATCACGATGGCAACAAGAAGGGCAAAGAGAATAGACGAGGTAAAGTCGCGCGCCTTATCCCAAGGGGTCTTGGGTATGAATTTGAGGGCGAGCTGTTGGAGCTCATTTGCAGCCAGCTCCGCTTTTTGAGCCTGCTTTTTAAAAATCGCCTGGTGGAGGAGCTCGAGCTGCTTTTCCAATTGCTCTTTGGACTCAGGGGCAAGCAGATTTCCCTTCCGGCCGAAATAGCGGTGGATCTGGAGGAGAACTCGCCTCGATTTTCGGAGCGAGCGGATGGATTGGATTTTTTTCAAAATCATAATTTCAGAAGAGCATAGGGGAAACGGGGATCAAAAAGCAAGGAATGGTTCAATTTTCGTATAAAATTATTTTTCAGACCAGGTGAAGGATCTTTGCGATTCGGTATATGATTCGGTGTGGCCGGTTGGGACGAGCAGCCAGGTGTATTTGTGATCTGGTTCCAGGGTCTGTTTGAGCTGATCTTCGTCGATTTCGAGGGTTAAAAACTCCTCATCTCCCTGGACGAGCGAATGGGTGATCGGGGTGATCTGTTTGACGCGGGAAGTGACGTCGACTGCAAAGAGCTCAAATTGCCGGAAATACTTGGGGCTTTTTAAAGAGAGGCGAATCCCGTTCTCGGTTTTTTGGACTGCCCCGACAAATTCGGGCGTTCTTCTCGGGAACGTTCGATAGGGAGAGGGAAGGTGTTTCCCCGCATCGATCACTCGGAGGGCGGCCGTTGCATGGGCAGTTTCTACCTGGATCCAGAAGGGGAGCGGCGAGCGGCTATCTTTATCGAAGTAAAGAGAAACTGTTTTATTGGAGAGCTCGGAGCTGTCCTCGGGCCAGAGCGTCTCAAATGCCTCAAAGCGGGCGTTATCGATCTTTTTCCCTTCATAGACGAGAGGGGGCGCCCAGATTTTTCTATGGTCGGCCTCCCCATCTTGCGGGGGGGGGCCGATGCGGCGCAGTTTATCTGTCGGGATCGGCTTCAAAGAGAGTTGAAGAAGGGTGGAGAAAAGGCTTTCCTGGCGAGAGAGCTGAACCCAAGCGGCCTTTGAAAAGGAATAGCACTCGACGATGTCTCCTGTTTGAAGATCGATTTCAATCATTGACCAAGAGCTGTGGCCCGGCGCTCTTGCCTTAACCCAGTCAGCCCAGGAAGCGGGATGTTTTTTTAGATTTTGGCAAGGGGCTGAAATCTCCTCAAAGACAACGCTCTTGCCATTTTTAGAGCGGATCGCCAGAACGGTTACCATCTTGCCGGCCTCGGCTACGATGTAATCGCCGGTTTTCGCTTTTTCAAGCCGCTCTTTCAGGTGGAACTCGGCGCACATGACCGTTTGGGCGGCAACAAGGAGGCAAATGGCCAATTTGTACATATCTCTCTTATACATAATCCAGCGATTACTTGCCAAAACGAACCGCGATAGCTTATAGCTAAAAGTATTGTAAAAAATTTAAAATAGGATAGCCATGCCGCTGAAACGGACTTTTTGTCTAACCCTCTCTTTTTTCTTTCTCCTCTGGGGACTTGTCGCATTTACGAATGAAAGTTCAAAGCAGATCGAGCAGATCGACAACCAAATTCAAGAACTCCAAGAGATGAAGCGGGGGTTTGAGTCGAGGGCTTTAAGACACGACAATCAGGCAGAAAGGCTCCAGTTCGAAGATCAAGCTGTGTTAGAGACGAGACGCCATCTGGAGCTCGCTGATGAAAATAGAGCGAAAGCCGCTGCCGTTCAAGAAGAGATCGACCGGTTGGAAGCAAAAAAACAGCAGCTGCTCCGAACAACAAAGAAAACGAGATGAAAGCCCTTCAAAGATCTTTGGTCCGCGGACAGTCGCTGGCTCTTTTGACAGATCTCTATCAGCTCACGATGGTCTACGGGTACTGGAAGGCAAAAATTCATGAGAGAAAAGCTGTTTTCCACCTCCACTTCCGCAGGCGCCCTTTTCAGGGCGGCTTTGCGATTGCGGCGGGGCTGCAGACAGCCATTGAATTTTTAAGAGAGTTTCAATTTGCGGCGGACGATCTCTCCTATTTGGAAACCCTACAAGATACAAGAGGCAAGAGGCTCTTTGAGCCCGCCTTTTTTGATTTTTTATCGAAGTTTTCTTTTCAGTGCGACGTGGATGCTTTGGAGGAGGGAACCGCTGTTTTTCCAAACATCCCGATCTTGAGGGTGAAAGGGCCAATCTGGCAGGCGCAGCTTTTAGAAAGCCCCATGCTCAATCTCATCAACTTTCAAACGCTCATTGCGACAAAAGCCGCTCGCATCTGTCTTGCGGCAAGTCCCGATCCGGTCATCGAGTTCTGGATGAGAAGAGCGCAAGGGATCGATGGAGCAATTTCAGCGAGCAGAGCCGCTTTTATCGGCGGATGCGTCGCAACTTCCGATGTGATTGCGGGAAAACT
>Ga0155551_165_pt3 | contig 17910 bp, 15 predicted proteins | sample RifCSPhighO2_12_FD_107208 | JGI IMG/M metagenome (GOLD analysis project Ga0155551, IMG submission 107208) | Chlamydiae bacterium RIFCSPHIGHO2_12_FULL_49_9
GTTGATGTAGAGTGTAGAGTATTGAATGGGTGGTGTAGAGAAAAGGGCATTGAGAAGATCGATTTCATGTCTCTCAATGTGCAAGGAGCCGAGCTTCAAGTTCTTCAAAGTTCTCCCGAAATAGTCAAGACCGTCCGCTGTCTTTGGATCCACACCCATTTTTTTCCTTCTCGAATTGGGATTTCTCCCTACCCCGAATTGAGATCGCTTCTTGAAACATTGGGATTTCGCCTTTTGGCTCATTGGTATCGAGGAGGGCTTGAGGGCGATGCGCTGTTTGTGAAAAACGACTGTTTTTGCAGCGAGCTATTCAAAATTGAAGGGCAATATCAGACCTATTACGAGCCGTTTTTCAAAACCTATTATCGCCTTGATGATGAGCCGGATTCGATCAAGGAGACGCTTAAGAGAGGTCTTCCTTACGAGGGCAATATTGGAATGATGATCGATGAGTTAATTAGACCTGGGTCTGTGGCTATTGATGTGGGAGCGCATATCGGGGTCCATACGATCGCGATGTCGAGGAAAGCGGGTTCAAAGGGAGCTGTGCTCGCTTTTGAGCCGCACAAAAAACTCTATCCTGAGCTGCTCCAAAATCTCTCTTTAAATCGATGTTCAAATGTTGTTGCAATTGCAAAGGGACTAGGCGAAGAAAGGGGAAGAGCCTATCTCAACCAGATTAAAATCGAGGAGGGGGGCGGCGATCGGATTGAGATCATTCCTTTGGATTCTTTAACGCTCAGCAACGTGTCGCTCATCAAAATGGACGTTGAAAATTACGAATACTTTGTTTTGAAGGGAGCCAAGGAAACGATCGCAAAAAACAAACCGGTGATCATTTTTGAGTGTTGGATCGGCGCTGATTACGAGAAGAGCAACCCTAAAGAGAAGATGAATTTCGATCGAGTCGTCGATTTGTTGGAATCGTATGGCTATGAAATTTATGTGATCTACTCCAATGACTTCATCGCATTTCCAAAAGGAGAGATGGCGAGCTACAAAAAGCGATTTAAGAAACTGGATCGGAAAGCGTTCGATTTGGGTCTTTAGCGAACGAAGATCGCATTTCCCTGGATGTTGGGGTCATACCAGTGGGCAAGTTGTCTAAAGCCCTGTTTTTCAAGAAACGCTTTCAGGTGGTGGTAGAGCGTCATCCCAAGCCTAAATGAGCGAAAATTTGTCTCTGTAAAGATGACTTTGACTGTCTTTAAAATTTCAGGGGAATTGTAGAGAATTTGAAGCTCCATCCCCTCGAGGTCTAACCAAAGAAGATCGAAATGGGAGATCCGGTTCTGTTTGCACCAGTCGTCCAAGATGACACAAGGAACTGTAATGCAGGGGCCTTGGTAGTGGATCTTCATGAAATCGGCGGCGTCCAGCAACGAGCTAGCCCCTTCGTATATGGGGTCGTTGCCTGTGGAGCCATAGCAGAGGTGAAAGGAAGTCTCTCCATTGTGGGTGTTTAGAGCAAGAGGGTATCTGTGGACATTTGGCAAGTCTTGAGTTTTTTTAGTGAGATTTTCAAAAGCGTGGGGATTGGGTTCGAAAGAGTGAATTTGGGACGCCGGCCATCTTTTTGCGAACTTAAGAGTGTCGAAGCCATAATGGGCGCCAGCTTCCAAAATAACAGGGTTGTCTGGAAGAAGCTTTGCCAGGAAATCTAAGTGATTCACATAGACTTCGTACTCCTTGGGCCCATCGTAATTGGGATATGGGAAATAGGGGTTTTCTCCTGCAATCAGAAGGCGCGCATGGAAGAGAATAAGGAATAGTTTTTTCATGTTGGCGAGAGATACATTTATGCGGTTTGCTAAAAAATGCAAGTGGAATTTTCTTCTGTTTTTTATGTCGTATGCATGGAGCGACTGGAATCCGGAGCTTTGCTTTCCGGGCGAAGATCTTGAGATGTTGAAAGATCCGATCTTTCAGCAGCTAAAAGCTGATTTGGCAGAAGAGTTTTCGACAGCTTGGTGCTCGAAGGAGAAAATCAACCTCCTCATGGACCTTTTGTATATTGCCCAGCCTGAAGTATGCGTAGAAGTTGGCGTTTTCTCGGGATCTTCTATCATTCCTGTTTGCGCAATGCTCCGCTACTTGCAAAAAGGGACGGCAGTTGCAATTGACGCTTGGTCAAATGCGGATGCAATACGCTACATTGAGGATGACGATCCGAACCTTCCAGGCTGGACATATGTCGATTTATTGAGCGCCTATCTTCAGTTCATGAGGAGGCTTGAAGAAAGGTCTTTGGATTGTGTGGTGATCCCAAATAACTCAGAAAGCGCATCCGAGCTTGTAGACGAGATCGATTTTCTCCATCTAGATGGCGATTATACGGAGAAAGGATCGATGCTGGATGTCGACTCGTATCTCCCGAGAGTAAAGCCCGGGGGGTATATCCTCATCTCAAATCTATTTATCATGGTCAATGGAAAGCCTCCCAAGATGAGAGCATTTTCAAAACTATTTGACGCTTGCGAAATGATCTGCGAAATCGATCGGGATAACGCCGTTTTGTTTTGCAAAAATTAATTTGTCTGAAAAGTTTGCTGCTCTTATGATCCCCGTCTCTTTTGGCGAAGGATTATGAAATTTTTCCTGATTATTTTTACCTGTTCCGCTTTTCTTCATGCTGACTGGGATCCCGAGTATTGTTTTCCCGACGAAGACTTGAGTCTGCTCGACGACATGATCTTTAAACGTCTCAAAGACGATATGGCCTACTATTTGCGCGACAGTTGGTGTACGAAAGAAAAAATCCACTTGCTGATGGATCTTGTTTATGTGACAAGGCCCGAAACGTGTGTTGAAATCGGAGCTTTTTCGGGATCGTCCATTTTGCCAGTTGCAGCAACTCTGAAGTATTTGCAGCACGGTTTTGTCGATGCGATCGACGTTTGGTCGAATGCCGAGGCAGTCAGGAACATGGAAGCAGGCGACCTCAACAGAAACTGGTGGTCTTGGGTCAATATGGAAGAGGTCTATGGGACTTTCCTCGCCCGTTTGGCTGAGAGATCTTTGACGGAATATGTCCGGATTTTGCGAGGGACTTCCGAGGCAATAGCTCCGCTGATTGGCGAAATCGACTTTTTGCACTTGGATGGCGACTATTCAGAGAAGGGCTCGCTTCGCGATGTTGAGCTTTATCTCCCAAAGGTCAGGCCCGGGGGATACATTCTTCTCTCAAATCTGTTTGTCATGGTGAATGGGAAGGCTCCGAAAATGAAGTCTTTTTCGGCCCTTTTCGATAGCTGTGAAATGATCTGTGAAATTGATAAAGACAATGTAGTCCTCTTTAGGAAAAATTCATGAAGCTATTTCTCTTTTTGCTCCTGAGAATAGTGGCAGTCGGATATGAGCTCGGCATAGCATCTCAGTTTCGAGACGAAGCCCCTTATTTAAAAGAGTGGATTGAGTACCACAAAATGGTCGGCGTGGATCATTTTTGGCTCTACAATAACTCCAGCGTCGACAATTGGCAGGAAGTTTTGCAACCCTATATTGATGAAGGGCTTGTAGAGGTTTTTTATTGGCCTTCCAATCCGATGAATTTTCAGGAGTTTCATACAAGAGCCAATCAGGACGCCCTCAGGAAAGCAAAAGGGAAAGCCAAGTGGGTGGCCTTGATCGACATTGATGAATTTTTATTTCCCACCAAAGAGGCTACGGTTGTCGAATGTTTGGAAAAACACTTTCAGCAGGCCTCTGCCATTTACGCAAGTTGGCGCATGTTCGGGACCGGAAAAGTTTGCTTGTCTCCCGGAGAATTTTTCCTAACAAAGCTCGTTGCTTGCGCTTTTAGAAATCACCCATGTAATTCAATTGGCAAAAGCTTGGTCAGGCCGGATCGGGTCGATATCGATAACATCTGGTATGAGCACTATATGCCCCTTTATCCCGGAGGATCCGGCTATTTTGACGGCAATGGGGAAGATATGGGTTATGACGGGGTGTCTCTCTTAAGCGTCGATAGGCATTGCGATAAGTATTTGAGGCTCAATCACTATAATCTTCGAGATGAGAACTTTTTCAAGAATTCCAGGATTCGAAAAGCTGAAGCGGGCATCTACGGGAATCTAAAGCTTCTTTGGGAGCATTATGAGTCTTTTTCCCTGATTAGAGATCTTGCGATGGTGAATTTTTTAAAAAATAAACATCCTGACATGTACGAGAAGTTTTGGAAAAATCCTTAATTTGTGCAGGGCTACTGACATGGACTGCGCTCTTTTCCTCAGATGCTTATGTGGTTGGAGAAGTGCTTGGGCAGATGGGGAATAATTTATTCCAAGTGGCGACTACAAGCGCTCTTGCCTGGGATCATGGGGTTGAGGCTTATTTTCCCCGCTTGAGCCATGTGCCGAGTCTTTATCATCACGTTTTTTCAAGATGCAAATTATATCCCCCGTCGGATGAGGTGGCATTTGAATGGCGCGAGCCGGGATATCCTTTTTGTCCCATACCCTATCAACCAAAGATGAAGATCTACGGCTATTTTCAATCGCCAAAATACTTTGCTCATTACAGAGAAAAATTCTTGGAACTATTTGCTCCAACAGCGAGGGACTTGCAGTACATTCAGAAAAAATATGGGGAGATTCTTGAACATCCGGAGACAGTAGGAGTTCAAATCAGATACTACATCGACGATCCGGATGGAAATATTTTCATACAGTACGGCAAAGACTACCTCGAAAAAGCAATGAGGGAATTTCCCGAGACATCCCTTTTTGTCGTGAGCAGCAATAATGTGGAGTTTGCTCGACGAAATATCAGTGCGGGGAGAGTTGTTTTTTTGGAGAAAGAACCCTACTACATCGACTTTTATCTTCTCACTTTGTGCAAACACAACATCATCACCAACTCGACATTCGGCTGGTGGTCGGCTTGGCTAAACCAAAATCCCGAAAAAAAGGTTGTTTGCCCTCTTGTTTGGTTTAACGGATTTGATACGAGTGATTTATGCCCGGACTCGTGGGTTCGGATCGATGGAAAAAAGGGGCGAATTACAGATTCGGAGAGCTATTGATGAAGTGGATAGGATGTATCTTTTTGATCAGTGTCCTTTTTTCTGTAGAGCCTCACCGTCTTTCGCCGAATAGCCTGAATCGATATGCCTATAAAGTCTATTCGCAGAATGGAGAAGATGGGATGATTGAGGAGATTTTCCGGAGGCTGAAAATAGAGAAAGGGTTTTTTGCCGATTTTGGTGCCGCAGACGGGATCGCTTTATCCAACACTCGCTATCTTTGGGAAAAGGGATGGTCCGGAGTCATGATCGACAATAGCCACGAGCTATTTAAAATGCTCAAAGACAATTACAAGGAAGCGGAGAATGTGCTTTGTCTTCGCTATACGATTGTCGATGGAATTTCAAATTACGGAGTGACTTTCGATCAGATTGCAAGAAAGTATTTCCCCGATCAGGAGATCGATTTTTTATCGATCGATATTGATGGGCTCGATTATTTGATTTTAAAAAGTTTGAAATGTCGTCCAAAAGTGATTTGCATCGAATCGAATCTCTATTGGCATCCCCTCTTTCATCGCGAAGTGCCTCAAGAGATCGCAAGAGGCAACTTGCAACAGCCCCTTTCTGTAATGATCCAAATTGGAAGGGATCTTGGGTATGAGCCGATTGCGATGACAATCAATTTGTTTTTGGTGAGAAGAGATCTATACGAACCGTTCAAAGATACTCCTTCGGATCCGCTCACGCTGTGGCGGGATGGGTTTCGAAGCAATGAGTGCAGGGAGTGCATTGTCGGTCATAGAGCGTCCAACTTAAACATTTTAAGATACGAAGATCCTTGGCTCGAGCCAATCACATTAGATTATTGATGCGCTTTGTTTTGATTTTTTTATTTTGCGTAAAAGGATATGGAGCTTGGGTTGATCAGATCCCAATTTTCCCGTTTTCTCCTCGGGATTTGATTTTTGGCGCGCAGAATAAGGAACTGGATGTCGAGGCGTTAATCGCTGAGCGCTACCTTCAAGATGATTTCTTAGTCTTTGATGTAGGAGCGAATGCTGGGATATGGAGTTGCATGGCCCTTCACTATCACCCCTCTTTGCGGATTATTGCGTTTGAACCAATTCCCGAAAAATCAATAGGGTTTGAATATGGGGAGCGTTTTGAAATACATCGGGTTGCTTTAACGGATCGGAGAGGGAAGGGGATTTTTTATTATATCGCAGATGCTTCTATTTTAAGCAGTCTCTATCAACGGGAATGTTATACCATGAATCAAGTAGAGGCGATTGAAGTTGATCTTGAAACTTTGGATCATTTTTGCGAGTGGAATGGAATTCATCAGATCGATTACTTGAAAATTGACGCGGAAGGAGCCGAGTTTTTTATTTTGAAAGGAGCTGCAAAGCTTTTTGCCCGCAAGGCAATTACTGCTTTGCAGTTTGAATACGGAGGCTGCTATAGAGACTCTAAAACAACTCTCAAAGAGACGATTCAATTTCTCACTGACTGCGGTTTTGTCCTTTTTCGAATGGTTTCCGGCGGGCTTATGCATATTGCCTCTTGGCATCCGGCTTTGGAAAATTATGGCCACTATAATTTCTTTGCAATTTTACAAGAAAAGGCCGTGGGATATTCTTTGGCTCGAATGGGGCGATCTACCTGACATTTTCGCAATAAAACTGAAGAGTGGGGCGCGTGTCTTTAAGGAAGCCCAGTTCATTGTCTCCGCAAACAACCATTCCGAACCAACAATCGGCTTTTAGTCCCAAACGCCAGGCGACAACAGAGAGGCTCAGTTCCTCAGGAAACCAATTCACATTGGGAAAGAGATTTTCAGTCTCGGCATACCAACTATCCAGAAATTCCACCGCTTTTTGATTGTCCATACTAAGGCCTATAATGCTTGAGTGGGCGTGAGTGATAAAGGGATAGTGATTGGTTGAAATATCGAGGGCTTTTGCCGCTTCCGGAATATGGTTTGGCGCATTTTCCTGAAGAGTTCCCGCATAAGTGAAGAAATATCCCCGTCTTTTGATTTTTGAGAAAATGGTCTCCAGATTAGTCAAAGGATGCATGCAGGTGTCGATCCAAAGCACCTCTTTGTAGCCTTTGTTTTTCGCTTCTTGTAAAAATGCAACTTTAAAAGAGTAAGGAACATAGGAAATTTTCAGGCTGCCGTTTTCCAGATTTGGAAATCCCCCGATGCGCATGAGGACATCCCCGCTGTAATCCGCTTCTTTCAATTCTTGAAGAACTTTGCGCACCTTTTTTTCGTAAATGCCGTTGTAAGAGCCAAAAAGGAGGATGCAGCGGCGAGATGTTTGGGGAGAAGGGTTGAGGTGATGGATTTCGAAGATGGGCATTTCGCCGTTTGGGCCGACAAACTTGAAATTGAGCATGTTGAGCAGTCTTCGCCGAGTGTTCGCATCAACTCGGTAGGCTTGGGTCCGCAGAATGTCGAGGTAGAGCCTTTCGCCTTGACTTAAGTAAGTTTCAATTTGCCTAAAATCTTCGAATGTCGGTCGCGTAATGTCGGGGATGGAGGCCCAGAGGCGGCGAAGCTCTTCGTCTTCATAGCTGAAGAGAAGCGAGCAAAGAAAGAGGAGGAGAAATTTCATCTTTTTTCTTTAATTCAGCAAAGATTGTAGTATGTCCCACCAAATTTGGGAATTTTTTATGCGATTTTTTTTAAGTATCTGGCTGTTTTTTGTATCAGGATTGTCAGCGAGCAGCGAGTCGAGCTATCCCTACATTTCGGGCTACACCTGGTGGCATTTTTGCGAGCATAGATTGACGCAGCCAGATTTTGGGAAGAGCGTCTATACGAAGTTTGATCCATTGGATGTGAAGAGTGGAGATACGATCTTTGTCGAATACAACTGTTTGGAGGAATTTGCTCGTGAGTATCTTCCGAAGATCCAAGAGAGGGTGATTCTCATCACATCGAACTATGGGACGCGCGCAGACATGCCTCTTCCGGGCCCTTTTGGCTATTTGCTTGAAGAGAAGAAGATCGTCGCTTGGTTTGTGCAAAATATAGATCGGGAACCTACGGATAAATTGATTCCGATGCCTATCGGGCTTGCGAGCAACTACTGGCCGCATGGGAATCATCAGCTTGTTAACAGCATGATTCCGTTTGCGCTTCGCAATAAAGATCGGCCTATTTTTATCTACTTGAACTTCTCTATGTCTCATGAAAGAGAGTCTTGCCGAGATTATTTCAATGCAATGGGGATTCCTCTTGAACCGAGAAAATCTTACGCTTCCTATTTGAGAGATCTTACAAAGACTGTCTTTGTCATCAGTCCTCCCGGAGGAGGAATCGATTGCCATCGGACCTGGGAAGCCCTTCTTTTCGGCTGTTATCCCGTGTTGCAAAGCACGACGCTAGATCCCCTTTTTGAAGATCTTCCGGTTGTCATTGTCAAAGATTGGGAAGAGGTGACTCCGGAACTTTTGGAGGAAAAGCAGCGGGAGCTGGGGGCAAAAAAATGGTCTCGAGAAAAGCTCTACTCCGATTACTGGTTTAAAAAAGTGAGGGCTCTCCAGGAAGAAATCAGAAGCTTGCCCGAAGAAATCATTCGAAAAATTGAGCAGCATGACGCCACATCTTCTTGGAAGGAGCTTTATTACGATGTGCTCCCAAGAGTGATTCGAGATCAAAATATTCAGACCGTTTTGGAAGTAGGAGTCGCTTTGGGGGGGCATGCGGAAGCTATTTTGAAAAATAGTGAAGTTAGAAGCTATATCGGGGTAGATCCCTATCAGCTCTACGATCCAAACGATGGGTTTCAAATAGATGTCGGAAGATATGGCTCATTTGACTATTTGTACAGGTGGGTAAAGGACATTCGTTTAAAATCTTTTGGGAAAAGAGCAAGGCTCATTCGAGAGAAATCAACGGATGCCGCTAGGCAGTTTGAAGATGAGTCGCTCGATTGCATTTTTATCGATGGCGATCACAGATATGAGGCTGTTTTAAACGATCTCAGGGCGTGGTTCCCAAAGCTAAAAAAGGGGCATCTGATGTTGGGAGATGATTACTGGATGAAAGATGTCGCAGAAGCTGTCGATGAGTTTTTTCAACGGGAGGGAAAAGAGGTGTTTTTTTTCGAGTCCAAATCAGGGTATAGAATTTGGGCGGTTCATAAATAAGTCTACCGGAATCAGAAGAGAGCGGACCGATTCTGTATCGATTGTGCATAGGTAGACTTCCCGGTCTTCGATGCCAATAGGAATGATCAATTTGTCTTTTGTATGGTTTAGACAGATCGAGTGGCATTTTTCGATCCCCCGATGCTGAAAGATGAAGGGGCGAGAGATGTGGGTTATTCGAAGATTGCTATCGAGATAAAGAAAATAGTGGAGATGAGCTTTGGTGGCGTCAAGGTAATGGACGGTGGTGTGGCCAATCATGAGATAGCCGCTATCGAAAGGGATGGGAGAGGCGGAACCTCTTAATTGAGAAAGATCTAAGGAAAGCTCTTCGAAAGATGAGACGTTGCATGTTTTTGTTTCGGGATGAAAAGAGAAAAATATCAGCGGGGTATAAGAGTAAATAAATCGGATCTGCCCGTCTTTAATAAAAGGGAGCCAGTTTTTTTCATTGCGGTTAGGATCGGGACCCGGCAAAGGGATCAGTTCCTCGATCTGTATTTGGGAAGAGGAGAGATCGTTGGGTAGTTTGCAAAGAGAAACTTCATAGTAGCTCGTCTCGCTCGTGTCAGAAGTTGCGCAAGCAAGCCAGTCTCTGCCTTGAAATTCAAAAAGGCGGCAATCTTCCAATCCTTCCACATTGAGCGCTCGGAACCGATCTCGGGGAAGGTTTTCGACGATTTCTTGAGTTGATAAAATATTGAAGTCGAAATCTGTGAACAAAAGGAAGTTGCGGGTTTTGAAAATTCCCCTTGGGTCATTTGTCTGATAGGTCTTTCCCCCTGTTTGTGTGTAGTTCGTGGCCCCGCAAACGAGTTTAAATCCTCCTTCCGTTTTGAGAATGGACAGATTCATGGGGTGGTAGCGCTCTTCCGATTTCTTTGAGATCAGGGGAAGGTCGATTTCAAGTTTTTTAAAATGAGCGTTTTTAAGGTTTGGAGCGTAGTAAAAGATATTTCTATTATTTTGATCTTTGACCCATGAAACGACGTTTTTAGAAAAAGCGAGTCTGCTCGCTGCAAGAAAACCCTCATTTAGGTACTGGGTGTAGTAGGCTGAAATCGAGATTTCCTCATCGAACTGGTAGTCTTCAAGCGGAGGATCGTCAAAGAAATCTTGGCTTAAAGAGCGGCTCAGTTTGCCCCCTTCCGTTGCAAAGAGATAGGCGAGATCGTCTTTAGCTGCTAAGCGATAGTGCGCTGCAATTTTTTGAATGGGGTCAGGATATTGGGGGCGCATTTGAAAGGCTTCCAGATAGCAGTGGAAAGCTGTTTCCCAATCGGAGAGATTTTCATAGCAAGTTCCCATCATGAATTTAGAAAACCAGATCTCTTCCTCATCGCCTCCGAGATCCAATCTTTTTTGGTAAAAAGAGAGGGCCTCTTTAAATCGATTGTTTGCTCTATGCCAATGGGCCAGGCGAAATAGATCGCCGTTATTTTCGGGATCTAACTGCTCGATCTCGCAAGCGAGGCTTCTATTTCCCCCATAGATCCGAATCTGAGACAGTTTCCCTGAGGAAGACGGATTTGGGGGTAGGGAAGCGCGGAAGAGGTGGGGCGCAAACAGGCAGTATTTGAGAGGCGAGCAGATTCTAAAAGGGAGGTAGATGTCTTTCGTTAAGCCGGCCTTATCCAAATTTGAGGTGAGGTCAACGATCATGTCTCCGTCAAGTAGGAAAAGATAAGTGTTTTCTAGAGGGAAATTTTCTGTTTTTAAAAATTTTTGGGCTTCAGTGAAGGCGGCAGAGGGAAGAGAACCCATTCGGTTGTGGTAATCGAGAACCTTTCCCGGGATTTTCATATGTTGGATCCATTCCTCGGCAGCGCAGATGGTCCAGTCGGTGCTTCCTGTGTCCAAAAAAAAGGCTGCGTCGGCGTATTTCCCTATGTTTTGGAGAACGTCCCGAAGAGTCTCTTCGTTATTTTTTACAATCACAACGAGGCAGATTTTTGCATTTTGCGAAAAGAGAGGGGCTAAAAAAAGGAGAGAGAAAATGAGGAAGCGCAATAGAAAAACTCTAGCAAGAAGACGGAGATGCTATAACTTTCAATTGCTGAAATTCAAGCAAAAACGAGATACTCCCCCGTTTTTTGAAGATTTTATGAAATGGGTTGTTTTTCTCTTTTTGATGAGAGCATTTTCTCTTTCGGCCTCCTATAAAACCGAAGGATTTTGGAGTTTTTATGACAATGAGAAACGTCTTTTTCTCATCTCGACTTTTCTTCCATCCCATCCTGCGATTTTGGCCCTAAGTCAGAGTCCAGAAATTTACGACTTATGTCGAAAGCAGTGGCCTCAAGGCTCTTTATTTTATTTAGATACGCTTCCTTGTGAGCGGTGTCATGAGTTCGATTTGATTTGGCTAAAGGGATCCGGGTTCGAACTGGAAACTTTAGTGGAAGCAACAGATCTCGTTTCCAATGCAAGACTTGTTTATACAACAACCGATTTAGCGGAAGGGCGATTTTCGCAGCTCAAGACTCACTTGGAGTATGTGGGCTTTCGCCTTATTTCTCATTGGTATGAAGAGGAAAAAAGGGGGAACGCCCTTTTTTTAAGGAACGACTTTTATGAAGCAACCATGAGGACCCATGCATACGAGCCGAGAGAGGTGGGGCCGTTGATCTTGGGACCTCCGCTTGAAATGAGTAGTTGGGTGAAAGTTGTATTGGATAAAGATGATTCTCACCGAATTGAGGGGATTGATTTTATCTACATGATCAACTTGGATGAAAGGCCCGAAAAATTTGCCAGATCTGCGGGCGAGTTGCAGTTTTACGGGATTTCCCCTTATCGGTTCTCTGCGGTCAATGGTTGGAAGCTCCCCACTGCTGTCTTTGACGAAGTTGGGGTGAAATTTGCTCCTGGGTCTTTAAGAGAGCGCTTTATCGGTTCCACGTATTTGGAAGAGGGTGGAAAAGAATACATTCATACCGAGTTTTTGCAGGAAAATGGGGCAGCTTATTTTACCCGCTATCTTGCAAGAGGGGCGATTGGAATTGTGCTCAGCCATTTATCGGTCTTGAAAGACGCCTATGATGCGGGATATGAGACGATTTGGGTCATGGAAGACGATATCGAAGTGATCGAGGACCCAAGAAAAATCCCCAAACTTCTTAAAGATCTCGATCGCTTGGCGCCTGATTGGGACATTTTTTTTACCGACATCGATACGAAAAGTACTGTGGGCGAGCATGTCCCATGCCGGGCTCTTGCTGCAAGGCCGAATGTTTCAATCCCTCCTTTATCCGCCTTTTTAGAGAAATTTTATCCAATTGGTGAAAATTTCTATCGGATGGGGATGCGCTATGGCGCTTATTCGATGATCTTAAGAAGGGGCGCGATCAAAAAAATCTTGGATTATTACAGAAACTTCAGGGTTTTTATCCCGTATGACATGGACTATTGGTTATGTCCGAATCTCACGATGTATTACTACAATCAAGATATCGTTTCCCATAGGGCTGGCGCCCCATCGGATAACAATGAGCCTAGATATCAAAGAGGTTCCCCTTGGTAGGTTTTCGGGTCGAGCTTTCTTAAACGGCGTTTGTATTTGAGAAGAGTTTCATCTTCCGTTCTGATAGGGATAGCGAGAAAATCGCAGTTATAGACGATGTAGATCTCATAACCATAAGATTCGACGAGAGCCATCACGTTTTCAAAGTTTTTCCTCTGGAACTCCTGATTTCGTTTTTGGGGCTCGTAGTTGACCCAAGTTTCGAAAAGAATAACCGGTTTGTTCCTGAGGATTGTCTCCCTAGCTCCCTGGAGGATAAAGTATTCGTAATTTTCAACATCCATCTTGATGAGGGAAACAGAATTGAAATAATAGGAGTCCAGAGGGACGATTTCTATTGGATCTCCATCGCCTTCTAGAGGATCGTTTTGCTCGATCTCGATTCTGTGTTGATAGACAGTTGAGGCTTCTTTGCCAAGCCCTTTGCAAATCGAGATCACGTTTTTGCAGCTGTTAAGCTCGAGGTTTGCAAGGAGCTCCATGTAGAGTTTCGGATTTGGCTCGAAAGCAATTACAGCGCCTAGGGGGCCTGCTTTTCTCGACATGAATATAGTGTGAACGCCGATGTGCGCTCCCATATCGATCGCGATCGTTTCGGGTTTGACCAGCTCATCGATCATGAGGCTTAAATTTCCCTCATAGGCATAGCCGGTTTTTAAAGTTCGTTTCACAGAATCGTTAGGATCATCATCGATGTAATATCTGATTTGGCCAAACCCGACGGGAAAAACGATGAGATCATAAATTGCGTATCCGCCGGAAAACACCGAAGATTGAGCGAGGTAGTCATTGATGTAGGGAGAGTAAAAATAATCTTTTTTGACGAAAATAAGCGATTGTCTCGCTCCCTCTTGAATCCGGCGGTAGATGAGAATAAAGCCGTTTTTTTCTAAAGACAGGTCTTCAAAAGTGTCGACATAGATGGCTTTTGCCTCTTGCAGGTTAGGGCAGGTATAGAGATCTTCTGCGTGAGCCCAGATCAGATCGGCTTGAGGGGATCGTTCGCGAAGGATTTGTCCTTCCGGCCATTTTTGAGAGAGAGTTTCTGCTTCTTTTGGGTAGCCGTTGATGATGAGGATGCGCGGGTTAGAAGGGAGAAAGAGGGAGAGAAGATCTAAATATTTGCCCTGGAGTCCTTCAAAAGAGAAAAGGGAAGAAGATAAAAGGAGGAGGCTCGCCGCAATCCATTTCATTGTGATTTGACGGGGATCAAAGAGTTCATGAGTTTTCCCTTATCGAGTTCTGCAATCCAGATCTCTTCATCATCTCTTCCATAGGCAACAATGATTTTTGATCCGGAAACGACAAAACCGCCGGGGAAAATAACCTTCTTTTCATGATGACTCGGCGCATAGAATCCTCTCCCTACGATCGGTTCTTGCGAGAACTTCGTTATTTGGAATGGAGGATTCGGAGAGAAGGTATAGGCCCCCATGAAGTAGTGCCAAAGAATGCCCCCTCTTGAAACAGAGCTTTTTAGTTGATGTCCCGAGTGAAAAAAGGAAAGATATTCTCCATCGACGAGAATAGCGGGAGAACTTCCTCTAATGACGCCAAGAGTCCATGGGATGGGGGCTGCTGTCTCATAACAGTGGTAGCAGGAACCGTCATTGAGATTGGGAAAAAGAATTTCGTGGGGATTGATAGAGTAGCTGAGGAAAAGCCGGTCATTCCAGACAAAGGGAGTCCAGTTTTTTTGCCAATATTGGGAATAGTAGCGATGTTCATAGAAAAGCTTGATGGGATGAAGCAGAGAAAAATGTCCATCTTTATAGATGAGCTCGGCGATAAATAGATCGCGCCGATCTCGATACCAAGGGCGGCTCACTTCTACGTTGTCGTTGTAGATCAGATAGATTCGGTTCTGATAAGAAAAAATGCGAGCGTCTTCAGCTTGTGATTTGACGCAGCAAGTATTGAGCCCTGTCGAAAGAAGTTCAGGTTCGGAAATGAGGTTATACGAATCATCTAGAAGCGCGGCTCCGATGAAGTTAACCCAAGGATTCCAGTAGTTGTCCGGACAATAGCGGAAAGTAAGGATGTATCCCGCGTCGGTTTCGAGAATAGAGGGATTGAATGCGCCGGGGAATTTGGGAAGAATGATTTGCTTGGCTGATAGAACAAGCTCGGGACCTACCCAAGAGCTCAAATCGAGCTCTTGACCGAAAAGGCGTGCGGATAGCAGAAGAGCAAAAAGCCACTTTTTCATTGAACTTTTAGTTGCTTGATTTTATCGATAAGTATTTGATACTCAGGCTTTTTAATTATCCAAACCGTTGTGCCGTTTGGGGTTGGAACATAAATTTCTTCGTACTCGGGAGGGGTAACAATTCTTTTAAAACCAAAACCGTCGACGCCTTCCCCTGTTTGTCTGCATGCGGTGTTGTGGGCAACGACGACAGGGATTGAACGAAAGCAGCTCTCTACAATATCGCCCCGTAAAAATAGAGTGGGGTGAATGAGGGCCACTTCAATCTTGTTGAACTTGACAAGATTGGAGACAAACTCTCCAAGTTCTTTAATGTAAAAATCGTCAATCGGTTTGTAGTGTTGGTGGGTTGCGCACTGATACGAGCCTGCAATGTAGACGGCATCGGATCCGAGGTATTTATAGGGTGCCCAACTCATGTCTCCCTGAAATCCGCTAAAGTAGGCGATCGGAATCCAATTCGAGTAGTCGCGATAAAAGCGGATAAAATTCTGGAGTCGGTTCGGACCATATCCATGCGTGATGACTTCGACTGAGACGACCCGTTTGCATGAATCGAGAAAATACTTGGTTGAATAGCCAAGACCAAATTCGAGAAGCGAGCGGGGCTTTAGAGTTTGGAAGATCTCCTTCATGCAAATGACGTGATCAGATCCCCCATCGCTATCGCCTACATTCATAAGCCAGTCGAAAGTCACTTCAGATGGAGTTTCGAAAGCTTGTGGTTGTGGTAGATGGGTTAATAAACATAAACAGATAGTGAGAAGTTTTTTCATCCTATTGACGGCAAGGAAACTCGGTTCTTTAGGGCCGAGAGGAATTGCCGCTCCTCTGTGTGATTATTTGTGTATTACATCCCTGATACTGAAAAGTAAGGGGACGTGATGGGTAATGATACCCATTGCTGCGTTGAACCAGATGACAGTGTTTGCTGTTGATCCCCTGGATAACGCCCTCAGCAGTTTGGATATTAAAGTTTCCTGATGCGCGTATGGCTACCCGGCCTGCATGACGGCCTTGTTTTTTACCTGAGGGAACAGAGGCAATAACCATGTCTCCGGTTTGAAATCCGTGAACCTGTTTTTGGCGGAGAAGAAATCCGCGAGGGAAACCAAAGCGATCTAAGAGAGTTCTTTGATAAGAGCCTCTTCCTGTGGAGAGAATGGGTTGAATCGGTATTTGCCAATTTTGTAAATCAGAGACAACACCTGTACAAGCGGCATCTAAAGCATGCATTTTTGGAACGGCGAGGCGCACTCTATTGTACTTTGTTTGACCTCCTGTACCCTCTTCGCAGGGGAGAGACAAGCGAGTTAATTGATCCCAAAGAGCAGAGCGTGTGGAATTTACTGCAGCAGCCCCTCGCAAGGAGGATTTAGAGCGAATTATTTTGGCTTTTTGTGGATGGAAAGCTTCCACGCTTTGATTGTTTTTTTTCTGATTGCAGGAACTGCAAGCTAGTGTGAGATTGTCAATTCGATCGGAGCCGCCTCGGCTTTGGGGCGTGATGTGATCGACTTGCAGTGGAGTGTTACTTGCGTCGCAGTAGGCGCATTTACGACCCCATTTTTCAAGTAAGTATTCCCGCACCTCGTAACCAAGGAGGGAACCCCTGGCATACTCAATGCCTTCTATTTCTGGATTCAGAAGTTTTTGTGTGTCGAAACGGACCCTTTCACAGGTTATGGCAGCGATGGGGGCTCGTTTTTGGAAACGTTCAATCCATGTAAGGGTGGTCTCAATGCGGTGATAGAGCGAAGGAGCCAACCATCCCCGAGGCCTACGCCGATTCTCAAAACGTTTAGGGCGATAGCGCAATTGAGAGCGCCTGCGGCGCCTCTTAACAGAGCGCGACTGCAATGCATCGCGAATGTTCGCCCCCCGATGAGTTAATTCAAAAAGGAATAATACGATCTGCTGATCGCCATTTTCTCTTGCGATAGCAACCCCTGTTGTTTTGCTGCCCGGATCAATTTTACAGCGAATGGGCTGTAAGGAACTTTTTTCGATCGTTCGATCAACTAATCGTATGGTAAATGGAGCGATGGAATGAACACGCGCTCTTCTCCTGTTTAAAAGAAGCCTGGCCCTTTTTTCAGAGCATGGCATCAGAGATTTTTGATGTTTGTCTAATACGAATACGGCCATATAACTCATGTAATAAATGCCCTTACGGGCCTTGTAACGGAACCTTTCGGTTCTCTCCCCTCGGCAATGTTATATACCGGCACGTGCTCTAATCCGTTTCGTGCTTACCCTTTCGCTTGTCTGCAACCAGAGCTTCGAGAGGGCAGAACTGAGGAAGCATCCTGCCGTCGGTCTTAGGCCTATATATAACGTAGTCCTTTTGCAAGGACTTAGCCTGGTCAACCAGGACTTGTTAGTCTCCTTTCAAGCATCTCCCTTTAAGGAGGGGTAATTGACTGAGTCCTCTTTTCCAGGTAATAGGGGCCTCCATTATCGGAGGGAGCTTTGGGAAGATTTGAGACGACGTCGTTGGCAACAGTGTAGAGTCGGATGCCTCTTGGCAGGATGTATTCCATGTCGTATGGGAAAAAGATTTGGTGCGCATGGAAATAGCGAAGCAGCTTTTCTATTCCGCTCCGCCGAAGGATCATCGAGTGGGCGCCCGATCTCGCCCCGACTTTGATGAACTTGTCGCCGACAGGAGTTTTTTCCGAGTAGTTATTGTCATTTGTAAAGACGAGATAGTCGGGTCTTTTACCGGCGTAGTAGGTAGTGTAGTAGTTGCCGCTAGCGTCTTTGATGTCTCTATCGGTAAAGAGAACGTCCCAATTGCCTTTGCCTACGGTTGTATCCAGATCTTCGATGAGAGTCGAGAGGGAGTTGGGATCGGCGATGACATCGATGTCGTCTTCCATCACCCAAATCGTTTCATAGCCCGAATCATAGGCGTCTTGCAGGATCGAAATATGGCTGAGTGCAATGCCGATCGCTCCTCGAGCCATGCAATGAGAGAAGTAGGTCTCTCCGTAGTTCGTAATGGATTCATGATGAGGCTCAAAATTGCCACCCAGAAGATAGCGA
>Ga0155551_175_pt1 | contig 17337 bp, 12 predicted proteins | sample RifCSPhighO2_12_FD_107208 | JGI IMG/M metagenome (GOLD analysis project Ga0155551, IMG submission 107208) | Chlamydiae bacterium RIFCSPHIGHO2_12_FULL_49_9
GACCCTTGGGTTCACGAGCAGCTGGCTGTCGGCTATCGGGGTCTCGAAATGCCTGAAGAGGAGATTCGCGAAGTGGAGACCCTCCTCAAGCTGCGCCCCCAAGACAAAGAGACTCTCTTCCGCCTGGGAGCACTCTATTTCGAGCAGGGGCAGAATGCCAAGGGCCTTCAGGTCTATGAAGAGCTCAAGCGGGCTAATTTCAAAAAAGCCGAGGATCTGATCATTTCCTACGGCGCCCTCTAAAAAGATTTTTTTAAGATTCAGAATTACGCCATTTCTAAAAAAAACCTCTTTTATAAAAAATCGGGACAATTTTAATCTCTAGGTTCAAAGAGACTAGACGAGAGTCTGCCTAAAAGTTCCGCACAAACCCAAGTATAAACTGCGGACAGGACTTCCTCTTTTTAGGGGTCGCCCTTTTAGGCTGTGAGAACTTTCGCTATGCAACAAATGATCTCTCTCTTGAGTTGAGATAAATGGAACAACAGCAAAGGCGTTCTTCTCTTTTTACACTCTATCTGGCCTATTTCGCAGATTATTTCAGCTGGGGAGCTGCGATTGCGTTTATTGCGGTCTACATCACATCTGAAAACACCCCTTTTACACAACTTTTTTGGAATTCCCAGATCTCCCTTGGAATCGCGATTGCCGCCTTCCCCCTGGGAGAGGTGATTGGTTCTCCCATTTTGGGCGATCTGTCCGATCTGCTGGGGAGAAAAAAAGTTCTTCAAGCCGGAACCTGGTGTTCTCTATTCAGCATGGCTCTTTGCGCTTTTTCCCTTTGGATCGGCAACTTCATTCTATTTCTCATCACCCAGACCCTGATCGGCTTCTTTTCCGGCAAACAGTCGATGGCCCATGCAGCGATCGTCGAAATCAATGGCCCGAGCAAAGGACCCAGAGTCGCATTCCTTTCCGTTTTGGGCTGCTGCGCCTGGATCTTGGGCCCCTTTTCTGGAGGTCTTCTGATGGAGGAGCCCTTCATCTCCTACGGCGGTTTTATTTGGCCGAGCATTCTCTCCTGCTGCGTCTACGCTCTTTCCCTTGTATGCACCTACTATCTTTTCACCGATGACTATGTCTCTCAAAACGCGACCTTTTCTCCCTCAAAATTCTTGAAAAATATCGGAAACGTCTTTGTCCTCACCTGGAAACAAAGGCTCTTCTTCCTCTTCTTCTTAAACCTCCTCGGATGGTACCTCCTAATCGTCTCTCTTTCCGATTTCCTCATTCTCCGCTTCAATTTCACCTCGGCGCAGGTGGGCTTTTTCAATAACTACCTGAGCCTCTGTTTTATGGTCGGCGGCCTGATCGGAATTTTGTGGCTCTTATACCGCTGGAAAGCAAAAAACATCCTCCTGTGGACGCTCATTAGCGGCTCGCTAGGGCTCTTTTTGGTCTTTGGAGCTGAAAAGGTGATGGAGCTTTGGATTTACTTGGCGATCCCCGCATTTACAGAGTCCTGGATCTATCCGGCCTATCAGACCGTGCTCTCCGATCGCTCTGGGGAAAACAACCAGGGCAAACTATTCGGCCTTATCGGCGCCAGCAACGGGACTTGCCAATTTGCCGCCTCGATCATTCTAGGGGGATTTTCGAGCCAGCTTGCGATTGGAGTGGCAGCCCTTCTTTTCTTGGGAAGCGGGCTCCTCCTTCCCTCCGTTATCCGAAGGAAAAAAGCTCAAGCCTAAAGTCCAATCACGGCAGCGACAGCTTTCCAGTCCACGGTCCCGACAATCAACCCAAACGCCGATAGCTGGCAAGCTCGCCAGTTGACCTCTTCCTTGTAAAGCTTTTGACCCCAAAGATTCGACAAGACAATTCCCACAATGGAAAATAGGGGGAAAATAATCGCATTCTCAAGAGGGGTGGCCACCTCGGTTGCCCAAATCAAAAAGAAAGTGCAAAAGCAGTTCGCAACCCCGCCAAAACATCCAAATCCCATTTCCGCTCGGGAGGGAATTCTCTTCTCCGCTTTTAAATAAACCCCCAGAAGAACGATCCCCGCTGTCAGATACATAAACGGAACAAACCAGGCGCTCTTGATCTCCTGAGCAGTGAAAAAAGAGACGATCTCTTCGGGATGCGGAAGGTTTAAAAGAAGAGCTCGCCATTGGAAGAGAACGAGAAGCAAGATGTGGAGACAGAACATCGAAGCGGCAAATAAGATCCACTTTCTCTTCTCCTGCATTGTAGAAAGCCCCATCCCCGCCCAAAAAAGACCGGCGAGCACCAAAAGGGAGCCGATCCCATGCCAAGCTGTGTACACAAACCCGAATGCCGATCCAAAAAGAATCGCCATCACAATCCCTGGCATGACAGTGGCCGCATTCAAAATCGAGAAGGTAAATCCCGGAGGCCCTTTTTCAAGCGCTCTTCCAAGCGCAAATACCATGCACGCCAAGATCAGCCCGGCCGCAATCCCAAGGCTCGCGATCGGCGCATTGAATACGAAGTCTCCTTTCCGAACCGGATCGATGAGGGTGGAGACCAAAAACGCGGCTGCCATTTGAAATACTAAAAAGGCTTTTGTCGTCCCTCCCCGATCGATGCTCTTCCTCATAAAAAAGTTCGAAATGGAAACAAAAAGACCTGCAACAAATACAAAAATCAGCGCCATGCAAAAAAACCTTTTAATGGAGTCCAGTATACACCAAGTGGACTTCCCCTGTAAAGAGCGTGGGCAAATTATTCCTTCACCCGTATAATCGGATCAGTAAGGAGTTCGTATGCAGAGAAAATGGCTGTTTTTCATGATGATCCCCCTCCTTAGCTGGGCGAGCGACGAAGAGGCTCTCTTCGTTCGGCGGATTGCCGACTTTTGGCAAGAGGGCGAGTATTCGATTGCCAAGACCCAAATTGAGGAATTTCTCCAAGAGTTCCCCGAAAGCCGCTATTTCCACACTCTCTCTTCTGCCATGGGAGATCTCTGCTTCAGAGAGAAAAATTACTCCGCGGCTCTCAATCACTACGCTCAAGTTACAGATCCCGGACTCACCCGACAAATTTTCCTAAATCGGATGCAGTGCCTCTATCACATGCAGTGGTATGCCACTTTGGCGGACGAATGCGAAGCCTATCTTCAAAAACCGATCTCAATCGACGCCGAAGAAGAGCTTCAAGCGACCTATCTTCTCGCAATCGCTCTATATCAACAATGCCTCAATGCCGAAAAAGAGCCGGAAACGCTCCAAAAATTAGCCCTTCGCGCCCGCCCTTACTTTGAAACTCTTTTCGAAAGCAAACTCTCTGCCGAAGTGGCTGAAGGATTCGCCCATCTCTGCTGCATCCTCAAGGACCATCCCAAAGCCTCCCAGATCTACGCCGCTCTCTCTGAAAGAGATCCTGAGACCGAAGAGGAGATGCTCTTTAACGCGGCTCTTATCCAGTCTGAATACGACAAAGAGCTCTCCGCCAAATCGTTTGGAAACATCGCCTCAAGAGGAGAAAAAAGAGCCCCTGACGCCGCCTACAATCAGATGGTCCTCCTCTTCGATCTTGGGAAATACGAAGAGTTGATCAACTCGAAGGAGCTCCTCCTCCAATCTCTTGCCAAAGAAAAAGCCCCTCCTGCTCACGTTTATCTAGGCAGAAGTTTTCTCGCCTTGAAAAATTATGCCAGCGCAGCGGACGCGGTTCAGGTCTATCTTGAAAAAGCGGCTCCATCCGATATGGCCCGGGTTGCTCTTACAACGCTGGCTGAAGCCGCTTTTTTCATGAACGATCTCCCTTTGCTCGAAACAGCCATTGAAAATTTGGCTCAAACTTATCCCCAAAGCCAAGAGCTCTCCAAAGCTCTTTTCTCAAAAGCCCTCGCTTTAAAAAAACAGCAAGATTTGAAGGGCGCCCGAAGAGAACTGGAAGCGGTGGTCGCCAGATTTCCCAATTTTCCTCAAAAAGCGCAAGCGCTCTTTGAACTCTCCCATCTCGACTACCAGACAAGCGATTGGATTTCTTGTCGTAAAAGGGCAGAGAGTTTCTTAACCGAATTTCCGACGCACGAGCTCGCTCCTTTCGCAAGAAGATACTTCCTATCCGCCTCCGCTGAAATGGCGTCGAATGCGCCTCAAGACAAAACATTTAAAGAACAGCTCGCCAAAGATATTCAGTCCCTTTTATCGGCTCCCGCCTCCCTCTCTGCCGCCGAATCTAAAGCATGGCAATTCCTGCTCGGCAAAACTTTTTTTGAGCTGAAAAATTTCAATGAAGCAATCCCTCTCTTGGAACCCCTTTGCAAAGAAGATCCAAATGCAAATTCTCTCTTTCTCCTTGCTCTTTGTTACAGGGACGGACTTTCCGACTTCGACCGCTTTTGCAAAACGGCGGAAAACGCCCTCGCCCTCAACCCTCCTCAGGCGATGCAAGGGCAAATACACGCCTCTCTCTTCAACTCCTACTTGGAGCGCTCTCAATTCGAAAAGGCGGCAGATCACCTCTATTCCGCCTTCGAAACAAAGGCGGAAATTCAGCTGGAAAATCTCCTTTGGCTATCTGATTTCTATGGCCAACTTGGCACGAGGAGAGAAAGGACAGCTCTTTTGCTCGGCCATATCCTCGAAGAAAAAAAACTCTCCTTTGAAAAAGAGCCGCAGCTTCTCGAATCGGTTTATTACAAGCTCGCCCAAATCCACGATCTTTTGGACAAGAGAGAATCCTCTCTCTCTCTTCTAGAAACGCTCCTTGCCCAGTATAGCGCCCATCCAGACATATCTTGGGATCTATCCAAAGAAACTCAGCTTCTTTTGGGGCAAATGTATCTGCACGGCGGCAAACAAGAAGAAGCAGAGCGCCTTTTTGACGCCATCTTGGCATCCAATTCCTCTCCGCGCGCCTCTGTCGCCGCCTCAGCTTCCCTCTTGGGCGCCCGTCTTAAAATCGCAAAAGCGATCGAGGAGAAGCTGCCTCCGACCCATCCCGATCTCGTCAAGCAGATCGCGCAGCTCAAAAACCTCATCTTGCAAAAGACCTTTTACAATGAGCCGATTTATCTCGAAGCAGCCCTTGATTATGTGGATCTTCTCGGCAATCTGGATCGAGATTCGGTGGAGGAAAAAAAGCTGGCTCTTTTATTCAAAACGAAAGAGGATTTCGAAAGAAGAGACGACCTCCTCTCTCAAGACTATCACGAAGCCCGCGAGAAAATGCCTCGGATTGAAAAGGTCTATCAAGGATACATGCAGTTCATCGATGCCGAGATTCTCTGTTTGCAAGCTTTGAGCGCCAAAGATGCTTCAGAGCAAAAACAGTTGCAAGCAAAAGCAAAAGACCTTTTGCTGCAAATTATAGAGGAAAAAGCTCATCCCGATTTAAAAAGTCGGGCGGAGCACAAATTAAATGAGCTGATCGCTGTCGGAAATCACTAGGGTCTATGAGTCTATCCGCAATGTGGAGAAAAAAATTCGGGGGATCTTTCGAGCGCTTTTCCCGCTTTTTTCCTCGGAAATATTGCGGCAATATTCCCCTCGTCAAAAATCAGAAAAATCATCTCGAAATCTCTCCCCGTCTTTTTATCTCGACATTGCGGATAGACTCATGAAGCAAGGAAAGCACCTGGATCCTCATCGAGACGCTCGGAAAAGTCTCTTTTTCGTCTCGCTCGGCCTCTCCTTTCTTGTCCACGCAGCCGCTATCTGGCTCATCCAGACTCAGTCTCTTTGGGTCGCCTCCAAAGCCAAAGCTTCTCAATCCGACGCTCCCTGGCTAAGCTACATTGAAAAACAAGAAAAAGATCTCATTTTAAAAGAGGCGTTTCAGCCCTCTGCTTCAAGCAGCGGCGCAGCCCAACCACCCCTTGAGCCCCGCAAAGAGATCCTCGCTTCGGAGATCTCCCTTTTTTCCGCCAAAGAGCCCCTTGAATGGCCAGACACTCTGTCTTTAGACTCTCTTTCCCAACCCCTCCCATTTCCTGTAAATGAGCTCCTCTCTTGCAACCGGCCGCTTCCTTCGGCGTTTAATTTGCCTTCGCAAGAGACCCGCAATCTATTCAACAATCTGCCCAAAGATTTAATTGTGCCAGCCCCGTCCCGTCCGCCTGCCCAGCCCTCGCTTCCGCCGCCGCTTCCTCTTGAAACAAATTCAATGATTGCAGCCATGCCGCCCCCGATCGAAGATCGGACGCCAAGTCCGAGCGCGAAAGATTCCGAGAAGGCCCTTATCGCTTACCCACTGAGGGAAGAGGCGCTTCCGCCTCCTACTCCTACGCCGACACCGCTTCCAAATCTCCCTCGACTTCCCTCTCTGGCAGAACTCGAAACGGCCTCTTGTTCAAGTGCATTTGATCTCGATATCGCTTTTGCTCCAAATGAGGAAGAAGAAGGGTACATTTTCGCAGTTACCCTGATCCCAAGACCAGATCTCGATCTCCCCAAAATGAAACAACACTATATTTTTCTCATCGACCGCTCGAATTCGATCCAACAAGAGCGCCTCTCCGCTACAAAAAATGCGATCCACAAAGCTTTGGGGGAACTCTCTTCCGATGACACATTCAACCTCATTGCCTTTGACAGCAAAGCAGAAAAACTCTTCCCCTATTCTCTTCCTCCCTCCCCCCAATCTCTGGCTAAAGCTGAAGAGTTCTTAAATCGAATCAGCCTGGGGAGCTTTTTTTCCCAAACCGATCTCTATAAACCTCTCGTCCTGACTGTCCCGGGAGAGGTGGAGGATGATGAAACCTACACAGCGATTCTTCTTACAGATGGGGAACATCTTACGAAAAAAACAGATCAGCGTACGCTTCTTTATTCCTGGACGGCTTACAGCAGAGGACGCGTCTCTCTTTTTTCTTTGGGGATGAAAGAGGATGCCCACCTCTCTACTCTCGATACGGCAAGCGCCTTTAATAAAGGAAAACTGTTCTATTCGCCCACGAAAAAAGGGCTTAAGAGAAAACTGCTCAAGCTGATGAAAACCATCGAAGCGCCCGTGGCAAAAAATCTCTCTTGCAGGGCAATCAGCCGCAGCCCCGAATCGAACATCGCGCTCTTTCCACAGACGGCACAACTGCCCAATCTGTACCAGGATCAACCCTACATCGTCCTGGGCAAAGCAAAAACTCTCAATGATTTTATTTTATTCATTCAGGGAAGAGGGAAAAACCGTTGGATCAACATAAGAAAAACAGTTTCTTTCATGAACGGAAAAAAGGGGGGGCGCGCCTTAAAGGCCGAGTGGGCATTGCAAAAAGCCTATGGCCTTTATGAGAGATACCTGATCGACGACAACTCAGAGCATTTGGCTGAAGCGCGCATCCTTCTAGAGCCCTACGATCTCCAGGTGGCTTTTGAATGACGCTCCGCGTAATTGCCGGCAAATACAAAGGAAGAATTCTTAAAGCCCCTAAAATTGCATCCACCCGCCCAACTCAGGGGATGCTGCGCGAGGCCGTATTTAATATCTGCCAAAATGAAATCCAGAATGCCCATTTTCTCGACCTATTTGCAGGATCAGGGGCAATGGGTATTGAAGCGATCAGCAGGGGAGCCGCTAAAGCATCGCTTGTCGAGAAGAGTAGCCCCGCAATTGTCTGCATTCAGCAAAATAAAGAAGCGCTTGGAATCGGCTCTGAGATTGAACTGTTCCCAATGGATGCTCGCAAGGCCATTGAGATTCTCAATAAGCAAAAAGCTCTTTTCCATATTGTCTACATCGATCCGCCCTATGAGACTCCAATTAAAGAACTCCTGGAGCCCCTACTTCTTCTCCTCGCCATGGATGCGCTTCTCTTTATTGAAGAGCGCTATAACCCCAAATCTCCTTCCAAACCCTATGAATCGCCACACTTAATTCGAAAAGGCAGCCGCCGATTTGGGACTGCCCTCTTACATCAATATCGATTTTCAGGTAGATAAGTTTTTATGACTCGAATTGGACTTTTTGCAGGAACATTTGACCCTCCCTCTCTTGGCCACCTCGATGTGATCAAAAGAGCCAAAATTTTTTGCAACCGACTCATCATCGCCGTTGCGGTAGGACACCCGGGAAGAAAGTCTTCCTCCCTTTTTTCCATCGAGGAGAGAAAAGAGATGCTCCTTTTAGCAACCCGCGCAGTTGCCCACGTAGAGATCGAAAGTTTTGATGGTCTTGTAGTCGATTTCGCAAAAAAGAAAGGGGCCTCATTTTTAGTTCGAGGCCTTAGAGCTTTCTCCGATTTTGAGTCGGAATCTCAGATGGCGCTCGCTAACCGGCGCCTTAGCGGAATTGAGACTCTCTTTTTGATGGCGACCGAACCTCACACTCAGATCAGTTCCACTTTGATCCGCGAAATTGCCCATTTCGGCGGATCTCTCAAAGAATTCGTGCCCCAGGAAATTGAGCCTTTGATTCGACGTAAAATAACTCGGGCAAGCTAAAGCTTGCCCGAGCCTCTGTCAGAAAATAGATAGCCTTCAGAGAATTATTTCTTCCCTGGAACTTTTTGCTGTTGTGGAGCTGGAGCTTGTGGTTTTTTCTCTGGGGCTTTATTAGCAGGTGCAGCTGGTTGTGGTTTTGATGGTTGCTTCATGTTCATATTTATTCTCCTGTTTGGAAAGCGAGGAATTCATCTTCTAGCCACTGCCAAAATAGATTCACATCGCAGAACCCACTTTACGCCTTTTATTCCAAAAAAAAAGATATTTTTTGAGAGCGCGCAGCAAGGTCTTAAAAACCAGCCCATAACCACTTCTGAAAAGGATTTTGAAAAAAGAAAAGCCCGCAAAAACAGCCCATTTTTTGCGGGTTTATTAGTGCAGTTAGCGAGGCGAATCTACAAGCTCTCCTGCCTGGTAATTGGTGACTGCGATATTTCCGCTTTCATCATACTTGCGCTTGAGGCCATCCGCTTTCCCATAGACAAAGGTTTGCTCAAGATAGGGCCTTCCATCATCGTAGTATTTATTGAACTTCCCGTGGAGATCTCCATCGAGGTATTCAGCTTCAAATACCAAAATGCCTTCTTTGTTCCAACTCTGGGACAAGCCATCTAGCTTGTCATCTCGATAGCAAACGATCGATGCGAGGTCCCCATTTTCATGATAGGTTTTCTCTTCGCCCTCTCTCTTGTCACTCACAAAAGTCGTCTCGCGGAAAGGAAGTCCGTTTGGGAAATATTGGATGACAAATCCATTTTTTTTATCCTGGCTGAACTCTACTGTGGCGGCGAGCCTCCCATTTGGGGAATAAACTTTAGCAATTCCCTCTTTTAGTCCGCCTACGTAGCAAGTCTCAGCAGAAATCGTGCCCTCCTCGCTATACTCAAAGAAAGTGCCCTCCAAACGATCATTTTCGAAGAGCGCCTCAATTGCTTTCGTCTTCTCCCCCTTAGCGTTTGGCGGATTAAAAACAATGTGAGGGCCGTTTTTCAAATTGTTGTGATAATGAGTGATCGCCTCTCTGCCGTCGGGGGTCCTCTGGAAGTGCTTGCCTTCCATTTTCCCTTGAACGTAGCCAGCCTCTTCAACTAGCGATCCATTTGGATCCCACATCTTCTTCAAACCGTGAATCTGTCCATGACTGTAAGATAGAACTGCTTGGAGTTTGCCTTCGGGATAAAACGTCTTTTGTTCGCCATGAAAAGCTCCCTCTTCATCATAGTTGAATATGCGAGCAATCCGCTCTTCATTTTTTTGTTCCGGATTTGCTTTTGTAAAATAATTTATTTGCTCTCCTACAGGTTTCCCGTTCTTGAAACATTCCAGGCTTCGAATAGAACCGTCAGCAAACCAGGAAAGCGATTCGCCTTCCTGAATATCATCCTTGTAAAAGCTAACGCGCTCAAGATTTCCATTTTGATAAAACCACTCGTGCTTGCCTTCTTTCTTCCCTTTGGCAAAGTGAAAGCGGGTCTTAATGCGATCAGCCTCCCACCAGGTGATCATCGTTCCTTCCGCTTGTCCCCGATCAAAAAAGGCTTCAAAAATAGGCGCGCCCGTCTCATTCCATTCACGCTGCCACCCCTGTTTTTGGCCGAGTGCAAACTCCGCCCTGACTTTGAGTTGCCCATTTTCATGCCACTCAGTCTGTACGCCATCCGGCTGATCTGCCAGAAAGTAGGCGTCGAGCTTGCTGTTGCCATTGGGATACCATTCGCCCATTTGGCCCTCTTTTTTCCCTTCATGGAAATGCGCTTTTCGAGCGAGCACGCCGTTTTCATGCCACTCCTCATGTAGCCCATCATGCTGATCATTTTTGTAATGGGCGCACACTTTCAAATGGCCAGAGGGGAAGTATTCTCTTTGCTCTCCGTCCATACGTCCTTCTATGTACTGACGCTCCAGCTTTGGCGTTCCATCAGGATACCACTCGAGATAGGCTCCTTCTAATTTGTCGCCTTGAGAGAAAAACTGCCGTATCTTCTGCCCGTCTTCATTGAATTCGGCTATAGGCTCCAGCAATGTGCCTTCGCCATCGAACTCCGCGAGATAGGCGAGATTGCCATTTGCATATTCGCGGTAGTGTCTGCCGATAGCTCGCCCTTTTTGGAAAAGGCCTTCTCCCAAAAGAACGCCCTCTTCGCTAAAGAACTGCTCTTTGCCCTCTTTTTTCCCATTTTTATAACTCAGGCGATAGGACTCTTTTCCATTTGCATGGTAGCGAATATGCATTCCAACTGGTTGGCCTTCTCTAAAATCGACAACTTCCAAAATATTTCTTTTTTCATCATAAGAGATCATCGCTGGATTTTTCCCATCTCCATGTAGGAGTCCTTGGAAAAATTGCCTTTGAGACTTCAGAGCGCCGGAAGGATACCACTCGACAACCAACCCATGCGGTTTCCCTTCTTGATGGGGAATGACCGCTGCCTTCGCGCCATTTGGATAATACTGAACCACATCTCCGGCAAGCTGCCCTTTTTTATGCGGAGCCTCTTCCTTTATTTTTCCATCCTCATAAAAAACCCGAATAGATCCAACCACCTCGCCGCCTGCATAAGAGACGACTCTCTCCACTTTTCCATTCGGATAGAAGTACCTACACTCTCCCTGTAGTTTCCCAAACTTATAGTTTGCAATCTTGAGCAATTCCCCTTGGGGAGAAAATTCAACCCTTGCCCCATTGGGAACAATATTGGATCCCCACTCAAGAGCAGCTGGCGCATCTTCATCTACAACCGCAACATCCATCTCGAATTGAATCTGGCCGTTTTCATAAAAACCCACCTCCTTAACAGGCTGTTCATCCGCCTCTGCAGCAGGTTCATAAAAAAGGACAGACTGGGGAGCCCCATGAGAATACGCGTGGACGATCTCCAGACGCCAATTCGGCTGACGCGGCTTCAAAGGAAGGCCTCCGGGATCAAACTTATTTTCTGCAGCTTCGGCAGCAAAGCCAACAAAACAGAAAATCAAGGAAAAAAGAAGCTTTTTCATGGAGTCACTCACCAAGTTCAGTGTTGCAAGAAAGAGCTAGGGTAAGAAAAAAACTCAATTTTCTCAAGGTTCTTTACCCAAAACTTTCTAAAATGTAGAAGGAAAAACGGGGACGCTAAGAATATCCGGGACTTGAATTGAAAAAGATTTTTTTAACAATCTGGATGCTTTTATTTTCGATAGTTTTAATATCGAAGACAGACTTAATTCGCAAATCATCCCGTTTTAAAGAGCGCCTTTCATTCCTATTCTTCAATCGCCCCCTTCCTGTACAAGAAAACCTGGCCCTAAACACGCCTCCGTCCCAGCCTAAGCCAAGTCCGCCCCCTCCTTCTCGAGTGGCAGTCATTCCCCAGCCCGCCCCCTTGCCGGCCGTCGAGCCCCGATCGGCAATTGAAGAGAAGCCTCTTCCTGAGACAGCCCTTCAAGAATCTCTTGAAGAAGAGAAAATGGCTGCGCAAGAAGAGTCTCCTCCCGAGCGTGAAGAGCCCTCCCTTATCTCCGAGCTAAAAAAGTTCCAGCTCGAAAAAGAAGATCTGCCCCCAGCTCCTGAGCCACCGATTGCGGCAAAAGAGCCCACTCCCACCGTTCAACATGTCCCACCTCCTGCGCCCAAGTGTGAGAAAATTTGCCCACCCCCGCCGCTTAATCTCCACTGGAACCCCTACCCGCTCCCAAAATTGATCTCGGTGCGCCACGTTGAAGGAACCAATAATGGGGTTGCCTACGCGACAAACTATTCAACCCTCGCAATCCTTTCCTCTCCCGATTACCGACCGGGCCATTTCCTTCCCATGGTCGATCTTCGAGTGCACCGTTTTGACGACACTTCTTGGGCGGCGAACGGAGGCCTTATCGGAAGATATGTTCCGGACCCGTGCGAGCCCGCCTCCTGGTGCCGCATTCTCGGCATGAATGCCTACTATGACTGGCGCCAGGGGAATTTGGGCTATTTTCAAGAGCTTGGCGGCGGGATCGAGGTTCTGGGATGTAGATGGGACTTCAGAGCAAATATCTACTTTCCTTTCGGAGCGAAAAGAAAAATCGACTCCTGCGTATTTGACGATTATGAGGGCGAGTACATCATCATTCAAGATAAGTATGAACTCGTCTCCTATGCCTTTAATGGGGAAATCGGTTGGCTTGCGATCGATACCACAGACTTTCTCCTCTATATGGCCGGCGGTCCCTACTACATCGCCGGGAGACAGTGCCACAACTCGACGCGCGGAGGACAGTTCCGCCTCCGCCCCCAATATCAAGACTACGTCGCCCTAGACTTAAGCGTAAGTTACGATCCTCTCTTCAAAACCGTCTGGGAAGCTCAAGTTATTTTCCACCTGCCCCTTTATCAAATCGGCGAATCCTCGCCGCGAGGCCCTTGCGGCATCTCAAACCGGCAAATCTACCAGCCCGTCGAGCGCTTTGAAGTCCTGCCGCTCGCCAGATACGAATGCTGGAACTCCAACTTCTAAAAAATTATTTTAAAAAATCGCGTTTATATTTATCAACAAACTAACTATACTATCCGCAATTAATCAAAGAAAAATAACAATGTGCACTCATCTATCCTCTCCATTGGCCCTTCATCCAAACATGCAGCTCCCCTTTCTACTTTCCTGCAAAAGCTTCTTAAATTTTAATGATCACATTTATCCAGTAACCTTGGAAGACAATCTTCTTGTCGTAGACAATAACCCTCAAGCGATCAACTCTACTCCGATTCCCCGCTTTATAATAACGACACTAAAAGTCATCGGGTGGATGACTCTCGTCCTTCCTGCGCTCGCCTATCTCGGCGCTCTTATTTTCCACTCCGCCAACCCGCTCATCTCAAGACGCCAAATCGATGCCATCAAAGCTCTCCAATCAGAACAAATAGGCCAGCTCCAGGCCCGTATTGACGCCGCTGCCAGAATCATGCTCGAAATCAATCTAGAAGCCGAGCAACTAAAAACAGCAAATGAGGGGTTAACAAAACAAAACGAAGAAGGGCAAAGCCAGATCTCTTCTCTCCAGACCAACCTACAAAGACTTCAAAAAACTTTTGAAGAAAACAGCAGAGAATCTAAATCAAAACTCGCCCAACTAGAAACTCATGTCGAACAAACCCTCTCCAACTTTCAACAAGAGAGAAGCAGCCTAATTGTAGCAAATCAATGCTTAGTAGAGGAAACTCAAGAAAAGCAAAATCAGATCTCCGATCTTCAAAGCAAACTGCAAGGCCTACAAGGAGTTCTTGAAGAAAGCAGCGAGAAATCTCTATCAGAAACCGCTCGACTAAAAACTGATATCAAACTCCTCCAAGAGGAAATCGTCAGATTAAAAGAAGCTCCGGCTGACCAAGGCAGACCCGCCGCCCCTACCGACTTGTCATCTAGCCTCAGTGCGAGTTTCTGCCTTCTCGAGCCTCCGCCGCCTCCTACTTTTCCCGAACAGCTTGCCTCGTACTTGGGAAACTGCTGCCCCTATATGTCATTCGAGCAAGCGGCCGGTTGGGTCGAAGAAGGAAGGGGGACTCTTCTTGCTCTAAGAGAAAATCTTCTGAATGGCTATGAACCCCAAAATAATGAACAAAATTATTATACGAAGAAGGTGACGGGTCTTATCTGGTTTTTGATGGCTAAGGCAATTTCAAAAAATCAGGGATTTGAAGAGGGAACGTTTATCATTGAAGATCCTCAAAAGACCATTTACGAATTTCTAAATAAAGCTTTTGCTTATCATCGGAGGTCCTCTCACCTTCCTCATCAATCTGACAGCAACCATCAAGGACTCGATTTTTCTCCAAAGCAACTCCCTGCCTCAAAAACACACGTTCTTTTCTTCCCTTTTTCGTTAAATGACCAACAATTTATCTTCATAAAACCGGAAAATCACGGTCTTCAAAAAATAGATGATGCAATTTGGCACGCATGGGAACTCATTCTCGCTCAAAGCAGAAAATTTTCTCCTTGGGGATCAGACGAACAGCACGGATGGAGAAAGGAAAGAATTCCTGCTTCGGAAGCGGATCAATTTAACGCCCTCGTTCAAAACCTTCCCGGAGGAAAAGAGGCCGTCTTGAAAGCCGGTAAATCTTCCCGTGGAGAGGGCATCCATGTGATGTGGAAATTTTTAAGCTCAATTGAAAATCCCTCTGAAGAGCTTCAAAAGTTCAAGGCGCAACTAGAGACCGATTACGATCACCTCAATACCAGGATCGGATGCGAGGTTCGATTTGCCTCAGAGCTCTGGCAAGGACTAGAAAATCCACTCATACCTCTGATGGATGGATAGGACCCAGCCTTTTTCCTGTTGAGTCGCCATCTCGATAGAAGATGGAGGAAAGCTTCCATTCCGCGCCTTCCTTTTTGGGGTCAGCCGGAGGAAGGCAGAAGACAATTGTTCCCTCAGGATACACATGGCCGGTCGCAAAAAAATCGATCACCAGCCTCTCCATTTTTTCCCCATCGAGATAAATGCTCAGAGCCGCCTCTAACTTAAGGGGCGGGAATTTTTTCGCTTTTTGATTGTCTATACAAGCCGATTCGAATACCCAGCTTTTCCCCTTTTTCTCGAGAACTCCCTGCCAATCGGCCTGGGTTGTTGCCGCAATTCTCTGACAGACCAAAAACCGAGAGCGGAGCTTTTCCAAATCGGAAGAGAGTTGCTTCTTGGAAATCGCCTCGCTCAGTTTCCACCCAACAAGAGCGCTTGCCAAAAGAATGAGGGCGATTCCAACCATTACCTCAAGAAGCGTAAGTGTGCGTCTCATTCTTCATCCGATGTTTCGTCAAGAATCCCTTTTTTCTTTTTATAGGCATCTAGAGCTTCAGATCTAATGTCAAAATCGCTCTTATCTTTTGTTGCTTTGATCGAGAACTCTTTCTTCCAGCCATCTTTGATTAAATTTTCAGGGTCTTTAGCAAGACCTGTTTTTTTTAGGTAGTAGACCGGTTTCTTCGCGATCGCTTCCGCATCGGGATTTTCGGCAAGACAGATGAGGAGAAGATCTCTAAGTTGCTCTTTTGCTTGCTCCGTTCTAAAAACTCTCCCTCGATCCAGAGTTCCTCTCATGTTGTAGCCGATGGCGCCAGTGATGAGGGTGATGAGGAAGATCACGATCATAATTTCAAGAAGCGTTAGGGTTCTTTTTTTCATAAATGGTTTTATCCTGTTGCAAATGAACTTACATCGGTCAGAGGTAGCAATACGGAAAGGAGCACAAATCCGATCACAACTCCGAGAAAAAGAAGGAGGACCGGTTGAGCCACTGTCGTGAAATCCGAGAGTGTCTTTTCAAGCTCTTCTTCATAAATTTGGGCAATTTGTTTCATCATAAATGGGAGGTTCCCTCCCTGTTCGGCAATACTGAGCAGCCTGGGGATCAAAGGGGGAATCAGCGGGTTATTTTGAAACGGAGCGCAAATAGAGTCTCCTTGAGAAATCCTCTCCTCTGCCCGAGCAATCACCGATTCTAAAAAGGGATGATGCATGACTCGCCTTGCCTGATCAAACGCAGAAAGAAGGGGGAGCCCCCCCTCAAGAAGTGTCGCTGCAGCTCGAAAAAATCGAACAAATGCCGCTTTTGCGAGAATCGATTTTAAAAAGGGGACCTTCAGAAGAAAAGCGGCCGCCCCAGCCCTCCATTTCTTTGAAAAAAAAGCAGCAAAGACCAGCCCTAAAAAAGCGCAGGCAAGAGAAAGGAGAATATATTTCCCTTTGCACGCAAGTCGGCTTGCCCCAAACACAACTTGGGTGAATGGGTGGAGATCGCGCCCTTCAAAAAGCTCTTGAAGAGCGGGGATCACAAAAAAGAGAAGGGAAGACAAAACGACAAGACAAAAAGAGAAGAGAAGAGCCGGATATAAAAGAGCGGCAAGCAGCTGTCTTTTGACTTGTTGCTCACGAGAGAGAAGCTGGCTTAAATCATTGAGGGCTGCTGCAAGCCTTCCGGTTTTCTCGGCATTGGAGATCATCGATGTGTAGAGCAGATCAAAAGAGCTCGAGTGCGATGACAAAGCCTCCGAAAAAGACTGGCCGCTCCGAACCCGATCGGAGAGATCTAAAAGCAAAGGATGCGCTTTTTGCGCGCGATACTTCTCTTCAAGGGCAAGTAAAGCTTCAAATAGGGGGAGTCCAGCCTGGAGGAGCCGCCCGATCTCTCGCGTCAAATTGAGCACTTCCAAATTCGACAAGCCTGCTTTGATTTGTTTTTGGCTTAGAGGGGAGATCTCGAAAACCGGGATCTGTTCTCGCCCCAGTTTCATTTTGGCATCCAATAAACTCTCAGCATCGATTGTCCTCTGATATTTTCTCCCTTTTTTAGAAAGCGCCTGATATTGAAAAAGGGGCATATCTATTCTCTCTCCGGATCCATGCGAGTCACTCTCAAAAGTTCAGCGCTTGTTGTAATTCCCGAAATGACAAGCTCGACCCCTTGATCAAAAAGGCTCTTCATCTCTTGAGCGAGAGCCACCTTTCTCAGCTCTTCGCCATCTTGGCTCCTCAACACTTGAGATTTGATTTGGGATGTCACCGGCATAAGTTCATAGATGCCGTGACGCCCTTTATATCCAGAGTGAAAGCACTGCTCACATCCCGTCCCCCTGAAGAACTTACCCCCCTCTTTTTTGAGTCCAAGCTCGGCCAGTTCCTCAGCTGAAGGAGTATAGGAAGTTTTGCAATGAGGACAAATTTGGCGCATGAGTCTTTGAGCGACAATGCCAAGAATGGAAGAGGCGAGAAGATAGGGCTCGATTCCCATATCGGCTAGGCGGGTGAGAGCTGAAGGAGCGTCGTTGGTGTGGAGCGTGCTCAATACAAGATGGCCCGTGAGCGAGGCCTGGATTGCAATCTCAGCAGTTGGACGGTCTCGAATTTCCCCAATCATAATGATGTCCGGGTCCTGGCGCAAAATATGGCGCAGCCCTTTTGCAAAATCGAGCTCGATCCGAGGATTTACATTCATCTGAGAAATGCCGGATAGCTTGTATTCGACTGGATC
>Ga0155551_176_pt3 | contig 16948 bp, 14 predicted proteins | sample RifCSPhighO2_12_FD_107208 | JGI IMG/M metagenome (GOLD analysis project Ga0155551, IMG submission 107208) | Chlamydiae bacterium RIFCSPHIGHO2_12_FULL_49_9
GCACGTTCCGCGCCTACCCTATCCCCTTCTCCTCTCTCTTGTCTGTTTTACAGCGGCCTTTGGCGATAAGACGGAAGAAGCGTGCCCCGACGGCAAAAAGCATTATCGAGTAACGCTCCGCCACATCGAGAGCGGAGGCGTGGGCTACGATGACGGCTATACGACGCTAGAGACGTTTTTGGCTCCCGATCCGAGCCAATGGGGCATGACCCCTTTTTTCGATGCCAGAGCCCATGTTTTTGACAACGGAAGATGGGCGGCGAATGCGGGGATCGGCCTGAGAGGCATCCTCGGCAAAAGAGTCTTTGGGATCAACGCCTATTACGACTATCGAAACACTCATCGACTCAACTGCAATCAAATCGGACTTGGCCTGGAAATGCTAGGTGAAATTTTAGATTTTCGGATAAATGGCTACTTGCCCCTCGGAAGAAAAGTGAGCGGCTCTTACGACGCCATCTTTGGGGAATTTTCCGGCAACTATTTACTCCTTTCTCAAAAATATGAACTTGCGATGAAAGGCGCCGATGCAGAGCTCGGCTGCCATTTCAGGCGTACGGAAGACTTTGATTTCTATGCAGCCATAGGTCCTTACTATTACATCGGTCAATTTGGGCCTAACACCTGGGGCGGAAGAGCAAGACTTGCGGGAGCTTATAAAGAGATCGTCTCTCTTGAGATCTCGGACTCTTATGACAGAACTTTCCACAACAACTTCCAGGGACAAATCTCGTTGAACTTTTCTTTCGGCCCCAAATCAAAAGTGGAGAAAAAAAGATCCGTAGACACTTGCAGGCTGGCAGATGTCTTGACGAGCCGCGCGCTGCAGCAGGTCAATAGAGCTGAGATCGTCATCATCGACAAAAAAAGAAAAAATATTGCCGCCATCGATCCTGCAACGGGACTTCCCTATTTCTTTGTCTTTGTAAACAACTTGAGCAGCTCGGATGGCACTTTTGAGAGCCCCTATCCCAGCCTGGCTCAGGCAGAAGCGAATTCTAATGCAAATAACATTATCTACGTGTTTCCGGGCGATGGAACAACAACCGGCATGAATGCGGGGATCGCTCTTAAGGCAAGCCAAAAATTTTGGGGATCGGGCATCAGCCATTCGATACAAACTACTGCGGGGACAATCTCCATCCCTCGGCAAAGCAGCTCCTCTCCCATTATTACAAATACCGATATCGATACAGACGGCAATACAATCACCCTGGCGACTAATAACGCCATAAGCGGTTTTACCATTGCATCTGCAGCAAACGATGCCATCTATGGGACTAATCCTCAAAGCTTGGAAGTCTCTTCTTGCACGATCCAAAATACCACTACTTATGCGATCGAAGCTTCCTTTCCCGGCAACGCCTCCGTATCCTTAACGAACAATCAATTTTTGAACAACGTCAACGGGGTCATTTTGACTCTCAATGGAACATCCACCGTTGTCTGCTCGGATAATACATTTGAAGGTCAAACTTCTATCTCTAGCGTTCCGCTGGAGATCTCAGCAGGTAGCAACAGCTTCACTGCCGCGATAAAAAATAACGTCTTTAATGACAACACAACCGGCAGCATCCGGTTTAGCTTCGATACCGTCACAAGCGCCGATATCAGCGCGCTTAACAATACGATTACAAATAACGGCACGGGATCTCAGGCGAGTTTGGGATCGAGCTTTGTAATCATTCCAACCGGCACTACCGTTAATTGCTCCATTGCTTTAAGAGACAACACATTCTCCGACAACACATCGAATGCTTTGTATTTGCACACCTCGGGCGGATTTACAACTCTTGCGGTGACAGCATCCACAAATACAATGTCCGACAATGGAGGCTCCGGTCTAGTTCTCGCAACTCCCACCGATACTTTGACGCTGCTTGCAACTGACAATCTAATCACAAGGTGCGACGACAACGCAATCGCCGTGATCAGCTCCGGCTCCACTACAACCGGCACTATAACAATTAGCGACAACACGATTACGGCAATAGGAAACGCATCAAACGGAATTGCTATCAACCAAAATTTCTCAAATCTTGACTTAACGATATCAAACAACGAAATTACCGGATGCGAAGGAACAGGGGTTATCAGTTATGCCCCCACGGGGATCAGCTCGTTAACATTGAGTATTTCGGAAAACACAATCGCCAATTGTGAAAACATGTCGTCGAACGCTGCCTCGGGCCTTGATATAGAACAATATACAGACCTTGAAGGCTCTATTGCCGATAACACGTTTTCAGGAAATACGGGCACGGCAGTGGTTATCGGCTCCACCCTACCGACCCCTACAGCGTGCCTAACGCTTACCGGCAACGACAGCAGCACAGACTACTCTTTGACAAACCCCGGAGACGGCATCTTCAAGTTAAGTCCCTGCGATGTGGACGATGCCAATGTGGGAACCGTCAATACAAGCGGCGTAATCAGTCCCGTCCAGTCTTGCCCCGAAGGGATTGCATGCCCCTGAATGTATATTGGCTGCGCGGCATAGGCATTGCTCTATTTGCCTTTGGAATAGGCTATCTTGTGTTTCTCCGCAAAAATTAAAAAAAAACTAACGCTATTACTTTCTCGCGTGTAGAATCCTCGCCTAAAAGTTGCGGAGGTTTTGGAATGAAACACAAGAAAATCATTCTGATGGGAATTTTCCGATCTTTATGGATCGGCCTTTTCTTGCCAATCTGGATTTCTGCAGACTTTGCATACGTAGGGAACTTTTCCGACAGTAGCGTATCCGTCATCGATGTGGACACCAATATGGTAGTCACCACAGTGGCGGGCATCTCTTCCCCGTCATCGATCGCCATCACTCCAAATGGACTTTTTGCTTATGTGACGGCCCAAGCCGGGAACAATGTTCATATCATCAGCACCGTCTCAAACACGATTGTCGGCTCTCCGATCCCGGTTGGAAACACTCCTGTAGCTATCGCGATGAACCCGAACCAGCAATTGGCTTATGTGGTCAACGGGAGCGATGATACCGTTTCAGTGATCAATACCCAAACTAACACCGTTGTGGATACCATTTCGGGAATTGACGCTAATAGCCTGGCAATTGCTGTGACTCCCAACGGACTGACTGCTTATGTGGTCAGCACTGGGGGCGCAGTCTCCGTCATCAATACGGCGACCAATCTGGTTGAAGACTCCATTTTTTTGGGAGGAACCCCCCTTGCAATTGCCGTTAGCCCCGATGGATCTGTTGCCTATGTGGTCAACCAGGGTGATGACAACGTCTCTGTGATCGATACCGCCACCAACATGGTGGACGGAAGTCCAATCGCTGTTGGCTCAAGTCCTCAAGGCGTGGCATTTACCCCCGACGGCGCTTTTGCCTACGTCACAAATGGGAACAGCAATACAGTTTCCGTGATCAACACAGCCACCAGAATGGTCGAAACTTCTATTCCCGTAGCCAACTTCCCAACGGGGATTGCAATCACAGTCGACGGAGCCTTTGCCTACGTCACCCGCCAGACAGGCTCAAACGTCTCAGTCATCAATACCGACACGCAAATGGTCGAGGGGGGCGCAATTGCAGTTGGCACGCTTCCGATTCCGATCGCTATCTCTTTTCCCAATCCCCTGGAGCCCCCCGCGAGCCTGACAGGCTCTCAAAAAAAGAACGATTTTGCCCTCGTGTTTGAATTTTTTAACGAGCTCCGCTGGACAGCAAGCCCATCGGACGATATCGCCGGTTATTTTATCTATCGCAATGGCGCCCAAATCGCAACCCTAAGCGCCTCTACCTTTGAGTTTGAAGATCACAATCGGGAAAAAGGGGTCTCTACGCTCTACTCCATCACCTCTTTTGATTCTTTGGGCTCAGAGAGCGATCCGATTGAAATTCAAATCTCCCCCATATAATTGCCTTTGTGATAAACATTTGTCTATGAATAAACAAATTTGGCTGCTTTTATGGGCTGGATGCCCTCTCTTCGGATTTGAATCCGAAGAGCTGGTCGCTATCAAAAAGCGCGCCCCCTCTCCGCCTCCGCCGCCCCCGAAAATTGAACCTGTCAATATCAGCCCTTCTCTAGAGGCAAAGGGGGCCTATTTCTTTTTTTCAGATTCCGGGATGCGAAATGTCTACCCTCATGGGGGATTCGAGTTTCAAATAAGTGGAACTTACCCCGTTTGGAAGCAACTCGCAATTTACGGAGCCATTAGCTACCTGACTATAGGGGGTCATTCTTTGGAAGGAAATCAGAGGACAACTCTTTGGCAAGTGCCGATCGATTTTGGACTAAGACCCACTCTTGCAATCCACAAAAAAGTCCAATACTACTTTACGCTGGGGCCGAGGGTCTTTTTTCTTCGACAGCATAACTCCTCTTCCTACGTAGACCGGCATGTCGACCGCAATGGGCTCGGCTTTTTTGCAAATACCGGCTTTAATTTCTTCCCCTATCCCCATTTTCTCATCGATCTTTTCGGACAATACTCCTACGAGCACGTCCACTTTCGCTCGTCTCGCCCCAACGTCTATGGGGAAAGCAGACAAGTGGGAGGCTTTTCTTTCGGCCTCGGCCTGGGCTACGCCTATTGAGGAAGCGTGACAAAATATCTTAAAAGATTTTGTCACGCTTCCTAAGGAGCTGTCTAAAATCTAAACTCCAGTCCCGCATTTGCGCCCTGAATCCAAAGATTGGTTGTCTTCATCAGAGCCTGCGGCTTTGCGACGCCCACAAGCGGCGGGCTGGGCTGAACCTGAATGGGTCCCGATTGCGACGGGTTGATCTCGCGGTCAATTTGTTTGCCGGGACGGAACACATTCGTGATGTACATAAACATGTAACCCAATTGCAATCGCACAAGACTAGAGAGCTTAAACCCGAAATTGGCGTTCACTTCCGGAATCACTGAAAAACGATTTTTCCTGTAAAATCCGTTATTTGTCGGAAGGGCAAAATAGGCTCCTTCATATGTTGTCGCTCCTCCGTTAAAGTCGTTCGTATGGAATATCCCTTTAATATGCACCTGTCCGCACACCGCTCCGAGGGCAAGTTTTCCTGTAGCATTTAGGAAAAACCAATTTTTGATATATTCCGCTTTCACGCCGAGCTGAGCCCCATAGAAGTTATTCTTGGTGTCGAACTGATCCTTTGTTTGGAAGGTATCCACGGGAGTTCCGCTCCCAGGCAGATAGGGGGTACTTGTAGAAAAGAGCAAATTCTCCTTAAAATTCAGATACCGAAAACCGCCCAGCACATCGACATTTCCAGACTCTCTGCAAAAAACACTTCCCAATCCATTTAGCTCGGCTCCCTGGACTTTATTGGTAATCTTGAGACTCAACGGCCCCCCGTAATTGCCCGATTGGGCAATAGTCGCCGAATCTTCAATGTTCGTTTGCGCGTCAAAGTAGGGCACATAGAAATAGGGCGAGGCAAGATTATCTGCTGATTGAACCGTCTTCTTTTTTGAGGCAAGAGGCAAGAAGAAATAATTTGCCTCAAGGCCGAAAACGCGGCTGCTGCCAAATCGATAGCCCACGTCAAATCTGCCGCCAGATCTCCAGCCGAGATCCACGTCTTTTCCTCCCAACACAATATTTGTGTTCGGCAAATTCAATACATCGGTTGGTATGGGATCTGGCAAATTCACAATGAGAGGCACGGGCTCTGGCGCGTCTTCCACTTTCCAGAATATGTAGTCTATATCGATCCAGGAACGGGGGAGGCTACCGCAAACGGGCTTAGAGGCGTTTTTGGGCTCGGCGATTTTCTTGTCGCTTTCTTCCGCATCGTCTGCTTGGGTTAAAAGAACCTCTGACTCGGTAGCTTTTTCACTGCTCTCTGCTGCATACGCCTGAGGTAAAGGAATCTTTGGCTCGACGGTCTTCTTGACGCCCTCTGCCGCATAGGCTTGAGTCAAGAAAAGAAGACTTGCGCAAAGGCCTCTAAAAGCCGTGTTCATTGCATTTCCCATAAAGCACCTTTGTGAAGTAATAAGTTCGCTACTCCCTTGGTGCTACAATATCCAAATATTGTCAAGGCTTTCAAAACGATTTTTTGATTACTGCAATGTACTGTCCATTCCCGGTCTTTTTGTGACATCGAATTTCATTTTGATACAGAATGGTATAACGCAATTTGTCAAAAGCATTAAATGTGGCTTGACGCACTTCTGCCCACTCCCAATCATCTACAACGGCTATAAAGACATCGGCAAATGCCTGATTGTAATACGTAAAAGCCTGTTCGTGCGCTGAAAAAGAGTGACCAGCATCGTATATATATATATCAATTGGGTTTGTAAAATTAGACACATCTACCGAGAAACAATCTCGCTCGATGATGAAATATACATTTTCATCATCATTTGAACGTAAATACTTATCGCAGACAGCATAGAAAACACGTTTATATCCCTCATCTTCAAACCAATCAATACCAATTTTTTCTTTTAACAAATGCTGATTATTGTAAAGTGCACTAACAAAAGAGCCTCCCGTGTACAAACCAATATGCAAATGTGTACTATTAGGCAAAGAACATAAATTATTTGCCAAATGATAATAAGGAATAATTCCAAACTTACTATTACATCTAGTGTCAGAAGCAAACCTAGAATTTTCGTTTAATTTTGATTCCTTATTAACAGCTTTACTATAACTTATTATTGCATGATTAACCATTTTTTCTTCATTAGGAGAGAGCGGGCCATTATAGGTGTTTCCATAAAAACGCGGGGGCTCTTCTCCCGAACAGGCTACGCCAGCTGACAGAACCATTCCTATCCAACAGAAATAAAGTAGAGCTTTCATTTTTTTGTTCCTTTTATTATACTGTGCGCGGTATAACCGCTTCTACGCTGATTGCCGTGCTCCATCGGTCAGAAACTCCGGGTGTATGATTCGAACATACGACCAATGGATTAACAGCCCCATCCCGGGTATCACTCTGAACACCAGAGATTTAACCAGAACCGATCTTTCCTCTCAAGCAGATTGACGCTTGATTTCCATAGACCTCCAAAAATGCCCTTACATTCTATTCATTTGCGGAAAAAATGCGGGAAAAATAGCTAGATCTCTTGAGGATCCGACACTTCCCTACTGATCGTGACTTTTTGCAGCGCCTCACGCAGCTCTTTTTCAGCATGAATTGTTTCCTCGCTTCTGCGTTGCTCTTCAAATTTTGCATATTCGGACAAAGCAAGCTCTTTGGCTATTTCAGCAGAAATTGTCCCTGCGTGGGTAAGAATCTGTTCATCGTTGAGTTCAAGAAAAGCATCGAGTTTAGTCTTCCAATCTGCCATGCACATGACTTTCCGGTGACGCGCTTGCCTTTCAGCGAAGTCTAAGTATTGGTCCACAAGCGATTCCAGATCTTTGATCTCTTCGTGATTCAGATAATTTTTAGATATCTCCACATCGCGCTTGATCAGAGTTTTTCCACGACCAGCGCCATCCCAAGCTGTCAGCCCCATGTTCGGTTTGGAGGCATTAGCCCTCTTGTGAATGATTTCAGCCGCCGTAGAGCCCGTGACGGCATAAAGAAGCTTATTCTGTACGGTCTTAAAGAATTCCTGGGTCATAGGATGCTCAGGGGCATAGTCAGCGCTGAGAGTGTAGAGGTCTTTGATCTTCTGATAGAACCGTTTTTCGGATGACCTGATGGCACGGATGCGATCCAAAAGTTCATCGAAGTAATCGACTCCCCCGGGTTTGCTCAAACGTTCGTCATCTAAGGTAAAACCCTTAACAATATACTCGTTAAGTCGCTGCGTCGCCCACTGACGGAATTGAGTGCCTCGATGAGAACTTACCCGGTAACCGATCGCTATAATGGCTTCTAAGCGATAGAGTTGCGCTCTATATTTCTTACCGTCAGAAGCAGTTATTAAGGATTCCTTACTAACTGACTCTGAGGAAAGCTCTCCTTCAGAGAAAATGTTCTTCAAGTGGATATTGATATTCTGCGGCGTGGTCTGAAAAAGCTCTGCCATGAGTTTTTGACTAAGCCACACGGTCTCATTTTCAAGGCAAACTTCGATACGCTGGCGACCATCTTCAGTTTGATAGAGTAGGATTTGACTTTTATTTACTTGAGGTTCTGACATACTGCCTCCCTCGTGTTTTCCTTTTGAAACTGTGACTGCGGAACAGTAAGCAATTTGCAAGCACTTAATAGAAGAGGAGTGTGATGATGCGCACTCTCAGCATCCCGAAGAATCACCCGACGGCCAATGCACTGTTGCAAGTCCCCATCGAATGATTTCTCTGTTTCAATTTCAATCTCGTCAATGCCCATAGAACCATCAGGCCTCATAGCCGCTGCTAAAATATTTTTCGATCCACCATCCAATTTCAGAATCCAACCCACTACTGACAAAGAGCATGTTACGAAAGAAACAGAAACTCCGGGTGTATGATTCGAACATACGACCAATGGATTAACAGTCCACTGCTCTACCACTGAGCTAACCCGGAATGGAAAAGAAGCTTCCATCTTAAATTTGAATCCATTTAAACGCAAGGTCATTTTGACCTTGAGCGTCAAGGCGATACCTGATAACGTTACAACTTACTTTTCAAAGTTTTTATGGATGAACTCACTGGCTACATCGAAGCGATCGTCTACACTCAGCCGGAAAACGGATTTACGGTAGCCAGACTCAAAGAATCCAAAAAAAAAGACTATACGGTCATCGTCGGGTACCTGCCTACTTTGCAGCCCGGTGAGACGGTCTTCTGCAAAGGGTCTTGGAAAAACCACCCCACCCACGGCAAGCAGTTCGAGGTCTCCGACTACACGGTCGAATCCCCCTCCGATGTGATTGGTATCCAAAAATATTTAGAATCGGGCCTCGTCAAAGGAATCGGCCCTGTCTACGCCAAAAAAATCGTCGATCGGTTCGGGGTCGATACGCTGAATGTGATCGACAATACCCCCCACCGCCTCCTGGAGATCGAGGGACTCGGGAGGAAGAAGGTCGAAAAGCTCAAAGAGTGCTGGCAGCAGCAGCGGGCAATTAGAGAGGTCATGGTCTTTTTGAGAGCGCACGGAGTGAGTCCCGGCTATGCGCAAAAGATCTATAAAGCCTATGGCGATGCGAGCATCGAAAAAGTGAAGGAAAATCCCTATCAATTGGCCAGAGATATCTTTGGCGTCGGCTTCAAGATGGCGGATGCGGTGGCGTTGAAGATCGGTTTCGCTCTTCACTCTCCTGAAAGGATTACTGCGGGGATCGAGTTCGTTTTGTGGGAGCTGACAAACGATGGTCATACTTGTTATCCCTTCAAAGACTTTGTGCCTCTTGCAAAAGGAATCTTGGAGGTAGAAGAGACGCTCATCGAAACCCAAACGTTCAAAATGGTTGAAAAGCAGCTCCTCATCCACAAAGAGGGTTTCATCTGGCTCAAGCCCTATTTTGCCTTCGAACAGGGCATATCGCGCGATTTGATGCGCCTGATCAAAAGCCCTCAGGCAATCCGCCCTATCGATACGGAAAAGGCAGCTTCTTGGGTGCAAGGCCAGCTCTCGATCCAATTTGCCGAACAGCAAAAAGAGGCGGTCATCAAAGCGCTCACCGACAAAGTGCACATCATCACGGGCGGCCCCGGCACGGGGAAAAGCACCATCACGAACGCCATCTTGACCATTACCTCAAAGCTCACCGATAAAATCTTCCTCGCAGCCCCCACTGGAAGAGCTGCGAAAAGACTCACTCAAATCACCCGCAAAAAAGCCTTCACGATCCACGCCCTGCTCGAGATGGATTTTGCATCCGGCGGCTTTAAAAAAGGGAGAGACAACCAGCTCGACTGCGATCTTCTCGTCATCGACGAGGCGAGCATGATCGACACTCCCCTGCTCTTTCACCTTTTGCGAGCGATCCCCTCCCGCGCGAGGCTGCTCTTCGTGGGCGACATCGATCAGCTCCCCAGCGTCGGCGCAGGAACCGTTCTCCGCGATCTCATCACCTCCGATGCCATCGGAGTCACCCGCCTCACTGAAATCTTCCGCCAGGCCAAAGGCTCAAAAATCATCACCAACGCCCACCGGATCAACCACGGCGAGTTCCCCGAAGTAGAGACGCACGAAAGAAGCGATTTTCACTTCATCGAAGCAGAAACTCCCGAGGCGATCCAACAAGTTATCTTGCAGCTCGTCTCCAAAGACATCCCCCGCCTCTGGCACTTTGACCCATTTGACTCGATCCAAGTCCTCTCCCCCATGAAGCGGGGCGTCATCGGCGCCGAAATGCTCAACGATGCTCTTCAAACCCTTCTCAACCCGAGCGATAAACCCCTCTTCCGCTCCGGAGGGCGCTTTCATGTGAACGACAAAGTGATGCAGATCCGCAATAACTACGACAAAAAGGTCTATAACGGCGATATCGGCCGCATCATCGACATCGACTCTGCCGAACAGACGATGAACATCGCCTTTGACGACAAACTAGTATCTTATGAATTTGCCGAACTGGACGAGATCGTTCTCGCCTACGCCACCTCCGTGCACAAATACCAAGGCAGCGAATGCCCCTGCATCGTCATGCCGATCCACACCTCCCACTTCAAACTCCTCCACCGCAACCTGCTTTACACTGCAGTCACGCGCGGAAAAAGACAGGTCTATCTCGTAGGCACGAAAAAAGCGATTGGCATTGCCGTTGGCAATGACCAAGTGCAGAAGAGATATACGGGATTAGAGGGTGCGATTAAGGAAATGGCAAAGACATTTAAGCTCGAAGAGCCAACGCATCACCAGATGGAGTTGATTTAGAGGGTGTTTCTTAGTTCCATGATCTATAGTATTCCGTGAATACCGCTACATAATTTGCATCCGGATTTGTCTCATGCAGCTCAAGGCAAACCGGGAGTTTCATTACGACTCCCAGGTTGACAAGAATTTTGCCTACCACCGGCTCTAGTAGAGTCCCTAAAACCAGACCCGAAATAGACACAAAAGGAGACGCGATAAACACAGAAGAAAAGATCAACCCGGCATAGTAGATAAGACCTACTGCTATTGCCCCAACTTTTGCTGCCGTTGAGGCGTGCGTGTTCTTCTCCCTAAGCTCTATTGAAGCGATGGTTAGCGCGGTGACAGCCACTTCCGCTTTTACCACCACCCAGATAGCGTTAGAAAATGCATATAAGGCCATAAAAATTCCTATCGTAAAATTCTAAAACGATATTAATGAATTTAATCAAATTAATAAAAAATTATTTTATTAATTTGATTAAAATTCAACAGGATTCCAAAGGACGCAAGTCCTTTGGCCGGCGGAGCCTTTCTAGGGGGGTGGAGGACAGCCCCTCTATACCGCCGTCGCCTCAGCAAAAAATTGGGAAATCAAAGAACAGACCTTTTTGCTGCACACGATAGTTTTGTGCCCTCTTTTTACTACCACCCTCTCATGGGGGGTCGAAAGATCGGTCTCCTCGAGAGAAATAGTTCCATCATTTTCACCGGAAAGAACTGGGTTGAATCCCAAATTGCCGGCGATCACAAGGATCCTCAACGAGGCAGGATAATCGCCCAAATCCCGAAAATCCTCTTTTGTCATCAGCTCATTTCCCGAAAATCCTTTCGCAATCCATCGAACCAAAGAAAAGCGGTGCAGCCATCTGGCCCAGGCAGAACCTTTAAAAGGAGGAGCGATCAACACCGCGCTTCCCCTCTTTGCCTCCTCGGGGCACATCGGGTCGTTTAAAGCGGCCAGCAAAACGAGGTTCCCCATGGAGTGCGCTGCGAAGTGAATGGGGCGGCCGGGCTTTTCTTTTGCCAAACAAATCAGCTGCCCGACCAGCTCTTTCCCATGTTCTCGAATCGAGCTGTCTCTGCTCGGATAGGCCCAGTTGATGACATCCCAACCCTCTTTTTTAAGGTTTCTTTCCAAAAACCGCATATTCCAAGAGCTGCCCATGAAACCGTGCACGCAAACCACAAACTCCCCCTTCTCGGTCGAGAACAAAGAGGCTGCCGAAAAGACAAAGAAAAAAAGCGCTTTTTTCAAAACTGCATCTCCTAAGAAATCATGCTTCCGGGGGGGAGCCTTTGGATCTCGGGGAGCTCGAGATGCTGGTCTAGGGAGGCTGTGAGGGCCATCCCCTGGCTCTCGATGCCCATGATGGTAGCGGGTTTGAGGTTCGCTACGACGATGAGCTTTTTGTGGATGAGCTGTTCGGGCTCGTAGGAGAGGGCGATGCCGGAGACGATGGTGCGCTTTTCAAAACCGAGATCGACGAGGAGTTTGAGAAGCTTTTTGGATTTGGGCACTTTTGTAGCCTCGAGGACCTGGCCGATGCGAAGATCGAGCTTTTCAAAGTCGGCGTAGTCGATGAGGGTTTTTAGAGGGGCGTGGGTTGTGGGGGTTGTCATCGGGGCCTCTTTGGGTTTGGGGAGGGATTTGCCGAGGTGGGCGATCTGTTCTTCGATTTCGGCATCTTCAATTTTGCGGAAAAGGACGTGAGGCTCAGGCAGTTTTTGATTTGGGGGTACGGGATCTTGATGGATCTTGTCCCAGTTTCCCTTGGCAAGAGTGGAGGTGTTCCCTAGCATATTCCAGATCTTTTGGGCAGATGTGGGGATGATTGGGGAAGCGAGGAGCGCGAGGTTTTTAATGCACTCGATGCAGCAGTTGATCGCAGTTTCGAGGGCCTCTTTTTGAGACGGGTCTTTTGCAAGAACCCAAGGCTTTTTCGCATCGAAGTAGGCGTTGCCGAGTTGAGAGAGATCCATCAGCGTTTGAGAGGCCTTGCGGAGGTGGAAGTTCGCAAAACTTTGCGCTGATACATCGACAAGCGTCTTCATTTGCTCGAGAAACTCTTTATCCTGCTCTTTTAGATGGCCTAAAGAGGGAACTTTTGAGTGGCAATGGAGCTTGGCGAAAGTGAGGACGCGGTGGACAAAATTGCCGAACTTGCCGAGAAGCTCTGCGTTGCAGCGCATCTGAAAATCTTTCCAGCGAAACTCTGAGTCCGCCGTCTCGGGAGCATTTGCTGCGAGTGCGTAGCGGGCCTGATCGGGAGTATATTTTTGGAAAAACTCTTTGAGATCGATGTACCAGCCGTCCGATTTGGAAAATTGGCGCCCTTCGAGAAGGAAAAATTCGTTTGCGGGAAGCTCGTCGGGCAGTTTGTAGGGAAGATCTTGTCCCATGAGCATTGCGGGGAAAAAGACCGCGTGGAACGGGATATTGTCTTTGCCGATGAACTGAACGAGTTTGGTTTTCGGATCGAGCCAATACTCCTCCCAGCGCTTTGGATCCCACTCTTTGGTGGCGGAAATATAACCGATCGGCGCATCGAACCAGACGTAGAAGACCTTGTTAGGGTGGTTGGGGACAGGGACTCCCCAATCGGAGTCGCGAGTAATTGCGCGAGGCTTTAGATCGTCGATGTAGCGCTTGGCAAAATGGAGGACGTTTTCCTTCCACTTTTTGTCTTTGATCCAAGAGGCGAGTTGGTCTTTGAATTTGTCGAAGCGGAGGTAGAGATGATTGCTCGGCTTTAAAGTGAGAGGTGAATGGGTGAGTTTAGAGCGAGGATTTTTGAGATCGGTCGCCTCATAAGAGGCCGCGCATCTTTGACACTCATCGCCGCGGGCCTCTTCGTAGCCGCATTTGGGGCATGTTCCAACGACGTAGCGGTCTGCGAGGAAACGCTTTTCCTGCTCGGAATAGAGATGGTTTTCCGTTTTCTCTTCGATGAGACCCTTTTTATCGAGGGCGCGGTAAAAATCTTGGGTAACGGGGACGTGGCCCGGCCAGGTGGTGCGGCTGTAGTGGTCGAAGGAAAACTCGAGCTGATTAAAAAAATCTCGATTGATCTTGTGGAAGAGATCGACATGCTCCTTGGGGGATCTTTTCGCAAGATCTGCGCTTAGGGTGATTGCGACACCGTGCTCGTCCGAGCCGCAGATGTAGAGAACGTCATTTCCTTTAAGGCGCTCGAAACGGGCATAGCAGTCTCCGGGCAAATAGGCGCCTGCGATGTGGCCAAAATGGAGCGGCCCGTTTGCGTAGGGAAGCGCCGAGGTGATTAAAATCTTTTGCTTCAAGGAGCTACCTATCGCGTCTCGTCTGCGCGCTTCTCAATAGAATCTAGAATCTCGGTCAAACTGCCCTGAGCGCCGCCTAAGATGAGGTTGCGGGCAATATTGATCGAGAAGTTGCATAGGTCAAAATTGTTTTTGAATTTTTTCCTAATCTGCTCTGTTGTCAAACGATCATGTGGCATAGAAAGTCTACTCTGGTAACGATTGGGAAGTATCGGACATCCAGACATTTAATTCAAGCGGTTCCTGAACCCACCCCAATAAAAAGTTTCTGTCGACAATCGGCCAAAATAATCCCAAAAATCGACGAAAAATTTTATTGGGGTGGGTTCCTATGTTCTTCAGCGATCAGGATGGAGCGGAGAACGTCGTAGGCGATTTTTAAGTTTTCATTGATGATGTGGTAGTTGTAGCGGGGGGCCAGAGCCATTTCCTTTTCTGCCCAGGAGAGGCGAAGCGCGATGGTCTCGTCGGTATCGGCGTTGCGGCGATAGAGCCGATTCTTGAGCTCTTCAAGGCTCGGGGGGCTGATGAAGATGAAAACAGCATCGAGCTTTTGCATGAGCTGGAGAGCTCCTTGGGTGTCGATGATGAGGATGACGTGTTTTCCCTTTTCTCTCTCTTTTTCAACGAAGATTTTGGAGGTGCCGTAATAGTTGTCAAACACCTGGGCGTGCTCTAAAAATTCCCCCTCCCTGATCTTTTGCTCAAAGGCCTCTTTAGAGATAAAAAAATAATCGACGCCCTCTTTTTCGCTGGTTCTTGGCTTGCGGGTGGTGAAGGAGACGCTCTCAATGAGGCAGTGAAATTCGTCTCGCAGCATCCGGACAAGAGTGGTTTTTCCCGTGCCGGCGGGGGCGCTGATCACAAATACGAGCCCTTTTTTCAGTCCGCCTAAAAGTGGGATCATCTGAACCTATCCTGATAAAATTTTTCGTCGATTTTTGGGATTATTTTGGCCGATTTTCGATTCTTTTTGCGGGGGCCATATCGACAGCGTATATTACCCCCGCGAAAAGAATCAAAAATCGGTTCAAAAGAACCCAAAAATCGACTGAAACTTTTTATTAGGATAGGTTCCTCACTCTATATTTTGAATTTGTTCTCGGATTTTTTCGAGTTCGCTTTTCATATCGACCACAAGCCGAGATATACCAGGTTCTGATGATTTTGAAGCAACGGTGTTGATTTCTCTTCCCATTTCTTGCACCAAAAAGTCCATCTTACGCCCGATTGCCTCCTCTTTTGAGGAGATGAGTTCTTTAAATTGCTCCAGATGGGAATGGAACCGGGTGATCTCTTCGGAGACGTCCACTTTTTCGGCAAAAAGAGCCAACTCTCGAAGGAGCCTGTCGTCTACTTCGTCCGGCTTTAAAATCTCTTCGATTCGCTCTTTGAGTTTTTGTCGAAGCCGCTTGCCTGCTTCGGGAGATAAAGCTTCAATTTCCCTAATCATTCGAGTGAGACTTTCAAGCCTTGCTCTGATATCTTGAACGAGCGCTTTCCCCTCAATTTTTTTCATTTTGGTCAAACTCTCAAGAGCCTCTTCCACGCAAGCTTTTAAAGAGGAAAGATCTTCATCTTGCGCTGAATCGAGTTTGGAAAAAGAGGGCATGCGGCTGACTAAAAAAGGAAGATCGATCGAAGCTGAGCTTACACCCACCTCAAGAGCAATTTTCTCCCACCCTTTTTTCAAAGCGCGGAGGACCTCCACATCGGGAAGGGTTTGTTCGATCGCTTGGGCATTCGGAAGAAAATGGATCCGAATGCTCACCTGACCGCGAGAAAGGCGCGCGCCCACCCACTTTCTCACTTCGTTTTCAAAACGGGAAAACTCTTTGGGCAAAGAGACAAAAACTTCCAGATACTTTCGATTGACCGACTGGATTTCAACGACGAGCCTGCCGATGTTTGCGTCGCAAACGGCTCTCCCAAACCCGGTCATGCTGCTTGGCATGGAACTACTCCCGTTGGAGCTCATTCTAGTTCCCAAGTTTGAAAACATCAAGGAAAGAAGGTTTCCTGCACTTCCCTGGAAGAAAAGTATGATTTTACAGGATCAAACGATTTGCGGTGGATAGGACAGGGCCCGTGTCTCAAGATAGCATCCAAATGTTGCTGAGTCGCATAGCCTTTGTGCTGCTTAAACCCATATTGGGGGTAATCGGCATCCAATTTTTCAAGAAGCCGATCTCTTGTCACTTTCGCAAGAACCGATGCCGCAGCAACTGAAACTGAGAGGGAATCGCCCCTGACGAGCGCTTCTGTTGGAATGTCAAATATCGGAAGCTGGCTGCCGTCGATGAGTAAATAGTCGGGCTTTATCGGAAGAGCTGCGACGGCTTTGTGCATGGCGAGAAATGTAGCCTGCAAGATGTTGACGCGATCGACCGTCTTTTCATCGATGATGCCGATGCCGTAGACCACATTGGGATTGTTTGTGATTTGAGCGAAGAGAATCTCTCTTTCTTCGGGCGTGAGTTGTTTGCTGTCATTGAGATGTTCGAAGAGCGCGTCATCCGGCAAAATACAAGCCGCTGCAACAACAGGTCCTGCAAGAGGGCCTCTTCCCGCTTCATCAATGCCGGCAATTTTCTGAAATCCTTCAGATTTCAATCGCTTTTCACAAACAGACATAAAGTTTAGTCGAAGAATTTCGGCGTCTGACAACTTTTGCATAAGCTGCAGACTTTAGAGTCTCGGGGATTTTTAAAAAAGGAATTTAAGCGCACACTCATTGAGGAATATGCCGTAATAAGCATAAAACCTAAGAAAATTGATAGCATACGTGCTATACTGTGCCCGCTTAGGTTTTGTGAATTTTGGAGAGCCTCAGAGTGGTCCAGATGTGGGCGCAGTATATATTAGCGGCGCTTTCGAAAGAAAAGCGCCGCTCTCTTAGAGCATTCTATGCGTTAGCT
>Ga0155551_177_pt1 | contig 16593 bp, 16 predicted proteins | sample RifCSPhighO2_12_FD_107208 | JGI IMG/M metagenome (GOLD analysis project Ga0155551, IMG submission 107208) | Chlamydiae bacterium RIFCSPHIGHO2_12_FULL_49_9
CGCTCCATCACCATTTTGAATACAAAGGCTGGCCTGAGACAAAAGTGGTCATTCGCTTCTGGATCATTAGCCTTCTTTTTGCCATAATCGCGGTTGCATCGCTCAAATTGCAATGAAAAAAGAAAAACTGGTTTTAGGTTTTGGAGTCAGCGGAAAAGCGGTTGTCTCCTATCTTTTAGCCCAAGGAGAAAGGCCGACCGTTTTAGATAAGAGGGCGGCGGAATTACAGAGCGATCCGCTCGCTCAGAAAGGGGTGAAACTCTTTCCTGACAGAGCAGATTTTTCTCTGGAGGGGTTTGATCATCTGATTTTATCTCCCGGCGTTCCGCTTATACATCCGATTGTAGAAAGAGCGGCGCTGCAAGGCATCGAAACGATCGGAGAGATTGAATTTGCGTTTAGGCATATTAAAAATCGGTGTGTCGGCGTTACCGGAACGAATGGAAAGACGACGACGGCGCTTTTGACGACCCACGTTTTAAATTCAGCGGGTATAAAGGCCTGCTCTTTGGGAAATATCGGAGAGAGTTTGACGAGCTATCTTGAACGGGAAGATCGAGAAGAGATTCTCGTCGTTGAGCTGAGTTCATTTCAGCTCGATACGATGAGATCCGAGTGTTTAGAGGCGGCCGTTTTACTCAATATTACGCCCGACCATTTGGATCGGTACGCCTCGATGCGTGAGTACGCAATTTCAAAGCTCTCGATTGAAAAAAGGGTGTTTGAGGGCGGCAAATGCTTCATTTCGGAAAAAATTCGAGATGAATATTCCTCTTTGCTCGTGGGAGATAAGTGGGATTTTTTCGATCGGGAAGAGATCGAAAGTGTTGCGCCGATTTCTCCTATAGGATATATCCAGAAGGGAATACCTGAAAAGGAAAACGTCCAGGCTGCATTTAAACTCTCGTCCCATTTTGGTGTGGCGAAAGGGGTGTTTTTAAAGGGACTTGAAACTTTCCGAAAACCGTCCCACCGCATTGAGTGGGTAGGCGAAGCAAAGGGAGTCTCCTACTATGACGACAGCAAAGCGACGAATATCGATTCGGTGATGCACGCTTTAAAACTCTTCCAAGGCCCGCTCCTTTTGATTGTGGGCGGAGTGGATAAAGGCGCATCTTATAAACCGTGGATCGAGGTGTTCAAAGGCAAAGTAAAAAAGATCTTTGCCTACGGAGAGGCGGCATCGAAAATGGAAGAGGAGCTCAGCTCCCATTTTCCCTTTAAAAAGGTCAAAGCGTTTCAGGACGCCTTTGAGTCTGCTTTTCTCGAGGCAAAAGAAAAAGAAACCGTGCTGCTGTCGCCGGGCTGCTCGAGCTTTGATCAGTTCAAAAGCTACGCGCATCGGGGCGATGAATTTAAGCGGCTTCTGAAGGAGAAAATGAGATGAATCGGAAACAAACAATTCTGGTTGCAGTCCTTGTCAATGCGGGCCTTTTGGCTGTGCTTTTGGTAGGAGCTCTGACGACAGAAGAAGAGGTAGCTATTCAGCCGACTATGATGGGAGATGCGACCCCCTCCTTGCAAAAGCTGGAAGAGAACCCTCTTTTTAACGCGCCGGCTGAGGCGCCGCTCGTTTTGCAAGCGGCTCCCGAGCAGTCTGTGCAAGAAGTTCCGGTTCAGCTTCCACTCCAACAACCGGAACCTCTCGTTCACAAATTGCCCCCTCTGGTTCCCGAAGAGACCCCCGTTGCGGCAGCGCCCGCCGCTCCTAACGAGACGGCCTTCCTCGAAGTGGTTGTGAAAAAAGGGGACAACCTTGAAAAAATCGCAAAAATGCATCACACAACAGTCGATGAGATCATCCGCTACAACCATCTGCCGAGCAGCTTCCTCCGCATCGGCCAAAAGTTAAAAATTCCGAAAAAAATGGCAATCGCCTCTCAGCCCCAGGCGAGTTCTTTAGAGAAAAAACCGGCCGCAACCGCTCCCGGATATTACACGGTGAAAGTGGGCGATAACCCCTGGACGATTGCGATGAAGCACCACATGAAAGTCGATGAGCTGCTTCGCCTGAACGCTTTGAATGAGGAAAAAGCCCGCAAGCTCAAACCCGGCGACAGACTCCGCGTGAGATAAAGATGTCCCGCTCAGCGCTTTGGCTCATCATTTCGGTAGCTCTCCTCTTCTCGATGGGGCTTCTGATGGTGTTCAACACAACATCGGCTGAGATCATCGACCGCTCGCTCGATGTGGATACCCATGCGGCCCTTTTAAAGCAGATCCTCTATGGCGCAGTCGGCCTTGCTTTGGGATTTTTGCTCTACTCTTGGGGCTATGAGTCTTTGATCCGCTGGAGCGTCCCTCTCCTTGGCGCTGCAACCGTTCTTTTGGTTTTGGTTTTTATCCCGGGAATCGGTCAATCGCTCAATGGAGCCAGGCGCTGGCTCAATATTTTTGGCTATTCTTTTCAGCCCTCCGAGTGTGTAAAAATCTTGGTCCCCGCGGTCTATATCCGCTGGGTTTTAAGCCAGGAAAGGGAGATCGTCTTAAAGAGCTTTCTGAAAATTCTTGCTTGGCTTCTCATCCCGATCGGGCTCATTTTGGTGGAGCCGGACAACGGAACGACGGCGATCATCCTCTCTCTTTTAATGACGCTTTTTCTTCTGACCCGAATTAAAGCCTCTTATTGGGCCATGCCGCTTTGCCTTATGATTTTTGTCGGGGGGATTGCCGCTTACAACATGCCTCATGTGCCCGATAGGATTCGCATTTATCTTCACCCTGAACTCGATTTGAAGGGCAAAGGGCACCAGCCCCACCAGGCGAAAATTGCGGCGGGCTCTGGGGGACTCTTGGGGAGGGGATTGGGGGAGAGTTTGCAAAAGCTCAATTATCTCCCTGAGGCGAGAAGCGACTACATTGCGGCGATTTATGCGGAAGAGATGGGTTTTTTTGGGATTTTGGCGTTGATCAGTCTTTATCTATTGCTTGCCTACAGCGGCTTTTTAATTGCGATCCGCTCCCAGGACAGGAGCGCTTTTTATCTCGCCTCGATTTTGACCTTTCTCATCTCGATCCAGGCGTTTTTAAATCTCGGCATCGTCTCGGGTCTTCTTCCAAGCAAAGGGATGACCCTTCCATTTTTTTCTCAAGGGGGAAGCTCTCTGATCGCAAACATTGCGGCTCTTTTCATCCTTCTCGACATTTCCAGAAAATCAAAGCTCGAGGCAGTAAATTGAAGGTGTTGATTGCAGCGGGAGGGAGCGGCGGCCATCTTTTTCCGGCAAGACAACTGGCTCTGATGCTTCAAAAAGAGGGGGAGTGCAAAATTCTCTTCGCAGGCTACAAACTCTCGGAGAGCCCCTTTTTTGAAAAAGAGGGGATCGCTTTTCGAGAAATTCGGTCAGCGCCATTTGCCAATATCTTTCCCTTTTTAAAAGCGCTTTGTGTTGGGTTTTGCGAGAGCGCATCTCTTTTGCGAAAATTTAAGCCCGATGTCGTCGTGGGATTCGGCAGTTATCACAGCTTTCCCATTCTCTTAGCCTCATTTATTTTGAGAAAAAAAATCGTCCTTTTTGAGGCAAATACAACCCTTGGCAAGGTCAATCGCCTCTTTGCCGGAGGCGCTAAAACGGTAGCGATCCAATTTCCTGTCGCAGGCTCCTATCCCAAAACGTTCGTTCCATTTTTGCCGTGGGGAGGGAGAAAAAGGGAAATCCCTCAAGAAGAAGCCCGCCTCAAATTGGGGCTTGAGAAGGAGCTTTTTACCCTTCTTGTCTTCGGAGGCTCCCAGGGAGCTTCTTTTCTCAACGACGCTTTGGTTAAGGCGGCGCCTCTTTTACAAAAGAGAGGGCTTGCCTTTCAGGTGATTCATCTCACCGGAAAAGAAGAGGAAAAGACAAAAGAGGCGTACCAGACCCATTCGGTGCGGGCTTTGGTGAAAAATTTTGAAAAAGAGATGCAGGTTGCTTACGCGGCGGCAGATCTTGTCATCTCGAGATCGGGAGCCGGAACAGTTGCGGAGCTCATCTGCCATCAAAAGCCGGCGCTTCTCATCCCATTTCCTTTTGCTGCAGATAATCATCAGGAAAAAAATGGCCATCTTTTGGCAGATGAGATAAAAGGGGCCCGCCTTCTTTTGCAGAAAGAGGCGTCAATAGAGAAAATCGTGGAAGAAATCTTTTCGATGATTCAAGATCTCTCCTCTTACAAAGAGGCTTTGATGAGGGCGTTTCAAGGGGCAAAAGGGAGAAAAAATTTAAGCGAGATCGTGAGGAGTTTTTTATGAAGGCGAAAACATTTCATTTTGTCGGTCTTGGCGGGATTGGAATGAGCGCGCTTGCCCGAGTCCTTTTGCAAAAAGGGGACAAAGTGCAGGGGAGCGATGCGCAGCCAAGCCCTCTTTTGGCCGATCTTCAAAAAGAGGGGGCTGCCGTTCAAATCGGCCATAACGTTGATGCCCTTAAAGAAGAGATGACGATCGTCTATAGCAGCGCGGTGAAGGAGTCGAATGTGGAGATGAAAAGGGCCAAAGAGCTCAAGCTGCCCCTTCTCCACCGATCGGATCTCCTCCATTTTTTAATGGAGGGAAAGAAGGCGCTCCTCGTCACGGGAACGCATGGCAAGACGACGACGACAGCCCTTTTGTCCGAGGTCTTTTTAAAAGCAAAAAAGAATCCCTCCTTTGTCGTGGGGGGCATTCTTGCGTCGGAGAAAACGAACGGAAAATTTGGCAGCGGCGACTATTTTATCGCTGAAGCGGATGAGAGCGACGGCTCTTTTTTAAAAACGGCCGCCTTCGGCGCGATTGTCACGAATTTGGAAAAAGACCATCTCGACTATTGGAAAACAGAAGAGAGGCTCCAAAAAGCTTTTGCCTCTTTTTTTGAACAGGCGCTGGAGGAAAAACACCTCTTTTGGTGCTCTGACGACTTGAGCTTAAAGGCGCTTTCTCCAAAGGGCTTTTCCTATGGGTTTTCAAAAGAGGCCGATCTTCAAATCTCAAATCTTCAACATACAGATCTCGGGATTGTTTTCGATATCGATTTTCAGGGGAAAAAGTATCGACAGGTTGAACTTTCTCTCATGGGGCGCCACAATGCGCTCAACGCATCTGCAGTTTTTGGCCTCTCTATAACGCTTGGAGTTGAAGAAGAGGCGATCCGCGAAGCGCTTCGATCATTTAGGGGGACTGCTCGCAGACTTGAATTTAAGGGCGAGGTAAAAAGGGCTCTTTTTTACGACGATTACGCCCACCATCCAACGGAGATCAAAGCGACTCTGTCGGCTCTTCGCGCCCGCGTCAAAGAGAGAAGGCTTGTAGCGATTTTCCAGCCGCACCGCAATACGAGAGTGCAGGATCTTTTCGATGAGTTTGGAGACTCGTTTCAAGATGCAGATGAGGTCATTTTAACCGACATCTACACAGCCGGAGAGGCTCCTATTGAGGGGATTACGAGCGCATCGCTTTTCTTGAAAATGAAAGAGAAACTGAAATCAAAACTCTATTTTATTCCGAGAAACGAGCTCGAGAAAGGGGTTTTGGAGCAAATCCGGCCACTCGATGCGGTGATTGCGCTCGGCGCTGGCGACATTGCGAAGGCAATCGATCCGATCATCGGATCGTTTAGAGAAAAAAATCCGAAACTCACCCTCGCCGTTTTATTTGGCGGAACATCGGTAGAGCACGAGGTCTCTTTGCTATCTGCTCAAAATATCATCAACGCCCTCGATCCCTCTCTTTACAATGTGCGCCTATTTCCGATTACAAAAGAGGGGCGTTGGGGGACAGGAGAGGAAGGGTCTAAATTTCGTGGGCCGGTTTTAGAAGAGCTTTATCAATGCGACGTGTGCATCCCTGTTTTGCATGGGCCTGAGGGAGAAGACGGGATGGTGCAGGGACTTTTGGACACTTTGGGAATTCCTTACGTCGGTTGCAATTATCAGTCGGCTGCCATTTGCATGGAAAAAGTGTGGTCGAAAGAGGTCTCTCTTCTGCATGGCGTTCCGACTCCGGCCTATGTCGATTGCGATAAGGCAAGTTATCGAAGAGATCCGGGTGCTTTCATTGAAAAAGTAGAAGAGAAAATCGGTTATCCCGTCTGGATCAAACCGGTTCATCTCGGCTCGAGCATCGGAGTGAGCAAGGCGGCCTTTCGCGCTCAAATGGAAGAGGGTATCGAGGCGGCCTTTCTCTACGATGATCGGATTTTAGCGGAGAAGAATATCGAAGGGCGCCAGATCGAATTTGCCGTGATGGGCAACTCGTTTATCCGCACCGCGCGCGCTTGCGAGATTTTAAATGAGGGCGCTTTTTACGATTATGAGAAAAAATATGGCTCTCAAGCCTCAGGTGTGCGCATTCCGGCTGCCCTATCGCCCTTGGAAGAGGCGATCGGCGTAGAGCTCGCCGAGAGGGTGTACTGCTCGCTTGGCTGCAGGGGACTTGCGAGAGTCGACTTTTTTTTAGACCATGAGGGATACTACTGGTTTAATGAGATCAATCCCTTCCCGGGCTTTACGAAGATGAGCGGGTATCCGAAAATGTGGGAGGCGAGCGGACTGACATTGAGCCATCTTTTGGATGAGCTGATCGTCCTTGCTCTCGAGCGCTCTAGGAGTCTGGTTTTAATGAGAGGATCTTGATGGACAAGCCACCCGAATGGACGATGCGCCAAGCCCTTTTTTGCCTCGTCGGCTCCACTGTTTGCACGCTTGCGATCAGCCTTGGCGGATACGGGATTTGGAAGAATTTAAAGCAAAAACGGCTCAGCGATGAGGCCTACAAAATCGCAGCCATCGTCCAAACAGGCCCTGAAAAAGAAGCCCTAAAAACGGCCTATCTTGCAGAACTCTTAAGCCTCTCTATCGACCAGCCAACCCATCTTTATCGCGTCGATCTCAAAAGAGCTGTGCAAAAGCTCCTCTCTTCGCCGCTGATTGCAGACGCAAGAGTCAAACGGATGCCCCCGAATACCCTCTATATCGACTACGAGGTGAGACGCCCTGTTGCCTGGCTTTCAGACTATAAAAATATTGGGATTGATCAGGCGGGATTTCTCTTTCCGATGACGCCCTTCTTTTCTCCCAAAAACCTCCCCGAGATCTATCTCGGACTGCCCGCTTTCGGCGCGCCGGAGGATTCTTTTGGAAGAAAAGGGGGAGCGTGGCTCAGCCCTATCAAGAACCGCTATTTGAACCTTGCCTTCGAGGTGCTCCAATATCTTGAGGGCTCTTCCTGGAAAGAGGGGCTCCAAATCAAGCGGATCGATGTGTCAAACGCCTTTGCGCCAAGTCTTGGGCAAAGAGAGATCGTCCTTTTTACCGAAGAGGAGATCACCGTGCGTCGAAATGAGAAGGAGATCGCTTGCATATTTCCGAAAATACTTCGCTTGGCCCCAAAAGAGTACCATCAGCAGCTTGCGAATTTCATCGCTTTGAGAAGAAGCATGGTGGAAGATTATCGGCGCCAGATGGCGTCACTGCAGCTGAGCTGCCGCTTTGCCCCAAGGATCATCGATCTAAGGATCCCTCAACTCGCCTTTATTGAGAACGACAGCTAGGGTCGAACTCGGTTTCCCAAGAAGTCCATCCATTTCCTTTAAGACATTCCCGAGAAAAGGAGTGGACATTTTCTAAAGAGAGGAGAAATTCTTCGCCTTTTTCCAACTTCTTAGCCACAAGTTTTTCCCGAAAAGATAAGGCGGCCAAAGCTCGGATGACTTCTTCGAGCATTTGGAGCTTATAGTGTTTTTTGGAAAGATATGTGGCAGCGGATGGAACTGCGACGAATGCGCTAAGAGAGAGGAAACACGCTAGATAAAAGGGAGCCAGGTAAAAACTCAAAATGATCGTTGCAATGACTGCGACAACAGCTGCTATCTGAATGTAGCGGGCCGCTTTTTTCCCATCTTCTAATCGCTTATTAAATGTTGAAGAGAGTCTATCTACTCGGGTTGTTATCGACTGTTTTCGCTTATGTAATGTGGTTTTTGCTGCTTGCTGCTCGGCGTAAGCCTCTTCATCAATTTGAGAAACGGGGGCAGGTTGGGGAGCTGCTGCCAGTTCTACCGGTTGAATCGGAGGTTCTACAATCAGTTCAGTCGGAGGAAGCGGCGCGCCGGATGCTTCTGGGGCTGGAGATGGTTCTTGTTGAGGGGAAGCCGCGGGCTTTGGGGGGCGAAGATCTTTAAATTGAGATGGAAGTTGTCCATCTTTCAAATTCTCTAAGCGATAGTCTACTCGTGTTTTCCAGGACGCCCCTCCGTCATAAGAGGAAACGGTTTCTAGGTCGTTCGGTGAATTAGGGCCTTTCCTAACTAACCAATGGATCGTCGGCTCTTTCGTGAAAAAGTCTGACGGTTTGACTTGAACACCGATAAACTCACCGTCAATTTCCGGTCTGGGGAGATCTTTAGTGGGAGTAGTCTCACAAAACTTTGGGGCTTCCTGAGGACGGAGGTCTGTAAACCCTGCATGCATTCCCCAAGTTTTTAATGTCAAAGGGCCTTCTAAAGTGCTACAAACCCAGGATTTCCATTTCCCTGAGCTTTGGAGAACGTGTCCATATATATAAGTTACTTTCTTCTTCTCGCCAAACAAAGAGCAAGTTCTTTCCTCTGCAGTGACCCATTGCACAGATGGCCCATTGACTCGGACGCCGATAAGCAGACCGTTGGTTGGCGGCTTGGGAAGATCAGGTGAAATTTGGCTGGCCATACAAAAATACGCTCTTTGTTTTATTTGAATTTATTATACATTATTTAGTAATAAAAGTATATTAAACGTATTTTTATTATGTTATTGTAAATAAATTTTTTAAATAGGAGGGGTGGGGGCTTTTTTTGCCTTCTTTAAAAAATTGAATTCAATGGGCCGTTTTCTTATGCTGATTTGCTTGGAGGAAAAGTATGGAAGAATTTGTAGCTTATCTAGTGAAAAATATGGTGGATGTGCCCGATAAGGTCGACGTGAAGTGCGTCGAGGGGCCCGGGGGCATTTTGGTCGAGCTCCGCGTTGCCGCGGAAGATGTGGGTAAGGTCGTTGGGCGAAAAGGCAATGTGATTCGATCTTTGAGAACGCTCGTCATGACTATTGGCGCTCGGATGGGCCGCCGCATCCATTTGGAAATCATTCAATGAAAAGGGGGCCCTCATGGGCGCATTCTTACGGATTGAGTTGGAAGAGATCGAAAACCGGGTGGTTCTTCGAATCAATGGGAGGCTGGATGCCGCTTCGGCTCCTCTTTTGGAGAAAAAGATCAACTCGCTTATCGACGAGGGGCATCACCGTTTGATTCTCGATTTCTCGCAGGTCGATTACTTGAGCAGCGCCGGAATGAGGATTCTTCTCTCTTCAACAAAACTTTTAAAGGCGAAAAAGGGGTCTTTGATCCTCTTTTCAGTAGCAGCCGATGTAGAAGAGATCATCAAAATGGCCGGGTTCGACAAGATCCTTCACATTTGCTCCACAGAAAAAGAAGCGCTTCAGTTTCAGAAGTGAGGAGTGGGTTTGAAGCACTCTCTTCTTCATCCTATCCCTCTCAAGCAAAAGGTTTTTCCCAAAGGAAAGAAAAAGAGGGTGATTGTCATTGCCGGGCCTACGGGGGCGGGAAAGACGCAGCTGTCTCTCTCTTTGGCTCAGGCAATTGGGGGGGAGGTCCTCTCCGCCGACTCGATGCAGGTTTATCGAGGGATGGATGTGGGCACAGCGAAAGTATCTGCGGAAGAAAGAGCCCTCATCGCCCATCATTTGATCGATATTTGCGATTTGCCGGAGCTCTTCAACGTCGCCGAATTTTATCACTCTGCGGCCGGGGCTTTTAGAGAGATCTTCGCAAGAGAAAATGTGCCGATTGTCGCAGGCGGGTCGGGCTTTTATATCCCCTCTCTTTTGTATGGGCCGCCGCTCGGGCCCCCCTCAGTCCCCGAAATCAGAGAGCAGCTCGATCGGCAGATGCGGGATCTCGGCCCTGAGGTGCTTTACGAGAGACTCCAGCTTCTCGATCCCGATTACGCAGAGACCATTTCCGAATACGACAAGCATAAGATCGTGCGGGCTCTTGAAATCATGACTCTATCTGAAAGAAGAGTCAGCGATTTTCCAAAGGCTAAAGAGGTTCTCGATCCCCAATATGATTTTCGGTGCTGGTTTATCTACTATCCAAAAGAGAGGCTCTATTCGCGGATTGAACTTCGGTGCGATGAGATGATTCGAAAAGGGCTCATTGATGAGGTGCGCGAACTCAATACAAAAGGACTTCGGGAAAATCCATCCGCATCGCAGGCGATCGGCTACAAGCAGGCGCTTCGCTTTTTAGACAGTTCTCAGACAAAAGAAGATATGGAAAAGTTTGTCTCCGATTTTAAAAAGGCCTCTCGCCATTACGCCAAAAGACAGTTTACCTGGTTTCGAAAAGAGCCTCTTTTCCGCTGGCTCAACGTAGAGGAGCACAATCCCGAAAGGCTCAAGGAGCTGATCCTGCAAGATTTTGAGCAAGGGTACTAGAGATTTTCGCTCGCCTCGAGAGGAAAAGTCTTTCAAGAAAAGCGAATTTGGATTAAATTGCTCCTTTCGTTCTTGTTTTTTTTAATCTTAAGGCTTTGAAATATGACATCCCCTTCCGACTCTTCCATCCCCTCCGATATTGACTCTGAAACAGCCCTCTCAACCCCTTCGGCTCCAAGCCCTTCTGAGAATCAGGAGCAAAAAATAAGCCCTCTCTTTAAAGAGTTTACGGAGAAGCTCTCTTCACTCCCCACGCCGGAGGAGAAGATCGCCTGCGGCCTTACCTTCATGCAGAGTTCGATTTCCCAAGAGGGGAGCCCCCGTTTCCGCGAGTTTTGGGAAGCGCGCCGCGTCGTCCTTCCATTTTTCAAGGAAAACCTCAATCCGGCAATCCGCTCTAAACTCTGGGGCGATTATGTAGAGCTGACTGTTGAAGCGAGAAGATTGAAAGAGATCCTGGAAGAGCAGAGCCTTTTTGCGATGGAGCAGATCGATCTTGCAATCAAAGCGATCGAAGCGGATATGAATGGCTTCCAGGCGCTGCTCGCTCAGGGAGCAGGCATCCCATTTGGCCAAGTTGCGGAGACGATTAGAGACAAAATCGGCGTCTATCAGAAAATTCAGTCTGAACTCAATCTCCTCAACACACTTGCAAGCAGACTGAACGGTCTTCGCAAAGAGATCATCAAAACGGATATGAGGATTCGGTTTAAAACCAAATTCTTCAAGAGACTCTCCGATGTGGGCGATCAGATCTTTCCGAAGAGAAAGGAGCTCATTGAAGCGGTCAGCGATGAGTTTGAAAAGGATGTCGATCGATTTATCGGCGAATACTTCAAAGGGGATCAAGCCTCCGGCGCTCCTTATTATGCGCTTCGCGAAGAGATCAAATCGCTTCAGGGGACAGCCAAATTCCTCACCTTGAACAGCTCTGTCTTCACTCGCACCAGATTGAAACTGAGCGAGTGCTGGGACAAAGTGAAAGTGCTTGAGAAAGAGCACAAAAAAGAGGTGATGGAGAGAAAGCAGGCCTCCTCTGAGCAGAAACAGTCCATTCAGACTCTGATCGATGAGCTCAAGGCGAAAGGACACTCGCTGAATCTACGCGAGCTCGATCTGGAGATCGATCGGATCTTCAAAGAGATGCGAGGCCTTCCTTTGCACCGAGACGATGTGCGCGCCCTTCAAGGAGAACTTCACCAACTGAGAGCGCCTCTATTGGCGGCTCAAGAGCAAAGAGCGCGCGAGCTTGAGGCTCAGGAAAAAGAAAAAATCCGCCTGAAGAAAGAAAAGGTAATTTCTCTGAAAGAGCGGATTGCTCAGCTCCTCAAAGACGGGGAGAGAATGGAGCTCGAAGTGTTGATCAGCGCATTTAGCGAGATCCAAGCCCAAATCGAGCAGTTGGAAGCTTCGAAAATCGAAAAGCAGCAAATTGAAAGAACGCTTCGCCCCCTGAAGGACTTCATTGCGGATAAAAAAGAGCACTCTCTTCTCAATTTAAGCGAAGATGACAAGAAGACGCTCGAGAATCTGCGGCTTGTGTTGCAGCAGAAAAAGGAGCGGCGCCAGGAAATTAAAAACCAACTGGAGATCTATCGCAAGGCAGTCGGCAGCTCGAGTCTCGACTTTGAGAAAGCGATGCATTATCGCGAGTTGATGGATCAGGAAAAAGAGCGGCTGGAGAAGGCAAATGCCGCAATTGATGAGATTGAACAGAAAATCTCCGAGCTGGAATCTTGAAAGGGACGCTGGCAATTTTTGATCTGGATCGAACTTTTGTCCGCAAAAATAGCAGCTTCTCCTTTTATTTTTATTTGCTCTACCGGGGAGTTCTTCCCCGGTCGACCCTTTTTAGCGTCCTTCCCATTTTCGTCCGTTACCGCTTAAGAAAGCTCTCATTAAAAAAACTGCACGCGCTTGTCTTTAGAGCCATTTTGAAGGGGAAATCGAAAGCTCTTTTCCTGAAGGGAATTGAGGCGTTCCTCGACCCTTTTTTGAAAGAGTCTCTCAACCCGGCCGTCTTTAGCCGATTTTTAGAGGCGAAAAGAAAGGGCTCTTACACTTTTTTGCTTTCGAGTTCGCCCGATTTTCTTGTGGAGGCCATCGCCCTCCGTTTTGGTTTTGATCAGTGGCAGGGCACCGAATATGCAGTTGACAAGGAGGGCTTTTTTTGCCACATTTCATCCTTGATTGAGGGGACGGCAAAACTCAAGATCGCAATCGAGGCGGCAGCATCTTTTACGACAACCGTCGCTTATTCCGATAGCGAAGACGATTTGCCCCTTTTGAATTGGGCAAAAAAAGCGGTCGTTGTGAAACCGGATCCCAAGCTCAAAAAGCAAGCTCTATTGAACGCATGGGAGATCATCGGATGAAAAAAGTGGGATTTTTTGGAGGCAGTTTCGATCCGATCCACTTCGGCCACATCAACCTCGCTTTGGAACTTCTGGAAAAAAGACACCTCGACGAGGCGCTCTTTTGTCCCGCTTTTTGCTCTCCCTTTAAAGGAGATCACCCCCCCTCTTTGTCTAAACTGGAGCGCCTCGAGCTCTTAAAGCTCGCCCTTGAAGGCGTGCCTCATGCGAGGATTTCCACCCTCGAACTCGATCGGGAGGGCCCCTCCTACACCGTCGATACGATCCGAGAGCTTTTAAAGCTCGAAAAGAGCTCGTTTCGGCTCCTCCTCTCCGAAGAGGCTGCCGAGCGGATTATGGAGTGGAGGGAGGCTCAAGAGCTGGTCCGGCTGGCGCCCCCCTTGGTTGGGGTCAGAGATCCGTCCTCTTCTTCAAAAGGGCCCTTTGAGAGGGTGCGAACGCGGGTTTTTGAGGTCTCCAGCACCGAGATTCGGGAGAGGTTAAAGAGAGGACTTTACTGCGGCCATCTCATTCCACCGAAAGCTCTAGACTACATCCTGCAAAACGGGTTATACTCGCGCTAGAAATTGTTAATTGGCTTAGATTTCGTCGAGTTTTTGGATTATTTTGGCCGATTTTCGATCCTTTTGGCGGGGGTAATATACTGTTTGTCGATATGACCCCCGCCAAAAGGATCGAAAATCGGCTCAAAAGAACCGAAAAATCGACAGAAACTAAGTCAACTAACAATTTCCGGAATTTTTCCCTAGTGGGAAAAGAGTTAAGTTTTTATTTTGCAGACTATGAGCAGTACCCCTCTGGAAGCCCTCAACGCGATTGCGCAGGTCATTTATGACAAAAAAGGATTTAATATCCTTGCGCTCGACGTGATGGGCCTTTCCAGTATCACTGACTTTCTCCTCATCGCTGAGGGGAATATCGATAGACACGTGGCCTCAATTGGCCGCGCGGTTGTCGAGGAGCTCAGACAAAAAGGGTACACTTTCGTCCACACCGAAGGTCTCCAATCAGGAGACTGGGTTGTCTTGGACATCGGCGGAATCATGGTCCACCTCTTTACGCCTGGCCAGCGAGAAAGGTATGCGTTAGAGCGGCTTTGGGTGGATAGCAAGATTGTGGACCTCGATATCGATGTCTCTAAGCCTGCCATCGGATAAGAAGGTATTTCTTTAAAATATTTTTTTCTCACTATCCCAATTTAACAATTTTTAAAAAAAAAGAGAAAAAATGACTTTTCAATCCTTACCTTTGCATCCAAAAATTCTGAAAGCGATCGAAGATCTCGGCCATACTCAGCCGACTCCGATCCAAAGTCTCGCCATTCCAAAAGTAATGGAAGGCGTCGATTTGAGAGCGTCCGCCCAAACGGGGACCGGAAAAACAGCCGCATTCCTTCTGCCCGCCATCAACCGCTTGGCAGAGAGCAATCCATCTGCCTCAAAAGCGGGCCCTCGAGTGCTCGTTTTAGTGCCGACGCGCGAACTTGCCATGCAGGTGGCAACCGAGTCCGCCAAGTATTGCAAACATCTTCCGCATGTGCGCACTGTTTGCATCTACGGCGGGGCTCCCTATCCAATCCAAAACCGCGAGTTGTCGCGCCCTTATGACATTCTCGTTGCGACGCCGGGCCGCCTCATCGATCACCTCGAGAGAGGAAGAATCCGCTTGGGCCGCATTGAAATGCTCATCCTGGATGAAGCGGATCGAATGCTCGATATGGGATTCATTGAACCTGTTGAGAGAATTGCATCGGGCACTCCGAAAGAGCGCCAAACGCTTATGTTTTCAGCCACCATGAAGGGAACTGTCATGAGTCTTTCCAGAAGGCTTTTGAAAAACCCTATGGAAGTCTCGGTTGAGCCGGACCAAAAAGAGCTCGACAATATCGAACAAAGAGTTCACAGCGTCGACAACCTCGAACATAAATACCGCCTTCTCGACCATCTGCTGAGCGATGAGACGGTGACTCAAGCGATTGTCTTTACGGCGACAAAACATCAGGCCGACACTTTGGCCGATAAACTCCACAGAGAGGGCCACTTGGCTGAACCTCTTCACGGAGATATGAACCAGCGCCAAAGAACGAGAACCATTGCTGGATTGCGCAGAGGGGAGATCCGCGTTCTTGTCGCAACGGATGTGGCTGCAAGAGGGATCGACGTCAGAACGATCACCCACGTCTTCAATTTTGACCTCCCTTCTACAGAAGAGGATTATGTCCACCGGATCGGCCGAACGGGCAGAGCTGGAGCGACCGGGATCGCCACTTCGTTTGCCGCCTATAAGGATTTGCAAACGGTTCGGAGAATCGAGCAGTTTACCGGCAAGAAGATCAACTCGATCGTCATCCCGGGCTTTGAACCGAAGTTCAAGCCTCAGGCTAAGCCTGCAGGCGGCCGAGGGAAGAGCTGGGGACCAAAGAGACGCTTTGGCTCAAGAAGATTCTAGTGCTCTCCCACAAAATTTTTGAGCGAATTTGCGCCCAAATTTTTCTGTCCGGCTTCCCGCTCGAGCTCGACAACTTGATGCAAGTTGCCATCGCTCTCCGCGCTTTGCCGGACAGAAAAATTTGGGCGCAAATTCGCTCAAAAATTTTTCTGGTCAAGCACTAGTCATTGCAGGCTGCCCTCTTTTTTGGTATGATGTTCCACGCAAAGATAAGGAGGCAATTGCCTCTAAGGATTAAAATTTTAATTTGCGGTTGCTGGCTGCTTCTCGAGCAGCAGGGCCCCACTTTTGGAGAGCGAGGTTGATGGCTAAAAAGAGGATAGTAGTGACGGGAATGGGTATTGTGTCCTGCTTTGGGACCGATATCGACCATTTCTATGAGATGCTCCTACAGGGAAAAAGCGGGATCACGCCGATCGACGCATTTCCATGTTCCGAGTATCCTACCCGTTTTGCCGGATCCGTTCGTCACTTCGAAGTGGAGGGCTACATGGATAAAAAACAGGCGCGCCGCGTCGATCCGTTCATCAGCTACACGATGGTTGCCGGCAAAAAGGCGATAGAACACGCCAAGATCGATTTGGAAAAGCTCAATAAAGACCGCTGCGGGATCATCATCGGCTCCGGCATGGGCGGCATGACCGTTTTTTACGATGGCGTCGAAACGCTCTTGAGCAAGGGCTTTAAAAGACTCACCCCTTTTTTCGTCCCTTACATCATCACTAACATGGGCGGCGCTCTTTTAGCGATCGATGTTGGCTTTAAAGGACCCAACTTCTCCATCTCAACAGCCTGCGCCACTTCGAACTATTCGATCCATGCAGCAGCCGAGGAGATCCGCCAGGGCCATGCAGACCTGATGGTTTGCGGCGGAGCGGAAGCTGCGATCAATCCGATTGGCGTTGCGGGCTTTGTCGCCATCGGCGCCCTTTCCACCCGGAATGACGAGCCGACCAAAGCGTCTCGTCCCTGGGATCAAGCCCGCGATGGCTTTGTGATGGGCGAGGGAGCCGGCGTTTTGGTTCTGGAAAGTTTGGAGCACGCCCTTGCAAGAGGCGCTTCCGTTTATGCCGAGTATTTGGGCGGCGCGATCAACTGCGACGCCTATCACATGACTGCCCCTCGCGAAGACGGCGAGGGAGTTGCGGGATGTATTGAGGAGGCCATTCGGGACGCTGGCATCTCGAAAGAAAAAATCAACTACATCAATGCCCATGCGACATCGACGCTCGCCGGCGATCTCTGCGAAGTAGAGGCTGTGTTGAAAGTATTCGGTCCTCATGCCTCCAAAATCAAGATAAACAGCACGAAATCGATGACCGGC
>Ga0155551_173_pt3 | contig 16330 bp, 12 predicted proteins | sample RifCSPhighO2_12_FD_107208 | JGI IMG/M metagenome (GOLD analysis project Ga0155551, IMG submission 107208) | Chlamydiae bacterium RIFCSPHIGHO2_12_FULL_49_9
CCGACGCCCCTTGTCTCATTTGCCTGCCGCTTTTTTCAGTGTTCCGGCGCCGTGATGATCACCGCCTCTCACAACCCGAAAGAGTACAACGGCTATAAAGTCTATGGGCCCGACGGCTGTCAGGTCGTCTTTCCTCACGATGCCGGCATCATGGAAGAGGTCTCTTTCATCGAAAGTCCCTCTCAAGTTTTGACCGGCGGCTCTTTTGAAGAGATCGGCAAACAAATTGACAGGGCCTACCTCGTGGAGCTGAGAAAGCTCCAAATGCTCCCCGAGCTCGCCAAAATTCCTCTCGAGATCATCTATACAAACCTGCATGGAACAGGCATCCGCCTCTTGCCGGAGGCTTTAAAAGAGTGGGGCTATAAATCGCTCTCTTTTGTCGAAGCTCAAAAATCTCTAGATGGCGACTTCCCCAATGCCCCCTCGCCCAATCCCGAAGAGGAAAAAGCATTAGCGCTTGGTTCGGAGATGCTCGTTCAGAAAAAGGCCGATCTTCTCATTGCGACAGATCCCGATGCAGACAGGGTGGGCATCGCAGTCCTCCATCGCGGCAAAGCGGTTCGCCTAACGGGCAATCAGACGGCCTGTCTTTGCATCCATCACATCTGCAATACCCTTTCTTCCAAAGGCGAACTGCCGGAGAATGCCGCTTTTATCAAGACGATTGTGACAACAGAGCTCTTTGCCAAAATCGCTGAGAGTTTTGATCGAAAATGCGTCGATGTCCTCACCGGATTCAAATACATCGGCGAGCAGATTGCCCTTTGGGAAAAAGGAGATGGTTATCAGTTCATCTTCGGAGGCGAGGAGTCGTATGGTTATCTCTTCGGCACTTTTGTGCGCGATAAAGACGCCATTTCTTCTTCGTGCCTCATCGCAGAAATCGCGGCGCTCGCCAAAAAAGAACATCTCACCCTCATCGATCGGCTCCATCAGATCTACAAGCACTATGGCCTTCATCGAGAATCGCTCTCCAATCTCTCCTTTCCCGATAGCCAAGCGGGTATGAAGCAAATGCAAGAGCTCATGCAGCGCATTCGAAAACACCCTCCGACTCAAATCGGCAATAGGTCGGTTGTTCAAATGGAAGATTACTTTGAACAGACAACTCTCACCCATGAAAATGGCAAGAAGATCGAGATCGAGCTCCCAAAATCAGATGTGCTTCGCCTCTGGTTAGACGACGGCTCAAAGCTCGTCATCCGCCCTTCCGGCACAGAGCCGAAAGTGAAGATCTACGCCGAAATCGTCGAGAAAGACACCAAAGACATCGAAAGGGCAATTGTCCACGCAGATGAAAGACTCAAAACTCTCGTTCAAAACTTCTCTTCGGGTTTATGATCCCCCCAACTTCTTCCCACCCCGTCCAGCCAAAACCAGCCTCACATTCCAGCCGAAGTTTAAAAAAACTCACTAAATATTTGAGAAAGTTTTACGTTCTCTGTGACTACAATACTGCTCGCACTTCTCTTCAATGGAAAGACCGCCAGTTGACAGGGCCGGAAAAAACCGCCATTGGGAATCCCCAAGAGATCGGCAGAGGATCCTATGGCCGAGTCGTCAAATTGCACAATGGAACTATAGCAAAAATTTATAAAAAAGATGAGGAAGCCAAAATCCCTATAAACGAGGCCGCTGCTCTTGAGTTATTTAGTCAATACACTCATATCCCATCTCTCGGGGCGTTTACAAAAATTCAACTCCAGGGACAAAAGCTCTTTTGCACGGTGATGGAACATGGTGGAGAATCCCTGAAAGAGCGCTTCGCTTACCCTTTAGATTTTGTGAAAAGGATGGCCGAGATCCTTGCAGAAACTTTGTCTGTTATGCACGCAAGATTCACTGCCCATTTGGACATAAAGCCCGCTAACTGCACAGTGAACAAAGTGATTGATTTAGGCCTGTCCAGAGTGTTTTTTAATGGCTCTAAGAACCACGGAGAAACGACTACTCTCTGGTATCGGGCTCCTGAAATAGCCCTCGGCCGGCCCTATGATTGGCGAGCCGACCTGTGGAGCTTCGGTTGCACGCTATTTGAACTTTACGTCGGAAAGCCTTTATTTCCAGCACAATACAATGAGGATCTCTCCTACTGTCATCAAAAAAGATTTCAACAGGAATCCTCGGGACTCGAGTGGGAGATCCGAGGAAAATTTTGCAATGAAATAGAAGATTTAGAAGATCTGGAGCGTTTTATCGATCTTTTGAAACAACTGCTGAAATTCAATCCGGAAAAGAGGATTTCAGCGAAAGAAGTCCTTCGCCACCCTTTCTTCAACCAAAGGTTTTCTATCCGATGTTTTATTGATCTGCCATTTAGATCTCAGATGGATGACAACTGCAGGCTTGAGATGAAAGACAAGAACTCTAACACAGTTCTGGGTACAAGAATTAGCTTCATCAAGCCTGGCGTGCCCTTCTTCTTTCCAATCAGAGGGGAACCCTTCGTCGCCAAGATAACTACACCTCAATGCGTTCATGCATTTTCGATCGAGTCTATCGCAGACCGATGCACGCTCCGCTTTCCTAAAGATCTAAATCAAAGAGTGACTGTTCTCCTGCCGGCTCCTCTTCTTCCCACATCGGATCCAATCAAACCAACTCCATTGAAAAAAGAAACCAGGTTGGAACCCGCAGGTTTTTCCCTTTTTCCCTGGTTTGCGATCAGCCAATCCAGCGCCTTTCAAAGGCGCGTCTCGCTCAAGAGTTGAGTCTCTCTTTCTTGGGGTATTTGATCCGAACGTGGTGAGAGAGTAAAAGCGTTTTGACGAGCGCCTTTTTCACGCGGCCAAGCTCTTCAAAGGTGAGCTGACAGTCGTCGAACTGCCCGTCTTCCGCTTTTTCTGCGACGATCCGGCCCACCAGCTCTTCTAAACTCTGCTCGTTGATCTCTTCCAGAGAGCGGGAGGCCGCCTCGATGCTGTCGCAGATCATGACGATCCCCGACTCTTTTGTGCGCGGCTTTGGCCCCGGATAGCGGAACTGACTCTCGTCGACCTCTTCTTTTTTCCCGCCTTTGAGCTCGAGCTGCTTTCGATAGAAGTAGTAGGCAAGCGTCGTTCCGTGGTGTTCGCAGATGATATCGACGAAGGGCTCCGGGAGATGATTTTTACGGGCGATCTCAACTCCATCGGGAACATGGGAGATGATCACCTGAGCGGACTCAAGGGGAGTCAGGAGCTGGTGGATGTTGACCGCCCCTTGTTGATTTTCGGTATAGAATTGGGGATTGTTGATTTTGCCGATGTCGTGGTAGAGCGTTGCCGCCCTACAGAAAAGGCCATTGGCGCCGATCGCCTGGGCGCAGACTTCAGCTAAATTGCCGAGAACAAGGCTGTGCTGATAGGTGCCGGGAACTTCAAGAGCAAACTGACGCAAGAGATCTGTGCTCGGATCCATGTACTCCATGAGAGACATATCGGTGAGGATCCCAAAGATCGATTCTAGCGCCGGAAGAAGTCCCACGACGAGAACAGCAGTCGCTAAAAGAAAGACCATCGAAGCGCCGATATCGATGAGAAGCGAATAACTCGCCAGGTGATTTTCTCCAAGAGTATACGCGTAGAGAACCAAAATAGAGCTGAGCCACGACTTGGCGCAGACGCCGAACACCTCTTTTCTCTTTCTGAGCCCCCTCGCGCTGATGATAACGACAATCGACGTAACGAGATTCAAAATCAAAAAGCGGCTGTGGTCGACCGCCAAACTCACCGATAAAATAATCGATAGAAAGGTCGCCGCAAAAAGAGCCGTTCTCGGAGAGAGGAGAATACAGATCAAAATTGTCGCGAAAGGAGCTACGATCGGATATCTCACCGATCCAATAATTCCCGAGTTGCTCTTCAGGAGGATATACTCGGTGAATTTGGAAAAGATCAGCGTCAAAATGACGATGCAGACAAACAAAGAGATTTGCTGGAGCGAGCGGATGAAAGCCTGTTGGCTGATTCTAAAGTAGAGAGCGCTGATCCCAACAAAAAGAATCGAGAGCAATAAACTCGCGATGATCGTCAATGGATCCCACAAATTGCGCCCTTCCGAGATCGTCGTCTTCATCGCCTGCATCATCGTCAGATGGCGAGACGTGACCCGATCGCCCTGGTTGATGATCCTCGTTCCAGCGAGCACCTTGGTCACCTTCTCAGGAACTGTGCGGCTCACCTGCGCTCTCAATGAGTGTTCCAAAGCCACATCGTCGACGAGGTTCCAGTCCCTTTGCTGAAAAGATCTAATCACATAGTTTACGCTGTCGGGATGAAACGCGTCGCTCTGAGAGATTTGCTGCGAAATCCGGTTCCAAAACTCGAGAGGCAGGTTTGCGGGGCCCTCTTCAGGAGGCAAAAAGTCAAAATAGGAGATATCGGGAAGATCGAGCTCGCGGATCTTTTGGATTGTTCGCGGGTCGGTGAATCTCGCCTCTAAAAGGAGCGTCTCCAGCTCATCTGCCGCTTTATACATCTCTTCAAAGGTGCTTTGAGGAGCGGAGCTGCGCCAATTTTTATTGTGGATCAGCGTCTCTTCGAGGCTGTATCTCGCCTCGCGGATCTGCTTGTCTTCGATCTGATAAATTTTGCCGACGTCCTGCATCGCTTGCTGCTTGAGGACAATGGTCGTCTCATAATCGGGGAATTCAAAGTCGACCTGCGCGACGATGTATCTGCCGGCAGTCGCATTCAACTCGAGAACTTCGAGCCTTACTTCCCGGAAGTGAAGGAAGAGCGCAAGGCAAATGACGCAGACGAAGCCGACGACGATGCGCCAGCCTCGATGGTTCGAAGCGAGCCACTCTTGCCAGCCCTCTCTAATCCTATCCCGGTTCTGATTCATATCCCCAGCATATCAAATCTTCGATTTCCTCTCGCGCTGGACGCTAAATTTTATTAGAGCTATAATCAAAAATCAAAAGGATAAATATTTAACCGGTTAAAGATAAGACACATGACACAAAAATATCAAGTCATTGCCCGCAAGTACAGACCCCAATCTTTTTCCGATGTGGTAGGTCAAGGACCTGCCGTGACCACCTTAAAAAACGCCATTCGGTTCGATAAAGTGGCTCATGCCTATCTCTTTTGCGGTTCCAGGGGGGTGGGGAAAACGACTCTTGCCCGCCTCTTCGCAAAAGCTCTCAACTGCTCGTCGCCCACTTCCGATCTGGAGCCTTGCAACGAGTGCCCCTCCTGCGTCGAGATCACATCGGGTCAATCGCTCGACGTCATCGAAATCGACGGCGCGTCCAATCGAGGCATCGATGACATCCGACAAATCAATGAAACGGTCGGCTACGCTCCGGCGCTTGGGAAATATAAGATCTACATCATCGACGAAGTGCACATGCTCACAAAAGAGGCCTTCAACGCGCTTCTCAAAACCCTCGAAGAGCCGCCGGAAAAGGCGAAATTTTTCTTCGCGACGACAGAGCCCCACAAAGTGCTCCCAACCATCTTAAGCCGCTGCCAGCGCTTTGATCTCGCCAGGATCCAACCCTCTCTCATCGCCTCCAAACTCGGCTCCATTGCCCGAGATCTAAACCGCGATGTAGAGCCCGCGGCGCTCCATCTCATCGCCTCTTTTGCGGAAGGGAGCCTTCGCGACGCCGAATCGCTCTTCGATCAGATCCTCTGCTTTGCCCAAAACCAAATCACCGCATCGATTGTCCGCGAATCGCTCGGCCTTGTCTCCGAGGAGCTCTTCTTTGCCCTTGACGAATCTTTTTCTGAATGCCGCATCGCCTATGCTTTTGAGCTGACAGATCTCCTCTTCCAAAAAGGAAAAGATCTCGGCCACTTCCTTGAAGAGCTCCTTGAGCGCTATCGAACACTCGCCCTTTTTAAAACGATGGGAGAAAAAGCGCTTGCCCCGGAGATCGTCTCCCGCCTCGCCTCATCTGCCAAGCTCTACACTCAGGCCCAGTCTCTCTACATCCTCGATTTTCTCATCCAATCGGAAGCCCAGTTCCAAAAGAGCTCTTTTCAAAGAGCCTCCCTCGAATCGATCCTCCTTCAAATCATACGAAGCCGCCACCGCGTCCCTATCGAGGTGATCGTCAAAAGACTCACCGAATTGGAAGAAACCCTCTCCCAAAAACAGCCGCTCCCTCCAAAAATAGGAGCGCCTCAGCCTATCAAAGCAGAGTCCGAACTCGCAAAAGAGGTCCTTCCTACAGACATAAAGACAGAGCTCAAGCCGGTCCCATTCAGTCCCCAGGTCCCACCGAAAGAGCCGGCTCCCGCTCCGAAACAAGAACCTTCCCCCATACAAAAGGCCCAGCCCCCGTCAGAGACAAGCGCACCTGCGTTTCCCCCTGCGGCTGAAATAAAAACACCATCTCCTTTAAAACATCCGAGCCATTATGATACTCTGATGCGTTTTGCAGCTGTTGAGCTCGAAGGCTCTTTAAAGAACAATTGAGGTGAAAAATGGGTAGCGGATTTTCAAAAATGAAGAAACAGGCCAGGCTGATGCAAGAGCAGCTAAGCCAGGTGCAAAGTCAAATGCAAAATACCCTCATCGAGGGAAGCGCAGGCGGAGGCCTCGTCACCGTCACGCTCAATGGATCGAAAGGGCTCAAGAAAATCGCAATCAAACCCGAGTGCGTCAATCCAAACGACATTGAAGGGCTCCAAGATCTCATCATAGGAGCTTTCCAGGATGCCGCATCCAAGGCAGAAGCCCAAAATCCGCTGCCGACAAGGGGCTTTTTTTAGGCCCTTGTCCGCAGGAAGCTAATCTCTTTAAAATACTTAGAATAAGTCACTTGCTCTGATTATTGACTTTTGCTCACCGCTTTGAGTAAAATCACTCAATAGAATGAGCAAAAAACAACGCCCCATTTTCAAAACCCTCCTCGAGAGAGTTAAAGAGCCGAGGAGGTTTATGCAGGTTCTCTTAGGCCCTAGACAGGTTGGTAAAACCACTATGGCGCTGGCCTTGAAAGAGCATCTGAACCTCCCCATACACTACGCGTCCGCAGATACGGTTGGCATAGAAGATCTTAGCTGGCTGCTCACACAATGGGAAACCGCGCGCAGTCTAAACCAGGGGAGCGCCATACTCATCATCGATGAAGTCCAAAAAATTCCTCAGTGGTCTTCTTTTATCAAAAAATTATGGGATGAAGACACAAAAGATGCTCTTCCTCTAAAAGTGGTCCTTTTAGGATCTTCTCCCTGGCTAGTGCAAAAAGGATTATCGGAAAGCTTGGCGGGAAGATTTGAGATTCTTCCCGTTCCCCACTGGTCTTATCAAGAAATGAGAGAAAATTTTGGCTGGGATTTGAGTCAGTACACTTATTTCGGCGGATATCCCGGCGCGGCTCCCTTGATCACAGACTTAAACCGCTGGCTGAACTACATCAATGATTCGTTAATTGAAACCACACTTTCTCGCGATATTCTTCTTATGACGCAAGTGAATAAGCCCATTTTGCTCCGCCGCATGTTTCAACTCGGCTGTAAATATTCTTCGCAGATCCTTTCCTATCAGAAAATGTTGGGACAGTTGGACGATGCCGGCAATACGACAACTCTTGCTCACTATCTTGAACTTCTCTCAGGCGCAGGTCTAGTTACAGGCCTCGATAAGTTTTCCGTTGATTCCGCCCGAAGAAAAAATTCCAGCCCAAAATTGCAAGTAGTCAACACAGCTCTTATGAGCGCTCAATCAGGAAAAACCTTTAGCGAAGCGAAAAATGATACTCCGTTTTGGGGGCGACTTACCGAATCTGTTGTTGGAGCGCACCTTGTGAATGCAATTCGCGGAACGCAAATTGAACTGTTTTACTGGAGAGATCACCAAGAAGAGGTTGATTTTATTCTCAAACAAGGCAGCTCTATCACTGCAATTGAAGTAAAAAGCGGCTCTCGCAAAGAATTTTTACCGGGCCTATCTTCTTTCTGCAAACTCTATCCGTCCACTCGGCCCCTTCTGGTCGGCCAAGGAGGGATTGATATCGAGACTTTCCTCCTCCGTTCTATCCACGATTGGATATAAAATGAAGAAACAAGACACCGCATCGAAAGCGGAAGCCCAAAACCAGCCAATGATACCGAGAGGCCTTTTCTAAAAATTTTAGCGAACTGTCTCTGCGGCGAGGTATTCTTTGAGCTCTTGAGCAGACGCGTGCTCGAGCGCCCCTTCTGCGAGGCGGCAGGCTTCCAAGATGCGCCATTTGCGAATCGTGTGTTTGACTACGGGGATGTGGCGCGCTGCGACAGAAAATTCTCGGATGCCGAGTCCGATGAGGATCGGGATGATAGAAGGGTCTGCTGCGGTCTCTCCGCAGAGAATGACCGGTTTGCGAGATTGGTTGGCAGAGGCTACGACCATCCGGATCAGGCGAAGGATGCTCGGGTGGGTTGAGAAGTAAAGATCGGAGGTGGATGGGTTGCTCCGATCGGCTGCAAGCACGTATTGAACGAGATCATTTGTTCCGATAGAGAGAAAGTCAGCCTCTTGGGCCAGCGCATCGCACATGATGGCGCTCGAGGGAACCTCAATCATGCAGCCGACGGGGATATGGTCTGCAGTTTTGATCTTTTTCCCTTTGAGATCTTTTTGAATTTTTGCAATGAGCTGGCGCACTTCTCTCAGCTCGCCCAAATCGGAGACCATCGGGATGAGGATGTGGATCTCTCCAAAAGCGCTCGCTCTTAAAATAGCGCGAAGCTGCGCCTCTAGAAGTTCCGGATAGCGAAGGAGAAAGCGGATCGCACGGCAGCCTAGGGCCGGGTTGAGCTCATCGCCGATCGACCCAAAGTAATCGATCCCTCTCGCGTCGGGAAGGAGATCCACTTTTTTGTCGCCGCCGATATCAAAAGTCCGGATGACGAGAGGGCGGCCCCGAAGAGCTTTGGCCATCCGCTTGTAGATCTGAAACTGCTCCTCTTCCGTCGGGAACGATTTTCTAGAAAGGAAGAGATACTCCGAGCGGAAAAGACCCACGCCCGAGGCGCCGTTTTTTATGAGGAGATCGATCTCTTTTGGGTTCTCCAGATTTGCAAAAATCCTCACCTCATAGCCGTCGATCGTCTCCCCTTTTAAGTGGGACGCACTCTTGAGCATTTTGTAGCTCTCCAAATGCCCCTTTTTCAGCTCCTGGTATTTTTTCAATGTTTTGCGAGATGGATTGACAATCACAATCCCTTGAGAGCCGTCGACGATGACTGATTGAAGCTCGAGTTTTTTCAGCAATTTGATATCGACATTGGCGACATAGGGGATCCCTTTGGCCCTCGCGATGATCGCAGCGTGAGAGGTAATCCCGCCGGCCGCTGTCACAAAAGCAGAGACGAGCGTCGCACTCGCCTCAACTGTTTCCGATGGGACAAGCTCATGAGTCAAAATGATCGAATTGGAGGGCATCTCGCCCATTTTGAGTCTTTGCAGAGGCCTCAAATGGCCTAAAATTCTCTGGGAAACGTCGACAATATCGCGCACCCTTTCTTGAAAATAGGCGTCTTGTAAAGAGTTGAACCGCTGCTTATACTCCTCGATCAGATGGCGGAAAATCGACTCGGTATTTTGGAGCGTCTCTCGGATTCTCTCCTCAATGCCGCTCGTCATCAGAGGGTCCTGCATCATTTCGAGATGCGTGCCCAAGATAGCTACGATCTCGGGAGGGCCCTCCTGGATCGACATCGACTGGAGCTTTTCGAGATCTTTTCGGCTTAAGTCGAGCGCTCTTCTATAGCGGATGATCTCCTCTTCGATCTCTTTTTTGGAAATGGTGACTTGAGGCGAATCTTCATCTACGCCGGCAAAGAAAATCGGCATGCCGATGCCGATGCCCTTGCTGATGGGCAGCCCGCGCAAGATGACCTCTTTCGCCTCAGCCATTCACTTTTCCCCAAACTGCTGGTCGAACGCGTTCACAAGATATTCCATCGTCGCCTCTGCATCGTCGCCGTCGATTGTAACTACAATCTGGGCATTTTTCTTTGCAGCCAGCATCAAAATGCTCATGATGCTTCTCGCATTGATCGTCTCGTTTCTATAAGTAAAAAATACAGCTGATTTGCGCGGCTGTAACAATTTTACGATCGCGGCTGCAGGTCGAGTGTGGAGTCCCAGCGAGTTTTTCACTTTCACTTTACGGATGAGTTTCATGAATTACCTTTTTCTTCTGCCGTCTCGCAATCGTCTCAAGCAGCTTTGCGTTAAACTCTTTGGCTGAATTGTATCCCATATCCTTTAATCGGTGATTGAGCGCAATCGTCTCCAAAAGAAGAACGACGTCCCTTCCGGGTTTGACGGGGAGAACGTGATAGGGAACGCTAATTCCCAAAATATCGATAAATTTTTCATCGAGGCCGACTCGATCGTAAAAGTGCTGATCGTCCCACTCTTCGAGCTTCACGACGATGTCGATCCCCTTGTCGGGGCGGACGCACACCGCGCCGTAAAGGTGGGCGACGTTGATGATCCCGATCCCCCGGATCTCCATCAAGTGGCGGGTGAGTTCAGGCCCTGAACCTGCCAAATAAGATCCCTCTTTTTTCTTCACGCGCACTACGTCATCTGAAATCAGCCTGTGGCCCCTTTCAATGAGCCCCAAAGCCGCCTCGCTCTTTCCGACCGATGATTCTCCCTGGATCAAAACGCCGACGCCGAACATCTCGACAAGAGTGCCGTGCAAAGTGACGCTCGGACAAAATTCTTCCAGGAGCAAAAAGGTGATGCGGCTGAGCAAATTCGTCGCGGTGGATGTCGCTCTAAAAAGGGGGATTTTATTTTTGTCGCAAAGGACAATCAGCTCTTTCGGCGGGCGAAATCCGCGAGCGATGATGACGGCCGGCGTCGACGGGGTGAGAACCGCCTTCAGCCGCTCGGCTCTGATCTTTGATTCGAGCTCTCTTAAATACTCGATCTCCTGCTTGCCAAATACAAGAATGCGGGCGCCGACAAAACCCTTTAAATACCCGGTCAAGCTTAGACCCGGCCGATGCACTTCGGCTTTATTGATGCGCCTGGACAGACCACTTTTGCCCGCAACCAACTCGAGCCCCAGATACCTCGCATGCGCCTCATAGAAATGCTGAACTAAATACATACCTTAACATTCTTTAAGGAGAGATATTCATCCCCTGAAGATAATAAGCCAGCCATTCTGAAAAGGTGGCAAAGGCGAGGTTTTCCGCCCATGCCTTCTTTTCGGATCGTTCTGATATTGTATAATCGATTCCGGATAAATATACATTACCCATTTCACTGCCCGGATACCAATCGGCATAAAAACACTGATAGGAAGAAAGGCCGATCGCCTCATAAAAAGGAACAAGAGCGCCCGGATCGACGAGCCTGCCGCTTGACCTGACCGGATGATTTGCCTTCAGCAAAAGTTCACTCACCCGCTCTCTTGCTTCAACGATGTCTTCCACTTTTAATAAGCCCATTTCAGAGAGCTTGCCAAACCCGTTGTGAATCTTAAAAAATCTCAAATAATCGCGGGGCAGAGTCAGGGGAATTTCCCTTTTGAGATCTTGGAGATCCCTCTCTTCCGCCGGCGGCTGCCCCCGAAAAAAAGAGCCGCTATCTCTCAGGCTGTAGACGATCTCCGCTGTGAGGGGCTCATCTTCTCTTGTGCGCGATAAAACGACTCCCACATCATCGAGCCGATCGAAAAACTCGATGAACAGCGGATACGCCGCGGGATTAAAGCTCAATCGATCGAGCCAAAAATCGCGCGTAAACTCGATCCGATCTTCAGTTGATAAAGAGGAGAGTTCAAACCAGCCGCGGGGAAGATCGGGCGCTTTCCTGGAAGCTTCTTCCCAAGAAAGTCTTGTCTCGCTTAAAAAGACAACTTCTTGAAAATGGGGAGCTTCGCCGCTTCCAACTTTAAAAAACTCTCGAACTAATGAATTCATTGATTATTCTAAATTCAGCCAATCAATCTTTCACTCTCTCACAAAATAAAAAATATTGAAAACTATTTTTTACAAGTGCGCCAACATCCCCATTTTTACTTATTTTTAATATTAATCCATTTTTGATATACTGATCCTATGGCGAGTGCGAAAGTAGTGATTCTCGGGGGCGGTTTCGGCGGCATCAATGCAGCTAAAGCGCTTGGGGCTTCAAAGCTCGATGTCTGGATCATCGATAAAACCAACCATCACCTCTTTCAGCCGCTCCTTTATCAGGTGGCCAGCGCCGCCCTATCGCCGGGCGATATCGCAGTTCCGATCCGGGAGATTTTAAGCCCTTACGAAAACATCACTGTTCTCATGGGCGAGATCGCCAAAATCGACAAGGAGAACAAGCAGGTCGTTTTGCAAAATGGCGATCGTGTGGGCTACGAGTACCTGATCATCGCTTTAGGCGCCAGGCATTCTTATTTTGGCCATGACGCGTGGGAGCAATACGCCCCTGGACTCAAAACACTTGCCGACGCCCTCAAGGTTCGCGAGCGGATTTTGATCTCGTTTGAAAAAGCGGAGAGATGCGACAGCATTTCGGAGGCAAAAAAGTACCTCAATTTTGTCATCGTCGGCGGCGGACCAACGGGAGCTGAAATGGCGGGCGCGATTGCTGAGATCGCCTATGAGACCATGCTAAAAAACTTTCGCCGCATCGATACGACAAAAACCAAGATCTATCTCATCGAGGGATCTCCCCACATTCTCCCTGTCTATCCCGAAAGGCTCTCCAATAAGGCGCAAAAATATCTCGAGCATTTTGGCGTGAATGTCATCACCGGAAAAAGAGTGACCAACGTCTCAAAAGAGGGCGTTACAGTCGAAAGCACCCTAATCCCAACTGAAAATGTCCTTTGGGCGGCAGGCAACCAAGCCTCTCCCGTTTTAAAAACGTTGGGACTTCCCCTCGATAAGCAAGGGCGCGTCGCTGTCGACTCCGATCTCTCGATTCCGGATCACCCGGAAGTGTTTGTCATTGGAGATGCGGCAGCCGCAATGGATCAAAAGGGGAAACCTCTTCCCGGCCTTGCTCCCGTCGCGGTTCAACAGGGAAGATATGTCGCCCAAATCCTGCGCAAAAGAATCCCCAAACAGGAAAGACCCCCTTTTGTCTACTTTGACAAAGGGACGATGGCGACCATCGGCAAAACAAAAGCGATCGGTATGTTCGGCAAAATCCAGTTCAGCGGCTTTTTGGCCTGGCTTGCCTGGTGCTTTGTCCACATCCTTTATCTCATCGGTTTCCGCAACCGGCTCGTCGTCTTAACCCAATGGCTCTTTTCTTACTTTTCGAGCCAAAGAGGCGCGCGCCTGATCAACCGCTCGATCGATGAAGAGTTTCCTCATATCAGACAATAATTTTTGGCAGAAAAATCCGGCGCTTCTCTACGGAGTCACCCTTCTCATTGGGTCGAGCAGCGCCCTTTTTTGGCCCTTCCCCTGGAACTTTCTCTTCCCTTTTCTTTGGAGCCTTTATCTTTTCTTTCAAGGGAAAACCCCGCTCTTTCTTTTACTCGGAGCCGCCGCCCTCTACTCCCACTTGCTCTACAAGCCCATAATTGATCCGAGAGAAGAAAAAGGAGTCTATTTCGCCACCCAATCTCTACAACCTTACACATCTCCATTCAAAAAGGGGTTCGTGTACAAAGGCTCTCTCTTTCTCTCTGAGGGGCGAATTCCCTGCACTATCTATTGCTACAGTAAGGATCATCCTCCGGGGGATTGCGATTACATCTTATCGGGAAAGATCTCCCCCAAGAGGCCTTACGATCTCTTTTTCAAACCTCAAAAATGGACTCCTGTTAAAAAGAGCTTTTCCTTAGCGCAACTCCGCTACAAGGCCAAAAAGAAATTCGCCCTATTTTTACAAAAAAAGATCCCGTCTAAAAAAGCCTCCTCTTTTCTTTCCTCTCTCATCACAGGAAATGTCGAGAACCGATCTCTTCAATATGAATTTACAAGACTGGGTCTCCAGCATATTTTGGCTATTTCCGGCTTTCACTTTGGAGTCTTGATCGCCCTTTCTTCTTTTTTTCTAAACTTCCTGCTTCCGAAGCGCTATACCTCATTTTTGCTCTTGATTGCGATCAATGCCTATTTCCTCTTTGTCGGCTCCCTTCCTTCCGTCCAAAGGAGCTGGGCTGCGGCAAACCTCTACATCCTCTCTCAAATCCTCAGGAGAAACACCTCCGGGTTAAATCTTTTGGGCGCCGCTCTTCTTCTCGAAGTCATCATCAATCCCCTCGTCTCCTCAAAGATCGGCTTTCAGCTCAGCTTTGCAAGCTGCTTCGGCATTCTACTTCTCTATCCGCTCTTAGAAAAAAATCTGTTTCCCAAGCACTCTTTTCCAGATCTATTAGAACTTGGATTTTTCTCTAAACACGCCTCTTTTCTCCTCCTCTTCCTGCAAAAAGCAATCTCTTTAACGCTCGCCGTCAATACAGCCATTTTGCCCCTTCTTCTCTACCACTTTCATCAGTTCCCCTGTTTAAGTCTCTTTTACAATCTCTTCTTCCCCTTCCTCGCCGGCCTTGCAATCTTTTTTCTTCTCATTTCGCTGCTTGTCCATCTCGCATTTCCGCCACTGGCTATCTTCCTCTTCAAGACAACCAGCTTTTTCACCTTAGAGATCCTCAACTTGACCTCCTATCCGCCGACAGCCCTCGATTACTCGCTCTTTATCTCGAATATCCCTGCCTGGAGTTTGCCGATTTACCTCTTCTGCCTCCTTTACATTTCCATATTTTATAAAACTCAAACAACTGAAAAAGAGCAACTTATATCCGACCAAAAAGCGATATATCGCAAATTAGTCGCGACCAAAATACGATCTATCGTAAAATGGTCGTATGAGAAGAATCTATCAGGAACTGATCCAGGATCACCTTCTGCGCCTTAGGCAAATGGTTTTTTTAATGGGGCCAAGACAGGTTGGAAAAACGACCTTGAGCTTGGCTGCAGCTGAAATCCATCCTAGGCATTCCTATTTTAACTGGGATAATCCGGCGGAAAAGCTCCTTTTTATCGAGGGACCGGACGCCATAGCAAAGCAGGCGGATCTTTTGGAACTGGCCAAAGAAAAACCCGTCCTCATCTTCGATGAAATCCATAAATACAGGAAATGGAAGCAATTTTTAAAAGGCTTTTTCGATGCCTATGAAAGAACCTCTAAAATGATTATTACGGGCAGCTCAAGGCTCAACGTCTACAAAAGAGGCGGCGACAGCTTGATGGGTCGCTATTTTTACTATCGAATCCATCCTTTGACAGTTGCGGAAATTACCGCTCCCTATCTGATCGAAGACGAAATTCGGAAAAATCCCAAGCCCATTTCAGATGAGGATTGGAATGCCCTCATGGAACATGGGGGTTTCCCTGAGCCCTTCCTCCAGCGCTCAAAATCATTTTCCCGTCGTCTTCAAGCCATACGAAAAGATCAGCTTTTTCGAGAAGACATTCGAGATGGAACAAGAATCCAGGAGCTCGCTCAGCTCGAGCTGCTTGCAGAACTTTTGAGAAAACAGGCAGCCCAGGCAATGGACTACGTCTCCCTGTCTAAAAAGGTAGGCGTTTCTATCGACACGATCCGCCGTTGGATAGAAGTTCTTAAATCGTTTTATTATTGCTTTTCAATTCAGCCCTGGTCGAAAAATATCAGCCGTTCTCTTTTAAAAGAGCCCAAGCTTTATCTTTGGGACTGGTCTTTGGTTGAAGAAGAGGGCCACCACCATGAAAATCTCGTCGCAAGCCACCTGCTTAAAGCGGTCCATTTCTGGACAGATCGGGGTCTCGGGAATTTTGGCCTCTACTATCTCCGGACAAAAGATAAAATTGAAGTCGATTTCCTGGTTACTAAAAACGGAAAGCCATGGTTCCTGGTTGAAGTGAAAACAAAAGCCAAAGGACTCTCCTCCAGCCTCTACCGCTTCCAAGAAGAGACGGGAGCTCCTCACGCCTTCCAGATCGCTTTTGATCTCCCCTTTGTCGACAAGAATTGTTTTGAAGAAAAAGGCCCCATTCTTGTCCCCGCCAAGACCTTCCTTTCCCAGCTCGTCTAAAAAATTTTTAGACTTTGACGAATAGCCCTTCTTTTAGATAGTATTTAAGGTTTTTACGGCGATCGTAGCTCAGTTGGTTAGAGCGTTGGATTGTGGATCCAAATGTCGCGGGTTCGAGCCCCGTCGATCGCCCATTTTTTCAGCCGGTGAATGTGTCTCTTTTACAAGCCATTTTGCTGGGCCTGGTTCAAGGCTTAACCGAATTCTTCCCCGTCAGCTCTTCCGCGCATCTTCGTCTTGCCAAGTGGTTTTTAGGCCTCTCAGATGGGGAGCGCCTTCTCTATTTTGATCTCATCTGTCACGCAGGCACCCTTTTCGCTCTGATTTTTTTCTTGAGAAAAGAGGTTTGGA
>Ga0155551_178_pt2 | contig 16234 bp, 22 predicted proteins | sample RifCSPhighO2_12_FD_107208 | JGI IMG/M metagenome (GOLD analysis project Ga0155551, IMG submission 107208) | Chlamydiae bacterium RIFCSPHIGHO2_12_FULL_49_9
TGGGGTTTTAGTTACCTACTGTGGCACGACAGAGACGAACGTCTTCGTCCCTTTGCGAAAAGCGACCAGACCGTCTTTGAGTGCAAAGAGGGTGAAATCTTTTCCCATTCCTACGTTTTTAGAAGGGTGCCACTTGGTGCCGCATTGTCTGACGAGGATGCTGCCGGCTGTGACAAATTGGCCCATGGTGGCCTTAATGCCGAGGCGCTGAGATTTGGAATCTCTGCCGTTGCGGGTAGAACCCTGTCCTTTCTTATGTGCCATGAGAGATCTCCAATTTATTGAGCTGCAATTTTCGTGATTTTAACGCGGGAATACTTCTGTCTATGTCCGACAGTGCGGCGGTAGTTTTTGCGCTGCTTATATTTAAACGCGATGACTTTCGGGCCTTTAGTTTGGCCGATCACTTCACCCATGACAGAGCATTTGTCGAGGTGGGGCAATCCCACTTTCGGCTCTTTGCCGTCGTGAACGAGCAGTACTTTTTCAAATTTAACGGTTCCGTCTGTTCCCAGGAGTTCGACGTCGATTTCGTCCCCTTCTTCGACTCGGTATTGTTTTCCACCGGTCTCGATGATAGCGTACATAATGCCTCCAGATATACACAAATCGACCCAAAAATCGGGAATCTGGCAAAGCTGGCGCTCGGTTATTTTCATCAGGCGAAGCCGGCGCCGAAGCAGCCCATATTTTTCAATATGGGCAATGAAGGCGGATGGAAAGGCCGAGATGCCAGCGCAGCCAGAAACCGATTTTTGGATCGATTTGTGTATACAATTGCGCAAAATATTACTGGAAGCAGAAGGGATTGTCAATCTTCAATGTTGATTGGAAGAGCAACTCTTTTTTTGAAAAATCTCTTCTTTATGGCCAAAGCTGTCAAATAGGCCAGAGCCGCGAGCAGCGCAATCGTCGCCCCCGGGGGCCAATTGAGGGTGTAAGCGGCGCTGAGGCCCAGGAGGCTCAGGAGGGCGGCAAGGGCAATTGCGGTCCCCATCATGATGTGGAGGCGGTGGGTGAAGAGGCTTGCGAGCGTCGCCGGGATCGTGAGGAGGGCGATCACGAGGATCGTTCCGATGATCTGGATCAAGAGGACAACGGAGACGGCAGTCAGGCTCAAAAGAAAGAGATAAAGCCTCTTTACGGCAACTCCCTGGAGAAGGGCCTGCTCCTCGTCGAAGCAAAGGGCTAAAAATTTTCTGTAATAGAGAAGGGTTGCCAGGATGAGAAAGACATCGAGTGAAGCGAGCAGAATCAGGTCGCGCGTTGTCACCCAGAGAATATTGCCGAAGAGAAAATTCATCAGTTCGACATTGGTTCCCGGGGTGAGTGAGAGGAAAATAACGCCGATGGCCATGCCGGTAGACCAGACGGCTGCGATCACGGCGTCTTCCCGTTGGCGGTAGTTGAGATGGATCCAGCCGATCAAAAGGGCGGATAGAATAGAGCCTGCAAAGGCGCCGATCATCGGATCGAGCCACAAGATCCCATAAGTTCTCTGGAGCCAAAGGCAAAATCCCATGCCGCCGAGAACGGAGTGGGCGATGCTCCCCGCGATGAAGGCGATCCTTTTGACGACGACAAAAGAGCCGACGACTCCGCTTGCAAGAGCTGCAAGAAGGCTTGCCCAAAGCGCTGTTTGAAGAAAGGGGTTTTCAACGAATGCAGAAAAGATCATCGGGACTCTTTTTTAGATGGTTTTTCGGCAGATCGAGAAGGGGTGTGTGGTAGAGGCCCAGTGCAAAATGTTCGCAGATGTGGCCCGGCAGGAAGGATGTCACTTGTCCTTGCACGCAAAGAACGCGGGTGACTCTTTCGACAATTGTTCTCAGGTCGTGGGTAACGATGAGAATCGTCTTTTTGCCCTTCATCTCCTCGAGAAGATCGAAGATGAGAAGAGATGAGGGGGGATCGATGTTGGCGGTCGGTTCGTCGAGGAGCAAGATGTCGGGATCGGAGAGGAGCGCCCTTGCTAAAAGAGCTCTTTGGGCAAGCCCTCCGGATAGAGAGCCGAACATTTTATTTTTGTGCTCCGAAAGACCGAGTTTTTCAATGAGATCGAGGGCTTTTTCTTTCACAGATGCAGGATAGCTGCCGAAGAAAGAAGTTTTGGAAAGAGAGCCGAGCAAAACGAGCTCTAAGACGGTGATTGGAAAATCCCGATCGGTTCTATGCACTTGCGGGACGTAGCCAATGCTCAGGCGAGCTTTTTCAGGTGGGGCGCCAAAGACTTTGATGCTCCCTTCTCGGGGAAGCAAAAAGCCCATGAGGAGCTTTAGCAGGGTCGTTTTTCCGCCGCCATTGGGACCCATGATCCCAATGAGCTCGCCGGGAAAAATCTCAACATTGACCTCGCTTAAAACGGGGTGGCCGTCGTAGGCAAAAGATACGCTATCGAACGAGATCATTGGCTTATTCATGGTTCTCCTCGATGAGCGAGGTGAGCTTTTCCAGCATCTCAAAATAGTCGGGGGAGTAGGGGTCGATTGAGTAGATGGGTTTGGAGAGTTTTTGAGCGATCAATTCCGCTCCCTTGTTGTTGTGCTGGGGAAGAGAGAGCGCAAGGCGAATGTTTTTCGAAACCGCTTTTTTGAGGATCTCTTCGAGGTGTTTAGGCCTTGGATCTTTCCCTTCAAATTCAACGGAGAGTTGCTCGAGGCCATAGTCTTTGCAAAAGTAGCCAAAGGCCGGATGGGAGACGAGAATCGTTCTGCTTTGGACGCTCCCAAGACGGGTTTCGATGTTTTGAGCGATCTGAGAGAGCTCGTTTAAAAGCGAGGTTAAGTTCGCCTTAAACTCAGAGGCGAATACGGGATATTTTTCGCTCAAGGCGCGCTCGATTTCTTTGGCTTGGAGGGCCGCTAACTTGGGACTCAGCCAAATGTGGCGGTCAAAGTGGTCTTTGCTGCAGTGACGGCATGTGGAGTGGGTCTCCTCGAGAAGGGGAACTTGGGATCTGAGATCGAGCAGAACGAGATTGGCTTTTCTTCCCTTTAAAATGGGGGCGATTTTTTCTTCAAACGGCTCTCCGATCTGAAGCCAGATGTCGCCGCGGATCATTTGAGCTGTTTGGCTTGAGGTTGGCTCGAAGATATGCGGGTTGGCGTTCGGAGGGACGATCGTTTGCACCTCAATGCGATCCCCCCCGATTTTTTCCGCGAGGAAGCAGTAGGGAGCGATGCTCGTCAGAACAAGCGGTTTTGGGGCGCTGCAGGAGGGCGCTTTTTTTCCGCACCCGAGGGCGAAAATGAGAAGAAAAAATAAAAAATATTTTTTAAGCATAGGGGTTTCGCGAACCGTAAAAACTATCGTCGTTTACGGCAAATAATGCAACAGTCGCTTGTTTGTAAACGATCGATCAGTTAATCTTCGTGCCCGGTTCTTTTTTGGAGAGGTGTCCGAGTGGCTTAAGGAGCACGCTTGGAAAGCGTGTAAACGTGAAAGCGTTTCGTGGGTTCGAATCCCACCCCCTCCGAGTTTTAAAAAAGTGTTTATAGTCTTGTCTGAAAATTATTCACAAAAATCCTTTAACTCCCTAAATAACCAATGAGGAAGAGGTTTTTGTGAGATGTCCTTTTTGCAACCATGAAGAGTCGAAAGTCACCGACTCTCGAGACGCGTCCGAGATCAATGCGATCCGCCGCCGCCGCGAGTGCTGTCAGTGCATGCGCAGGTTCACTACTTTTGAAACTGTCGATTTGAGCCTCCAGGTGAAAAAGAGGGATGGGACATTTGAGGATTTTCAGCAAGAAAAGCTCATCCATGGGATGGATTCGGCCTGCCGGCATACGAGAGTCAGCCATGATCAGGTGAGAGCGCTTGCCTATAAGATCAAATCGGACTTGATGGCGCGGGGTGTGAGGGAAATCTCGAGCCGCGAGCTCGGCGAAATTGTGATGCGCCATCTCCAGGAAACAGATGTAGTTGCCTATATTCGCTTTGCCTGCGTATACAAACGTTTTAAAGACATTAAAGAACTTGTTGAGGCAATCCAGCTCATCGCGCCGACAACAAATGCTGAAATTGAAAATGAGGAAACGACCCATGCCGCTGAAGAAAAATGAGATTGCCCAGTTCAAAAAGAGGCTTGAAGAGATGCGCCAACAGATCACGCGCGCGCTTCAGGGGACGAAAAAGGAAGTGACTGAGGCCGACACGTCAAAAGGCTACTCTCAGCACTCAGCTGATGAAGGAACCGACGACTTTGTCAAGAGCATCAATTTGGAAGTGACCAATAAAGAGTTTGGCCTGCTTCGCCAGATCGAAAGAGCTCTCGAAAAGGTCGATGAGGGCACCTATGGAATTTGCGATATCACAGGAGAGGAAATCCCTCTGAAAAGGCTCGAGGCGATTCCCTATGCGACGATGACCGTGAAAGCGCAAGAAAAGTTTGAAAAAGGGCTTATTGAGTGAGAAGATTTCTCCTGTTTTTTTCTTCTCTTCTCTGCGTAGATATCGCTGCGAAGATCCTCGCGATCCGTTTTATTCCCGCGCTGGAAAGAGGCCCATTTCCCTTTGGCGGGATTGGGATTTTCTCGGGAGATATCACCTTCTCCTTAAATTACATCGTCAACACGGGAGCGGCCTGGGGCTCTTTTTCGGGCTATCCGGGCGTTTTGTTTGTTTTGCGGCTGTGTGTGATTGCAGCTCTTCTCGTCCATCTCTTCCGCTCTGAAAAGCCCTCGTTTTCCTTAGGTCTTGTTGCAACAGGGGCGATCGGCAATGCGATCGACTACTGTCTTTATGGGCACGTGATCGATTTTTTCCACTTCACGTTTTGGGGCTATTCGTTTCCGATTTTCAATGTGGCCGACTCATGTATTACGCTGGGCGTGATGAGCCTTCTCTTTTTTCCCAAGCCCAGAAGCTTGCAGCCATCATGAATCTAAAAATATCCCAGCCTGCCATCGAGGGAATTTACCAGGGATCAAAATTCCTCAAGTTCCAAGTTCTTTGCGGCGTCAAAGAACTGGAGAGTCTCTTTGAGAAGATCGCCCCTTTTTCAATCTATCCGCTCAAGATTGTAGCGCCAGATGAAATCCCGATTCCTCAAGAGATGTTTTTAAAGGCGTATGGAGAGTGGATCGAAGGGTTAAAAGAGGGAAGAATTCCTCAAGATGGAGAGCTTCGCCCCTTTTTAGCCGCAGCAATCACAAAAGATGAGGAGTCTTTGTGGCTGCAGCCGGTGCCGAACAATCGCTACATTGTGAAAATGGCCAGGCCAGTCGTTCAGGTGCAGGCGCACTATTTTACCTACTCTTCGATCGATTCGGTTTTTCGGCCGATGTCGATGGGGCCCGATGCCATTTTTTGGGGCCTGCAGTTTAGCTATCCTCAGATTTATCAGCATCCGAAGACGATGGAACTTTTAGAGGTGGAAGAGGGGCCCGACACCGATCTTTTCCTCGTTTTGCGCAAATGGGTGAGAGATGAGACGAGAGCCACTCCTTTTGTCGTTGATGGCAAAAGAATCAATGCGACGATTCGGCTTGGCAAAAGCTGCTTTTCCTGGATTGAGAAACACCCTCAACTGATCAAGCGGGGAATAGGCATCCATGCTGGTTGAAATCGTATCGATCGGAGATGAGATCCTTTCAGGCTACACGGTCAACACCAATGCAGCATTTTTGAGCAAAGAGCTCGCCCAAAAAGGCTTTGTCATCTCTCGGCACACCTCGATCGGAGATGATTTGGAGCTCATCCGTCAAACGTTGGCAGAAGCTTTGGAAAGGGCCGATCTCGTCATTGGCACAGGAGGGCTTGGTCCGACTTTCCAGGATAAAACGTTTGATGCGATCGGAGGGCTGTTTTCTCAAACCCCCGAAAAGTTGAAAAATCGGCTTGGAACTGCGGAGGGGATCTTCTTCGCAGAGCAGGAGCGAGCTCTCCTTCTTCTTCCGGGGGCTCCTTTTGAGATGAAAGAGATGTTTTTGAAAGAGGGGATGAGAAGGCTCGATGAACGATTTGGCAAAGGAGAGCTTTGGCGATTTAAAAGGGTTGGCCTTTGTCTTTTGCGCGAGCTTGAAGTGGAACCTTATCTAAAAGAGCTTCAGAAAAAGTATCCTCATGTCGACATCTCAATCTACCCAACATTGGGATCTCTTCAGGTCGTTTTTAAGAGCAAAGGGGCTATCGATCAGGCTGTGCGCGATGTGGAAAAGAGGTTTTCCTCCTACTTTTTTGGCGAGGGGAAAATCGAAGAGGCGGTGCATCTGGAGATGATTGCTCAAAAGAAAAAACTTGGCTTGGCCGAGTCTTGCACCGGCGGGATGATCGCCTCAAGGCTTGTCCAAATTCCCGGCGCGTCGGAATTCCTCCTCGGCTCTCTTGTCGTCTATTCAAATGCGTGGAAAGAGCGCTTTTTGCAAGTATCCCACACAACCCTTGAAGAAGAGGGGGCCGTTTCGAAGAAGGTCGTCGAAGAGATGTGCGCATCTCTTCTCATGGAGACGGACGCCGATTTCGCTTTGGCCGTCTCCGGGATTGCGGGACCGAGCGGCGGAACGGCTAAAAAGCCGGTGGGAACGATCTATTTTGCCATTCAAGAGCGCGGAAAAAGGTGCGATTCAGGTAAAATCCAGGCTCCTCCTGATCGAGCCAGTGCGATCGAGCTGACTACCCAAACCGCCCTCGGCGCCCTCTGGCGGCGCCTAGTGCATAACGCATTTACATTTTCATGAATAACTACACCCTTATCGATAGCGGAGATGGGCAAAAGCTCGAGAGCTTCGGGAAATACACATTGAACCGCCCCTGTCCGCAGGCCGTCTGGAGTCCCTCTTTGAAAAAAAGCGAGTGGGATATGGCTGATGCCGTTTTTACAAGAGAAAAGGAGGGGCGCTGGACTTGTTCCAAGAAACTAGAAAAATCTTGGGAAGCGCTTGTCGGCGGCGTTCAATTTAAAATCTCTCCCACCGATTTCGGCCATTTGGGCGTATTCCCTGAGCACGCCGATCTTTGGGAGTGGATGAGATCGCAAATTTCTCCCAAATCCCGGATCCTCAATCTCTTCGCCTATTCAGGGGGAGTCACGCTCGCTGCCGCTCAAGAGGGGGCAGAGGTGTGCCACGTCGACGCGTCGAAGGGGATGGTCGATTGGGCAAGAGAAAATGCGGTGCTTAACGGCCTTGAAAAAGCAAAAGTGCGCTGGATCGTCGACGACGTGCTTAAATTTTTGAAACGGGAAAAAAAGAGAAACTCCCTTTATGACGGGATCATTTTAGATCCTCCGACCTTTGGGCGCGGCAGCCAGGGCGAAGTGTTCAAGATTGAAAGGGACATTATGCCCCTTTTGCAGCATTGCGCGGATGTTTTTTCAGAGAATGCAAAATTTCTCATCTTCTCGTGCCATACGCCGGGCTTTACGCCTCTTACGATGCGCCATCTTCTCGGGCAAACTCTTCCGAAAGGGCACATCGAAGTGGGAGAGATGGCTCTCCACTCTCCGGGCGCGCTAGCAATCCCCAGCGGGAGTTTTGGCAGATGGACAAAATAACAAGCCTCCAAAACCCAAAAATCAAAGATGCGGTCAAGCTTCAAGATCGAAGGGCGCGCAAAGAAACCGATCTTTTTCTCATCGAGGGATATCGGGAGCTGAAAAGGGCGATCGACTCGGGAAGAAAAATCGAGACTCTCTTTTTCTGCAGGGATTTCTTTTTGGGGACAAATGAAGATGAGTTGATCGATGCTGCGGGAAATAGAGCGATCGAATGCACAAAAGAAGTCTTTGCCAAACTCTCTTACCGGGATCGCCCCGATGGGCTGCTTGCAGTTTCTCCTCAGATCCATCTCCATTTGATCGATATCCCTTCGATGAAAAACCCATTCCTTCTCATTGCAGAGAGCATCGAAAAACCGGGCAATCTCGGAACGATTCTCCGCTCGGCCGATGCAGCCGGCGTCGATGCGGTGATCGTCTGCGATCCGACAACCGATATCCATAACCCCAATGTCGTCCGTTCAAGTGTGGGAACTCTCTTTACGCTTCTTGTCATTGAGGCAAAAAGCGAAGAGGCGCTCGTCTTTCTGAAAGAAAATAAGATTGAAGTTGCGGCGGCGACTCCCCACGCGAAAGTCGAGTTTACAGAGGCCAATTTAAAAGGGCCTCTTGCAATCGTTGTCGGAACCGAGCAGTATGGTTTGAGCGAAACATGGATGAAAGCGGCTGACATTTTAGTTCGGATCCCAATGCTGGGGGTTGCCGATTCTTTAAATGTCGCCTCTGCAACAACTCTTCTTTTATATGAAGCCATTAGACAGCGACGCTGATATCATTTTTTCAGACAATCATCTCCTCGTCGCTTCAAAACCGGCGGGCCTTTTGACGCAGCCGGATGACAGCGGCGCCCCTTCGCTTGAAGAGATCTCTAAAGCCTGGGTCAAAGCCAAATTCAATAAGCCGGGAAACGTATTTCTTCACTGCATCCATAGGCTCGATAAGCCGGTGAGCGGTCTTGTCCTTTTTGCAAGAACGAGCAAAGCGCTATCGAGGCTGGGCGAGCAGATGAAAGAGCAGAGGATTCAAAGAGTCTATATTGCGGAAGTGGAGGGGATTTTGGCTAAAAAAGAGGGGAGGCTCGACCACTATCTCATCCACGGAGACAAAAAGGCAATTGTTGCAAAGCCGACCGACTCGGGAGCAAAACATGCCCGCTTAATCTATCAAGTTATTCGCGCGCTCGAGCATTCGACTCTAGTGTCGATCGAACTTGAAACGGGGAGATACCATCAGATCAGAGCGCAGTTTGGTGCGTCAGGATACCCCGTAGTGGGAGATGGGAAATATGGGGCGAAGAGAAAAGAGGAGACGATTCGTCTCCACTCTGCCAAAATGGCTTTTGAGCATCCAATCACAAAAGAGCTTCTGAGTTTTGAGTCTCCAGCGCCGTTTCTGCAATCTGCACAGCATTGAGCGCAGCCCCTTTTAAAAGCTGATCGCCGACAGCCCAAAATTCGAGCGTATTCGGCCGACTCGAGTCGATCCGAAACCTTCCGCAGAAGACATCGTCTTTTCCAGTCGCATCAAAAGGCGTCGGGAATCGGTTTTGAGCTCGGTCTTCAAAGAGTTTAAGCCCGGGAACATCTTCAAGAGCTTCATAGACCATCTTAAGCGCAAAAGGCTTTTTAAATTCCACATTTGCCGAGACAGAGTGGGCGCGCAAAACGGGCACCCGCACGCAGGTTGCGCTGAGTTGAATCGCCTCATCTTCGAGAATTTTTCTCGTCTCGTCCCTCATTTTGATCTCCTCTTCCACATAGCCGTTTTCTTGCAGCTTTGAATTGTGAGGATAGAGATTGAACGCGTAGGGAAAGGGAAGGAGGTGCGGATAAGGGCGATGCTCGAGGTGCGCGAGCGTCTCATTTTTGAGCTCTTGAAGGAGCCATGCGCCTGCGCCGCTAGCTGCTTGGTAGGTGGAGACGACGATGCGTTTGACTTGGAAGAGTCTGTGGAGTTTGAAAAGGGGCATGAGGAGAATTGTCGCTGCGCAGTTGGGCGATGCGGCGATTTTGGGATTGTTTTTCAGAGCGTGGGCGTTGATTTCGGGTATGACAAGAGGAACGGAGGGATCAGATCTAAAGGCTGAGCTCGAGTCGACGACATAGCCTCCAGCTTCAGCAATCCACTCTTTTGAAATCGACGATCCCGCGCAAAAAAAGACGAGCCGAGAAGTGGATAGACACCCTTTTTTCAGGATTTCCAGAGGGATTTTTTCCCCCCTAAAAGAAATTGATTTTCCGAGGGATTTTGGAGAAGCGAAACAGCGCAAGGTTTTTACGGGAAAATTTCTTTCCTCCAGGAGGCGAAGAATTTCCGCTCCCACCGCGCCGGTGGCTCCAACCAGACAAACTTCATATAGCATAAATGCGCAGGATAGCCGCTTTTCTGGAAAAACTTCACTAAAAATATCTTAAGTATTTAAAAATTAGATTTTTGACGATCTTGTTGATCCCCTTTCTTCAGTTCCGGTAGACTATGACCAGTCTGGTGAAAAATGAAGAAGTTTAAGAAAACCAGGGCGCATAGGCGGAAAAAGCATAAAACCTGGCAATTTCAAGAAGCGAAAGACCGGTTTTTCGAGCTTGTAAATGAAGTCATTGAAGATGGGTATCATACGATCACTAAAAACGGCCGTCCCGTCGCTGTCGTTATTTCTCATGAAGAATTTGAGAAATTCAAGAAGCCTAAAAATTCCCTTGGAGAATTTTTGGCAGAGTCTCCCTTTGATTTCGATATCGAGCGCGATTCAGCTCATTCTTGTGACGGAAAACACTAAAGACTTCCTTCACATTGGCGCGAGACTTTTCAATCCCTTGTTGTCTTAATTTCTGTTTGCAGGATAGACTGCCTAACCTTCACAAGGAGGCGTTTATGAAGTGGTGTTTGATTCTGTTGTCAGCGTGTTTTTCTTTATCGCCGCTTGCAGGCGAAGAAATTATCTCCCGAAGGCCGATCAAGTTCGATTTTTCTTCTTATTTCTACAAAGTGATAACGCTGAAAGATTGGCATGCAACAGAAGGGAGGGAGAGAGTTTTCCTTTCGGACGAAGATGAGACATCTATCCGCTTGGGGAGAAAAAATCAGATTGAAAAAATGGTTGCAAGATACAAGAAGTACGAAGACGTAGTGGTTGTCTTAAAAATCCATAAGGATAAGATTATTGGCGAAATTGAGTTTAGAGAATCTATCGACAGATTTAACGGGTATTACTATCTTCAAGACGGCTTTATCCCTTTTGAAGCAGTTATGGAAGCCAGGATTGTTTATCTGAATCATGTGCAGGAAATTGAAAATTCTTTATCAGAACCTTTTCAAGAGGTAGTTCATGCGGAGTTCGATTCTTCGGGCAATTGATGACGCAATCCGAGCGGCGCACGCTCTAAAGACAAAAGAGGGGCTCGAGTTCATCGAGTCCTCTGCAAGGATGATCGCCGCCTGTTTTCAAAACGGCGGAAAAATTTTGATCGCCGGCAACGGGGGCAGCCTTTGCGATGCGATGCATTTTGCCGAAGAGCTGACCGGTCAATTTCGAAAAAAAAGAAAAGCTCTCCCGGCCATTGCCCTTTCTGAGCCGGGCCATCTGACTTGTGTCGGGAACGATTTTGGGTTCGATTCGATTTTTGCAAGAGGAGTGGAGGCGTTTGGTCAGCCAGGTGATGTTTTTATCGGGCTTACCACAAGCGGCAATTCTTTAAATATCATCAAAGCTGTCGAAGAGGCGAAAACCAAAGGACTCAGGACGATCGCATTTTTGGGCAAGACGGGCGGCAAGATGAGGGGACTTTGCGATCTCGAGTGGATCATCTCGGGCTTTCCCTATTCCGATCGGGTGCAAGAGGCCCACATGAGCGCGATTCACATCATCATCGAGATGGTGGAAAAGGAGCTCTTCTCAGAGAGCTTAGCCCATGCTTCAGTTTAAACTCTTGCGGTTGGGCCAAAGGCTTATTGAAAGAGGCGCCTGGTTTTTAGCCCCTTTTAGTTTTCTGTGGGGCGCCGTCTCTTTTTGCAAAAATTTTCTCTACGATCGAAGATGGCTTAAGATTCACAAAGTCGACTGCGCTGTTGTCAGCGTTGGCAATCTCGTTGCCGGAGGAACCGGCAAGACGCCGCTCGTCCATCTTTTAGCAAAGCGCTTTTCTAAGAGAAAAGTGGCCATTTTATCCAGAATGAAAGATGAGGCGCTTCTTCTTCAAAGAAGACTTCCCCGGGCAAAGGTCTATATCGGCAGAGATCGAGCAGCCCTTGCCAAACAGGCGGTCCTCGAGGGAGCTGAGCTTCTTTTGCTCGATGACGGGTTTCAGCATCGGCGCCTTCACCGCGATTTTGATTTGGTTGCGCTCGACGGGAGAGATCCATTTGGAAAAGGGCACTTTCTTCCCTGGGGGTTTTTAAGGGACTCTCCAGAGAGATTGAAGAGCGCCCACTCGCTATTTGTTCAAGAGGGCTCTTTTGAAAAAGCGATTCAAATAGCTCCCAAGGTGATTCGAATTTTGGATCTGGAAGGCAATGAGATTCCCTCTATCAAAGGAGTGAAGCTCGGCCTTTTTTGCGGGATTGCAAAGCCCGAGAAATTCAAAAAAACAGTGAGAGATCTTGGTGGAGAAGTGGTCGAGGAGCTCTTGCTTGCCGATCACGAGCCTTTAGACCCGACAGCTTTTGTCTCTCGATGCCTGAAAAAAGGGGCTTCTGCTTTGATTATAACCGAGAAAGACGCCGTCAAAATCAAAGACGTCAAAACGTGCCTGCCAATTTATTTTTTGGAAATTGAGATTGAGATCCTCTTTGGAGGGGATCTTTGGGAGAAGCTGGTTGAAAAAATCGACCGAAAGATCGATAATTATGCGACCTATGCAAGATGAAATAAAAATTACACTCCCCAAGCTCGGCGAGAGCATTGTCAGCGCAACGGTTGTCCAATGGTTTAAAAAAGAGGGCGATCAGGTTGCGCTCGATGAGCCGCTTCTTGAGGTCTCAACCGATAAGGTCAATAGCGAGATCCCGTCCCCTGCTGCAGGCGTTCTTAAAAAGATCCTCGCTCAACCCGACCAAGAGCTTCAAGTCGGAGAGCCTTTAGCCATCCTCTCAACAAAAGCCGGCGCATCGCCTGCTAAAGAAGCCCCTAAGGCAGCGCATTCTCATCAGGCAGAGTCCTCTGAGCAGACCGACTTCCTCTCTCCTTCTGTCATGCGTCTTTTAAAAGACAAAGGGATCGGCTTATCCGATATCGACAAGATCCCCCACACAGGCCAAGGGGGTAGGCTCACTAAGAAAGATGTCGAAGATTATGCCGAGAAGAAACAGGCGTGTCCCCAAAGAGAGCGGCTCGATACTGAGCGCGTCAAGATGAGCGCGATGAGAAAGGCCATCGCAGACAACATGGTCCGCTCTTTCTACGAAGCGCCCCATGCCTCGCTCATCACAGAGGTCGATGTCACCGCTGTTTTGAAAATCATCCAAGAGGAAAAGCAGTCCTTTTTACAAAAGCACAGTGCAAAGCTTACCATCACGGCATTTGTTGCCCGTGCGATTGCCCGCGCTCTTGAAGCCTATCCGCTTCTCAACGCCTCTTTAGATGGCGATATGATCCTAATGAAGCGCTTTGTCAATTTAGGTATCGCCGTGAGCGTCGATCAGGGCGTCATGGTCCCTGTCATCAAACACTGCCATGAAAAGAGTTTAGGCGAGATCGCAGTTCAGATCACAGCTCTTGCCGAAAAGGCGAGAAGCCACCGCCTCTCTCCTCAAGATGTCCAAGAGGGCTCCATCACGATGACGAATTTCGGGATGACCGGCACCATGATCGGGATCCCCATCATCCGCTATCCGGAAGTGGCGATCGTCGGCCTTGGCGCCATCACCAAAAAGGCAGCTGTCATGCCGGACGACACCATCGCCCCCCGCTCGGTCATGATGGTCTCTCTCACCTTCGATCACCGAGTCATTGACGGCCTCTACGGCTGCGGCTTTCTCAATGAGCTCAAAAAGCACCTCGAGCAAGACCTCGCTCTCTAAAAATACGTAATTAGCTTATAGAAAGTCTCTTGCCTTCCCCTCTTGACATCCACCAAAAGAGTTGGTCGGTTATGCTAGAGAAGTTGTTTGGGAATGTCGTCATCGAGAAAATCCTCTTTTATCTTTTGGTCAATGAGAAGGGCTACCCGTCTCTTTTGAGCCGTGTATTTGATGTGCCGCTTTATAGCATTCAAAAGGCAATAGCCAGATTGGAAGATGGGGGGATTGTTGTGGCTGAGCTCCAAGGGAAGACAAGGGTTTACCAGTTCAATCCGCGCTATCCGATGCTTCGCGAGTTAAGAGAATTTCTAAGTAAGTCGTATAGTTTTTTACCTCGGGAGTTCAAAGAGAAATACTACGAAGCTCCTGTTAGAAGGCGGCCCCGGAGAAAGGGGAAACCCTTGAAGAGAGTGCAAGATGATTAACTGGGCGGATAGACAGGGGTTAGAGCAGGCGCTTAATATTTGTCGCGAATGCAATATTGACCTGGAAGAGGTCAGAGCTTGGGCGGCTTCTGAGGGCAATCAGAAAAAGTTCAAAGAGTTCCAGATCCGCTTGACCGAGGATTAACCTACTTTGTAAGTTGTCCAGTCGAGCGTAGAGGGATCGGCTCCGTTTTGTATCTTCACCGCTTCAAAGTAATCGCGGCTTCTATGGGCATCTAAAGCATTGATAAGAAGGTCGTGATCGGGAATTTTGAGCCAGGCGTTGAAAGTCGTTTCATCTTTAAATTTTAGAGTTAAATCAATCAGATCGGAGACTTCCTGACTTGGGGCATAAGTGAGGGAGACAAAACCCTTTTTCTTTGTGATGACGGAGAGAACTTTAGGGTACCACGTAGTTTTAAAGTAGCGGATCCCAGAGGGAGTTAGGTAGTGTCTGACGTAGATGGTGAGCATCAATTAGCCTTCAGATGATGAGTAACCCGGCTTGCCGTCAAACGTGTAGAGATTTTCCGACTTGATGATGTCTAGGCCTACGTGATCAAACGCGTGGAGGATCTGAATAAGATCGCCTTGCGTCGCAGCTCTGCCCGATTCGGTGAGAAAGCGGCAGCGCCACTGCTCGATGCAAGATGTTTCCGGCTGTCCTTGCGGCCAAACGCGAACGCCGCGGTTGGTTACCATCTTTAAGCGAAGCTGCGAGATGTTGATATGGGAGATTTTTGGCAAGAACTCTTCGAGGACACCCCGGTGGTAAATGAACACATCGATGCCGATGAGTTCGCGCCGAGACGTGTCGTGCGGATGAGGGCGGGAGGAAGTTGAAGTTGCTCCGTGGAAGACGGCGGGCTTGAGGGTTTCGGGCATTTTGCCGAGGTTTTTCACAATGGCGTCGGCAAATTCGCGCGTTCCCACTTTTTGTTTGCTCGTACCCTCTTTAAAGATGTCGTAGGTGTGGATCCCTTGTTCGAGAGTGTAGCTCCAGGCATTGTAGATGCGGGCGGCTGCTTCGGGCTGACCGATGTGATCGAGCATCTGGACAGCGGCAAGGAGTAAGCCTGAGGGGTTGGCTACGTTTTGGCCGGCACGGCGAGGAGCTGATCCGTGGATCGCTTCGAACATGGCGCCTTTCTCGCCGATGTTGGCAGAACCCGCAAGGCCGACAGAGCCCGCAATTTGCGCGGCGACGTCAGAGAGGATGTCCCCATAGAGATTCGGCATCACAATTACATCAAAAATTTCCGGAGTGTCTGCGAGTTTTGCAGCTCCTATGTCGACGATCCAGTGCTCGTTGAGGATGTCGGGGTACTGCTGGGAGATCTCATCGAAGACTTTGTGGAAAAGTCCGTCGGAAAATTTCATGATGTTGTCTTTCGTAAAGCAGGTCACCTTTTTGCGGCCGTGCTTTTTGGCATACTCGAAGGCGTAGCGGACGATCTTTTCAGAGCCTTGACGGGAGATGATCTTGAGGGAGCAGGCAACCTCCGGCGTTTGGCGGTACTCGATGCCGGCGTAGAGATCCTCTTCGTTCTCGCGGACGATGACGACATCCATCTCGGGATGTTTAGTCGCGACGAAGGGGTAATAGGAGGCGCAGGGGCGGACATTGGCGTAGAGGCCGAGCGTTGTTCGGATCGTCACGTTGAGGCTTTTAAAACCGCCCCCTTGAGGCGTTGTAATGGGGGCTTTGAGAAAGGCTTTTGTGTGGCGGATGAGATCCCAAGTTTTCGGATCCATGCCGGTCGGAAAGCCCTTCATGTAGACTTTTTCACCGATTTCAACCGGATGGATTTCGATATTTGCGCCGGAGGCCTGTAAAACATGAAGGGTTGCCTTCATGATCTCGGGTCCAATTCCATCGCCTTCTGCAACTGCAATCGGTATTTTAGCCATAAGGATCCGAGGATAGTCTATTTTTTAGAAGACTTCAAGCTTCCCTCTTCGTAGAATTTGAGCTATGCATAGGTTATTTGAAGAACTAAAGCTTGAACTGAACCGCTTTTTCGATCTCGTCGATTCGAAAGGGGCAGATAAAGTGTTGCAGAGGCTTTTGGAGTGCAAAGGGGCTGTGATCTTTTCGGGCGTTGGCAAGAGCGGCCTGATTGCGCAAAAAATCTCGGCTACGTTTTTATCGACGGGGACTCGAGCTTTTTATCTCTCGGCAGCGGACGCTCTTCACGGCGACATCGGGATGGTGACAAGAGAAGATGTGCTCATTGTGCTGAGTAAAAGCGGAGAGTCTCAAGAGTTGATCGATCTGATTCCCCATGTGAAAAGA
>Ga0155551_179_pt2 | contig 16010 bp, 20 predicted proteins | sample RifCSPhighO2_12_FD_107208 | JGI IMG/M metagenome (GOLD analysis project Ga0155551, IMG submission 107208) | Chlamydiae bacterium RIFCSPHIGHO2_12_FULL_49_9
AGAATCAGGGCTAAAGTTCTGTTATTCTAAGGGGAAGCCAGCCATTGCCATCTCTGCCCTTAGACCACCCATCTTATAGAAGACCGTGAATGAAGTCAATTTGGGTTTTTAGAAATCCCCGAAACCTGTCCCGATAATGCTTGGTTTTAAACTGCAAGTCATTTACGATCAAATGGTAGAGTCTAAAATACAGTCCCTCCCCTCCCAAAATCTCCTTGCGCATTCTTTGGATATCCCTTAAGATCTCCGGGGGAACAGGCGGCTGGCGATGTATTATTCGAAATGTAATTTGGGGTTTGTCCTTCGCATAGAGATCGGCGAAGAGATCCAAGAAGCTCTCAGGCAGTTTGCTGAAGCAGTGGGTCTCAAAGGCGCTTTTTATCATGGGATCGGCGCGCTCACCCAGGTTGAACTCGCCTTTTTTTGCAGAGATTCCAAGTCCTATGACCGGAAATTTTTCAATAGCGAATATGAGCTCGTCTCTCTGATCGGCAACTTGAGCTCGGTAGACGGCTCTTATATCCCCCACACCCACGTCAGCCTGGGAGATAAACACTTCCACACTTTTTCAGGACATCTCGTCCGGGGCGTCGTCTCAGTAACAGTTGAAATTCTCATTCAAACAGTTGATTTACACCTCACCCGAAAAGAGGATCCCGTGCTGCAGTACAAGGGGCTTGTTTCGGCCTCCCGCGTCCACCTTAAAATCGACAATTAATCCCTTCTTCTGCTTCAATGACATTATGGAAAAAGATGATGAGCTCACCGCTCGCATGCAGCGCGTCGGTATTTTTGAGTCCGAGCTCATAGAAAAGTTTGTCCTCGGCTCAGGCAGCGGAGGGCAAAAAATAAATAAGACCTCTTCCTGTGTCTATCTAAAGCACATTCCGAGCGGCATTGAAGTCAAATGTCAGAAGACAAGATCGCGCGAGCTCAACCGGATGTATGCAAGACGAGAGCTTTGCGAAAAATTGGAAGAGCTTCTTTTTAAAGAAAAAAGTGAGAGGCAAAAAGAATTTGAAAAAATTCGGCGCCAAAAAAGGCGCAGGTCTCGCAAATCCAAAGAGAAAATGCTCGCTGCAAAGCGTCGCAGATCAGAGACTAAAGAATTTCGACGAAGTCCTTCCGGGGAATGACTCTTTCCTCTATACTATCCCCCGCTATGGAATACAAAATTGAATCCGAGATGCCCGCGCTGGAGGCCCTCCGCAAACTCTATCCGGAAAGCTCGCGTAGATCTTTGCAAAGCTGGTTGAAAGCCGGCCGCTTTTTTGTCGACGGCAAGCCGCTTCGACGGGAAAATGAAACTTTAGTCACAGGCCAAGTGATTCGCTCCCAAGATCACTTTCGCCCTTCAAAAATTCCCGGGCTGAAGGTTCTCTATCAGGATCGGTATTTCATCGTCATCGATAAGCCGTCGGGGCTCTTAAGCGTTCCCCTGGATGAGGGAAAACAAAGCCGCCACGCGCTCGGACTTCTTCGACAAACTTTTGAGACAAACCAAATTTTCGCAGTCCACCGCATCGACAGAGAAACGTCTGGCGTTCTTCTGTTTGCCAGGGGCAAAGAGTCTGAAGAGCGCTTCAAAAACATGTTTGAAAAACATGATTTGACAAGAGAGTACTATGCGATTGTCGAAGGGAGAGTTCAAGACCGCTCAGGGACTTGGGAAAATAGACTGTTAGAGCTCCCCTCCTTACATGTCGTTGTATCTCCTGAGGGGAAGGATGCGATCACTCATTACGAAGTCATTCGAAAGTCGGCCAAATATACTTATTTGAAACTCCGACTGGAGACGGGCCGCAAGCACCAGATCCGCGTTCATTGTCAAATGGCGGGCCATCCCGTCGTCGGAGATCAGCGCTACGGCGCTTCGGAAAACCCGCTTAAAAGACTCTGTCTTCACGCCTGTAAACTCGAATTCAAACATCCGTTCACTCAAAAATCGATGAGCTTTTCCGCCCCTCTTCCCGGAGTGTTCAGAGCTCTTGGCGCTTAAGGGGCTACCTCTCGGGGTTGTCAATTTTCCCCCCAGCACATATAATTGGGGTAGTTTCCTCGGAGATTCATTTTGGACTTTTCTCAATTCGTCAACCAATTCATCGCGCTTCTCGTCATCGCCAATCCTCTTTCTGCACTCCCTGCAGTATTGAGACTCACCCGCAATCAGACGCTTTTGGAAAAGCGGCAAACAGGGCTTACCTGCGCTTTCGCAGTGGGCGTGATTTTGCTTATTTCGGTTTGGATTGGAAGCCCTCTTCTTTTGCTTCTCGGAATCAAACTTCCGGCCTTCCAAGTCGCGGGCGGCGTCGTGTTATTTATCTTGGCTCTTTCGATGTTGAATGCGGAAGAGAGCCCAATTAAACAAACCGTTGAAGAGGTCAAAGAGAGAAAAAGCGAGTCGGGAGCGATTGTGCCTCTAGCTATCCCCATTATTGCAGGACCCGGAGCGATCAGCTCGATCATCGTCGACGTCAATCAATTCCCTGGGCTGTTCAATCAGATTGTGCTCAGCATCTCTGCGATCCTCGTGGCGCTTGTCATGGGGGTGATTTTGTATTTCTCAGCCAATTTGGAGAAAATGATCGGCTCTTCAGGGATCAACGTCATCAACCGTTTGGGCGGATTGGTTTTGGCGGCGATCGCCATTCAAAGCCTCACCAATGGCGTGATGGGATTATTCCCTTTCCTTGCCCAAGCGCAATAGGCAATCTATTTTGCAACCGGTTCGTGAAAATCGAAACGGAATTTAGCAGGTCCCGGTCTTCCTGCGGGAAGATACTCCATTTCCACCTCGAGTCGATAATTTCCCGTTTCAATAAGATAACCCATTTCCGTCCGAGCAATGCCCTCTATCGTTTCAGCGCTCCCAAGCCGCTCGTGGAGGCGTGAATCGGATAAAAGAGCCTGTATTTCTCGCACGCTCTCATAAAAAGGGGGAAGAACTGCGCAAAGAGGCGCAACAAAACAAAAAAGAGCTATTTTTATCATAAAATCCCCTATGTTTTCCCGAAGAGCTTCTTATATATCTCTTGAAAGTTCAAGACAAATTTTCTATGTTCCCTTTAAAAGAGGGCGTTTTTATGACATCAGTTTTTTCTCTTCGCTGCGCGCTTGCCGCCTGTATGTGTTTCGGCACATCTCTTTACTCAACAGCAAAAAAAACAGAAGAACCTCCCCCCTTTGACGCCGATCTTTTTAAACAAAACGTTCAGGTTATCTCCCCCAGCGTTGAATTTTTATACTGGGTTGTCCAAGAGAGCTGTCTCGACTATGCGCTCAAAATGCAGCACAGCGCTTGGGGCTCCACCGCCTCTTATGCTCAGGGAAGATATGAAACGGCAACCTATGACATCGATCCCGGCTTTAGACTTGGATTTAGCTTCTTCAGAGCTCCGAGACTTTGGGAAATGAAATGGCAATACACGCGTCTTGGGGCCAGCGGTAAAAACAGCTCAAGCAAGCCATCGGCGAGCACCGAATATTTGACCGGCACCTGGCCGCAGATCCTGCCTGCGCCGCTCTCCGGCGCAACAAGCCACATCCACATGAACTACAACACATTCGACATGCTGATCGACCGCTACTTCATCCCCAACCCCCATCTCCGTCTAAGACTCATCGGCGGGGGCACGGTCGCATGGATCAATCAAGACTGGAAAGTGGACTATTTTGACGCAGCCCTTCGCTCGACAACGATTCGAAACCGATGGAGATTCATCGGCGGCGGCTTAAAAATCGGCACCATGGTCGATTGGTATTGGACTGAAAACATCTATCTCACAGCGCTTGGAATGTCAGGAATTCTGATGGGGAGCTACCGAAATACTTCAAAACAGACGACAACCTACCAGCCCGCAGGCGATGACAATCCGACAGTTCCAATCCGAGACGCCATATTGCGAGACACGCGCCCTGCTTTCACGATGCAAGGCATCTTTGGCCCCTCCTGGCAAAAAAACTTCAAAAATAACCGCGTGGAGGTTTTTGCAGGATATGAACTCAACATCTGGTTCAATCTCCAAGAGATCTACCGCTCGACATCGGGAACTGCATCTGCCGCCAAAGAGACCTGGATCAACTCCAGCATGACAGCTCTTCAAGGGCTGACAACTCGCCTCACGGTAGATTTTTAGGCTTTGCCCTAAAGGCCCCATACGGCTGGATCAGAAGAACTTCTTCCACCAGGTTGCGTTCCGGATCCATGATAAACCGAACTGTGTAGCCAGTCATCGATTTGACAGTGAACTCATTTTCTCCGTGCGGCACGAGCTCATAGCAAGGCTGACCGGGGATGATCGCGGCAAGAGTTCGGTCTCGAAGAATGATCTCTACTGTGTAGCCATAGATCTCATAGTTTCCAACAAATTGGCGCAAATAGGCAGTAGTTGATAAAACCTCTGTGGGTTTGCGCTTATAGACAACATCATTTGCAGTCGGCTCAAATGGAATGGTCAGCTCAGCAATTTCCCCATCGATACTGTTGCGGAATGTGAATTTCATCCCCTCTAAAGAGATAATTAGATCTTGCGCCTCGTCCGATACGGTAAAGATATCGTAGTGCCAATGATCGAGCAAGCAGGCAATCCCATTGAATGTCGCGCGCAATTTGCCATCCACAAGATCAATATTGACCTTGCCGTAGCCCGGATGCTCGTATTCGCCTACATATTCCTCCAGAGCGTGAGAGGGGTTCGTTCCTTTTTTGCGCATCATATCTTCATGCGCTCTTTTTTCTTTCATCGTCTCCTGATATTTCCGGATCCCGTCAACCCCTTCCGCTAGCCAGTCAACGGAGGGAATATTCAAAATCTTGTCGATGATCTGGAGCGACAAATAGCGAGGCAGCGTCGTCAGATTTTTATTACAGAGGATGATGAGACCCACTTTTTCATGCGGCAAGAATCCGACGACAGAAGTAAATCCATCGACTCCACCGTCATGGCTCACATAGTAGTGCCCTTTATAAGAGAGAATCGCCCAACCGATGCCGTAAGCGTAGAGGAGGCTCTCTTTGCTCTCGGGAACGCCGGGGATAATGACCTGTGGAGAGTGCATTTCTTGCAGAGTCGATGGGCTAATGAGAATCTGGTCATTGAAAACGCCTCGATTCATCTGCATCTGGATCCATTGCGCCAAATCGTTTACACTCGAATTGATTGAACCTGCGGGCCCAATGACCGAGATGTTGCGGAAAGGAATCCGCCTCAGCTGTTTTCCCCTTTCCAGGTAGGGATAAGAAAAATCGTGGGACTGCTGCATCGCGTCGATAGAAAAATTGGTATGGTTCATCCCAAGAGGCTTTAAAATCCTGCCAATCACAATCTCTTCCCAGGTTTTTCCAGTCATTTGCTCGATTGCGTAGCCGGCAGTCAAATACATGAGATTGTTATATTGATATCTCTCTCTAATATCCAGGGAGGGCTCTAAAAATCGGAGTCTTTTCATCACCTCGAGCCGAGTCAAGGCAGAGTTGTACCACATGAAGTCATGGCGGGGCATCCCGGTTCTATGAGTTAAAAGATCGCGAATTTTCAGATTTTGAGTCGCATATTGATCCCATAGGCGAAATTCAGGGAGAACATCGATCACAAATTCGTCCCAGGAAAGGAGCCCCTCATCGATCAATGATCCCACAATGAAGGCGGTGAATGCTTTTGTACAGGAACCAATGGCAAAAAGGGTGTCTGGCGTTACGGGGACTTTATTTTCCAGATCCCGGTAGCCGATTCCCTTGGCATAGACCAAATGTCCATCGACGATGACACCAATGCCAACGCCTGGCACTTGAAAATCGTCCAAAGCTTTGGCGACGACTTCATCAAACCCTTCCAAAGCATCCCGCGCAGCGGCTGCTTTTTTAGAAAGAGCGACACCGTCCGAAACGCCTGCCTGTAACAGAACCGGTAGGTAAAGGAGAAAAGAAAAAGCGATCTTTTTTAACATAATAAGCCCCGTAATTTTTATGGGTGGGGGGCTATCTTACAGATCGCTCGGGAAAATGACAACAACTTCGTTGAAACTTCTCTATGAAACCAGCCCGAGAATTCCCATCAAGATCAGATAGATCGCAACGATGTAGTTTAAGATCCTCGGGTACACCAGGATCAAAATGCCGGCAATAATAGAAACAATGGGAGCAATGGTCATGTGCATCATCATGTGACACCTTTTTATTTTCCTATTAACACTCTCTCTAAATGGTTGCAATAAAGAATCCCATTCTTTAAAATAATTTCACAATTTTTGAAGAGCTGTATGAAAAATAAAACTTTGATTCTATCCACCGGCCTCGCCATGTTCTCGATGTTCTTTGGCTCCGGCAATCTCGTTTTCCCTCTGGTCGTAGGCCAAATGAGCGAAGGGCATTTTGCTCTCGCTGCGATCGGCATCCTCCTCACGGGCGTGCTCGTCCCTTTTCTCGGTATCCTCGCCATGTTTCTTTTCAACGGCGATTCAAATGAATTTTTTGCAAGGCTCGGCAAGCCAGCTACTTTTTGGTTTCCCCTGATCGCCCTCTCCTTGATGGGCCCATTCGGAGTTTTGGCTCGCTGCATCACGGTCGCCCATGGGGCATTCCGCCTTCTTGTGCCGGACACTTCCCTTTGGCTTTTCAGCATCTTCTTTTGCGTTGTGATTTTTCTTTTAACCATTCGAAAAAACCGGATCGTCCCTGTTTTGGGCAGCCTCCTGACGCCCCTTCTCTTGGCAGCCCTTGCGCTGATTGCCATTTTCGGACTTGGCTCCGTCGATCTTCCCATCGCTGCCGATTCGGGCGGCTGGAACAGTTTTAAGGATGGAATTTTCCAAGGCTACCAGACGATGGATCTGCTGGCGGCGTTTTTCTTTTCTGCTTTTGTGATTAAGCATCTAAGAAATCATAAGGGGACGCAAGAGGACCCTTCAAAATCGATTTCGATTTTCTTTAAGTCGGCGCTCGTTGGGGCTTCCCTTCTTTCAGTGATCTACTTTGTTCTTGTTCTTCTCGGCGCCATGTACGCCCCCGAACTCGCCTCGATCCCTCCGCAGGAGATGCTCGGGTTTGTCGCAGAGCGGTCTTTGGGGCCTTTGGCAGCGCCGATTGTCAGCATGGCAGTTGTCCTTGCATGTCTCACGACAGCTGTCGTCTTAGCCTCTTTATTTGCCGATTTCCTCCGCAAAGAGGTGTCTAAAGAAAAGATCAAAGCTCCTTTAGCAGTTTTGATCACTTTGGCGATTGCCTTTTTTACCTCAACGCTTGAGTTTTCAGGCATTGCTAAAATGCTAGGTCCGATTCTCGAAGTGACCTATCCTGCGCTCATCGTCATGACTGTTTTAAGCATCTTCTACAAGCTCTGGGGATGGTCCTCGATGAAGATGCCGATTGCAGTGGCTTTTGTACTCAAACTCCTCTTCAGAGCGATCTGATGAAAAAAAGTTTTCTCGCTCTGCTCGCCCTTCTTGCGAGCTGCACCTACAACCAGCAAAAGCATCTCGATATCCTTTTATCCCCCAGGTATCAAAACTACAGTCCCGCCGAAGACGCCTGGATCGTGGAGCAGAGCCTCCCTTTCCCATCCGATGATTTTTCCCTCTCGCTCACCCAACTGGACGCCTCATTTTTCTTCCTAAAGGGCGATCAGATCCCGCCTGGCGAGCGATTTATCTTTGCCAGCGTCGATCCGATGAATGGAAAAATTGAAGTCTCCTTCGAATTTGAGTGGACAGAAGACGGAAAGGTTCAAGTTTTTGAAAAAAACAAAATCCGTATCGAGGATGAGATTCCGTTCATTGCAAGCGCAGGTCTCATTGCAGCCAAACCGGTTCTCTACACAGTCGTGTCGAAAAAGAGCTACACATCCGCCACCGCTGAATTTATTCCCTACCCGATCGAGTCGCAAGATGAAAACGGAAAAGTTTCCCTCGTTGCCACTCATCCCCTTTTGACCCGTTTTGAGCTGAGAGCTGAAGAGTTCCAACCGGGAGAAACAGTCAAATTGATCCACCAATCGGGAGATCAGATCGAAGAGATTGAAGTTCGGGTTCCACAAGACGGATCTTTTACACTCCCTTTAAACCCAACAGTCTTGGGTAGAATGGGGGGAGATGCGAGTTTAACGGTAGAGCGCTCGGGAAGCGCATTTTCAATTGACTATCCTTGGGGCGCTCGTCTTGAGAAGAGGACCTTTGAATCGAGAGTTCAGTTTCCGATCCTTTTTGTCGTCAATCGCACGATCGAGGAGATCGATCCGACTTCCGTAGAGAGCGAGTTTGCCGCTCTTATGCATAAATAAATTTCTTCAATAGTGAAAAAAAAGAATAGAATCCTATATTGCTAGGCTTGACCCCGAGTAAGGAGTAAAGCCAGTGTTAGACAAACCGTATAGAACGCCGCCCTGGATTCACAAGACCCTCATCCCCCTTTTTTTTCTTCTTCTCTGCCCTCCCACCGTATTTGTCTTTTGGTATACCTGCACTTACCTCAATGGCTCTCTCCTCACGTTCTGGGAGATCGCCTCTCGAAATGGCGGCCTTGTTTCTGCCACCCTCTCTATTTGGAAACCTCTTTTTTTTGGCAGCAAAACGTCTTGGTACATTCTCACTTCATTTGCCCTCTTTCAGCTTTTTCTCATGAAAGCCGTTCCCGGCAAGCTTTTCTACGGCCCCATAACGCCCCAGGGAAATACTCCTGTTTATAAAGCCAATGGCATCGCCTGTTTTTTGATTACTTTGGCAACTTTTTTCCTCAGCGCTTCCGTATTCCATCTGTTTCCTGCCACGATTCTCTATGACAACCTGGGCCCGCTTCTCGGCGCCCTCAACTGCTTTAGCCTCGTCTTTTGCCTCTTTCTTTATCTCAAAGGGATTTTCTTCCCGTCATCGAGCGATTCGGGAGCGAGCGGCAATCCCCTCTTCGATTACTACTGGGGAACGGAGCTCTATCCAAGGGTGCTCTGCTGGGACATCAAGATGTTTACAAATTGCAGATTCGGAATGATGAGCTGGCCTCTTCTGATTCTCTCTTACGGAGCTAAACAGGCGGAACTCTACGGCCTGAGCGACTCGATGATGGTTGCGATCGCTTTGCAGCTTCTCTATGTCGGAAAATTTTTCCTCTGGGAAACGGGCTACCTTCGGTCGCTAGATATCATGCACGATCGGGCAGGCTTCTACATCTGCTGGGGATGCCTTGTCTGGGTTCCGTGCATTTACACTTCTCCCGCGCTCTACCTGGTCAATCATCCCAACGATCTGGGCATCTTTTGGTCCAGCCTCATTTTCTTGGCGGGGGCATTTAGCATCGGAGTCAACTTTCTTGCCGACAAACAAAGACAACTTGCCCGAGCGACAAATGGAAAACATCTGGTTTGGAAAAAAACGCCCACACTCATCGAAGCAAGCTTCCAGACAGAAAACGGAGAGACCCAAAAAACTCTTCTTCTCGCTTCAGGTTGGTGGGGATTGGCCCGCCACTTCCATTATATCCCGGAACTTCTCGGCGCTTTTTTCTGGTCGCTTCCCGCCCTTTTTCTCAATTTCCTTCCCTATTTTTACGTCTTATTCCTAGCCATTCTTCTCGTCGATAGAGCATTTCGACATGACCGGCGCTGCAAAGAAAAATATGGGAAGAGTTGGGATGAGTACTGCGAAAAGGTGCCCTACAAAATGATTCCGTTTATCTTCTAAAAATCTCATTGAAGAAAGAGACAGTGAAATCGCCCACTTCCTCATGGACTTTTCCCCGATCGCAAGCTTCATGATCCCTGCAGATGGCCTCGTGAAGCACCTGCTTTCCAAGGTTTGAGGGGCGGTTTAAAAGGGTATGGTGTCCCACTTCTTTTTTGAGAACCTTGACTTTTACAGGCTTTACATGCCGAATGATCCTCTCAGCATGCTCCCGATGGGGAAGCACATGGTCTTTCTCAGCCGCAACGACAGCAATTGGCAGTTTGATTCTTTCCAACGTGTGCGGAGGGTGAACAAAGGCAGCTGGACAAAGAAGAACCATCGCCTTGATCCTCGAATCCCGGAAATCGCTGCCCGCCTCGGAGAAATCAACTTGCTCAACAAGTTCGGGGGCGAGTTCTCGATACTTTTGCTGCTGAAGGTAAATCACCTCTTTGACATTTTCCGCTTTCGCGCCGCCAAGAGAAAGCCCCGTCATTCCTCCGAGCGAATAACCGATGAAACCGATCCGGTTCGCGTCGATCGAATCCCTTAAAAACGGATCTTCCAATACTCGATCTAAAACAAAATGGACATCTCTCGCTCTTTCCCAAAACCGCAAACTCACCAGCGGATTATAACCGGACCAGGTGTTTCCATGGTGCTCGACCGAAGCGACAACATATCCATGTGGAACGAGCTTTTCGGCAAGCCAGCTTCGATCTCTTCTCTCTCCCATGTGTCCATGGGACATGAGGATCAAAGGATATTTCGACTTGGAAGGAGCAATCGGCGCCTTTCTGATTTCTTGAGGATGGATCCAAACCGGATCGGGAGGGGTATCCAGCGCCGCTTTCGCGTTTGTCGGATACCAAACCTCCACCAAAACGGGGCGATCTCTTTTTGTATCTTGATAAAGGAGAGTCTCCACGCCAATCGGAAGAGGTCCCTCTTGTTGTTTGCGCACAAAGACCTTTGACATCGCCTCGGCATCCGTGCCGAGGAAAAATCCAAGCCCCAAAAAGAGAATAAAAAAGATTCGCAATTTCATCCGAACGAGAGATCCTACCAAAATGATCAAATTCTAAGAAAGTGTTTCAATTTCAATCAGACCAATGACTCGGGCGACCGACTCGACTCCTTCTCTCACTTTCGGAGGCAAAGCAATCACATAAGCGCCCACCTTCGGCATCAAACCCAAATTCGCGAGATTTTCCAGGATGTATTTCCCATTTCCCAAAATCTCCTCATGTACCGGAAACCCCTCGTTCGATCCATCCGGAGAAAGCGCATCGATTCCAATTCCGGCGACTTTTCTTTTCACAAGCTCTTTTGCCGCAGCTGCCGAAAACCCGGGGAAGCGCATCTTTCCCAACGCATCGGGATTCCGATATGTTTCGGGTCTCTTCCAATACTGCTCCCATCCCGTGTGGGCGGCGACTACGCTCCCCTCTTTTATCCTCCCATATCGATCCTCAAACGCTTCGATATCTTTAGGGCTGACCAAAAGATCGGGCTTCATCTTCTCTCGCAGATCTAAAATGCAAAGAGGCGCCATCAGATCTTCTAAAGGGATATCTCCAATACAAAGTCCCCCCTTGCAAAAATGGGCAGGCGCATCGATATGCGTCCCAACGCCGGCATGCCCCCTCACCGTCTGAGCCCGAAGCCCGTCTTCATAATCGATCTTTACCTCAAGCCGAAAACCGCAACCTCCCGACCAAGTGGGCACCTTTTCATCGAGAAAATGGCTCAAATCAACAACTGAAAACCGACCTAAAACCTTTTTTTTCATAAAGACCTTGCAAAAAATATTTGAGAGAACTTTAATTCGCCTTAACGAAAAATTCACGAGTTTTTTATGACAGTAGGCGAACTGAAATTTTTATCTCTCAGCTTAGCAGAACCTGAACAAAGAACCCAACCGGCCAGCACAATCCGCTTCCGCTTAGACTTTCAAAACAAAACCATATTTCCGATCCGCTTTCTGGTTTTGACAGACGCCGAGCAGCCTATTCCAGACAAAGTAGATGCTTTCTTCAGGCAGGCCTCCATTGCAATTGACCTCACAAAACCTCCAAGACCCGAGTATCCTTGCATAAAACAAAAGAGCTACTCTCTGCTGATTTACGACGAAATCATTCAAGCAGTCATCCGCGTCGGCAATTTCACTTTACAAGCAAACCAAACTCTCCAAATTTGTCTTGAAATGGGCGAATTCAGGATCAAAACCATCTCAAACCAAGGAAGCTAAAAATGACATCCCCCACCCGGCTTTTTTTTAAACCAGTTGATGCTGAGGGCACTAGCCCAAATAAGACAAGGCTTTCACTAGAAATAGCTCCTTTTAACGGAGACATCGGAACTATGACCATTCGCGGAAGAAACATGCGGGCAGTCTACCAAATCTCCGGCAAAACAAGTCAACTCGGAACTCCTTTCGATTCGGAAAAAGTCACCCTATTCTTTTCTAAAACACAAGACTCGGCGCCTCTTTTCTCCTTAGACATCGAGATTCAAGGAAACTGGAAAGTGTCAGTAGCTCAAGCAGCAAGCGGCAAATATACCGCTACAGCTGAGAAAATCGTGCAAGTAGCTAGCCCAGTTTTTCAACCACAAAAAGTTTACCCTGAACTAGATCGACCTCTCGATACCCAATAAGGGGATTGACAATTACCTCATCGAATAAAGCCCGCTCTGCCGCCTTGGGAAGCGCTTCTTGCACTCTTGCAGCAAAGCGGCTGTTTTTTCGCATGTGAGAAGCGAGACATCTCTTTAAAAAAAAGAAAATTGTAGGAAAAGAGAACCTTTCAATCTTCACCTCTTTCAGCTTGTGTTTCCGAACCATCCCTTTTCTCTGCTTGGCATCGACCTGCCCATTTTGCTCCAGCTCTGCCAAAAATACCGATAGCTTCCCTTTCATCTGAGGATCTACCGCCTTGCAAAAGGCATCGAGATCCGAGTCTGAGTAGCGCACCTTCAAAAGGCCGGGGATTTTTTCATGCACTTCCTGAAACCGCTCCTCTCCATCCACCAAAGTCTGAGAAGCAAATCCCTCGAATGCAATCGAGTCGAATACACCGAGCCCCCTAAGGGCGATTTCCCAGGGCTCCTCGATCACTTTGACAGCAGGCTGCTTTGCCGCCCACTTGCGCGCCTTTTTAGCAAGAGACGGATCTGGTTCGATGATCGTGTGGCTTCGGAGCTGAAACTTCTGCATCTCTTCCGCCAGATCCCCATTTCCGAATCCCGCCTGAAGCACATCGCCAAAAGGAGCCAGCGCATCGAGAAGAGCTTTCTTATTTCTTTTCTTTAACATATTCCCTCTGTAACTTCCTGCTCACTAGATGTCAACGCTCGGAGGAAATCGATCCGATTTGTAAAAATAATTTTAAATAAATATTTAGAATGTCTTAAGATCCGCTGACAAAAAAAAGGTGGTACCCATGCGTTATTTTCTCGCTTTTCTCTGTGTGATCCGGTGTTTGATCGCCTCGGATTTTGACTACATCGTCGTTGGAACAAGCCCATTTTCTCTTCTTGAGGCGCTCTACAAACACAATCTCGGCTACAAGGTGCTCATTCTCGAGCAGTCAGAGGAGATTGGGGGCGCCTGGAAATCGATTGAAGTGTGCGGAGTGCCGAACGCAGACCTCGGCTGTCATACGATCGGAAGCAATCTCGAGATCATGCATTTTTTAAGGGACTACGCGGGCTGTCAGATTGTTTCTATGGACGACCCTTGTTCTCTTCTACCGGAAAAACCCGGCTCCAACGGCTACTATTTCTCAAAAGGGTGCTATGAGCTCATCTACAACTTAATCAAGATGATCGAAGGGACAAACATCGTGTGTCTCTTGGGCCACAAAATCGAGAAAATTTTTTTCGATGAGGAGCAAAATAGAGCCAGGGTCAAGGCTAAAGATAAGGAGTTTACCACAGACAAAATCATCTTAACTTCCCACAGCCAGATCCAGCTCGACGGAGCCAAAAGCGCCAAAACATCCAAGCGATCGAAATTCTACCACCTCTACCTTCTCATCCAAGATCCAACATCACCCCGGTTCAGCTACAAAACGGGAGTCATACCGGAGACAAAAAGGGTGATGAATCTCTCCCGTTTTGTCGACCTGGCTCATACGGGAAGACAGCTCATTGTCATTGAGACAGTAAGCGAAAAACAGCTGGGGCTTGGCGAGGTATTTCTGGGCAATCTGAAAGAGAAAATGCTTCTCGACAAGAGCGCCTATCTCCTCAAATCGGAAAGCTACGTCTATGAATCCTGCTCGCTCAACCGCTCCCTGATCAAAGACTCAAAAGCGGAAGGGATTTTTGAAATCCTCCAAACGAGCAATCTCCAGTCTCTCACAAACTACATCGAAAGATGGAAGGCGGTTCTAAAACCATATTAGCAACTTTCTCATAGGTTCCTCATGACAAAAAAGAAAAACAGAAGCACAAAAGAAAGGCCGAAAAACGCAGACCAAATCCGCAAGCGACTTTTTTCCTCGACTCCTTTGCGAAATTCTTCATAAAATTTAAGAAGGGAAATCCCCGCAAAAACAGCGGCGATCAGACTGCCGACAAAGATGATGACAAGTTTTGTTAGCATATTTTACCTCTCCGAGTGGGAGCGATATGATCACTTTTGGTTCGTTTTTGTAAACTTGATTTTGTTTCTTGATCCCTCTCGTATATAATCAATGCTCACCACAAGGAGACTTGCCATGCCCTCTCTTCCAAATCCTTTCCAGTCTAAAAAAACTCTGGGTGGCTATAGCTACTACTCCCTTCCCGCTTTAGAAAGTTTAGCTCCCATCTCCAAACTCCCCGTCTCAATTCGGATCATGCTAGAATCGCTCTTAAGACATTGCGACGGAAAAGTGGTGACAGAAGATGATGTGATCAAACTTGCCCGCTGGAATCCTCAAAAAACCGATGAGGGCGATGTTCCCTTCATCGTCTCTCGGGTCATTTTGCAAGATTTTACGGGAGTGCCTCTCCTTGTCGATCTCGCAGCGATGCGGGACGCCGTGGCCGCGAAGAAAAAGGATCCCAAATCGATCGAGCCTCAAGTTCCGGTCGATCTCGTCATCGACCACTCGGTCCAGGTCGACCGAGCGGGAACCGATGATGCGTTTCTCTTCAATCTCTCCATCGAATTTGAAAGAAATAAAGAGCGCTACGAGTTTTTAAAATGGGGCCAAGAGGCCTTTAAAACCTTTAAAGTCGTCCCTCCCGGTATCGGGATCGTCCACCAGGTCAATCTCGAAAATATCGCCACCGTTGTCGCAAAAGACGAGGAGAAAAAGCTCCTTTTCTTCGACACTCTCGTCGGCACCGATTCTCATACGACCATGATCAACGGCCTTGGAGTGGTCGGCTGGGGCGTCGGAGGAATCGAGGCGGAAGCGGCGATGCTCGGCCAGCCGGTCGCAATGCAGACCCCTGAAGTGATCGGCGTTCTTCTCACCGGCAAAATGCCCGAAGGAGTCACCGCAACGGACCTCACGCTCCGGATCACCGAGATCCTCCGCAAAGAAAAAGTCGTCGGCAAGTTTGTCGAATTTTTCGGCTCCGGAACGGCAAGCCTCACGGTTGCAGATAGGGCAACCATTGGGAATATGGCGCCTGAATATGGCGCGACGATGGGCTTTTTCCCGGTCGATGAAAAAACACTCGCCTATCTCCGAATGACCGGAAGAGAAGAGAGCCACATTCAAGTCATCGAGGCGTATCTCAAAGCGCAAAAGCTCTTCGGCATTCCGAAAGAGGGAGAAATTGAATATACCAAAGTGGTCAAACTCGATCTGGCAACCCTTAGCCCCTCTGTCGCAGGGCCCAAGCGCCCACAAGATCGGATCGTTCTTCAAGATCTCAAACAAAAGTTCGAAGAGCTCCTCACCTCCCCTGTCAAAGCGGGCGGCTATGAACTATCCTCTTCCGACATCAAAAAAGCGGTCCCTCTTCGCAGCGGCGCTGAAGCTGCTCCCGATTCGGGGGGAACGATGTCTCCGAATGGGGTCAAGTCGGGGTGGAGCGAAGAGGAGATGCTGGCGAATCGCCCCCTCACAACTCCCGTCGATGACCCAGGCTATGCAGAAAAAGAGGCCTACCGCGGCTTATTAAAACATGGCTCGATTGTGATTGCCGCCATCACGAGTTGCACGAATACGAGCAATCCCTTCGTCATGATCGGAGCGGGGCTCCTTGCAAAAAAAGCGGTTGAAAAGGGGCTCAAAATGAACCCGCTCATCAAAACGAGCTTGGCGCCGGGCTCCCGCGTCGTCACCGATTACTTAAACAAAACGGGACTGCAGCCCCACCTCGACGCTTTGGGTTTTCAGCTTGTCGCTTATGGATGC
>Ga0155551_179_pt3 | contig 15221 bp, 14 predicted proteins | sample RifCSPhighO2_12_FD_107208 | JGI IMG/M metagenome (GOLD analysis project Ga0155551, IMG submission 107208) | Chlamydiae bacterium RIFCSPHIGHO2_12_FULL_49_9
TCGTCGCTAGCGTCCTCAGCGGCAACAGAAACTTTGAGGCGAGAATCCACAGCTCGGTGAAGGCGAATTTTCTCATGTCTCCGCCTCTTGTCATTGCCTACGCTCTTGCCGGCAGAGTCGATATCGATCTCACCAAAGAGCCCCTCGGCAAAGATCAGAAGGGACATCCGGTTTTTCTCAAAGATATCTGGCCCTCCTCCCACGAGATCCACGAGACCATCCTCAAAGGGATCCAGCCCGAGATGTTTAAGACGAGATATAAACACATCCGCAAAGACAATCCGGTCTGGGATAAAATCTCCGTGACAAAAGGAGCGCAATACGCCTGGGATCCAAAGAGCACCTACATCCGCAATCCGCCCTACTTCGACAACTTTGCGCTCGAACTTCCGGCTCTGCCAAAACTTTCTCATCTGCATGCGCTCGCTCTTTTTGGAGACTCTGTCACGACCGATCACATTTCACCCGCGGGCTCTTTCAAAGCAAACTCTCCTGCGGGAAAATACCTTCTCTCTCAAGGCATTCAAGAAGAAGATTTCAATAGCTACGGAAGCAGAAGGGGCAATCACGAGGTGATGATGCGCGGCACTTTTGGCAACGTCCGGATCTTCAACAAAATGGCCGGAAAAGAAGGTGGTTTTACCCGCATGCCGGATGGAGAAATCCTTCCCATCTTCGAGGCCTGCGAAAAGTACAAAAAGCAAAACATGCCTCTCATTCTCTTTGCGGGCAAAGATTATGGGATGGGGAGCTCTCGCGATTGGGCAGCGAAGGGAACCGCGCTTCTCGGCGTGAGAGCGGTCGTTGCGCAAAGTTTTGAGAGGATCCACCGCAGCAACCTCATCGGCATGGGAGTGTTGCCTCTTCAGTTTGAGGATGGTGAGAGCTGGGAGACTCATGGCATTACAGGCGATGAAATTTTCTCACTCACGGGCTTAGAGACGCTTAAGCCGCGGCAGACGGCTTATCTCGAGATGGGGAAGAAGAAAATCAAGCTGACGAGCTGTCTCGACACTCCGACCGAGGTCGATTATTATAAGCATGGCGGCATATTGCCCTATGTACTCAGGCACATCCTCGCGTAAAAGAGCATTTTCTGCCTCAAGCCTATTTTTTCGTTTAGTGCAGAGGCGCTAAACGAAAAAATGAGCCTGTTAATAAAGACCCTGTTGACCATTTAATTTTCTTCTCTTAAGAGGAAGTTGGGTGGGGTATGCATAGAGCAAGTGTCTGTTCATTTCTTTTTCTCGCGTCTTGCTCTATCTCTATGTCCCGCCAAGAACAAGTAGAAAATATCCTCCCCACGCCCCCTATTGAAGTGAGCTCTCAAGACGCCCTCGACTCCCCTTATTTCGCTAAAGGCGACTGGCCTTCCGAAAACTGGTGGGAAATTTTCGGCTCAGAAGAACTTAACTCTCTTATTGTAAATGTGTTAAAACAAAATCCAACACTCCAACAAGCCCAGGCCCGCATCGAGCAGGCCAAACAAAACGCGATTATCGTCGGCGCCAAGCTCTACCCGCTCGTCTACTTCAACGCGTCTGACAACTGGGAGTATTTGAGCAAAAATGGCCTTTACCGCGCCCTCAACCCCGACATTGGCCTGGCGAACAGCCAGATCGACTTTGGCCTCTCTTTTAGCTATGAGTTTGACTTTTGGGGCAAGTACCGCAACTTATACCGAGCAGCGCTCGGCAAAGAACAAGCGGCGATCGCCGAATTGGCTCAGGCAGAGCTCATTACGACAACATCTCTTGCACAGAGCTTCTTCGCTCTCAAAACCAATCTCGTTCGCAAAGAGCTTTTAGAAAACCTCTATCAAGTGCGGAAAAACTATTTCGATCTCCAAACTCTTCTTCTCAAAAACTCTCTTCTCTCCAAGCTGCCCCCCCTCTTGTCTGAAGAGAGAGTTTTTGAAGCGGAGCAAAAGATCTACAAGATCGATGAGGAGATCGCTTTAGAAAAACACCTCGTCAACATTTTGGCAGGGCTCGGCCCCGACGAGTTTCTGGAGTTAAGCCCCGATCTTCCCTTCTTGCCCGAAGAACTCGCTTTGCCGAGCTCCATCTCGAGCGAGCTTCTCGTGAGACGTCCCGATCTCATGGCAGAAGTCTGGAGGATAGACGCCATTGCCAAAGAAGTGGGCGCCGCAAAAGCGGAGTATTGGCCCAACATCAACATTGCAGTCACTCCGGGATTTCAGAGCGGCTCTTGGAGCGATATTTTCTCTTGGGCAAGTAAAACGATTGGGGTCCTGCCCGGTTTAAGTCTTCCGATCTACACAGCAGGTGCGATCGGCGCAAATGTCGGCGTTAAAAAAGCGCTTTTTGACGAGGCGGTTTACAGATACAACGATCTCATCTTAAAAAGTTTTGCAGAAGTGGCTGACATGCTCGCGGTTGGCAAATCAGTTTACGCCCAAAAAGAAAAGCAAACCGAGATCGTTCAAAACGCAACTGAGCGGTATGAACTGACGCTTCTTCGGGAGCAAAAGGGATTGGACAGCGCGTTTCAAGTCTATAGCTATCTCGAAGAGCTCATTGCAAAACAGCTCGACGACGTCCAGCTTCTCTACAGCCAATACCTGGTTGCCGTCAAATTGACAAAAGCGCTCGGCGGAGGCTATGTGTCTTGCAAGGAGACTCCATGAAGAGAAGAGCGCTCCTCATCTCAGTAAGCGCGATTGCGATTGGCTGCATGATCGGCATTCTTTTTTGGGCAATCTATTTCCGCTACATCGAATACACAGACGATGCGTATGTCGAGGGCAACCAAGTTTACATCACTCCCCTGCACCCGGGATTTGTTACGGCAATCCACACCGACGATACGTTTCTTGTCAACAAAGGACAGCCCATCGTCGAGCTCGATCGGACAGATTCCAAAATCGCCCTTGAAAGAGTTCAGGAACATCTCGCGCAGACGGTAAGACAAGTTTGCGAGATGTTCCATCAGGTCTTTGTCTATGAGGCAGAAATCGAATTAAAAAAAGCAGAGCTCATTCGAGACGCTCAAGATTATCTCCACCGACACAGCGTATTTCGAGAGGGAGGCGTCTCGATTGAAGATTACGAACATGCGATTGCCGCATTGAGAGCTCAATATTCCTCTTTGGAGATGACAACCGCTCTTTATAACAGGGCGCTTGCCGCGGTTCAGGCCGTCTCGATCAGAAACCACCCGCTTGTTATCGCCGCCCAAGATCAAGTGAGAGATGCGTGGGTCAGTCTTTATCGCTGCACCCTTTATGCTCCTGTAGACGGTCTCGTCGCCCAAAGAAGGATCCAGGTCGGGATGTGGACGCCCGCCGGCCAGCCTCTCATGAGCGTAATTCCGCTCGATCAGATCTGGGTGAATGCAAACTACAAAGAGACCCAGCTCAAATACATGAGGATCGGGCAAAAAGTGGATATTACGGCAGATCTTTGGGGCGTAGAGCACGTCTTTCATGGGACCATCGTCGGTCTTCCCGGAGGGGCGGGCAACGTGTTTTCTCTTCTTCCCCCGCAAAATCTCTCTGGCAACTGGATTAAAATCGTCCAGCGCCTCCCGGTCCGAGTCGCTCTCAGACCCGAAGAGATCCAGGCGCGCCCGCTCAGACTTGGCCTTTCTTGCAAGGCAGTGGTGGACACGAGAGATCACTCCGGGCCGATGGTGCCGGACAGCGCTACCGGATCGCCCCAATACCTCACGAACATCTTTGAAAAAGAAGAAGAAGGAGATCGAGAAGACATCCAATCGATCATCGCTGCGAACTTGGATCCCGCTCTCTCCAATTTCTCTGAAAAGCCTCTCAGCTTAAAGGCGCGCATGATGAGTCTGCCGCCAATTTTAAAAGAGGCGTTTAAACAAGACGCGCTTCTCCAACAAAAGCTCTCTACCCAAAGAGCAAAAGAGCCCCCTCAAGAAAGAACGATTGCATCAGCCCTTTTTGAGATCCTCTATCGAGATTATCTGAAATGAAAGAGGATAAATCGCCATTTTTCTTCTTTTGTCTTTTTGCGACGATCTTTCTCGCCGTCTTCTACTACACAGCGACAAATATGGCCGGCGTCTACATCGTCTCAGACCTCGGCGGAGGCAATCACATCTCGATCTACACAATGATCTTCTATGGCCTTGGCAACGCGCTTGGCGTTCCCCTTGCAAAACCGCTCAGCGCCCGATTCGGCCCTGCCAGAACGCTTGTCTTTTGCCTTCTCCTCTATACCCTTTTCACAACCCTTTTCTCCTCCGCTCCCACCTTTTTTGTCCTCAACGTCTACCGGCTCTTTCTGGGACTTTCATCAGGCCCCTTCTATATTATCGTCAGCGCCCTCCTCAACGCCTACGCCCCGCCTCTTAAGAAAAGCTCCTACGTCTCGATCATGGTCACTCAATTTGCCGTCGTTCCCGTGATTGCGACGGGGATCGGCGCCTGGATGGCCTATGAGTCTCACTGGCGCTGGATCTTTTATCTCAATCAGCCGCTCTCTTTATTTCTCGCGGGTTACTTTTGGCTCGTTTTGCGCCCCGAAGATCCTCCAAGAGAAAAGATGCCCCCCTTCGACTGGATGGGTCTCACCCTTTACGCGGTCGGCGTCTCATCGATTGTTACGGCCGGCGCAATGGCGCAGCAGCTCGATTGGTTCCGCTCTCACATTTTCTCCACCCTCGTCTATATCGGTATCCCTGCTCTCATCCTTTTCGTCATCCGAGAGCTGAGACAAGAGCGCCCGCTTCTTGAGCTCAAACTTTTAAAAAGCTTCACCCTCTCTTATGCGCTCTTCAATCTCGCCTTTCTCTTTTCCGCTTATTTCGGGATGATCATTCTCATCGTCCTCTGGCTCAATATCTACGTCAACTACACGCCCATCTGGATCGCCTATCTCATGGGAATGATGGGGCTCGCCGGCATCCTCGCCTATTTTCTCTGTAAAAAGTGGATGGATTATTTCGATCCGAGAACGCCGCTTGCCCTCTCGATCCTCTTCTTCGCAGCCTCTTGTTACTACTCGATCCACTTCAATACCGAGATCGACCTCGGAAGGCTCGCTATTGCCAGGATGCTCTCAGGGGTCGGCCTCGTCTTGTTCCTCCCTCCGATTTTCCGCCTCTCGATAAAAAGCCACGGGGAAGAAAAATCGGAAGAAGTCTTCGCGCTCTTCCAGGTCGTCCGATCCGTCGGATCGAGCTTGGGCGCCGGCCTCTACATCATCCTCTGGCAAAGAAGACAGGTCTTTTTCCATGAAAGGCTCGGAGAAAAACTCACCCGCACCTCCGAGATCACCGCCGCCTTTTTCGAAAAGGCGATCCACCGCTTTCATCTCACAAAGGAGCAGGCAGTCGCCCAGCTTGATGTGTCTTTAGAAAACCAGGCGACCTCCCTTGCGCTCAACGACGCCTTCGGCTTCATGCTCTGCGTAATGATCGCCCTCTTTCTCCTTCTTTGCCTCACTTTCTTTTTGAAACCGTTCAGTTTAAATAGTTAGGCACCCAACCATCTTTTGTCTGAAAGACTCTAAGGGCTGTTATGGTTTGTTTGTCTGTTAAAGCAAAGCTATGGACGGTGTCGCTCGGGATCACCAATAAGCTCCCCCTTTGCACGAAGGTAGGATATTGAGCGCCTTTGTCCCGAATCGTAAAAAGACCTTCACCTTCCAGAATAAGGCGGATCTCAGGTTCGTTGTGCGTGTGAGGTTTGGCAAACAAAGCCTTTTTCTCTTCCCACTCGGGCGTTTGAGGAGAAAGACAAACAATGTCAAATTTCCCCTGGGGCCCTCGAAATGTATTGAGCCTATCCATTTTCTCTTGGCCGACCACCCGCTCGATGAAATCGAAAGGAGGACTCTTTAGATCAATGCCTTGAAGATCGATATGTCCCAAATCCCAAAATTCATGGCCAACACCTAGAAGCTGAAGACCAAAGGGTACGAAGACTTCAGGCTGTCTATGAATAGGGAAGATCAATTGGTGATAAACTGCAGCTACACTCATTTTTGTTCTCCTAAAATGAAAGGAGAAGAAGACTACAAAATGTTAATATTTTATTTCAACTGGGAGATTCTCCAGCACTTGTGGATTTTCGGATCGTGGAAGTCGATCGGAAGCGTTTTACTCGACACATCGAGAATCTCACATTCCGGAAATTCCGATTCATCGAACGAAAAACGCCTCGAATTGGTGCTGAAGTAGATCACGCCGTTTGGCAAAAGAAGCTCGAGCGCCTTTTTTAGTAAGAAGATGTAATCGAGCTGAATGTCGAACATCTGATCCATTTTTTTCGACCTGGAAATCGTCGGAGGATCGATGATGATGATGTCGTATTTCTCTCTCTCTTCCTCGAGGAATTTTAAGCAGTCGGCCCGAACAATCGGATTGTTTTTTGTAGATAGTCCATTGAGAGTGAAGTTTCTCCGTCCCCAATCAGTATAGGTGTTCGACATATCGACGCTTTTTGTAAAAATAGCGCCCGCTGCCGCCGCATGCACGCTAAATGAGCAAGTATAGGCGAAGAGATTGAGCGCCCTTTTGCCCTTGGAGATCGAGGCGATGTACTTCCTCGTTTCTCTATGATCTAAAAAAAGCCCTGTGTCGAGATAGTCGGTGAGGTTAATCCAGAATTTGACCCCATATTCCACAACCGGAAAGAACTCTTTTTCATCGCCTGCTTTCTCATATTGCTGGGTTTTGGCCCTTCGGATTCTCGAGCGCCAAAAGATGAGCTCGGGCTCTACTCCAAAAAGGGTTTTTAGAGCCCCAAAAGTCTCTCGGACGAGCTCCTCGGAAGGCTCCGGGTTGTCTCTATCTTTTGAAAAGTTCTGCACGCAAAATCTGCCTGCATAAAAATCGATCGCCAGCGGATACTTGCCGATTTCCCGATCGTAGATCCGAAAGCAGTTCGTCTCGGTCCTTTTGGCCCATTTTCTCACGTGCCGGTAGTTCTTCCGGATCCGGTTTTGTAAAGAAGAGCCTTTGTCCTCTCCATCCAAGATATTGGGCAGTTCGTTCATGGCGCCTATTTTAAAGAAAAAAAGAGATTGCTCCCATCCAAAACTTTCTTTTAAACTGGCCCCCATGAAACTGGTTGAACTCATCTATCTGGCGTGTCCCTTTAGGCACGCGGATCCCAAAATCCAGGCGGAGCGCTGCGCAGCCGCACACAGAGCTGCGGCTCAGCTCTTTAATGAGGGGCGCCACGTCTTTTCTCCCCTCACTCACAATGAACTCTTGATCGAGATGCTCCCGCACGTTCCCGGAGAACACTGGATGCAGTTTGATCTGGCGATCCTGGCTCACTGCAAATACCTTTACGTCCTGAAGGTGGATGGCTGGGAACAGTCCAAGGGCGTGCAGAGGGAAATCACATTTGCCAAAGAGAGGGGGATCCAGATTGAAATGATTGAGCCAAGCGAATTTGACAAAGCCCACCCAAATCTGTTAACCAGCGGATTGAATCACAGGAGGAATAGATGATCCGCAAGCTCCCCTCAGGCGGCTACCGCCTCTACTCCCGCAAGATCAATCCCAAAACCGGCAAAAGAAGGAATCTGGGCACTTTTTCCACAAAAGAGGCTGCCGTCAAGCACGAGCGGCAGATCCAGTTCTTTAAAAGACAGGGCGGATGAAAAGGCGTTTGAGCGCTTTTTTCAAACTCGCTGTTTTTTTTTGCCTCCTTTTTTTTCTCCACCTGCTTCCCCAGAAAGTATACTGTGCCCGCTTAGGTTTTGTGAATTTTGGAGGGCCTCAGAGTGGTCCAGATTTTGAAAATCGCGAGGAGGCCCGTATTGCATCAATATGGGCGACGAGCGATCTTCGAAAGATGGGCCGCTATGATGGCTCGCCAAATTCACAAAACCTAAGCGGGCACGGTATAGTCCAAAAGACTCTCTATTTCGGGCTCGGAGCAGCCCTTGAATCGGCCTCCTGTCTAACCTACGGCCTCTCTTTCCTCCTTCCGAACAAATCGGAATGTCTCCTTCTGAGCGATCTTCTCACTACAATCGCAAAACCCGTTTTTGCCCACGCTTTAAAGAGATCCGCGAGTGGATCGATCCCTCCCTCTCAACTCTCTTGGAAACTCAACGAGGCCCTCCTCTCTCAAATCCCCGCAAATTCGAAAGAAGATGAAGAGCTCCTCCTTTTTTTAAAAAATCGGTGGCTGGCTAAGTCGAGCGGCTTTTTTGCAAAAGCTATCGATTGGGTCTACCCTTGCTTTGAAGTCGTTGTTCAAAGACACCCCACAACAACGAGCTCTTATGCGAGGGATCCGGCGAGCAAACCCTCCGAAACGTATCAATTGCGAGTAGATGCATGGAAACAATCGCTTCCCTATCCTACCAACTACCCTCTCATCCTCACGCGCCCTTTTGATCTTCAAAGCTATCTTCCTTCCCATCTCTCCTGTCAGCCTGACGAACCGATCGAAAAAACTTTAAACCTGCTGCCTCAAAAGGAGAGATCCATACTCGATCTCACTCCGATCTTTTCAGTCTCTCCCGATGAAAAGTGGCTTGAAATTTGGAAGAGCGTTCAAGCTGATCTGAAAAAAGCTTGTAAGGCACGGGGCATACCGCCAGAAAGGCTCCTCTGCATCCAAAAAATGGAAGGAAAAAAGATCGGGGGCATCTGCCTGCTCCCTCTTTCAGAGGGAGCTCTCGAAGAGAACAATGAGTATCTTTTGAGGTGGATCTCATCGCTTGGATTAACAGCTACTCCCATTGAGCTCGATCGTTCGGAGGCTCCGGAGATCTTCTCTCCATCCCAACAGAAAAACAGCTCCGTCTCAAAAGAGCCTTTTCCTTCCAATCAAGCTCCAAAGATCGATCACCCTCAAAAAGCGCTGATGATTCAAGGAGCATTTAAGTTGCTTCAATCGCTCTTTGGGCACATCTCCGATGAGACGCGGGAAAAAATCGAGCGCTCTTCAACCCGATCTGCGATTGCAAAACTCTCTATCTCAAGAATCAAAAAGAGACTGGAGGCGGGAGAGAAAATCTCCTTTTTTGACACGGCCTTGGATCTCGAGCAAATCTATGCCGATTTCTCTTTTCTCTTGGAGCTTTTTTCCCCTTTTGAGCCGCAAGATTTTGCTCCGATCTATCAAAGGGCTCTTCAATCGATTCCGCTTAAGCTACAACCCCTTACTTCTTGTTCCCTCCACGCATCGGGGATGACGAGTCTCGCCGGCATCTTCAGAGCTGCGGAAAAGTCTTTTGGCCATCCCCTTCGCATTCTCTATGGAGAAAACGCCTATTTTGAGTGCATCGAGACAGCAAGTCAAATCGGCAAGGCCATCTCGCTTGAAGAAGCGTCTTTAGAAGATCTAAAAGAAGCAGATCTTTTGCTCGCTCAATTCAATCCGGCGCTGAAAAGAACCTATTTGGATGCGACCGAGTACCGCGTTGAAAAGGTAGGAGAAGTATTGCGAAGTTTGTTTTCAGTGAGGGGAAAAAAAGCGCTCATTCTCGCTCTAGACTGCACGTTTGACTTCATCGATTCGCCCCGAGTGGGAGAATTATTGACTGAGTTTTCAAACGAAATTCAAGAGGGGCTTTTAAACGTCGTCTGCTACCGAAGCGGTCTTAAGTTCGATCTCTTCGGCATGGACAACTACGCAGGGGCCCCTTTTTATATGATCCACAGCCAAGACGCAAAATGGTCCCCCTTTAACCTGCTTCTGAGAGATCCTGTTTTAATGGCAGACCGACTGAGCCTCAACTGGTTTTGCATCGCCTATAAAACGGTAGCCCAAGAGCTCGATTTATACAGAAAGCAAATCTTCGATAATACCCGAGCTCTTTTAGAATCAGTTCCGAAAAGACTCTTTGAAAAAAGCTCAAAATACCGGATCGTCCCTGTGGAAGAGGACGCAGATCCCACTTTTATCGACATTAAAATCTCAGGCCCGGCTCACAATATCCGGGGAGCTGCAATAGTGGGAGGCTGCCTCTATACAAAATGCATGCAGGAAGGGCATCCGATCTTCAACCGAAGAAGCGTCGGCTTTTACCATCCGAACTTCTCCATCATTTTCGGCCCTCAAAATGCGACAATCCGTTTAACGCTCGGACTCGATCCGGATCAGGTAAGCGTGCTCCGGCGCTGCTTTGATCTCATTGATCAACTCAACGGCGGAGAGACTCAACCAATTTTCTCGGATAATCGGTGATGATCTCATCGATTCCCATGTCGATGAGCTCTTGCCAGCGAAGGGGATCGTTCACAGTCCAGGGAACGATCCGAAACCCCTCTTTCTGGATTGCTTTGATGATGGGCCCTGTCAGCACCGAATGGTGAGGAGATAAGATGGAGGCTTTTATCTCCTTTCCCTTTTCAATTAGTTCGTTGAGCTCAAAATCTTCCGATTCAACAATCAATCCCAATATTGCCCTTGGGTCTTTTTGTTTTACACATCTCAAGAGCTCGAGATCAAAAGAGGAGTAATAGACTCTTTTCTCAAAGCCGAATTTGCTGACGATATTCACTACGAGATCGGCAAAAAGAGCCGGATCGATCTCCTCTCGCTTCGGATCCCTTTTGAGCTCGAGATTGATCCCCAACTTCCTCTTCTTGAGCAGCTCAAACACCTCTTCCAAAGTGGGGATTTTCGTCCCAAGCTTCCCTTTTTGCTTTGGAAATTTCAAATTCTTGGAAAACCCGTAGCCGAACTGACCGAGTTCGGTCAGATTCACCTGGGAAAGAGCTTTTTCTTCAAAGGGAACCTGATCGAGGCGGGCAACAAGACGGGAGCTCAAGAGGAGGTCATGAAAAACGACGACCTTTAAATCGGAAGTTGGCTGCAGATCTATTTCGATGCTGTCCGCGCCTGCATCCAGTGCCTCCAAAATCGCCGGAATCGTATTTTCAAAGTGAGTTCCCCGGCTGCCTCTATGACCTTGCACCCGTATCGGCTCTCCCAAAAGACTGAGCATCCTACAAAAAACCACCATTGAGGAAGTGTGACAAAATAAGTTAAGATATTTTGTCACGCTTCCCAACCTCTTCTTGAACTTTCCGCAAAATCCCCCTCCACTTATCCAGAGCGATCTCCTTTCTTTTTCTATTGTGCTCTTTCATCTTTTCGCTTAATTTTTTGCAGTCGACGCTCAAAAGAAGTTTTTTTAGATGTTCAAACGAGTCAAAATACTGAATGTGAGGCATATTTTCAGTGTCGTAGTAGTCGGCGCATCTGATCCATAGGTCGACCACATTCGGATCATTTGTGTTATTCAAATTACCCGTCTCGTTTGGAATGGGGAGACGGAGGACATTAAAAAATGAGAGCTGCGACAGGATCAGATCCGGATGCTTTCGATGAAGTCTGGCCAGAAATTTTTTAGAAGGAAAAAATAGGGGGACATTAGCCGAGTACTGCTCGAATAAAGACATCGTGCTCACTTGATAGGGAAAATGGATGATCCCTTCAAAATCATAGAGATCCCTCCAGCTATATCTCTTGGGCAGTTTTTTATTCCGAATCATCTCCCAGCTCTCTCCAAGCCCCTTTTTCAGACTCGATTTAAAATCTTTCCCATGGAGGGGATGGATGATAAACCCCTCCTTTTTCCCCGTATAGCTCGCATGGGTATAAAGGCAAAGACTCGGGATGAGTTCGCTCTCAATCTCAGTATGGGATTTGAGATAGAGCTGATCTCCTTTGTTATTCGAGACGATGAAGATTTTACCTCTTTGAGCCCCCTCGGTTAAGTACTCATTGAGCCAGGCCCATTTTAGAGGATCGTTCGTGAAGGGCTGCTCATATCTCGTCGAATTGACGATGATGATCGGCTTATTAAACTTCTCATACAACAGGGCAAATGAAGGCGTGTGGGTCACAATAAATCCATCGAATTCACAGAGGAAGTCTTTGTACCTCTCATAGAACTGATCGCACATTTCAGGGCACAACTGCCCCCATGTTTTCTCATTCACGATCTCAACGGTATCTCTTTCTCTCTGAAAAACCCAAGAGTGATCCGACAAACTCCAGCTCACCACCTCGTGGCCAAACCCTTCGAAAATCTCCTTCAGATCGGCAATGACCGAGATGTGGAGATCCAGGTTGAAAAAGCGCAGCCTTTTCTCCTCTCCAAAAAGAGAGCAAACGAAAATCAGGAAGAAAGAGATGGTCCAAAACATTTTCAAAAGTATCAACGGAGATTAAAAAAAAATCGACTGAAACTTTTTATTGAGATAGGTTCAAGAGAATCTGCCTTTTAAAAATTTTCCCCAAGCTCATGGCGATCGCCCCATTTCCCAAAATATTTGCCATCGTGATCAAAGGGTCGAAGAGGATATAAAGCGCAGTGATCAATGAGAGCATACTCGCATCAAAACCCAAATAAGCCTCCAAAATGGGCAGCATGACTAAAATGCCCCCGCCCGGAACGGCTGCAACAGAGAATTTGGCCATCACAAAGTAAAGGGCAAAGATGAGGTAGCTCATCAATGTGGGCTCGGCCGCTCCAAAGCTCTTTAAAATGGCGAATGCGAAAATCGGGATCGCAAAGCAGTCTCCCATGAGGTGGATGTTCACGCTTGCGGGGATAAAAGATTTCGCAGCGGGAGAGTCGGCCCCATTTTTTTCAGCGCCGATTAGAGCCAGCGGCATTGCAGCCGCGCTCGACATGCTGCCAAAGCCGACAAAGGCCGCAGGGAGCATATTTTTGACGCTTTGGATAAAGGCTCTCACCGATCCTTTCGACGCAGCAAAATAGATAAGGGAGATATAGGTAAACACCGAGGCTGCAACAAATGCGAAAATAAGGCTATAGCTTTGCAAAATGACCTTGATCATCCCGTCGTGGACCATCTTGATCACAAACCCTGCGATAAAAAAAGGGATTGCGAATAAAAACCCTTTGAGAAAAAAGGAGACCGCTTTTTCTGCAAAGTTTGCAATTGTCTGCGCCCCTTTTGGCCTTATCCACCCTAAAAAAATGCCTAGAAGAAGGCCTGAGAACATCGCCATGTCATTGCCGATCCACTTGGGCAAATAGATCGCCGCAAGGGGCTGCAGGGAACTCCCTTCCGAAGGGAGGGCGATCGAAAGGTCCATCCCATAAACCGCTTTTCCCACAACATAGCTCAGCATCGTAGAGGTGAAATTTGAAATACAAATGACAACTAAAATACCCAAGATCCATTTTGAGGCTTGTCTTGACATCTGAACCGCGCTTTTAAAAAGGAGCGAAAAGACGATGAGCGGGAGAAAAAACACAATCCCCGACTTCAAAGACAAACTCACTCCATAAAGAAACGATTTTAAATCCATCGACAGGTAGGGATATATAAGGGCGATCAACAAAAATTCGGCGATCAAAACAAATGGCATTTTTTTAAACATACAGGGTCCTTTTTTCGGTTTTTAGAAGCTTAAAGAATGAATAGAAAAAAGGAATGCTACCGGCTGAGGCCGGCCGTAGTGAGAGTGGTTGAGGTAGAAATGGCTAAAATCAACATGCGCCCCAGTATCCTCTGATCAGTGATTAAAATCAATGACTATACCGCTCAGCAAAATTCTACAAGACCTGTGCCAGACCAATGACCAAAGGAAGTAAGATCTATCTTGGGAAGAGATATTTCTCGCCACATTTTTATCATTGTCCATACTCGAATATCATCTAATATAAAAAAAACTTTATTTTTAAAATTAATTTTTTTAAAATTTTCCAGGATGCGCTTTTCAAGATCCCCATCATGAGTGGCATCAATAAAAATCAACCCGGCGTTTTGAAGCAATTCATCATATTGGCGCATTTTTGATTCGACGCTCAAATCAGCCACATATTGGACTAATTTTTCATCAAAATCCTCATTTCTGAACAATGTATCATGGTATTGTCGCCATGGAACGATATCAAAAGTTACGAGCTTTCCATCAGGTGGTAAATATCGTTTCAAACATAGAGCTGAAAGGCCCGTAGACGTGCCTATTTCGATGACAATCTTTGGTTGCAAAGCAAGCATCAATCCCGCCAAAAGTCGATAATGTTCTCCTGGCCACAGATTGCCATAAATCCTTGCCTGCTCGTTCCTCGTACCGATCTCGCCCAGATCGACGGCAGCAGCATATTCAATAGCTTTTAAACTCGCATGAAGCAAATGCGGAGTCAGCACTGCGGGCTTATCGCGCGCAGATAAAATCATCGAATATTCGCCATGCTCGGCCTTTACGGGGGAAGGCAGAAGTTCCTTAAGGGATTTCTTTTTCCAAAACATAGGGGCATGTTAAATTTGGTCTGTGAAAAAGTCAAGACAGTCACCGATCTTCTACAGGAGAAAAAGCCTCTTCTGGAAAAATACAACAACCATAAACTTTCAGGGAACTATAAAGACCACTGGGAATGTCCCATTGAGCCGGATTGGCTGCTTATCTACTTTTTGAGTGTGGCTGCTGTTACTTTGGTGAGAACGGGTACTCATTCAGAGCTTTTCTAAAACTTACGAAGAAACTCAAATGAAGCAAAATGAAAGACATCAGAAAAGCGAAAAAGGCATATCGCCTTAAAAAAGGGATCCACCTACCTACACATGACCCTTCAAAGACTCTGACCAACCAAAAGTTTGTCGCTCAGGCTTTTTGGGAGCGCTTAAGAGGTACCGACCCCGAAGGAACCGCCGAAATTTGAACTGTTTCCATTTTGGAAATAGTTGCCGTTGGGTATCGAAAAAATTTGGATTCCTTGAAAAGAAAGAAGCTTACGATGCCTTAAGGGGATCCCATCTGCTCGTAAAACCTCTATAACCCACACGCGAAAGCGGGAGGCTCCCCCCTTTCCCCACAAACGCAAACCTCGTTGCGTTTGGGACGCCCTCGCGCAGAGCTTTGTGTTTAATGGGGGCGATTGGACGCATGGCGAGCTGAAGCTCGCATTCCGGCAGCTGCGCTGTCCTCCATTTTAGAACTTTTGACTGGCAGAAATTTTCCTCGTTACGCTACCATTCGTCAAAAGATTTCCTCACAAGCAGGCAATATGGTCAGGTTGTACAGTTGGCTCCCGATCATGCTCGCTTACACCACCGTTAACGGCGCTCCGCCTCCAACCGTCGTTTACTACGAACCAAGCGTCGTGCAACTAACCGGAACTTTGAAAGAGTGCGTTTGCCCAGGACCTCCCGAATACGAAAACATAGAAATGGGAGATGCTCCAGAGCATGTTTTTGTGTTAACCTTGGATCATCCCGTGCATGTAAGGGAACTCACACCTAAAGAAGATTTTTTGGATGAGCCGGAAGAC
>Ga0155551_177_pt2 | contig 15208 bp, 17 predicted proteins | sample RifCSPhighO2_12_FD_107208 | JGI IMG/M metagenome (GOLD analysis project Ga0155551, IMG submission 107208) | Chlamydiae bacterium RIFCSPHIGHO2_12_FULL_49_9
CGGTCCATTGGACCCTGTTGCAGGAGTCTTCCAAGAGCACAAAGTGGAGGCTGCGCTCTCCAATTCCTTCGGATTTGGAGGACATAACTCCTCTTTAGTTTTTGCGCCCTACAGGCAATAGGTAAACCGTGCAAAAAGATGAATCATTCGGCGTAGTTCCTCTTTCCAAAGAGCGCGGCAGATGGGAGGTCTTTCTCATCCGTCACAAAAGAAGCGCCTATTGGGGTTTTCCCAAAGGACATGCTGAGGCGGGGGAAACTTCTGAAGAGGCCGCTTTCCGCGAATTGAAAGAAGAGACGAATCTCGACTGCGTCCGTCTTTTAGAGAAAGAGCCGCTTGTGGAGCAGTACCAATTCATGATGGAAGGAAAAAGGGTGTCGAAAACCGTCTCCTATTTCATCGCGGAGGTTGCAGGGACAGTTGAGCTTCAAAAAGAAGAAATTGAAGATGGAATGTGGGCCCCTCTTCCCGATGCTCTGAGACAGATCACCCATGCCGAGGGCAAAGCGATCCTCGCGGCAGCTCAAAAAAAACTTCCGGGGGAATGATGTTTTTTTGGGGAAAATCAAAGAAAGAGCCTCCCTCGAACTATGATGGGAAGATCGAAATCTTTTCCCGCCAGTGCTTTTTCTCTACGATCAGCCAGCATAAAAAGAGATTTCCTTTTTTTTCTCACGAGCTTTGTTACAAAAATCTGATTCATACAGTCGATCTGTCTTTGGCCAACCTCACTTTTTTCTATGATGCGGCAAGAGGTCCCCTGGAAAAGCATTTTTTAAAAAATGAAAAGAGATTTCCGATCGTTGAGATCAAAGAGGGGAATGAGGCGCTCTCCTTCTTGCGCCTTCTCGATTATGTCACCTCTTTAGATCTTCATCCCGAGACGATTCTCTATTTTGTCGAAGATGATTATCTTCACAGACCGGGCTGGACAAAAGTGCTCAAAGAGGCTTTTTCTATTGATGGCATCGATTATGCGACTCTCTACGATCATCGCGACAAATATAGCGCTCTTTACAAAACCTCCTCTTTCAAACTCTTCACGACTCAATCTACCCACTGGAGAGAAACTCCCTCTACAACCCACACTTTTGCTTGCCGCCTTAAAACGCTGACGCAGGATCTGAGATTTCATCGCCGTTTTTCTTTAGCAAGAGAAGTGAGCGACGACCATAAAAAGTTTTCCTATCTAAAAAAGAGGGGATCTTTGTTAATCTCTTCTCTGCCGGGCTGGTCGACCCATGCCGAGCCTGAACTTTCATCCCCATGTATCGATTGGGAACAATTTAAATCTTAAGGAGTCTAATATGTCTCAACCAAAAACGCTCGCTCTGGAGGCCTCGCCAGTTGCAGCTTTTATTAAAAATGCGCTGATCGTGGTTTCCGCCAGCATCCTCATCGGGCTATTCGGCAAAGTGTCAATCCCGCTTCCTTTCACGCCCGTTCCGATGTCGACTCAGTCGAGTCTCATTCTCCTTCTCTCGATTTTCCTGGGGGCGAAGAGAGCTTTTGCGGCCACATTCCTTTTTCTTGCGCAAGGAGCCTTTGGCCTTCCTGTGTTTTCGACAGCTGCGCCTGCGGGACTTGCCTACTTTTTCGGAGCGACAGGAGGGTATCTGATCGGCTATCTTCCCGCTTCGTTCATCACGGGATACTTTGCTGAGAACTTTAAATCTAAAACGATCTCGGGCGCCCTCGTTGCAATGACGCTTGGCAATTTGGTTATTTTCCTTTTCGGGTCTGCATATCTCTCCACATTTGTTGGAATCAAGAAGGCATTTTTATTGGGCGTCGCTCCCTTTATCGTCGGCGACATCCTGAAGACGATCGCCAGCTTGAAAATCCTTCAGTGGGCCGGCTGGATCAGAAGATAAGAGACAGTCTCTAAATTTTTTGCTCTTGATTTCTATCCCGGTTCTGACAAAATCGAACTGTCGGATCTCACTCGCCGGGGCAGGTTTTGAAAAAGTTCGTTTTTTTCCTCTTTCTTCTCTGCTCGATCTTCGCGGTTTCTTTCGCCGCAGCTCGCAGAATGCGCGCCCACTCTATCGGCGCTAAAAACGAGTCCGTTGTTCTGGACAATCAATTCCGCCCGACCGATTACCCTCTGGAATATTGCCCCTTCGTCATTGTGATTGTCGGGAAGAACAATGGCGCTTGGGTCTCTAAGACGCTGAGTTCTGTCTTCTCTCAAAACTATACCCCTTATCGGCTCATTTATATCGATGATGCATCTGATGACGGGAGCTTTGATCTGGCCAAAGATCTCATCAATGCCAATCTATCGGGTGCCACCCTTGTCAAAAATGGGGAGACTTTAGGGACTTTGGCCAATCTCGTTCGGGCTATACAGAGCTGCCAAGACGAAGAGATAGTTGTTGTTTTGAACGGAGAGGATTGCCTCGCCCATGAATGGGTCCTCTCGAGACTCAACGCCTACTACGCAAACCCCGACCTCTGGATGACTTATGGTCAGTCGGTTTCGTTTCCCACTTTTGAGCCGGGCTCCAGCCGCCCTTTCCTGGTGCAAGATTTAAAAGAGGGGGGCTTTCGCTCTCACCCGTTCGTCTCTTCTCACTTAAAAACCTTCTACGCGGCTCTCTTTAACCGGATCAATGAGACTGACCTCATCTACCAGGGGCAATTTTTAATGGCAGCCTCCGATGCAGCTTACATGATCCCAATGCTGGAGATGGCTAAAGAGCACTTCCAGTTCATCCCGGAAGTTTTATATATTTCCAATCAAGAGGCCCTTTTTAGAGAAGACAGGGAAGGAAATCTTCGATGTGAGAAATTTGTGAGAAGCTTGCAGCCCTATCCGGCTTTGGTCTCTTTAGGTGCCAAATGAAATTGGAAAAAGGGGCTTTTTTTCTTCTGATTCTCTCGGCGCTTTTGGGCTTTTGGATGGGGCAAAATAAAAAAGAAGAGATCAAAATCGCTCAAATTGAGGGAATCGCTCCAAATCGCTCCTATCCTCTTCTTGAAAATAAGTCGTTTGCCGTCATCTTATACGCCCATAACAGCTCCCTTTGGTGCGAAAGAGCGCTCTCTTCGATTTTTGAGCAAGAGCACGAGGCTTGTCGGGTGATCTTTGTCGACGACGCCTCGTCTGATCACACGCTCGAAAAGGCGAAACAGTTTGCCGTAGGCAATCAACTTGAAAAGAAAGTGTCATGGATTGAGAACAAAAGTAAAATCGGCCCTGTCGCTTCAATTTACCTGGCGCTTGACCAGTGTCTGGATGAGGAGATCGTGCTTCCTTTAGACGCGACCGATTGGTTTTGTCATAGGTGGGTCCTGACAAAACTCAATCTCGCCTACCAGAATCCGGACGTATGGCTCGCCCTGGGAGAGACAATCGATTATCCCTCTTATGCCCGGTCCGATCCCAAAGATCCAAAATTCCTCACTTTTTATGCAGCTCTCTTCAAGAAGATCGAGTTGACCGATCTCTTCCAAGAAGGCAGATTTTCTCAGTCAAAAAAAGTTTACTACTCGCCCCTTCTTCAACTTTCGGGAGGCAGAGTCCGCCCTTTTTCCGAGCCCCTTGTTTTTTCAAACAAAGCTTATCGCTCAAATTAAAATTTTAATTATTTATCTTTACATTATATTAAGAATGCAATTATAATTAATGAACTGATTGGTTAATTTGTGATTGTATGAAAGATATGAATGTATACGAATCTTGTGGCGCCAGGCATGTTCCCAAACAAGAGCCTGAAGTTCCAGAGCCGATTGTCAATGACTGCGGAGCTTTTAAATGGGGAGCTCTCGCTCTTTCGATCATTGCCGGTCTCGGCGCGATTATCGGGACGGTGATCGCGGGTATCGGGCTCGCATTCCCCCCCGCATTTGTTCTTGGCTGCGTAATCCTTTCGGGGATTGGATTGGGGCTGTTTCAGACGCTTCAGAAGCTTGAAGGAACTTCATAATGATTTCCGTTTTAAACTGCTTGGGAATTAGGCGAAATAATCAAGTTTTCAACTCCTCGGACATAGAGAAACCTGTCGAGCGGACAGCCCAGGATGTGGCGAAAATGGTTTTTGACGGGTCGTTCGCGATTGAGGACTTGAAAGAACACCACTTTTTGGCCCTTGGGATCCCTTCCAGGCAAATCTCCGTCCTGATGTGGGCAGATCCCATTAAAAGCGCGGCCGCCCTCTTTTTTACGCTGGCCGCTTTAACTTTATTGGTGGGCTTTTTTCTCTATGCAGCGGGCATCCTGATCCTCCCCCTTCTCATCGCCGCTTTGGTCGGAACGGGAGTGAGCGGAGCTGTGATCGAGGGGGCGCACCGAGCGCAGGCTAAGGCGGCGATGAGCCTCTCTCAAAGAATTACAGAGCTAGGCAGTTCTTAAAACGCGGCTGAAAACGGCGTTGGCCTTTCCAGGCCTTTCTCTCTTTACCCCTCTATCAAATGAGATGCGCCCCCGGAGGGCGCTGGCTTTTTGAAGGCCGCTGAATGCGTCTTCAGAGGCCTCCTCCACTTGTTCACTGAGAGCCATGAGCTCCCTAGAGGCTTCTTTTTTCCTAAGAGGTTGAGATCCGGCTGGTTCAATTGGACGTATCATAAAATATCTCCTCAGGGACTCTTTCATGGTAAAGAAATTTTTATATCCCTTTCAAGAAAAGAATAATCAGGCCCTCTCATTTTAGGTAGAAAATGCTGGCCCAAAACCCCTTGCAAAGTTAAAAATAGATACAACTTGCACTTGGGCTGTTATGTCAACTCTTCTTTGGAGTTTTATTTCTTTTATTGCGAGAGCGCTTCTTTCCCTGAGGTATCGAATCCGGGTGAAGGGACTTGCGCCTTTGGATGAGTCGGGAAAGGGGATCCTTTTCCTCCCGAACCATCCGGCCCATATGGATCCTCTGATCCTCTTTTTGCTTCTTTGGCCCAAGTACCGAATCCGCCCTCTAGTCATCGAGTACATTTTCCGCCTCCCCATTCTGAAACCTTTTGTCCGGTTTGTGAAGGCCATTTCCATTCCCAACTTTGAGACTTCTGTCAACCAGATCAAGGTCAAAAAAGCGGAAAAGGCGATTCTTGAGGTTGTTGAAGGGTTGAAGAGGGGAGAGAACTTCATTTTGTATCCCGCAGGAAGGCTCAAAAGCCAGGGTAGAGAAAATCTCGGGGGCTCTTCAGGCGTCCATTCGATTTTGCAGGAGTTTCCCGAGGCGAAAATTGTGCTCATTCGGACGACAGGTCTTTGGGGAAGCAGTTTTTCAAGAGCCCTGCTCGGCAGATCTCCCGACCTTCCCAAAACTCTTCTAAACGGCTTTAAGACTATTTTCAAAAACCTGATCTTCTTCTGCCCGAGAAGAGATGTTCTCATTGAGATTGAGCCCGAACCGGGCGATTTGCCTAAAAAAGGCTCTCGCATTGAGCTCAACCGCTATTTGGAAAACTGGTATAATCGGTATCCGGACGAGGAGGGAAAGATCTGTGAAGCGGAGCCGGTCAAACTCATCTCCTACAGCTTTTGGCGCCACGATATCCCCGAGATGTTCCAGCCGAAAGGAAAAAAGCTCAAATCCAATGGCGGCGCGATCTCTTCCGAGACGAAGCAAAAAGTGATTGGGGAGATCCGGCGCATTTTGGATAACCCCGCTTTGGAAGCGGCTCCTGAAAAATCGCTGTCGATCGATTTGGGAATGGATTCGCTCAACATTGCCGAGGTGATCGCCTATCTCTCCCAACATTACGATGTGGGGGAAATTCACCCCGAAGATCTCGACACCGTGCAGAGCGTTTTAGAAATTGCCGAGGGGGCAAAAGGGGGGGGGCGTCCCACTCACCAGGTATTCCATGTCCATTGGCCCAAAGAGAAAAACCGGATGCCTCCCACACTTCCTTTGGGAAGGACGATCCCTGAGGCATTTTTGAACGCGTGCGACCGGATGGGGAGCTTTGCTGCCTGCGGAGATGATTTGGTTGGCGTCTTGAGTTATAAGAAATTAAAAAAATCGGCTTTAGTCCTCGCAAAACACTTCCAAAAGATCGAAGAGAAAAATGTCGCGGTTCTTCTTCCTGCCTCTGCCGGAGCGTTTATTGTGATCCTGGCCCTTCAGCTCGCAGGGAAAGTGCCAGTGATGCTCAACTGGACGCTGGGGCCCCGCTATCTCGATGAGATGATGCGATCGACCAACTCCAAAAGGGTGATCAGCTCTTGGCGCTTTTTAGAAAGGGTTGCCCATGTCGATTTCGGAAATTTGATCGACAGCGTGGAGCTTTTGGAAGATATTCGCCAGAGCCTTAAGCTAAAAACAAAACTCGGCGGTGTTTTCCTCTCTTTTTGTTCTGCCAAAACGATTCTCAATTCCATCCTAAATCAAGCGAATGAAGAGGATCCTTGCGTGATTTTATTTACGAGCGGAACCGAGGCCAATCCGAAGGGAGTACCTTTATCGCATAAGAACATTTTGGCCAATGAGCGCTCTGCGATGCAGTGCATCGATCTCGATGAAAACGATGTGCTTTATGGCATTTTGCCCCCTTTCCATTCGTTTGGATTTTCGGTGGCTGGACTTTTCCCTATTTTGGCCGGGCTGAAAGTTGCCTTTTATCCCGATCCGACAGACAGCTTCGCGCTCGCCGAAGGAATCGACAGATGGAAAATCACCCTCTTTTGCGCAGCTCCCGGCTTTTTAAAAGGGCTATTTAGCGCAGCCAAAGGGGATCAGCTCAAATCAGTCCGCTATTTCGTCTGCGGCGCTGAAAAAGCGCCTGAAGAGCTCTACCAGAGGGTAGAGAAACTAAAGACCGGCGCCAAATTGATTGAAGGGTATGGCATTACTGAATGCGCCCCGATTTTGACGATCAACCGCCCGAACTTGCCTCCAAAAGGCGTCGGCCGCATTTTGCCCGATGTGGAGCTCTGCACAATTCATCCCGAGACGGGAGCGCTTTTACCTAAAGGCTCTGACGGAGAGATCTGTGTGAGGGGACCCAATGTTTTCCAAGGATACATTGGCAATCCGAGAACCCCTTTTATCGAAATCGAAGGAAAACTCTGGTATCGAACAGGGGATTTGGGACATTTGGATCCCGATGGAAGTTTGATTTTATCGGGTAGGCTCAAGCGCTTTACAAAACTCGGCGGAGAGATGATCAGTCTCGGCGCCATCGAAGAGATTTTAGTGAAAGAGCTTTTAAAGCAAAACTTGATCTCCGCTGACATTCCGGCGCTGGCCCTTTGCGTAGATGAGAGGGTGGAGGGGAAACCCCAGCTCGTTCTTTTCTCGACAGTCCGGCTCGATAAAGAGACCATTAACAACATGCTGAAAGAGGCGGGGTTTAGCCGCCTTGCAAAGATCTCCTCGGTCCAGAAAGTGGAAGAGATCCCCCTCATGGGAACGGGAAAAACCGATTACCGCCGGCTACAAACTCTGATTGGAACATGAAGCTAAAAATCTTTAATACAGAAACGAAAGAAAAAGAGATCCTCGCCTCCCAAAATGGGAAGATCCGCCTCTATACTTGCGGGCCCACGATCTACGACTTTGCCCACATCGGCAACTTCCGCACTTACGTGTTTGAAGATATCTTGAGAAGAGCCATCCAGTTTTTTGGCTTTGAGGTAGAGCAGGCGATGAACCTCACCGACGTCGACGATAAGACGATCCGGGGAGCGATAAAAAAAGGGATCACTCTCAAAGAGTTCACCGAGCCGTACCGAATCGCCTTTTTTGAAGACTTGAAAACGCTCAATATCCAAAAAGTCGAACACTATCCGGCGGCCACCGATTACATCCCCGATATGATCGAAATCATCGAGACGCTTCTTGAAAAGGGGTGCGCTTATCGAAGCTCGAATGGAAGCATCTATTTCTCGATTCAAGAGTTCTCCACTTACGGGCGCCTCTCCAGGCTCAATCTCATCGATCTCAAGCCGGGCGCGAGCGGCGAGATAGAAGCGGATGAGTACGATAAAGAAAATGTCTCCGATTTCGTTCTTTGGAAGGCTTATGACCCTGCCCGGGACGGCAACATCTGTTGGGAGAGCCCGTTTGGCAAGGGAAGACCCGGTTGGCATATCGAGTGCTCGGCGATGGCGATGAAAATTTTGGGGGAGACGATCGATATCCACTGCGGCGGCGTCGACAATCTTTTCCCGCACCATGAAAATGAGATCGCCCAATCGGAGTGCTGCTCGGGCAAGCGGTTTGCCCGCTACTGGATGCACTCGGAGCACCTCCTCGTCGACCACAAGAAGATGTCGAAGAGTTTGGGCAACTTCTACACTCTTCGCGATCTTCTTAAAAAGGGATACACGGGCTTCGAGGTGCGCTATCTTCTCCTTTCGACTCACTACCGCACTCAGCTCAATTTTACCTTTGATGGTCTTAGCGCCGCAAGGTCCAGTTTGCAAAGAATTGAGGATTTTATTTTGCGCCTTAAAGCGATCACTTCAACACATAACACTGACCCATCCGATCTCATTAAAAAAGCAGACCACCGCTTCCGCTCTGCCCTAGCCGATGATCTCAACACCTCATCGGCGCTCGCTGCCCTTTTTGATCTCATTCGAGAAGTCAATGCGCTCTCCGATCAGGAAAAGATCGGCAAAAAAGATGCAGAACAAGTGCTGGAGCTGCTCGCCTCTTGGGATCAAGTTCTCGGCGTTCTGCCGCTTCAGAAGACAGAGGAGATCCCTGAAGAGCTTCTCTCCTTTTTGGAGAAAAGAGAGAAGGCAAGACGGGAGAGGAATTTCAAAGTCAGCGATGAGATGAGAGATGCAATTCTGGAAAAGGGATATCTCATTGAAGATACCCCAAACGGCGCGAGGTTAAAAAAGCAATGAGGAAAGGACATACTCCCGACGAGCGGATTTTACTTAAACTCTATGAGCTTGCGATGAAAAATGGGGACGCTCACTCTGAGATCGACATTTTTGTGCTCGCTCAGGCAGCCTCTCAAAAAGAGACTGCGATGAAGAACATCGTCAAACACCTGGCGCAGGCCAATTTTGTCAAAAAAAGAGGCGATGAGGCCCTTGTTTTAACTGAACATGGCTGCAACTTCGTCCTCCAAGAATTGGCATAAATCCGGAAAAAAACCTGATATACCGGATACGCTTGATATGCATGATATTTTGTTATCAAGCGTATCAAGTCGATCCTTCCTATCGAGTTGATTTTTAGGTGGCATCTTCCGGGCGCATGAGCGGGAAGCAGATCACATCGCGGATTGATTCGGCATTTGTGAAGAGCATCACGAGCCGATCGATGCCGATGCCGACGCCGCCGGTCGGCGGCATCCCCTGGCAAATCGCCTCGAGAAACTCCTCATCGAGCGGATTGGCCTCGGCGTCCCCTTTTTCTTTCTTCTCCGCCTGTTCGACGAGAAGCTTTCTTTGCAGCTCCGGATCGTTGAGCTCAGAGTAGGAATTGCACATCTCGCGCCCCAAGATAAAGCTCTCGAAGCGCTCGACAAACCCTTCCTTGCAAAGCGTCGGATCTCGATGGGGTTTACAAAGAGGTGTTGTCTCAATGGGATGATCGATGATGTGGTGCGGCTGGATGAGATGTTTTTCTGCAAAAGCCTCAAAGAGCATCGCAATCAGCGCGCCTTTGCCTGCGTGTTTGACCTCTTTTTCTTCGATTGAGGTGTTTTTTAAGAGGTGTGAGCGCATCTCTTCGACGGACATTTTGTCGACATTGAGATTGCCATAAGTCTCGATCGCCTCTTTCATGGAGAGCCTTTTCCAAGGCGCTTTGAGATCGATGACGACAGCAGAGGCTTCTCCCTCAGGAGTCAAGCGCACTTTTGTGTCGCCGAAAAGGTTGAGAGCTAAAGATTCAAAGAGCCTCTCTGTAAAATCCATCATGTCGAGATAGTCCCAGCCCGCAGCATAGGCCTCAAGCTCGGTGAACTCGGGGTTGTGCGTCCGGTCGATCCCCTCATTGCGGAAGACGCGTCCCATTTCATAGATCTTCTGCATCCCGCCGACAATGAGTTTTTTAAGGGGGATTTCAAGAGAGATCCGAAGGAACATGTCTTGATCTAGCGCATTGAGATGGGTCATAAAGGGGCGGGCCTGCGCGCCGCCATAGGTGTTTTGCAAAACGGGCGTCTCTACCTCTTCAAACCCCTCCTCATCGAGGAAGCTCCGAACGCCGTGGAGGATGCGCGAGCGGATCCGGAATCTTTCAAGAGAAGAGGTCTCCGTGATGAGATCGAGCCACCGCTTTCTGTAGCGGACTCCCTTGTCGGCAAGGCCGCTGTGTTTGTCGGGAAGGGGGAGGAGCGATTTGCAAAGAAGAGTGATCCTTTTGGCAAAGACGGTCAATTCGCCCCTTTGGGTTTTGAAAAGGTGTCCTTCGATGCCGATGATATCTCCGAGATCGAGCTTTTTTTCAATGAATTTGATCGCGCTCAGCTCCTCTGTCGGATGAAAACCCTTTACATGAGTCAGATCGCGGTTGAACATCACCTGGATGCGGCCCGTCTCGTCTTGGATATGGGCGAAGGCATTTTTCCCCATCGCGCGGAAAAGAACCAGGCGCCCCGAGACGAAGACATGTTCTGTCTTTCCCTCCGCAGCGTCGTCGTGCTGGGGACCCTCTTTTCCTTCGAATTCCAAAAGGAGTTTGGAGGCCTTTTGGGTATGGACGTATTTATGGGGGTAGGGGTCTATCCCGAGCTCTCGGATCTCGGCGAGCTTGCGGATGCGGTTCTGGAATTCCTCGTGGGAGTGGTAGTCGGGAAGGGGAAGAGACATTGGAAAAACCTTGTTTAGTACCTCTTAAACTACTCTGCCAGACGGGTTTTTGTCTATACTGAAGGGGGGTTGTCAAAGAAAGGTCTTAGGGTAGCCCAGATTTGGAGAATCGCGACGAAGGGGATATTGCCTCAATATCCTCGAGGAGCGATCATCCGAAGATGGGCTTCCATAATGGCCGCGAAATGCTTTACTTTATTCTTTGACAGTCCCTTAAGGGTCAATTTTCGAATCCGCTGCGCTCCTCTGCGCTTCGGGATCGGGCTGGATATCCAGCCGAACAACCGCGCCCAAAAAGGTGGGGTCTCCCTCGCCTTTCGGCGCGACCTTAAAGGTGATATGGGAAGTTCTCGAGATCCTCCTGAGAAAAGCGTGTATCCCATCATCGAGAAAGCGAGGGTCATTTGTCAAATTGACGGGGACGCGGGTGCAGAGAGACCCTCTTAAATAGACTGCAAAGAGAAAAGGTCCTTTTGGGAAAAATTGGTCTACCTTGGTTTTTACCTCTTGGGTGTATTGTCCTCGAGGAAAGGCAAGTCTGGAAAGCGCTCGTCTGATTGCAGTCATATATTTATTCCTTGATTAAAGTAACTTCAAGATAAGGTTTGCCGCGAGCAGGATCCCAAAGCGCCTTAACAATAAGGGGTCCTTCTTGACTTGCTGTATAGAGCCGCCAGTCGCGATTCTGAATAGAAACCATCTCCGGTTTTTTTCCGAATCGTCTGAAAACAGTGTTCATTGCAAGCCAAGATTCAAGGTGAGCTGCACTGAATTTTCCTTTTTCATATCTGAAAGATCGGTCTTCCCTTTCCCCCAACCCCAACCACTGCTCAAAGCGGCGGGGGACAAGGCAGGCAAATCGCGGGATTGCGTTGCCGAGTTGATTGCCGGTCCTGGGGAAAAAATATGCAGAGGCACGCGTGACTAGACTCATAAGTTCGGATCTCCGTGATAAAGAAATTTTTCGTGGGCCAAGAGACTATCAAAAAAGACCTATCTACACAATCTATTCCTAAAAAAGGAGGTTGTATGATAAGGGAGACTTAAAAGGGAAAGGCTCCCTGAAAATGAAGGACTACTCATGAAAAAGATCGACACAATAGCTACTCTTCTCATTCTCCTCGGAGGCATTAACTGGGGACTGATTGGATTTTTTAACTTTGATCTTCTGGAATCGGTTTTTGGCGATAGCTGGTTAGATAGAGCGATGTATCTTCTCATCGGTCTTTCCGCTGTCTTTAAGATCGTCAACTGGAAAAACCGTCAAAACGGTTAATCATCCAAGGTTTTTGGGCGTGTTGTCGGAGGGCTCCTAGCCCTCCGTTAACAGTCTCTTCCTCGGATCGAGAAACCTCTGAATTTCTTCTCTTTTTTCCGGTTCGATGAATGCTTCAATTGCCTCCTCCAACAGGCGATCGATTGGATCCTCGTTTAGTCTGCAAAGGGGCTCTAACACTTTCAATTCGCCCTTCTTGGTCATTCTGATGTTTTTAGGAACAAGGCTTCTTAGAAAATCGGGCTGCCGGTGAGTCCAGGCCTCCTTGAAATAGTTCTGCAGTTGGATCCAGGCCGGGGAAGCCGGATCGAATCGGGTCGGAAAGGGCAGAAAGAAGGGCTCAACCAAGAAAGAGCCTTCAATTTGTTCAGACCGATTTTGGCCCCAGGCCCTTTTACAAACTGAAGAGACTCTTTGTTCCACTGTCCAATTGGAGGCGAGCGAGCGTCGAAGAGTTTCCGAGGGACATCCTTTGATCGCCAGATAGGCTGAAACTTTCTCGGAAGGATAAGAGCATTCCCCATCTTGTGCCATGAGAAGAAACCAAACGACTGCATTTTTAGCTGCCGCAGCCTCGATATTTCCTTCGCTCACGAGATACCCGGGTCTTTCCTGCCAAGGGAAATAGGTATCATAAGCGATGGGAACTGAAAGGAGCTTTCCTTGTATCGAAAGCGATCCGCCCACAGGATCTTTGAGCCAGTCTCCAATCGATAAAAAGACCCGATCATTGGTTGGAGGGGGATTATCTCGGGGTCTTTTTGCTGCTTCACTGGAAGACGAACTGGATGAACCGACAGGATGAGTCATAGGCCAAACTCATTGAATTTGGCCTGGGACTCTAGAGGATCGTTTATTTATTGTAAAGATTTCGAAAGGGAATGGGAACTTCGGAATCTGGAGACTGTCATTCTGAATCGCTCCATTCTGAAGAGACGCGTCCATCGGAGGCTTGTTTGGTTAGCCACTCTGCCAGCTTTTCTTGTAGGCGCTCGGGACACAGATATTCCCTGATCTTTTCATCAGAGCAGTGCGCAACAAAAAGCTCTATTTTCTGGAAGAGCAGGCCGGGAGATTCCCTTGTGTCCATATCCCCGTTGTTCGGATTGCCTATGTCGATGGCTCGGAGATTCTCTTCTTTGAGCCTTATATTCGAAGGCGTGAGATCGAGGTAAAGGCCATCTTCAAATGCCTTTGCAAAAAGGATTTTAAGCTGCTGCCAGCAGATTGATTGAGGATCAAAAGATTTGGGGAAAGAATCTGGAATATACTCGACGACGTAGGCGGCATCTGCAAGTTGGGGTACGATGTTCTTTTGAAAATGCCCGATCAAATCTTCTAAACTTAATTTGGGAGAATTTAAATAAGGTGTAAATGTGTGGTTTACAGCTATGAGGTCTCGCGTCTTTTCATCTGCATGTAAGATGGCTGCCAGGGCCATTTCGCTAGCCAAATAATTAAGAATTTCTTTTGGATTTTCAGTTTGGAAAATTTTAATTACGAAAGGATGATTTTGTTCATCGCGTGCCGAATAGACGTGGCTCATTGTGGGCTTTTGGTCTCCCTCCGGAATATCCAAAGGGCGAGGATTGAAGAGGCGGATTTTTGCGATAGACCTGGCCTCCCCATTTGGATTGTTCAGCCAGCCTCGAAGGGCGCCGAGATTTTGTAGGCAGGGAGGTTCTTGAGAATTCATTCCGCGTCTTAGAGCCGGGCCGCGTCTTGGAGCTGGAGGACACTGAGATGGAGGCTCCTTAAAAATGTAGGCGATGCGCTCGGGGGTAAGAGGACGAGAGGCCGGTGGGGTTGAAGGTCCGGGGATAAATTTAGAGATTTTGGAGGGTCCTGGCGGAGGAGAGGTTTCGTCCCTGGGGCGCTTTGCGCTTGCGGGAGATCCGGGAGGGGTCACGTTATTAGTTGTAAATGACATAAAATTACCAAATTTTGTTTTGAATATTTTATCCAAATTTGGATTTAAATGGAAGTAATTTGGCCTTTTTTTAAAAGAAAGTAGATAGGGGGTCGACATCGATTTTTAGGGAGGCGGGGCCCGGGGAGTCGGAGAGGGTCTTCAGGAGCTGCGATAAGGCGCTGATTTTAGGTGTTTTAATGATAAATTGGAAGCGGTAGAGGTCTTTGACCTTGGCATGCCCTGAGGGGGTGACGGGGAGAAGGGTCGACTCGGGGGGGAGATGGGGTAGGAGGGAGGCGCGGGCCGATTCGGCGGCCGATAGGGCCGTTTGGGGATCGGGGGAGGCGAAGAGGATCTTGGCGAGGTGGCAAAAAGGGGGGTAGTTGAAGGCGTGCCTCTCTTCGATTTCCGAGGCGTAAAAGGCGGGGTAGTCTTGAGCGGCGGCCAGGCGGATGGTTGGGTGATCGGGGAGGAAGGTCTGGATGATCACTTCGCCGGGCAGTTCCGATCTGCCCGATCTGCCGGCTACCTGGGTGAGGAGTTGGAAGGCCATTTCCGGGGAGCGGAAGTCGGGGATGGAAAGGGTGGAGTCGGTGTTGAGAACGCCGACGAGAGTGACGGAGGGGAAGTGGAATCCTTTTGCGATCATTTGGGTGCCGATGAGCACGTCCGCTTTGTGGGCGCGGAACTGTTTAAAGAGATCTTCATGGCTTGTTTTTTTTCGCGTCGTGTCCCGATCCATGCGGAGGGTTCGGATTTCCGGGAAGATGGCGTGAAGCGAGCGCTCGACGTGTTCTGTTCCAAAACCTTTAAATTCGAGCGATTCGGGAGAGCCGCAAGAGGGGCACTGACGAGGAGAGGGCTGCTGGTGATCGCAGAGGTGGCAGTGAAGAAGATTGGAGGTGCGATGGAAGGTGAGGAAAAGATCGCAGCGGGGGCATTTGATCACATATCTGCAGCCTGAGCAAAGCTGCATTCGGTGATAGCCCCGTTTGTTGAGGAAGAGGAGGGTTTGCTCTCCTTTTTTGAGCCGATCTTTGAGGGCGTCGAGAAGATCTGAAGAAAAGTGGGTAAAGCCTCCCGCGATGTCGAATTCTCTTTTCATGTCGATGATTTTGACGGAGGGGAGCGTTGTGAGAGCAGCTCTCGAGGAGAGTGTGTGAAGTTTGTATTTGTTTAAAGAGGCGTTGTAGCGCGATTCGATAGACGGCGTTGCGCTGCCGAGAAGAACGGTGCATTGTTCAAGATGCGCCCGCATGACGGCGACATCTCTTCCATGGTAGCAGGGAGCCTCATC
>Ga0155551_178_pt1 | contig 15051 bp, 18 predicted proteins | sample RifCSPhighO2_12_FD_107208 | JGI IMG/M metagenome (GOLD analysis project Ga0155551, IMG submission 107208) | Chlamydiae bacterium RIFCSPHIGHO2_12_FULL_49_9
ATCGAGATTGATGGGAAGCCTTATGCTCCTGTGATAGATCTAGTGGGGATTGTCCGTAAATTAATTGATCCAACCGCAAACTCTGTATCTAGAGAAATAAATTGTGATATTTTTGGGGCTAATCTATCCGATGCGATTCCTTATGCATGCCGCGGTAAACGGTTCGATCCAGAGACAGGGTTTATTTACTTTGGCAGGCGTTATTATGACCCGGTGCGCCATCGTTGGATATCACCCGATCCACTTGGTCCAATCGATCATGAAAACTTATATCAGTATGTTTACAATAACCCACTTCAATTTAGCGATCCTACCGGGTGCGGTTTTTGGGGTTATCTGGCAGGTATTGGCGAAATTGCAGCTGGCTGTGTCATCATTGCAGGTGGAGCTGCTCTTGAGCTGGCTACCGTCGGCGGTTTTACTATTGGATTAGGAGTCACTACGTCTGCAGGAGCTGCTCTCATTGGTCATGGTCTTGCACAAACAACCCGTCATGCGCAAGATATCCAACCTCCTCAGTGGACAAATTCAGTTTTAAAAAACGATCCAGGATGTCCTCAATCTAGAGAAGTACAAGATAAACAATTCCAAGATGCGGTAAAAGAAATTGAAAAGCAGCTAGGAAAACATCTGTCAGATAAAGAAAGGCGCAAATTGCACGATCATATTTCGGGGCAAGATTATGGATATCATGAGATAATCGAAGAAGGATACTGGCTATTCAATGACTGACAGTAAAACCGCTATGCAAAAGCTTTTTCGGCAAATCGTGGGCATGAAACCCACAAGGGTGAAGCTCGGCTTCGGTAGTTTCGTAACGATGGATTTTGGGAAAGATATTCCTGAAGAAGTTAAGACAAAGCAGGGAACGCAAATTCGATACCATGGCGAATGGCATCTGTGGGTTTATCAATGTGCTTGGCAAGTCGATCAAAATGGGGCGATATTAGTCCATAGCGAAAGTCCAAAAGCCGAGATAGAATCTGTTCTCTTTAATCTAGCAAACAAAACCTTTACGTCATTTAACTTGTTGAATGATTTCTTCGATGTCGAGTTAAAGTTCGAAGACATGACATTTCGGCTTCTTCATACAAAAGAGGGCGAACAATGGATGTTGTTTACTCCCGAAAACAAAACTCTCGTCGCTGGTCCTGGCGCTCAATGGGATTATCGAGACTCCGGATAATTTCGCTCGTCTGTAAATTGCTGTTCAAAAGTGCATTTCATTTCTAAAAATGCCGGAAATTCAACGGAGTTGCCGATTTCTGAAGGTTGACTTTGATTGCTATTTCCAGAATCTTCTCGAACAAAGACTCATCGCTTGCGGATCTCTTTTTCCTGAAATTGAGTCGATGTACCGATGGAAAGGAAAGATCGAAGAGGGAAAAGAGATCAAAGCCGTCCTCAAAACCCAGGGTTGCCGCTTTGAAGCGATTTGCATGTATATTGTCGAAAATGGAAGCTACGAGATTCCCGAAATCGCACAGGTTGACGTAGTGAAGGGAAATCCGCTCTATCTCTCTTGGGCCCTGGAAGCAACTTTACCCTAAGTGAACTTTTTTCAAATTTTTACAGTGACTTTAATCTAGTAAAAATAAGAACCTGTATAGCCCAATTAAGTCTATGAGTTATGGATCCTGACCCAAAAGCCATTACCCAGTCCCTGACTTTGGAGAGCGACTTTTCTCTTTTGTCGGGAAAACACCAGGGCTGGCTTTATGCAGACCAGAAAAAAGATTTAGAAGAGATTTCTTTCTATCAAACCGTTTACGAAAAGCACAAGCGCCTCCAGTTTTTGCCCAGCGTCGAAAACCCCAGAATTCCAAAAGTTTTTCACTTCATTTGGCTGGGCCCTAAGAACTTTCCCAGATCTTCGGTCGAAAATGCCCGGAGCTGGGTAGCGAATAATCCCGATTGGACCTTCAAGTTTTGGACTGATAGGCCGAGAATCGCCCCTGTCTCAAACATGGAAGTGATCCAGATCGATCAATTTCCGTTTCAGTATCTAAAAGAGATGTACGACGCCTCTGACAACTGGGGCGAAATGTCCGATCTATTGCGCTATGAAATCCTTTTGCGCGAGGGGGGCGTCTACGTCGATCACGACATGGCGTGTCTTCGCCCCTATGATCAGCTTGTGTCCCATTATGACTTTTTTGCGGGGCTCTCCACCTCCCACCCCAGAGTTGATGGCTTTTCATTCACGGCGATCAATTGCCATTTCGCCTCTATGCCCAATCATCCGATCATTCGAGCCACAATCGATCAGACGATTCGCCTTCACGAAAAGGCGCTTTTGGCTTTTCCGATGAATCGGGAAAAACAGGTGATCAACAGCAGCTACGTCGCATTCACCCACGCCATATTAGAGAAGTTGGATCAGCTTGGAAATCGGGATATCGTCTTTCCCAACTGCTATTTTTTGGCGCTGGGAGATCTCCCTAATTTCTACGCAAGGCATACCTATGCGGGATTTTGGCGCGATCCGGGCGCTCATGAGACTCCCAAACAGGCAAAAGTAATTCAGGAGTTTAAGCAGATCGAATCTTCTCTTCTAACCCACAAGTGGGTCCAAATCGGTGCGATTTTCGTTTTAATTATCTTGATCTCATTGGCGATCAAAAAGAGACGTTCGTGAAAATTCTTATCCTTTTTCTAGTTTTTTCTCAGCTTTACGCAATTCATACTCCAGAGGATCAAGCGAGATTAAAGCAATTTGGGGCAATGGCTCAAAAAGAAATGGCCCCCTCTTCCGAGCCAAAGATTCCCCACACGATTCACCTATTTTGGATAGGTCCCAAACATTTCAGCAGAGAGCAAAAAAACCATATTCTCCGATGGGTTGATCAATATCCCAATTGGACGATCAAGCTATGGACCGATCGGAAAAGAAAGACTCCTCATCCAAAGATCTCGGTGGAGCTAGTCGATTTATCTCGATACTACTCCTCCAACTTACTAGAGATCGAAAACCTCCTCTCTTACGATATTTTATATAAAGAGGGAGGGGTTGCGGTTCATCCAGATGTAGCTGACCTAAAAGAACTTGAATACATCCACTCTCGATGCTCATTCTATGCCTTTTTAGCCCCGCCCGAAGAGATCGGCTATAGTTCATCGATCTTTGTAGGGCATCACATCATTGGAGCCGCAAAAAACCACTCCGTCCTAAAAAAGACCATTCAAAATGTGGAGCAAAAATGGAATCGGGTGCAGAGGCTCTTCCTTTTCCCCGATCAACAGACGGCTGAATATCGGCTGTTGTATCGCACTTGGGCGAGTTTAGATGAGGCGATTTTGCAGACTCACACTCCAGATACGGTGATTTTCCCCTCCGATCACCTCGATGCGCCAAAATCGGAATTATTCAAGGGGGGAATTCTTTTTGAGGATGAGGCTGAAAGATTGACTAGAAATTTAGAGAAAAAAATGGGTAAGATCCATCTTTTGCACACTGGGCTGCTCTTATCGATTCTTCTCTGTTTGGGGCTCTATGTATACCGTGCGCGGTTGAATTTTTAAATTTTGGGGGGATCGTGCGTTTTTTTCAAGTTGCTGTTTTTGGGTTAGTCTTATTTTGCTTTTGGGGGCTAAAGCTGCTTTTTTTGGATACGAAACCCGCTTTTCTTGTGGACTCTTACAATACCCACCAGCCCATTTTGCGCGAGATTGTGAATAAAACAAAGGGACCCATCATAGAATTCGGCTGCGGACACGGGAGCACAGACTTGCTTCACGAAATCTGCAAAAAAGAGGGCCGTTTGCTGGTCACTTTAGAGGACAATCTCGATTGGTTTACCCAATTTTCGAACAAATACGAAGGAGACGGCTACAATAAAGACAACTCGGGGTGGCATAAGTTTTTTTTCGTTCCAGGAAAAAACCAAAAGGATAACGAAAGCCCTGCGCACTGGACCAAATTTTTAGATGAGCTCGAACTTTTAAAAACCGTTACTTTCGACGTTTGCTTTATTGACCAGTCGCCCTGGCTTGCAAGATGGGAGACGCTCAAGCGAATGAAGACCTCTACCCGCTACGTCATCGTCCACGATTGCGATTACTTTCCCACAAACAAAATCTTTGGAAAAACGGTTGTGCCTATTGAGAATAAAAAGCCGGGAGTTTTTGACTTCAGCGATGTTTTTCGCTCTTTCAAGGTCTACTTCCCCCGACAGCCTTGGCCCGGGGATACAGGTCCTCCCACTTTGCTCGGCAGCGATTTTGAATCAGATTTGCCCGAAGTAAACTTTGGTAGGAATTGATTAGATGGGTCTTCTTTTTCGATCAGTTGCCTTTTTTCTTACCTTCGGGCTCGTCTCAGCCGGCGCTGAGTTGACAAAGGTTCAGTACGCATTTTCAAAAGAGCCGATCGATGTTGTGATCCCTTGCGCACCCAAGGACAAAAAAACTCTTGCCCTTTGCATCAAGGGGATTCGGACGCACGGGAAAAATATCCGCCGGGTTATCGTCGTCTCGAAAGAGAAGCTAACCGATGAGGCCGAATGGTTTGCCGAAAAAGATTACCCCTTTTCAAAAGAGGATCTCGCAACTGAGATTTTCTGGTCTGACCAGAAAGCGGCCAAGAAATTTCTCCTCAAGAGGAACTCCCGCATCGGATGGATCTACCAACAGTTTTTAAAGCTTTATGCCCCTTTTGTCATTCCTGAAATCTCTTCGAATGTTCTGGTGCTGGACGCCGATGTGATCTTCCTTCGCCCTGTCGAATTCATGGACGAAGAGGGGAGGGGGTTCCTCAATATTGCGACCGAATACCATCCCCCTTATTTCGAACACATGAAACGACTCCTTCCCGATCTTTGCCGCGTCCATACAGAACACTCCGGGATCACCCACCATATGCTCTTCCAAAAACCGGTTCTGGAGGATTTGTTCTCGCTCATTTCCAAGCGACATAAAATGGAGCCTTGGAAAGCCATTTGCCGCGCAATCAAGTCGAAGAAAATGCCCACGTCTTGCCTATCGGAATATGAGATCTATTTTAACTTTGCGCTCCTTCGAACAGATCAGATTAAAATCCACCCCTTGCCCTTCATCGATGTGTATCCGCTTCGGAAAATAGAAAAATATCGAGATTATGTCTACATCACCTCCCATGAGTACCCATGACTTGTTTTAAAAATGGCTCCTTTTTTTTTCTCTTGTGCTTGTTGGTCCTCTCCCCCCTCTACGCTCGGTCGGGAGCTGTCACTTACGACTATGAGAATGGGAGATTCGGAGACAGCCTTCTCAACTACCTCCATGCAAAGTGGTTCTCTTTCGACAAAGGAATTCCTCTTCTCTATAAACCGTTTCCCTACTCCGACCAACTGACTCTGAGTGAAAAAGAAATTGCCTACAAAGACAAACCAAGACGAAGGTCGCTGGGCATTGGAAGGTTGATCAAGGTCCACGCCAAATACTGGCCTTTTCTATCGAGGATCCGCTTTCTCAAATTTTGCTATCGGAGCAACTATTTCCCCGAAGATCCATGGGAATTGAACCGTCAAAAATTTTCCAACTATAGAGTCAACTGGAAAAATGAACAATTTCGGAAAATAGTTAAAGAGATGATCTCTCCCAAAAAGCCGCTCCATCTCATCTACCCTCCTGCGGGGGTGATTGGGGTCGCCCTTCACGTGAGGGAGGGGGGCGATTTCGATCCGCTCTCCTCCAGACTCCACTTTCCTCTCAAATTCCCTCCCCTTGATTTTTATGCTGACGGGCTTAAAGCGGTCATGGCTCAATTCCCTGATCGGGAACTCTATTGCTATCTCTTTACCGATGCAAAAAATCCGGCTCAGATCGCAGCGCAGCTTCGGGATCGGCTGCCTCCCGCAGCTCTCGTTCAGTTTCACTTTAGAGAAAAAAATAACCATGGGGAAGCCAACGTATTAGAGGACTTTTTTTCTCTCTTCAATTTTGAGGTGCTGATCCGGTCCCAATCGAATTTTAGTATAATTCCCTCTCTCATCCACGATTTTGCCTTTGTCTATGCTCCGAAAGATTGTCTTGTTGAGGGCAATTCCATTGTCATTACGGAGGTAGAAATGGTTTTGAATACAATCCTTTGTCAAAAGAAGGTTCAATGATCCGCTTCCTCCTCCTATTGTTGATCACCGATCTATATGCAGCCGCCTCGATCGTCTTCGTCCACATTGGCCCCCAACTGCCGAGCTACCTCCCCATCGCCTTAAAGCAGGCGAGGCTATTTAACCCCCACTCCGATCTCTACCTCATCGCAAATGAGAGGGCCCTCGCAAATCTTTCGAAAGAGATCAAAGAATCCCGCCCTCTTTGCATCTCCTGCGAGTCGCTGCCGAAGGGTCCGTTCCATAAAAAATTTGCAAAGAAATCAAAACTCGACAAAACCTTCCGAAAAGGATTTTGGACCTTTACCACAGAGCGATTTTTCTATTTGGCAGAGCTGATTGAAAAGCGGAAGCTCACAGACGTTTTTCATCTCGAAAACGATGTGATGCTCTACGCCGATCTAGAAGAACTGCTTCCCATCTTCAAAGAGCATTACTCAAATAAGATCGGAGCGACTTTTGACAATGATGAGCGGTGCATTCCGGGCTTTCTCTATATTTCCAACTACGCGCCCATCGAGCGTCTCATCGATTTCATCGCCCAAAAAGCGCAAAGCGGTGGGAGTGATATGGAATTTTTGGCCCAATTCAAAGACCAAGGAGGATGGATCGACAACCTTCCCGTTTTAATGCCCCAGTATGCAAACGACCACGAGCTGATCAGCTCTTTTGGCTGCCGGGGGACGCGTCCCGATCACTTTCATCGCCACTTCGATCAGTTTAGCTCTATTTTTGATGCGGCAGCCCTGGGTCAATTTCTCGGTGGAATCGATCCAGACAATGGCCGCTCAATTCCCGGCTTCATCAACGAGCGGTGCATCTTCAATCCATCCCATTTTGCCTTCGAGTGGCGAAAAGACGAGCAGGGGAGAAGGGTTCCCTTCGCGATCTATGGGAAGCTCGTCTCAAAAATCAATAACCTCCATATTCACAGCAAAGATCTAAAAAAATTCTACTCAGGAAAGTAAATGAAGATCCTTCTTCTCTTGATTCCCTTTCTCGCCTTTGCTGTCCCACCTCCTGAGGGTCGCCCGCCGAGCACCCCGTTCATCTCCGGCGACACGTTCCGTTTCTTTGCCGATTTTGTGTATGATGAACTAGACACCTCTCTCGACCCAAGTCGAGTCACTTCGGGGAAAACCGTCTTTGTGAAAACCGACTATCTGGCCCCGTTTTTTCAAAAGATTCACCCGGCTATTTCCAGTCCTTACATCCTGATCACCCACAATAGCGATGACCCGGCTCCGGGCCCTTACGCTCGATTTCTTGATGACCCCAAACTTCTCGCCTGGTTTGGGCAAAATTTTGATGGAACATCTCACCCAAAAATGCACCCAATCCCCATAGGGCTTGCCAATGCCCACTGGCCGCATGGAAAATGTAAAGAGCTCAAAAAAATTCAAAAACAGCGCTTATCCAAAAAGCATCTCGCTTATCTCAATGTCACTGTTCAAACATTTTCTGAGGAGAGAAAGAAGCTTTTTGACTATTTTTCCAAAACTTCATTTTGCTACAAGAAAACAGGCCGGAAATACAAGGAGTTCCTAAAAGACGTCGCGTCGTGCCAATTTGTGATTAGTCCTCGCGGCAATGGGCTCGACACCCACCGCCTTTGGGAGACGCTCTACTTGGGGAGCATTCCGATTGTCAAGAGCTCCTCGCTCGATCCCCTCTATCAAAACCTCCCCATTCTCATTGTCCAGGAATGGGAGAGCGTGACGGAGGAATTCTTGCAAAAAAAAGCCAAGGAGCTGGCCCGATCCAAGTTCAGCTTGGAATCCCTCACAATTCAATATTGGCTCGAGCGGATCAATTCCTATAAGACAAACTAACGCTTCCCCAATATCTCAAAAATTTACTATGATTGGATTGCATGAGCAAGAAGCACAAACTCATCTTCTCTGTCCTATTTCTCATCTCCCTGATCTCGGCGATTGCGCTTATATGGATCGCAAACGACGGCGCGGTGATGGATCCGAAGGGGATGGTCGGGTTAAAAGAGCGGAATTTATTGGTATTTTCCACTCTTTTGATGCTGATCATCGTGATTCCGGTCTTGATCATCACGTGCGTCTTTGCATGGAAGTATCGAGCGGATAACAAGGGCGAAAAATACACTCCCGACTGGGCAGACAATTTTACGGCCGAGGCGATCTGGTGGGGACTTCCGTTTCTCATCATCATCATTTTATCGGTCGCTGTTTGGACGAGCAGTCATGAACTCGATCCGTTCAAACCGATTGTCAATGGGACAAAACCGGTGGAGATTCAGGTCGTAGCTTTAGAGTGGAAATGGCTTTTCATTTATCCGGAACAGAAGATCGCTGCTGTGAACTTTGTCCAGTTTCCTGAAAAAACTCCGCTCAACTTCGACATTACGGGTGATGCCCCGATGAACTCGTTTTGGATCCCGCAGCTCGGAGGTCAGATTTACGCTATGAATGGCATGAAGACAAAGCTCCATCTGATCGCAGATGAGAAGGGGGAGTTTCGAGGATCCTCTGCCAACTTGAGCGGCAGGGGATTTGCCGGGATGGTCTTTATGGCCAAGGCGAGCTCCAATGAGGAGTTTGAGTCATGGGTGAGTGAAGTGCGAAGCGCAGGGAAGCCGCTCAATTTAAATGAATACAATAGGTTGGCGATGCCCAGCGAGTCGAACCCGGTTGCTTACTATACTCTGGAAGATCCCGATCTATTTGATCAAATTGTCATGAAATTTATGATGCCAATGCCGTGAATGAATTTTTTGGAAGATTGACTCTAGACGCTCTCAAGCACGATCCGGTGCAAACCGGAGGCGCTCTTTCGATTGTTTTGGGGGGGCTTTTTATCGCCTTTCTCCTCTTCTATTTTAGACTCTGGGGAACTCTCTGGAGAGACTGGTTGACGACGCTGGATCCGAAAAAAATCGGCGTCATGTACATCACTGTTTTGTTCGTGATGCTCTTTAAGGGTGTAATTGACGCGCTGATGATGCGGGCCCAGCAGGTATTTTCCGTGGGCGACATGCACGGCTATTTGTCGTCCGATCACTATCAGCAGATTTTTACCGCTCACGGAACGACGATGATCTTCTTCGTCGGAATGGCGGCCGTTTTTGGGCTCATGAATCTCGTGATTCCTTTACAGATTGGAGCGAGAGATGTCGCTTTTCCCTTCTTAAATGCGCTGAGCTTTTGGCTCTTTGCCATGGGAGGGGCGCTGCTCATGCTTTCGCTTGTCGTCGGCGATTTTTCTCCGGCCGGTTGGAGCGGATACACTCCATTGACGGGGATTCGGTACACGCCGGGGGTCGGCGTCGATTACTGGATCTGGTCGGTGCAGATCGCAGGGGTGGGGAGTTTATTTTCGGGCATCAACTTTTTGGTGACGATTTTAAAGATGAGAGCGCCCGGCATGACGCTCATGAAGATGCCCATTTTCATCTGGAGCTGTCTTTGCACTTTGATTTTGATTGTCTTTGCGTTTCCCGTTTTGACGACAACGCTTGGGATGTTAGCTTTGGATCGTCTGATGGGGATGCATTTTTTTACCTCTGATTTCGGCGGCAACGCCATGATGTATGTCAATTTGTTTTGGGCATGGGGCCATCCCGAGGTATATATTCTTGTGCTGCCTGCCTTTGGCGTTTTTTCAGAGATTGTGCCTGTCTTCTCCCAAAAAAAGCTCTTTGGCTACGTCTCGATGGTGTGGGCCCTCATTGCGATCACGTTTCTCTCTTTCATCGTATGGCTCCACCACTTTTTCACGATGGGAGCAGGTCCAAACGTAAACGCCTTTTTCGGGATCATGACGATGCTGATTGCGGTTCCGACGGGCGTAAAAGTGTTCAACTGGCTCTTTACGATGTTCCGCGGGAAGGTTTTATTTCAAACGCCGATGCTCTGGTTTTTGGGATTTGCCGTCACATTTTCAATCGGCGGGATGGCGGGCGTTTTGATGTCGATTCCGGTGGTCGACTTTCAGGTGCATAACAGCCTATTTTTAATCGCCCACTTCCACTCGGTGATCATCGGGGGCGTCTTGTTTGGCTTTTTCTCCGGCTTTACCTATTGGTTTCCAAAGGTAACCGGCTTTAAGCTCGATGAAAAGCCCGGGCGCTATGCCTTTTACTTCTGGTTCGTCGGCTTTTTGCTAGCATTTTTGCCCCTCTATGCGCTGGGACTCATGGGAGCAACCAGGCGCCTTGACCACTACGACGCATCGACGGGATGGCTGCCCCTTTTCACAGTTGCCGCAGTTGGCGCTGTGCTCGTCGGCATCGGCATCGGATTCCAGGTGCTCCAGATAATCAAGAGCATCAAAGAGAGAAACCAGCACCGAGATACAACGGGCGATCCGTGGAATGGGAGAACGCTCGAGTGGTCTACGACATCTCCTCCGCCGGTGTATCATTTTGCCGTCGTGCCCGAGGTGCACAGCCGCGACGCTTTTTGGGCGGCTAAACACGGAGGGGCCCTTTATCAGAAACATGTACACTAGGAAGACATCCATCTGCCAAAAAATGATCCGATGCCCTTTTACATGGGCATTTTTGGTTTTCTTTTTTGCTTTGGGCTCATTTGGTACATGTTCTGGCTTGTCCCCATTGGCTTTATCGGACTCATTGCCTGTCAGATCTCCCGCCTCTCTGAAAAAGAGCCTGAGTTCACAATCCCAAAAGCAGAAGTAGAACAAATGGAAAGACACCGATGAGTCACATAGACGTTTTTCATGACCCTCACAAGACCTACTTTGGATTTTGGACTTATCTCATGACGGATTGCATCCTCTTTTCGATCCTTTTTGCGACCTATATCGTTCTGAAAGACGGCACTTTCGGCGGGCCCACCTCAAAAGATCTCTTCGATCTTCCCTTCGCCCTCACCGAGACGCTCCTTTTGCTTGCCAGCAGCTTTACTTCGGGCCTTGCGATGCTCGACGCATTGAAGGGAAATACGAAGGGGATGTTCGCTTGGTTTGCCCTCACATTTTTGCTCGGTGCCAGCTTTTTGGGGATGGAGCTCACCGAATTTAGCCGCTTTGTCCACGAGGGCAATAGCTGGGAGAGGAGCGCTTTCTTATCGGCCTTCTTTACTTTGGTCGCCACCCACGGATTTCACATCACGATGGGACTCATCTGGATGGTCGTTCTCCTCGTGCCTGTGTTTCTCCACGGCCTCAACGGAGAGTACATCAAGAGGCTCACTTGTTTTCGGATGTTTTGGCACTTTTTAGATGTGGTGTGGATTTTTATTTTTACAGTTGTATATCTCACGGGAACAATCCTATGAAGACGCAGCAAGAGAGAGAAAACGGAACGCTCAAAACCTATTCGTTGGGACTTATTCTTTGCGTTGCGCTCACTCTAGGCGCTTTTTATCTCGTTTCTGAAAAGCTCTTTTCCCCAACCATACTGATCGGGGTGATTTTATTCCTCGCTCTCATTCAGGCAGCCGTACAGCTCGTTTTATTTCTCCACTTGGGATTTGAGGGAAAGCCCCACTGGAATCTCACCGTTTTTCTCTTTATGCTTTTAGTTCTTGTCATCTTTGTCTTCGGATCGATTTGGATCATGTACAGTCTGAACTACAGGATGATGTGAGCAAAAAATATCTCATCCTCGCAAAACCCGGCATCATCTTGGGCAACATCATCACAACTGCCGGCGGGTTTGCCCTTGCCTCAAAGGGGCATTTCAACTGGCTCTTATTTTTAGAAACGCTTCTGGGTCTTTCTTTAGTGATCGCCTCTGCCTGCGTCTTCAACAACTACATCGATCGATTAGCAGATCAAATGATGGCCAGGACAAAAAATCGCCCCTTAGCGACCGGATCGGTTCGTCTTGTAAATGCGATTGGATATGGGGTTGTCTTAGGGGTTCTCGGTACGGCTGTTTTGATGTATTTTACCAATGCATTAACTGTCGGCGCGGCCCTTTTTGGCTTTATTGTCTACGTGCTCATCTACAGCCCATTGAAGCACAAAACGGTCTATGGGACTCTGATTGGCTCCATTGCAGGAGCCGCGCCGCCAATTGTCGGCTACTTGGCTGCAGCGAATCGATTCGATGGAGGGGCTCTTCTTTTGTATTTGGTCTTGGTGTTTTGGCAGATGCCCCATTTCTATGCGATTGCGATGTATCTTCACAAAGACTATGCGGCGGCATCGATACCCGTTTTGCCGCTCGTGAGCGGCAACCACATCACCAAGATCCATATGTTTTTTTATATCTTGGCGTTTTTTATTCCGGCTTTGCTACTCACTCTTTACGGCTACACAGGGACTGCATTTCTCACAGTTGTTTTGGCTTTAAGCCTCATGTGGCTTAAAATTTCTCTTGAGGGATTTAAAGCGGAAAACGACAGCCGGTGGGCGCGAAGGATGTTTCGCTTTTCGCTTGTTGTGATCACTCTATTTAGCGCCATGATTGCCATCTGAGAGGACTGTCCAAAGATATGCATAAAGAACACCACGGGTTCATTTACGGTTTTTTCGCTGCGCTGACAAACGCAGTGGCGGCTGTTTTCATAAAACTTGCAGTGGATATCCCAAACGAAACGCTCGTCTTTGCGAGATTTTCTATTGGACTTTTTTGTCTCTTGCCCATCCTTCATATCAAAAAGCCCCCTCTTTCTTGGGAGCGCCTCTGGCAGAATCTCCCGAGAAGTTTGGCGGGGCTTGGATCGATCTATTGCGGATTTTATGCGCTAAAAATGCTTCCTCTGGTCAATGCAGTTACATTGACTACGACAAGTCCTCTTTTTATGCCGTTTATCGTCCTTATCTGGTTGAAAATGATCGTTTCTAAAATGCGTTTTTTTGCGGTCGCTGTTGGCTTTTTGGGGGTAGTCATTTTACTTCACCCCACTTCGGAGATTTTTGAGTGGGCAAGTCTTGCAGGTCTTTCGACAGGTTTTTTCGGCGCAACAGCCCTTGTGGGAGTTAGACAGCTTTCGAAAGTAGAATCGACCGAGGCGATTATATCCTATTACTTTTTGATCGCTACGACCCTGACATTTTTCCCGATGATCTTCGCTTGGGAGCCAATTCAAGGCCCTAAAGAGTGGTTTTATCTCTCCATGATTGGAACCCTCTCTGTTTTGTATCAATACCTCCTGACTAAATCCTATACCCATGCTCCTGCGACGAAAGCGAGCACCCTCAATTACCTGGCTGTTCTCTTTGGGGGACTTAGCGGCTGGTGGATCTTCGGGGAAGTCCCTACTCTTTGGGCGCTTTTGGGTTCGGGGCTTATCATTTTGAGCGCCCTTCTCGCTCTTTTTGACAAGACTCCCGCCAGGCCAATTGGGAGTTAGAAATAGTTTTAAAAAGTGTGTTTTATCCATGTCCATTCCTTCAAACGCAGGCCGGGTAGTTCCTTCTGTTGTATACAACACGTTCGGAGAGCTTAATAGAGCGGTTGATTTTTTACCGAAACAAGAGATGCCGCTTCTTGGACAGCAGGTCAAACAGGCCCTTGAAAATCCTGAAAAATTCATTGAAGAAATTTTGAGGATTCAAGAAATAGTAAGAGCCAGCAAGGAGGCTATATGGGAAAAGGGCTGTCCCCGTAAAGATAGCGAGAGGTTTCGTTCTTGGAAGACGCTATTTTGCGTCCGTTTATTACGATCAGAATGTTGTGCTGTTAAAGCCTCTCAATGTCACGGCGCTCACTCAATTAAACTTATTTTCGCAACCAATCGTTTAATAAAGCCCGGTTATAAACAAAGAAAATGTGAAAATAAGGACTGCAAGTATCCCCTATGCAAGGGAGAAGCTTCTTATTCTTATGTTTCTTACGAGAAGTGTGATGGCCTTCATGAAGGGGATCTTTACGTGAATTGGGAAGAAAAAGCCGTGACTAGGTTTAGTCTTATGCCCGTTCAGGCAAGACCTTTGCCAATTGTCGCTCGAAGTGTTTTGGCAACGCCTCCAAGGAGGCATATTGCTCATTCTGTATTAGCGACTCCTCCAGGCCCAAAGCATATCTCTGAGCAAGTTGCTAGATTTGTACTCGATAGCGAAGATGAAGGCGAAGGCTCAAAAGAACTCAAAAACCGACAGAACTTTACTTTGTAGATACCCTCTTAATCAGATCACGATTAAAAGTGGATGTGTTCTCTCTGGGCCATCTCGCGGATCGCCTCTTTTAAGGGAGCTGTGTTGATGCTCTTTAAAGCCGAGATGGTGTGGAGCGTAGATGGGTCGTAAGGGTATTTGCTGATAAATTCTGCAGCGATTTCAGAAGATCCTTCCTGATCGATCTTGTTGAGAACCGTGAGAAACGGTTTTTCGAGCATCTCGGGATTATAGGCTTTAAGCTCTTTTCGGAGCATGAGGAACTCTTCAAATGGATCTCTCTCTTGATACGGCGCAAGTTCAATGAGAAAAACGAGCGCTGATGTTCTCTCAATGTGTCTTAAAAATGCAAATCCAAGACCTCGATCTTCGTGTGCGTCTTGGATAATCCCCGGGATATCGGCGATGAGGATGCGGGAAAAGTCGTCGAATTCGATGATGCCGAGATTGGGCCTTAGAGTTGTGAATGGGTAGGGGGCGATTTTTACTTCGATGTGGGCAAGTTTGGAGATGAGGGTCGATTTGCCGGCGTTTGGCATCCCGACAAAGCCCACATCTGCGATCAGTTTCAGCTCGAGCTCTATTTCGATCTCTTGGCCGAGTGTTCCGTCTGTGCAGACGAAGGGAGCTTGGTGCGTCGATGTTTTAAAGCGGGAGTTTCCTTTGCCGCCGATGCCGCCGGAACAAATTTTCCACTCCTGGCCATCTTGGGTAAAGTCGAGAAGGATTTCTTTCGTCTTGAGGTCTTTGACGAGGGTGCCGAGGGGGATTTTGACGATGAGATCTTGCCCGGTTTTCCCTTTGCAGTTGTTGGGGCGCCCTGGCATGCCGTTTTCGGCTTTCAGGATCCGTCTATTGCGGTAATCTTCGAGGGAATGGACCCTTAAAGCCGAAAACGGCA
>Ga0155551_166_pt1 | contig 14864 bp, 15 predicted proteins | sample RifCSPhighO2_12_FD_107208 | JGI IMG/M metagenome (GOLD analysis project Ga0155551, IMG submission 107208) | Chlamydiae bacterium RIFCSPHIGHO2_12_FULL_49_9
GGGGGCTTTTTCAGGGACCAGACTCAAAAGCCAGTCGACGACCTCTTTCAAAGGCCCTTTGAATAGGTCCAAATCTCTCAGAGTCTTTTCAAATAACGCCATCTCTTCTTCAAAGAAAGAAAATGCCTTGTCTCTGCCGCAAACAGCTGCAATATTGACCGCGCTTTGCTGCCCGGTGTCTTGCAAATCGTCCTGCAGGTCATCAGCGATCTGAAAAGCCATCCCCAAATGATAGGCGCATTTTCGAACTAAATTCAAACGCTCCGGATTTCCTCCCCCAAAGAGCCATCCAAAAATAAAAGAGATCTCAAAAAGAGTGACTGTTTTTTGGAACATGATCTTTTGGATCGTCTCAGGTTTTGAGTCGGGGGGATAAAGATCCAAAAATTGGCCATTTGTAGCCCCTTTAAGCCCCGCGCAGCGAGTTGCCGACTCAAGACACAAAACAGAAATTTCATCAGCCCTAAGGCCCAAATGGGGATGTTCTTTCATCTTTCTGCCATTTTCATAAATGGCGCCGTAGCCGGCTGCGATCAGCGTGTAGCTGGCTAATATCGCAACGCTCTCTCCAAAGGCTTTGTGAAGAGAAGGTCTGCTTCTTCTTGTATCGTCGTCGTCCATGCAGGGAAGATCGTCCGCAATCAATGAAGCTGTGTGAAAAAACTCGACGCCCAAAGCCGCCGGCATCGCGTCAAGTCCTTCTCCAATTGCATCCGCAATCATCAAAACAAAAATCGGGCGGAGCCTTTTGCCGCCATTCGTTAGCGCATATTCGCAGGCGTCGCGAAGCCCGTTTTTTTCACCTAATTTTTCAATTGAATGGCGGAGATCCTCTTCAACTCGTTTTCTGTACGCGCCAATTGTCATCTTACTTACCGATCCGATCCAAAAGGTTCGCTTTCAGGGGCTGGATTTTCAACTCTTTTTTCATGCTCACTTGGCTATATGGGGGAACGATGCCGCCCAAGTTAACCAAGGGAAAAAAGACACTTCCTTTGCCCACCATTGTTCCGGGATTTAGAACTGAATTACAGCCAATCTGAACTCGGTCGCCAACAATCGCGCCGAATTTTTTTAATCCCGTTTTTATCTTCTGAACCAAAATTTCGGCCCGGTCAAGCCTCAAATTCGCGCATTTAACCCCTGCGCCCAAATTGACCTCGTTGCCCAAGATCGAATCTCCCACATACACAAAATGCGTTGCATGCGCCCGATCGAACAAAATGGAGTGCTTGATCTCGGCGCTGTGGCCGATCGCGCAATGATCGCCGCAAATGACCAACCCCCTGATATACGCCCCATGGCGGATGATGCATCCCTTCCCAATGATGCAAGGCCCCTGGATCATGACGCCCGGTTCGATGATTGTTCCTTTGCCAATCGAAATCAGCTCAGGCCTTTCTAAAAAAACCCCTTTAGGGATCTCAATCTCAATCCGGCAAGGATTGTTCGCTTTCAAATAATCATTTAACAAATGAAGAGCGCTCCACACGGGCTCGCCTTCTTTCCAGAGCGCTTTATGCGCGAATTTCTCCAGGGAAAAGTAGTCGTTGGGGTCTGTCATACAGAGTCATTATAAAGGGCGCCTCTCTTCTTAGGCACTGATTTTTCAACATGAGCCCCTCAAAAGAATATATAGATATATACATATAGAAATTTCCTCTTCTTCTATTCATGTGGAAATGTTGATAGAATAGGCTGCCTTAGGCGGAAAAAACATGTTCACAACTTGTTTGCGGCCTGTTGAGAACCCTTTCTTTTTGAACAAAGCCAAAACCTTTAGACAGCCTTTGAACGACTTGTAAACAACTTATGAACAGCCCTCCCACATGCCCCCATTTTTCGAGCTGTTCAGGTTGCGAGCTCTCTGCCAATTTATACAATCCCCCTATACTCAAAGGGGCCGTTGCTTTTTTTGAAAAAAACAATATTTCGTTCCGTCTTATCACCGACGGATTCGAATCGACACGCCTAAAGGCAAAGCTCGCAGTCCGTAAACCCTCCAAAATTGGCCTTTTTAAAAAAGGGACGCACGAGGTCATAGATATTCCCGACTGCCTCGTCCATCGTCCTTCCATCAATCAGGCTGCTGCCTTCCTTCGTCAAAAAATAATAGAAGAAAGCGTTCCTCTCTATGCTGAAGGGTCCCATTCTTTTTCCCTTCGATACGTTCAGCTTTTCGTAGACAGAAAAACAAATCGCATCCAACTGACCCTCGTTCTAAACGGATCTGCGACCACTCCTGAATTTGACCGATTTTGCAAATCCCTCCTATCTCAAGATTTTTGGCATTCCATATGGATCAACTTCAATCCGACATCGCAAAACCAAATTTTCGGTCTCGCCTGGAATCTTTTTTGGGGAGAGCCCTTTCTTTGGCAGACACTCAAAAACACTGAAATTGCCTTCCATCCAGCCTCCTTTTCTCAAGCCCACCTCAACCTATTTGAGCGAATGTTAGAAACCATCCAAAACTGGATTCCTGAAAAAACTCACCTTCTAGAGCTCTATGCAGGCGTTGGCGCAATAGGCCTTCCTTTGGCCCACAAGTGTGAAAGACTTGTCCTCGTAGAGAACAATCCCTTCAGTAAAATCTCTTTTGAAGCGAGCTTGAAAAAGCTGTCCCCCTCCCTTCAGAAATCCATTTCTTATCATGTCCTAGACGCATCGAAAGCAGATCTCTCAGACAGCTCCGCTATCCTCGTAGATCCCCCTCGTAAAGGCCTGCACCCAGATCTACTAAATGCCTTAAGTCGAGAGACAAACAAACGGCTCATCTATGTCAGCTGTTCGTTTGAAAGTTTTGAACAGGACTGTAAAGCGCTTTTACATTCCGGATGGAAATTGAAGGAAGCCAAAGGCTATCTTCTCTTTCCGGGGACGAATTCGATAGAAACGGTTGCGCTATTAGAAAAGAAATCTGGGTGAGAGGATTTGAACCTCCGACCTCTTGCACCCCATGCAAACGCGCTAGCCAAGCTGCGCTACACCCAGATAGTCAGTTGATACGGCTGCGACCCCCTCAAATTGGAAATCGGCCTTTTTGAATTCTTTAACGCCGTGGCGAGCACACTCTTCGATAATTTTCTCAAGCGAGTCGCCGGGATTGAGCTCCAGGGCTGTAATGTCTACGGAGATTGAGGCGGAAAATACAACTCCATTTCTTAAACCCTTCACTTTGAAGTTCGCATAGATTGCGTCTTTTTTACGCGTTACATTGGTAAATCGAATCAGATTGTTTTCAGCCAGGTTCTTCAAGTGAAAAAAGCTCCGTTAAAAGGCTAAATTTTAGTCTCTCTCATTTCTTTATGTCAATTCGGAACTTTCCCAAAAAATCATTGGGGTGGTAAAGTTGAGTCCCCTCGAATGTGGATTTTGATATGACTTTAGTTGCTGAAAAAATTGCTTACATGGACGCCTCTTGGCTAGAAATTCTTCAGGAGGAGTTTAAAAAGCCGTATATGAAGGAATTAGAGGCATTTTTAGGGGAAGAGATGGGGGCTGGAAAGGTCGTCTATCCCCCGTTTGATCAGGTTTTTAACGCCTTTTGCCAGACCCCATTTGATGCGGTCAAGGTGGTGATTGTTGGACAAGATCCCTATCACGGCCCGGGGCAGGCGCACGGACTTTCGTTTAGTGTCCCAAGAGGGATTTCTGGGCCGCCTTCTTTGCAAAATATCTTCAAAGAACTAAAAGAGGATTTAGGGGTCGAGCCGCCGGAGCATGGCTGTTTGACCGACTGGACAAGCCAAGGAGTGCTCTTGTTGAATGCGATCTTGACAGTCCGGGCGAATGAGCCCAAATCGCATCATGGAAGAGGATGGGAGATTTTTACAGACCGAGTGATTCAGCTTCTTTGCGCAAGGAAAGATCCTATTGTGTTTCTTCTTTGGGGAAAATCGGCCTTCGACAAGGTTCAGCACATTGCATTGGGCGCATCGCATCATTTGGTTCTGACAGCTCCTCACCCCTCTCCTTTTTCAGCGCATACCGGATTTTTGGGGTGCCGCCACTTTTCAAAAACAAACGAGTTTTTGAAGAAGGTGGGCAAAAGACCTATCGATTGGAGGATCCAATCTTAAGATGATGTTGCATGCTCCTCAGAAAAGAAAAATCAGTTTAGCTGCCGTCTTTTTCACCTTTTTTATCGATAATCTAAGCTGGGCGGTTGTGTTTCCTATATTCGCCCCTTATTTTTTGGATCCGAAAAATGCGGTCTTTTCGGCTGAAGTTTCCGCTGCGACTCGAACGACCATTCTTGGTTTTTTTTTGATGGCCTTTTCGTTGGGGCAGTTTTTAGGAGCTCCTGTGCTCGGGGAATATGCGGATCGCAATGGGAGAAAAAAGGCCCTTGTCTTAAGCGTGCTATTCACATTGATTGGGCTCGCGCTCAGCGCTTGGAGCATGGGAGCAAATAGTTTGGTTTGGCTCTTTATCGCAAGGCTTGTAACTGGTGTTTTTGCCGGCAATATGTCGATCTGTCTTGCCTGCGTAAGCGATCTTAGCGAGGATGGTGCGCATAAGGCGAAAAATTTTGGCTACTTATCTGTGATCGCAGGGCTCTCTTTTGTTTTGGGAGCTTTTTTCGGCGGCAAGTTTGCCGACTCTACGGTTTCTCCTTCATTCACGCCCAATTTCCCGCTTTGGATTGCTGCTGGCATGACGGCTCTGAACTTGGTTTTTGTCTGGTTTGGGTTTAAAGAAACTTCTCATGTTGATCACACGGTAAAGTTTGATTTCCTGGAGGGCATTCACAATATTCAAAAAGCGCTGAAGACAGAAAAGATCAAGCGGATGTACGCCATTTATTTTCTCTTCTTATTCGCGTGGACGATTTTGTTTCAGTTTGCGCCGGTTCTTTTTGTCAGCGAATTTTCGTTTACAAGCTCCAATATTGGAGATTTGGCATTGTTTATGGGAATTTGCTGGGCGATCGGGTCTGGGTATTTAAACAAAATGCTCATCCGATTTTTTCCGCCTCTTCGAGTTCTTGAGGGCGCGCTCCTTGCATTTACGCTTCTTTGCGGCTTTATCATTTTTCCGAAACAAATCTATGGCGTGATTGCTATTTTGGGAGCGTGCGTCGCCCTTGGCGGGCTTGCATGGCCGCTTTGCACAACGCTGATATCGAATACAGCTCCAAGAGATATTCAGGGAAAGATTTTGGGGATGAGCCAATCGGTTCAATCGCTGGCGATGAGCATCGCTCCTCTTGTGGGAGGAATGGCGTTTCAAGCGTCTTTAGGACTTCCATTTTTAATAGGAGCCGGAGCGAGTTTGCTCGCCGGTATTATCTATTTTACCTTGAAAGATCGCTGATCTTTGAATACTCTCGTAAATTGTATGAGAGAGTGGATTGATCAGCTATCTGTGTGGATCGAAGATAAAGAAGAATCTCCTATCTTAGATGATCTGCTCGATGAGCTTGCAAAAGAGATGAATCAAACCGGAACGGAAATTGATTCGCTTTTACAGGCGTCGGACCAGCTTCAGTCAATCTATTCGGATCTAATAGGAAAAGTGGATCATGCCAGCTCTTGAAGAAAAAAAGATTGTCATCAGTCTTCCCCGGTTTGACCGAAGTATGTTTTTAAATCCCCGCTTTGCTCTTGCAATGTGCTCTCTTTTTTGCTTGGGGGGGATTAGTTATTGGTATGTCGCTATCCACCCTTACTTGAAACTAGATTCAGCCCACGTGGAGACCTTTTCTTTGAGCATTGGGAGCGATATAACCGGCCGGATCACAGAGACCGGGCCTCAAGATGGCGACAAGGTGCGAAAGGGGGATCTCCTCTTTGCTTTTGATTCTGACGCCCTATCTACGAAGAAAAAACAATTAAAATCCTCGATCGAGTCCGCCCATCAGCAACTTCAGGCGGAGAAAATGCGCATGGAAAAAGCGATGGAGCAGTATCTGGCGGCAAATGGCGAAGTGGGGCTATCGATTTTAGAAGAGGCTCAAGCAAAATCGGAATCTGCAGCGTCTCAGCTGGCCGCTTTAGAATCGGAATTTTTACTTCTTCAGTCCCAAGAGAAAAAAATGGTCTTTGCAGCGCCATTTGATGGGATTGTTTTAAGAAAGTGCAAAAATGCAGGCGCTGTTCTTCCCTTCGGAGAGCCTGTGTATGTTCTTGCGGATCCCAATCAAATCTGGATTGAAGCGGCTCTTCCAGAAAAAGATCTCAGCCGAGTTTCTGTTGGGACGCCGGCAAGAGTGAAGATCGCCGCCTATCCGGATCAAGAATGGACCGGGCAGGTTTCCTGGATAGGGCCTGCAACAGTGGCAAAGGCTGCAGATCTCCCCTTTTCCGGAGCGAACGTTGAAATTCCCATAAAAATTACTTTAGAACAGGGAGCCTCCTCTTTAAAGCCGGGCCTTTCTGCCTCTGTGGATCTAAAAGTTCGCTGAAGCGTATAATTTCGAGAATGCAGCTTCCAGAAGAACTCCAAACGGCAATCGATCGAATCATAGAAAAGACCCCGTCTACCGCTTTAAAAAAAGCAAGAGAGGCTTTGAGTTTTGATTACCGCCACGGCTGCGGTTCGGTTTTCGAAGATGAGGGAAAGCGGCTTGCCTATATTGGCGCTAGAATGCCGGCGACTTTTGGCGCTGTATTTAAAGCGCTTGAGAAATTGAAAGAGCTCTATGCATTTCCCTCTTCTATCCGCTTGCTGGATCTGGGAGCCGGTCCCGGAACGGCTTCTTGGGCGGCTGCTTCGCTGTTCAATTTAGATAAAGCCATTCTCATCGAGAAGAGTCAAGACGCCATTGCCCTTGGCAAAGAACTCGCAAGGGGATCTTCTTTGCAGAAGGCGGAGTGGATATGCCGCTCGCTTTCAGATAGTGAAGTATTTCCTGAAGCGGATCTGGCGATTCTTTCTTATGCTGCTGGAGAGCTGGGGAATCAGGAAGAATTGATCGAGCGGCTTTATAACTCCCCCGTGCATTTTATCCTTGTCGTTGAACCGGGAACTCCGCAAGGATTTCTCCTGATCCGAAAAATCAGACAGCAAATGATCGATCTCGGAGCGAATTTAATAGCGCCTTGCCCTCATCAGTTTGCTTGCCCAATCCAAGGATCTGATTGGTGTCATTTTGCCTCTCGGATTGAAAGAACTCGGCTTCATCGGCAATTGAAAGAAGGAACTTTAGGACATGAGGATGAAAAGTTTTCTTATGTTGCAGCGGCCAAAACCCCTGGATTGAAAATAAAAGGTCGGCTTGTACGGCATGTTCAAAAGCATTCAGGGCATGTTCGGATGACTCTTTGCACAGATGGAGGAAAGCTTGAGGAGAAAGTGGTCTCGCGGGGCCAGAAGGAATTGTACCGGCGGGCGCGCGATTCTGAATGGGGAGATGCTTGGAATTGGTAGCGCTTGGTCTTGACGCAGATTTTCCTGAATGACACAATCTCGCTTACCGAGGTGGATTATGTCAGAACAACTCTTCAAAGGTTCTCTTGTAGCAATCATTACCCCTTTTGATCGAAAGGGGCGGGTCGATCGAAAAAATTTAGAAAAACTCGTAGCATGGCACATCGATGAGGGAACGGACGGAATTGTTTGTGTCGGAGCTACTGGCGAACCTCTTTCTTTAAGCAATTCCGAAAGAAAAAAAATTGCTGAAATTTGTATTAAGACATCTGGAAAAAAGATTCCCGTAACTGTTGGAACGGGTGTTAGCGATACAAAGCAAACCGTTAAAAATACGGAACTTGCTAAAAAGTGGGGGGCCGATGGATGCATGGTTGTCACCCCCTACTATAATAGGCCTTCTCAGAGAGGGTGTCTTCTCCATTTTAAAGAGGTGGCCAAAGTAGGGCTTCCTGTCATTTTGTATAATAATCCTGGGCGAACGGGGGTAAAGCTGACTGTCGAGACGATTGTGGAAGCAAGCCAAATTCCCGGGGTTGTCGCAATCAAAGAAGCAAGCCGCGACTTGGATCTGATTCGGAGCATTCGCAAGTTCTGTTCGCTCCCGATTCTTGCAGGAGAAGATGCTCTTACTTTTGACATTTTGCAAGAGGGTGGAGTTGGAGCAATATCTGTTATAGGCAACCTGATTCCGCGCGGTTGGAAAGAGATGATCCGATGCGCGATGTCGGGAGAAGCAAAGAAAGCCAAGGCGATGTCTGATCGATATCAGGCTCTTTGTTCGGCGCTTTTTTTAGAAACAAATCCTCAGTGCATTAAGTATGCGGTTTCTCTTATTGGAAAATGTAGAGGAATGGTGCGCTTGCCTTTGCTTGAGCCTTCTGAAAAGACAAAAGTTGAGATTAAAAGGGTATTGTGGAGCCTGGCGCTCCCTTTCTTTAAAAGCTCGATTAAATCTCAACTGAAGGGATAGTCACAGAGCTATTTTTGTGCTTGGCGAGGAAGGGCTGAACTTCATTCTGTAGGAAATCCGCTACCTGCTCCGGGGCTCTTCCGATTAAAAAAGAGACGTTTAGAAGAGAATTGAGCTCTTGTGGAGAGGCATGGAACTCTTTGTCTTTTTCTACTTCTGTTTTAAGATGGGAGAGCGGGTGGGAGTGTTTTTGCGCATGAAGAGCAATTTGACGCAGCTTTTCATGAAGGGTTTGTCTATTCCCCCCTTTTTTTACTGCGTGCATCAGAAGATTTTCCATCACGAGGAAAGGGAGATTTTTTTCTAAATTCGAATGCACTATTTCCCGATCTACTCGGAGAGAGGAGACGAGATGGGAGAGAATGTTGAGGATGGCGTCTACTCCTAAAAAGGCCTCTGGAATGGAGAGGCGACGGTTTGAGGAGTCGTCGAGGCTTCTTTCCAGCCACTGGGTAGCTGTTGTGTAGGCCGGGTTTTGAGCAAGAGAGATCACAAATCTCGCAATCCCGCAAATCCGCTCAGAGTAAATCGGATTTTTCTTGAAGGGCATTGCAGAAGAGCCCACTTGCTCTTTGCCAAAGGCTTCTGACAGCTCTCCATCGTGGGCAAGGAGTCGGATATCGGTTGCCATTTTGTGAACGCTTGCGGCAAACGATTCGAGAGCATTTAGGCAGTTGAGATCGAGTTTTCTCGAATAGGTTTGTCCTGAGATGGGGAGAGTTTTGGCAAATCCAAAATCTTTTGCTATTAGGGTTTCCAGTTTTTGGACTTTAGAGTGATCTCCTTCAAAAAGAGAAAGGAAAGAGGCTTGGGTACCTGTGGCTCCTTTCGCCCCCAAAAAAGGAAGGGAATGTTCAATTCGCTCCCATTCCCGGGCATCGAGAAGGAGGTCCTGAAGCCAAAGGCAGGCTCTTTTGCCGACTGTTGTGGGCTGGGCTGTTTGATAGTGTGTGTAGCTCAGGCAGGCGGTTTTGGCCTCAGTTTCTGCAAAAGCACTTAAATTCTTTAAAACGGCGATCAGTTTGTCGAGAAGGAGTCGGATCGCTTTTTTAAGCTGAATGAGATCGGCGTTGTCCGTAACATAGCAAGAAGTGGCTCCCAAATGGATGATCTTCTTTGCATCAGGGCAGAGATCTCCGTAGGCATGAATGTGGGCCATCACATCGTGTCGAAACCGCTTTTCATATTCCTTAACGGCTTCAAAATTGATGTTTTCAACTTGCCCTTCCATTTGTGCAATTTGAGTTTGTTGGATAGGAAGGCCGAGGGTTTGCTGGGCTCTTGCAAGGGAAATCCAAAGTCTGCGAAAGGTGGAGGCTCTAAAATGATCGGAAAAGAGATGGGACATCTCTTTGCTTGCATAGCGCGCCGAGAAGGGACTTACATATTCTTCGTGGCGCGCTGCATTTGTCATGATCTATTTTTGAATAAGCGCTTGAATTTGCGACAGGAGAGCTTTAATTTGCCGCTTTTCATCTTCTTGAGGGCGACTGAGCGGATTTTTGAGCATATCTCTTGCGCGTTTTAAAAAGTTGATAGCATGGGAAGAGAAATGGGGAAGACGCTTGTCATCTTCCGGTAGAGGAAACTCGAGGCGGATTAAATTCAATAGCTCTTGTTTCGGCTGGCCTGAATAGGTCTTTACGATCTCTTCTTTTTTCTCTAGGGGTCCCGATCTGCTTGCCAGGCTGTAGACCGCTTGACGCGGCATTTGGTCTAGTTTTCCATGAAGAGATTGAGGGATCACTGTGTAAAACTCATAATACTGGAGGAAGTTATAGGGCGTTTGGCGGTTTCCGTAAGTTGTAAAAAGCCAAGCTGTGAAAGCGCCATCGCGGTATTTTTTCAGGATATCTTGCGCTTTTTTGATTCTCTCTCCGTGAAGAATGACGGCCTGATTTGTAATCGCCTTAACTTCTGAAGTGATGGCCATTAGAGCTTTGAGATCGAAATCTACATCGTAGGTCTCGCTTTGTCGGAAGTTTTTTAAGATCGCTTCGAGATCGGACTTTTCTTTTTCATTGAGCGCAGATACGCGAAAAACGCCGGAAAAGCTGGAGAGATCTCCATTATTTGAGCGCTCGACAAGAGCTGCCATTTTTTGCTGGGGAGTTTCTTTTTGTTTGAATCTCAAATTCAGAAGATCGTTGAATTTCGACATCATCAAATCCTCGTTAAAATTTCTGCAGTGAGGGCCATGTAGTCGGTTGAGGCGCGAGAACTTGGCGCTGTCTCAAAAATCGGCTTACCATAAATTGTGGCCTCAGATACTGCGATATCGCGTCTGACCTTTGCTTGCAAGAGTTTTTCTGGAAATGTCTGATCGATAACTTTCAAAAATGCATCGTTGCTTTTGCCTCTTGGATTCCAAAAAGAAAGAGCCACCCCCAGCACTTTTGTATCGTGCCTTTCAGAAATATTATTGATGAAAAGAGCGAGTCTTTGAAGCCCTTTTACGCTATAAAATTCAGGTGTTGCGCAAACGAGGGAGTAATGAGATGCAATGAGAGAAGATTCAGTAAGCCAGCAAAGAGAGGGCGGCGTATCGATCAATACAACATCGTAGGAGAGGTTGCGCAAAATCTCTTTTAAACGCTCATGGGAGTAGCGATCTGCGGCAAGAGAACCCGAAACTTCGACGCGTTCGAGCCACGTGTCTGCAGGGACGATATCCATGTTTGGAATGCATGTCCCTAATATGACTTCCTGGATCGTTTTTTCTCCCTGAAGAACGGGCGCCATGCTGTCCTGTTCGTCGGGGTCGAATCCAAGCCCCGTCGTTAGATTCGCTTGCGCGTCGAGATCGATGAGAAGAACTTTCTTTTTGTGGAACAAAGCCAGAGCAGAACCGATGTGAAGCGATGTTGACGTTTTCGCAGTCCCGCCTTTAAAGCTGCAAACAGAAAGAACGATCATGGATTTCTCCGTTACTGGGCTGTGGAAAAAGGAGACATTAAAGCGCGCTCGTTGCGTTCTTTTACGACTTTATCAAGAAAATTTGAAATGTCAACTTCGCCGTGCACAATATTGTCTCTCGTTCTCAGGGCAATCGTTTTATTCTCCACCTCCTTATCTCCGACAGTCAGAAGATAGTTCACTTTCATCATCTGGGCGTTTCTCACCTTTTTCCCCATCGATTCGCTGCTATCGTCAACATCGCAAACAATTCCATGGCTGCGAATTTTTTTTGCGACTTCATAGGCATAGTCAGCATGCCTATCGGCGACAGTGGCGATTCGGACTTGATAGGGGCTCAGCCAAAACGGGAATTTACCCGAGAAATGCTCGACGAGAATCCCGAAAAATCTCTCGATAGATCCGAAGAGCGCGCGGTGGAGCATGACAGGTCTTTTGTGAGACCCATCGCTGTCGACAAATTCCAGCTCAAATTTCTGAGGGAGCGACATATCGAGCTGAACTGTTCCGCACTGCCAAAATCGGCCGATCGCATCGCGAATGTGAATGTCGATTTTGGGCCCGTAGAACGCTCCATCGCCTTCATTGACGCGGTATGTGTGTCCCCAATCGTCGAGAGATCCTTTGAGGCCGTTTGTCGCGTTTTCCCATTCTTCATCGGTTCCGATCGTCTTCGATTTTTCAGGGCGGGTTGAAAGCTCAAGTTTATAGGGAAGGCCAAAAGTCATGTAGATTTTGTCGGCGAGCTGAAGGATGTGGTTGATCTCATCGCGGATTTGATCGGGACGCATGAAAAGATGCGCGTCGTCCTGGTGGAAACTTCTCACCCGAAATAGGCCGTTGAGGGCTCCTGATGCTTCATATCGGTGCACATGGCCGATTTCGGCAACCCGCAGCGGCAGTTCCCGATAGCTATGGGTTGCGCTTTGGTAATAAAGCATACAGCCGGGGCAATTCATTGGCTTGATTGCATACTCCCGATCTTCGATCTGCGATGTGTACATATTTTCTTTGTAGTGATACCAGTGGCCCGAGCATTGCCAGAGCTCTTTGCTCATCATCATTGGCGTTTTGATCTCGACGTAGCCGGCTTGGTTCAACGATTCGCGCAAAAAATCGAGGAGACGGTTCCAGATAATGAGTCCTCGGGGATGGATAAATGGCATTCCGGGAGCCTCTTCTTTAAAAGAGAAGAGCTCGAGGGCGGCGCCGATGACCTTGTGATCCCTTTTTTTTGCCTCTTCCATCAGGAGTAGATAATCTTTGAGTCTTTTTTTATCCGGAAATGAGATGGCATAGATCCGCGTCAGCATTTCGCGGTTTGAGTCTCCCTTCCAATAGGCGCCGGAAGTTTTCATCACCTTAAAGGCTTTGATTTTGTTCAAAGAGGCCATGTGGGGGCCGCGGCAAAGATCAAAAAATTCTCCCTGGGTGTAGGCGGAGATAGGTTCTTCATTGAAGCTATCGATCAGCTCGCACTTGTAGGGATTTTTCGAAAAGGCTTCTTTGGCAGCTTCTTTGTTCGGAAACTCCATCCGCTGAGTTTTAAAGTTCTCAGACAAGATGGCCTCTACCTCTTTTTCTATTTTCTCAAAATCCTGATCTGAAAGGGTCAGATTTGCAAAGTCGTAATAAAAGCCATGTTCGATCGGAGGCCCAATCGTAGGTTGGGCATTTGGCCAGAGGCGCAAGACCGCTTGAGCAAGAACGTGCGCCGAGGTATGCCAAAACACCTCCCTTCCCTGCGGATCGTCGAAATTTAGAAAAATGACTTCATCGCCATCTGTGAGCGTGTGATTGAAATCTCTCAATTTGCCGTTGACAGTCACCGCGACCGCCTGCTCAGGAGCTGTGAGGTGGAGTTTTTCGGCAGCTTCTCGGACAGTGGCGCCATCCGGGAGTTCAATTTCAGGTTTGTTGTTGGCTTTGATTTTCATATTTCATATTCCAGTAAAGAAAAACACAGAAGGCCAGTGTACAGGATTCGGGAAATATAGAAAATGGAAGGATGTAAAGCGGCTTTACAGATCTTGCGGGCATTAAAAATCTTTTTCGTCTATTGTGCTATCAACTCATCAAACCGCTTTTGGAGAGCTCTCAATGAAGAGTCTTTTAAAAAAAATCCTTGTCGTTGCGTCGATGGCTTCCTTGGAAGCTGCTCCTGTGGGCAATCCAGCGGCGCCTAAAATCATTGCCGAAGGGTTTGCCTTTTCCCCGTCTGTCTCGGCAGATCTTCGTCTCGGATATGAAGGTGATTTTGTTTCAGATGGCAAAATGGAACAGGAGGTTGAAAGCAGCGGGCGGGTTGATAATTTCGAGCAATGTACAAACTCGGGGACTGTCACCCTAAATATTTTGAACCGACTCGATTTATTTGGCGTATTTGGTTCCTGTAAATTTCAGGGCGACTGGAGGTTTTCCGACGGGAGCGCGCTTTACAGAATAGAAACAGAAACCCACTATGATTTTCTGTGGGCGGCGGGGGCTCGGGCTATTTTGTTTGAGTGGGGAAGCACTTCTTTGGGAATGGGCGCTCGTTATTCCGCTTCCAACAACACGCCTATCTGGCTTACGACAAATGGCGCGAGCAGCTCGGTGTCCAGATCCCAACTGGAGTGGAGGCAATGGCAGGTAAACCTCGGGATTTCATACAACATCGATCTCTTTACTCCCTACATCGGCGGCAAATACTCGAGCGAGAAAGCGCATCTTTTCGATTTTCCGACGCCGATTGCACCGGACGATTCGGGAAGCAATCACTTTGAAAATCGGGAGCCTGTTGGATTGTATTTGGGCTGTTCGCTCTCTAATGGCAAATATTTTATGCTCAATATAGAGGGGAGATTGATCGATGAAGAAGCGGTTACTATCTCCGGAGATTTCAGATTCTGACTTTTTTAATTGCAGTCTTTCTTTTTTTGCCTTTTATACCAGTTTGGCCCGCCTCAATCGGGAATCCATTTTCTCCTGGCGTTCTTGAAGAAGGTTTTCTTATAAGCGACCGCTCTTTTTCAAATATCCAATTGGTTTACACAGGCGATTATTTAAATCAAAAAAGGCTGAGGCCTTGCTGGCAATCTGCCGCTCTATCAATAAAGAGGGCGGCAATAGATGGAATTTCTCAAACTGCGGCCATCGTTTGGAGCATTAGAGAGAGGTTCAATGTGCAGCTTGATTTCGGCGCTGCTCGCTTCGGCTGGGGATGGAATCAGCCAGGCATGAGGATTGAAGGGCGGTCCAATACGGGGTTCTTATGCAGCGGAAGCGGGAAACTTTTTATTTTTTCTGTTGAAGATACGTCTTTATCGATCGTCGGTCAAATTGGAAGCTGGGGCAATAGGGGTGGATGGGTCTCGGTCAATGGTATCCCTTCAGAGGTTCGCCCTAAACTTGAGCTGTATTATTGGCAGGCGGGCGCTGCTGTAACCCAAAAGATCGGACTGTTTGTCCCCTATCTTGGCTGTCTGGTCAACCAGACGACATTCAAGGCGGATCATTTAACTAGCGGGGCTGCAAGGCTTCATTCTCAGATTGTAGTCGGGCCTTTTGGTGGATGCTCGCTGTCGACCGGATCAAGATTTTTTCTCAATATTGAGTGGCG
>Ga0155551_123_pt1 | contig 14604 bp, 14 predicted proteins | sample RifCSPhighO2_12_FD_107208 | JGI IMG/M metagenome (GOLD analysis project Ga0155551, IMG submission 107208) | Chlamydiae bacterium RIFCSPHIGHO2_12_FULL_49_9
AAAAAGCCGTTTACCACTGAAAGGAGGTGCGCCTACCTCCGCCTCATCAAAATGTGGTGAACTTTACTATCAGAAAGAGACAGAAGGCTTGCCCTCTGTCTCTTTTGAATGATTAGATCTTGATGTATTTGTCGCCGGGCTTTGGACCGCTGGGCAAGCCGATTCCTTTGTCGCCGCCGGGCGTTGGGAATTGGAATTGGCCGGGATCTTCGCCGTTGATGATCTTGTTCACCATCTCGCGCCACTTCTCAACCGTTTCGACAAAAAGGGCCGCAAATCTGCGAAGAGCGGAAGCGTCTACGCCAAGACCCATGTCAATCACGCAGTGCATGAGGATCAGCTCTTCTTTGGGAGCCACGCCGATACCGCCGCCGGCCATTTGACCGCCGAGCATCGATCCTTCAAGAAGGCGCTCGTAGAGTTTTAGACGGATCTTGTCATCTTTGGGAAGCCCGTCGAGAATTGGGGAGTAGAGATAGAGTCTATCTGAATTGGGCTCGTAGGTGATGTGGAGCGAAAACGTATTGTCGATGCCGAGAATACAGGTATTATTTTCATCAAAGTTCAAATTTTCGAGATTGAGTTCCTTGCCAAACTCTCTTAGATTCGCTTTGGCATTTTCGTAGGACATTGTGTTCCTCCTGAATCGTTTTTTAATATCATATCTTTCTATCTATCTCGAGTAAAGGCTTTTCCCATCGGAAAAACACTCAAAAAAATAGTGGATTACAAATTCGCAGAAACCTGTATATGCTTTCGGCGCAAAAAGTGGCAAGAATTTTTTGAACCTATCCGCAATGTGGGAACAAAAACTCGGGGGATCTTTCGAGCGCTTTTTCCCTTTTTCTCCTCGGAAATATTGAGGCAATATTCCCCTCGTCGGAAAATGAAAAAATCATCTCGAAATCTCTCCCCGCCTTTTTGTTCCGACATTGCGGATAGGTTCTAGAGAAGACCTAAAAATTCCCCAAATCCTATTAGTAATATTTTACTTGAAACTAAACTATAAATCTATATTAAAAAGGCATATGGATAACACCTCTAAAGGAACTCCTTCCCCATTAGGCTTTACTCCCCAGGGAGCCGGAGGGAATTTCGCCCTCTATTCAGCCCATGCGACAAAGGTCTGTCTGGGGCTATTTGCTCCGGGGTCCTCCCATCCCGATAAAGAGTTTCCCCTAAACCGAACAGGCGATGTTTGGCATATCGGGATAGAAAACCTGCCCAAAGAGATCGATTACGCCTTTCGGTGCGAAGGGCCCTACGACCTCTCAAAAGGACTTCTTTTTAAAAGCGATCATTGGCTATCCGACCCTTACGCCAAAATGCCCGATACCCCCTTAAAATGGGGCGCGCCAGCCTCCAAAGGGATCCAAACCCACACGCGATCAAGGGCCGCCCCCCTGCCTGCTTTTGACTGGCAAGGGACATCTCCTCCCAAAATCAAACAGGAAGATCTCATCATCTACGAGATGCATGTGCGCGGGTTTACCCAACACCCCTCGAGCAAAACGAAATCTCCGGGCACCTTTCTCGGCCTCATTGAAAAAATCCCCCACCTGAAAAAACTCGGCATCAACGCAGTGAGCCTTCTCCCTGTTTTCGAGTTCGATGAAACTCATACCAAAAATGTCGATCCCAAAACGGGCAAACACCTTCCAAACTATTGGGGCTACAATCCTCTTCACTATTTCGCCCCCATGAGAAGATACGCCGAAACATCTCCCATCCTCGAATTTAAAACGATGATAAGAGAGCTCCACAAAAATGGGATTGAGGTTCTCCTCGATGTCGTCTACAACCACACAGGAGAGGGGAAAAAAGAAGATTGCCACACAAGCTTTCGGGGGATCGACAACCCCACCTATTACATGGTCGATGAAAGGGGCGGGTATCGCAATTTTACCGGGTGCGGCAACACTTTTAACACCAACCACCCGGCTGTATCTGAGCTCATCCTCGACAGCCTTCGCTACTGGATCGAGGAGATGCACGTCGACGGGTTTCGATTCGATCTCGCCTCGATTTTCACAAGGGATCAAAAAGGGCACTTCATTCTCCATCCGCCCATTCTCGCTTTAATGGCCAAAGATCCGCTGATCTCTCAAGTAAAACTCATCGCAGAGGCCTGGGATGCAGCAGGACTCTACCAGGTGGGCTCTTTTCCCAAGTGGGGACCCTGGATGGAATGGAACGGCCCTTATAGGGACCACGTGCGGAGATTTTTAAAGGGAACAGACGGAGAGGCGGGATTCTTTGCAAATGTCCTGTCGGGCAGCGAGACGATCTACGGCTACACAAAAACGCCTCTTCACAGCGTCAATTTCATCACGGCGCACGACGGCTACTCTCTTCGCGATCTCGTCACCTATCAGCAAAAGCACAATCTGGGCAACGGCGAAATGAATCACGACGGCCTTTCTCAAAACGACAGCTGGAACTGCGGAGCTGAAGGCCCCACAAACAACCATGCCATCCAGGAATTGAGAGAAAGACAAATGCGCAACTTTTTTCTCTCTTTATTTCTCTCGCAGGGAATCCCGATGATGCTCATGGGAGACGAATATGGCCACACAAGACACGGCAACAACAATCCGTTTGTGCAAGATAACGAGATCAACTGGTTTTTATGGGATCATTTAGAAAAAAATGAAAAGATCTTCTCTTTTGTCTCGGGGCTTATCTCGTTGAGAAAAAAAGTAGCCTCTCTTCGCCACACCCGTTTTCTCACAAACCAAGATGTCGATTGGCACGGCACGCAGCCCCACCTTCCGAATTGGAGCAGATCGATTCGTCTCGTCGCCTTTACCCTAAAAGGGGAACCTCCTCTTTACGCCGCATTCAACGCCGATTTCCGCCCCATAACAATTGCACTGCCTCAAGACAAAAAATGGTGCACGCTCGTCAACACAAATCTCGATTGGGATCAGCATCATCTTGTCGATTGGAACGAGAGTTCTGAAGCGCCCGCTCAAATTGAACTCGCTCCCCACTCTGCATTCCTTGGAATTGTTCTTTGATCTTCTCCAAAATCAAATCTGTCTGATATATTCGAATTTTGATTTCCTGGAGGAAAAACCATGCGTTATATTTCCGCACTTATGATTGGACTTTTCGCTGCAAGCTGCGCGCGCAATAACGATCAAATGAGCCGCTTTCACGAAGATGGAAGAGCCAAGCCAGTTGTCGCCGTGGCCTCCCTAATCGACACGACTTCTTTCGATGCTCCCTGGAGCCTCTCTGAAGAGTTTACAACGAGCATCGTGGGCCAAATCTCTCAAACGGGAACGATTTTCGTTCAAGCCCAAGAAGATTGTCCTTTCACTGAAAACCCCTTTGGCAATGATCTCTCCTGGATGAAGCGGGAATTCCAGGAGCACGAGTTCGTCGTCTTTATGGAGATGGTTGAACACGAAGCGGTTCCTGCATCAAAGGCGAAGAGAAACTTGCCTCCGCAAGAAGTCTCCACCAATCTCAACATGGCCGTTCGCATCCGCGTTGTCGATTTAAGAGGCAGCGAGCCGAAGATCGTTTTACAAGAGATGGTGCGCGAGAGCTATTTTGTTCCGAAAACTCTTCTTCCCACTGACTACTCACAAGTTGTTTGGGGAACGGATGAATATCGCAAGTCTCCGATGGGTATTGCCCACGCCCAGCTCATGCAGGAAATCGTAGCGCGCATCACCGACTACGTCCTTCTGGCAAAAAGCAGATGACTGAACTGGTGGGAGCGCTCGCTTTAGGGGCGCTCGCCCTTTTGGGCTTCTGGATCAGCTGGCGCAACAATCTTTTCAGCCTCCCGTTTGGCGAAAAATGGGAGATTCCCATTCGCCTGCCCCACGTGATCGGCGCCTTTTCCCTCTATTTTTTCTTCTCGTTTTTAGTCTCTTTTCTCTTCCATTCGGTCTTCCAGGTAAATCAGAACAATTTCTTAAAAGTGTCAAACTGGTTTAGTTTCATCGCCTCCTCTTGCGTCTTTGCCTCTCTTTTCATCTATTGGAAAATACTGCCCGAGAGAGCCAAGATGGGGGTTGCCGGAAGGGCGTTTGAAAAAGATGAGTTCGGCAAAGATTGCTTCTTTGCCCTTTTGGCTCTTCTCGCCGCATTTCCTCTCGTTCTATTTTTAAATCAGCTGATCGAATTGACCCTCACCTATGTTTTTCAGATCACCCAAATCCCCGATCAGCTCGCCGTCCGCTACCTCAAAGCGACGTTCGGCCATCCTCTTTATCTCTTGCTTGCGACAAGCGCGATCATTGTGCTCGCCCCACTCACCGAAGAGACTCTTTTTCGAGGATTTTTACAAAGTTTTATCAGACAGCATTTAGGGGTTAAACAGGCGGTGATCATCACATCGGCGTGCTTTTCTCTCTTTCACTACTCCTCTCAGCAAGGCCTCGGCAATCTCCCGATCGTCGGCTCTCTTTTCATCCTCTCTCTTTTCCTCGGATTTTTATATGAAAGACAGCGCTCGCTTCTCGCGCCGATTATTCTGCACGCTCTTTTCAATTCGATCAGCGTGCTGAATCTCTATTTTCTCGGAGGGTTTTCAGGCGGAATATGAAAATCGGAATTCTCCGACCTCAATTTTTGGCGTTTGGTCTTTCCGATATCGGTTTGACACGCCCAAATAACGAGGACGTCTGGGAAGCTCTGCCCGAGGTGGGATTTTTCGCCCTTGCCGACGGGATGGGAGGCCACCAAGCGGGAGAGATCGCCGCCAAAGAGACCGTTGCCCACCTTTGCAACTGGGCCAAAAAGGTGCGATCCCGCGATCCGGTGGAGCTCATTATCGAATTGAAAAGCGCCATCGAAAAGACGAATCAATCGATCTATCGGATGGGCAAATCCCAAAACGCCCTCAACGGGATGGGAACCACCCTTTGCTGTCTTTTTTGGACCGAACTCGGGATCGTCTATGCCCATGTGGGAGATAGCCGCCTATACCGCCTCAGAGATCAAAAGCTGGAGCTTCTCACCAAAGACCACTCTCTCCTCAGCAAATGGCTCGACACAGGCGAGCTCGCCCAAAAATGCGAGACCCCTTTCCCCTATAAAAATGTGATCACGAGGGCAGTCGGCACCTCTCCCAAAGCCAATCCGGAGATCGCCTTTTCCCTTCCTAAGCCAAACGATCTCTACTTCCTCTCTACCGATGGACTGACCGACGTCCTCTCGACAGACGATATGGAAAAAATTTTAAATCGCTCCCCGAATCTCGAAGATGCGTGTAAAAGGCTGATTCAAAAGGCGAAAATTAAGGGGAGTTCTGATAACATTACGCTCCTCTTAATCAAACAAATAGAAATCCATGTATTCCCAGAGGATCTACTTAGACAACAACGCGACGACGGAGCTCGATCCGAGCGTGTTGGAAGCGATGCTCAAAGAGCTGAAAGGGCCTCCGGCTAACCCCTCGAGCGTCCACTCGTTCGGCATCGATGCCCGAAAGCTTCTTACCTCAGCTCGTAAAACAGTCGCTGACTTCTTCCATGCAAAACCTGAAGAAGTGACTTTCACCTCCGGCGGTACGGAAAGCCTCAACCTCCTCCTCCGCGGCCTCAAACCCAAAAGCCATCTTCTCACTACCAGGCTGGAACACTCGGCCATCCACGAGACCCTAAAATCGCTCGATCTCGATGTGACTTACCTCCCAGTAGGCACCAAAGGCGCCCCCACCCCGGCCCAAATCGAATCGGCCATCCGCCCCGACACGAAAGGGATCCTCCTCTCCTACTCCAATGGAGAGACCGGCGTTAAAATCGATCTCACAGCCATCGCTCAAATCGCGAGAGAAAAAAACGTCCCCCTCTTCATCGATGCCGTGTCAGCCATCGGCAAAGAGAGACTCGACCTTCCCAAAGGCGTCTCAGCTCTTGCGCTTAGCGCCCACAAGTTCCATGGGCCGAAAGGCGTCGGCGCGCTTCTTCTTCGCTCTCCCCACAAGCCCTCGCCCCTTCTCACAGGCGGCGCCCAGGAATTAAACTTGCGAGCGGGAACAGAAAATCTCGCCGGCATTATAGGCCTTGCCAAAGCGATCGAACTCCTCCAGGAAAAGCAACCCTCCATCACAGAACATCTCCTCTTTTTAAGAAACCGCTTTGAAAAAGGGCTCTTTGACTCCCTTCCCGATATCGCTATCAATGGGGAAGGGCCAAGAATTGCCAATGCATCGAATATCGCATTCTTTGGCGTCGATGGAGAATCGCTCCTTCTCCATCTCGACCTAAATCACATCGCAGCGAGCCACGGCTCTGCTTGCGCATCCGGTTCCCTCGAGCCGTCCCGCATCCTTCTTGAAATGGGGATCGACCGGAAAAGAGCCCGCTCCTCAATCCGTTTTTCTTTTAGCCGTATGAATAGAGTAGAAGAGATCGATCGGGCAGTCCAAATCATCTCGACCCTCGTCAAGAAGCTCCGCAAAATTTCTGCCTGATTTCTTCGATGAGCAAATGGTCTGTGCTCGCAATCCCCAATCCGCATGAATGGGAGATAAGAGCTTTAGACATCGACAGCTCCTCAAAAAACCTTCCCGCGCCATCGGGAAATGCAGCGACATCGTGAATCAAAATCAGAGCGCCCGGATTTAAATAGGGAAACCAATTTTCATAGTGGTGTTTGGCCGACTCATAGGAATGGGCCCAGTCGATGTGCAAGATATCGACTTTCCGCTTCCATTTCCTGGCGATATCTCGAAAGGGGCCTACAATCAGATGAACATTTTTCACGTAGTGGAATCGAAGGGCATTCGACACATTCCCGAAAGCGACATCCCACGCAATGCACTTGTCCGCATAATTGCCCTCCTCGAACCAGTCGATGCCAAAGACCTGACCGCGCCCTTTATAGGCAAAAGCCACCGTCGATAAGCCTCTATCAAAACCCAGATCGACAACAGTCTTTGGCTTTAGCCTCTGAACGAGCCACATGGCAAATCGCTCATGGCCCTTCCAGGAGCTCTCAATGCTCTCAATAAAATCGAGCGCATGATCTCTCTTCGCTCTTTTTTTTACTTTGACGTGAGCAGGAATTGCAAGAGCTGCCATGAAATCTCTCGATAGGGAAGAGAAGTCTAATTAAATTGGAAATTTCTGTATAGAAAAAAGGCTCGCAGATTTATGGGCTGACTGCTACCCACAAGTCTATCCATGGAGGGCAAAGGAACATGATAACGACTCGCTCTGCGAGTCTAAGGATGTCCACTCGCTCGGCGAGTGGGCAGGATTCGCCTGCTTGATAGCAGGCTTACAGGATGCGGGTAAGCCCCGCGCCTCAATGATACGCGAAGCGGAGATGCGCCGGGCCCGACCAAAGGTCGGAACTGCGCCGTGGGCGCAGTTGCAAGCTTCGCTTGCGCCCGGCGCTCCCCCTTCCTCTATATCCTGCTAGTCCGCCATCCGGCGGATGGATCTTGCCCACTCGCAGAGCGAGTCGTTATCATGTTCCTTTGGTTCTAGTTCAGCGAGTTTCTTTCTTCAAATCATTTTTTGTCGTGTACAGAGCCGCTGCTACAGAGTGGCGCTTGAAAAAAACGTGGAAGGAGTATAAAATATTTGGGGAAATAAAGATAGGTTTTTACAAAATGAGCGCTTCCGGAGTTTCACTTTCAAGCGCCGCATCAGGCCGGCCCCTAATCGATCGTTTTGAAGACCAGCAATTAAGCAGTTCAGCTCGCATACATGTTGATCTCTCTACACGTAGAGACATAGACGAAGAACTTCTGCGCATTTCCGATCAGACCACATCTCTCAATCTCGCCGGGTGTAAGCTCACAGGCAGAGTACTTGAGCGATTATGCCGCTTCGCTCGGCTCAGATTTCTTGATCTTTCTATGTATCAAAACACAAGCAAAATACCTAAGTGTGCCTCTGATCAGATCATTCTCAATCTCTCTGGGCGTAACCTCACAGACGAAATACTTGAGCGCGTCTCCGATCGGATCACGTATCTCAATCTCGACGGGTGTAGCATCGCAGGCAAACCGCTTCAGCAATTAGACCGCCTCACTCAGCTCAGAGATCTCAATCTCTCTATGTGTAAAAACGCAGAAGAAATACTTCCTCACATCTCCGATCAGATCACATCTCTCAATCTCGCCGGGTGTAAGCTCACAGACGAAACGCTTGAGCAATTAAGTCGCTTCACTCAGCTCAGAGTTCTCAATCTCTCTGGATGTACACAGATCACAAACAAAGGGCTTCATCTCCTATTAAGGAACCACCGGCTCACAGCGCTTGATCTCCGCGACTGTGACTCGATGAGAGGCGGACAGATCGCAGACAAGTGGTGTAGACTGATCACATCAGAAGAACTTCAACTTCTTAAAGCCGTCCTCAGTATCTGTTTGTCAGCGTGATAGAACGAACGGAGAGAGTTTTGATCCCTCTCAAAGTCAGCTCGGTTACGGTAAATTCGAAAGCGCCGAGTCGAACAACTTCTCCCCGGACAGGGGGATGGTCCAGTTCGTTTAGCATGAGATCCTCAAGGGTGGCTCCCTCTTTAGATGAGAGATCGCTCTTAAATTGGCGATTGAACTCGCGGACAGACATATTTGCGGAGAGGGTTCTCTCTACATAAAAGGGATGGAGCAGCTCCGGAGAGGCGAGGTTTTCTTCCTCGCCGAAGATTTTGGAGAGGATTTCATCGAGGGTGAGGATTCCTGCGGTAAGGCCGAGGGGATCGAGTATGACTGCCGCGCTTTGATTATTGCGGCGGAACTGCTCGAGGATCTGCAGGACGGAGGTATCTTCGGTAACAAACCAGGGGGAATGGGCTTGATCGAGGATCTTTTTTCCCTCTTTCATTCTGAGAAGATCTCGGAGATGAACGATCCCTACGACGTTGTGGCGGATTTTGTGATAGATCGGGACGATGGGCGCATAGTGGGCGCTGAGGAGCGCTCTCATCTCGTCGAGGTTTGTGTGGGAAGGAACCATGAGGACATCTTTGATCGGAACCATCCACTGTCGCGCTGTCAGATTTTTTAGCTGAAAGATCTGTTGGATAACCGAGCTGAACTCATCTTCTCCCGCCTCTTTTTCCTCGAAGGCCATTTTGACCTCTTCGCGAGAGAGGAAGAGGGACACCTCTTTGCCCTGATGGATCCATTTTGAGATCGAGTCAAAGCCCCAAATAATGGGACTGAGCAGGCGCGAGAGGAACATCATCACAGGGACGAAAAACATTGCGACTTGCTCTGAGTGGCGCCGAGCGGCAAACATCGGAGCGAGCTCGCCCAAGATGAGCACAATCGCAACTTGAGTTAAGGGAGCCCAGTCGGGATCGATCTGCATCGACTCGTAGAATCTCCTTGCGCACTCAGAGCCGATCACAAGGGCTGTGTTGATGCCGATGAGCGTAGTGCCAAAGAGACGGGAGGGGTTCTTCAAAAGGTGCTGCAGCCAAAGAGCTCTTCTTTTTCCGAGACTCGCTAAATACTCGAGGCGCACTTTGTTAAAAGAGACAGAGGCCATCTCAAAGCAGGCAAAAACCCCCTGAATCGCCACAGAGAGGAGAGTGAGCGCTAAAAATAGACTCATAGAGCCTCTTTGGAAAGCCGTCTTACGTAGAGGCGCCGGACTCGATTCGGCTCGGCGGCGAGCACATAAAAGAGAAACTCATCGGTTGCGTATTTAGCTCCCGTGGTCGGGATATCTCCCATCTGCTCGATCAGCCAGCCGCCAAGAGTAACGATGTTTTCCTTCGATTTTAAAGCAGAGCCGAAAATTTCGTTGAACTCGGAAAGCTCCAGCTTGCCGCTCGCGATGATCACATCGTGTCCGGATCTTGTGAATTTGCTCTTTTGATCCCGGATGTCGGCGATTTCGCCGACTACCGCTTCAATTAAATCCTCTTGGGTGATGAGGCCGGAAATCGAGCCATACTCATCGACAACCATCGCCAAGCTCTCTCCCCTCTCTCTTAGGTTTTTTAAGAGCGTCCAGCTCTTCGTCGTCTCCGGAACGTAATAGGGCTTTTTCAAGATCGGAAGGAGTTGGGAGGATGACTCAATCTCTTTTTGATGAAAAAAGTAGCGCCGCGTCGAGAGGATGCCGAGAAGGTTTTCCAATGAGCCGTCGCAAACGGGAACGCGGGTTGTCTCCTGATCGACAAAAAGGTGCGTGAGTCTGGCCAGGGGCTCCTGGATATCGTAAAAGAGGATCTCCTCTCTCGGGCGCATCCTCTCTTTGACGATCGTCTCTCTGAGATCGAGCGAGCCTTTGATGAGCTCGGACTCTTGCTTGAGCAGGATCCCTCTCTTATGGGACATCGAGATCAGGTGGCGCAGCTCCTCAGGAGAAATCTCTTCTTCCTTCCGGAGGAAAAAGAATAAAATTCTCGAAATCCAGCTCGTCATGCGGGTGAGAGGGTCTCTCAAAGGCTTTAACAAACGGGTCAGGCGGCTTAAAATGGGAGCCACGCGATAGGCAATTGAGAGGTTGCTCGGCAAGCTCAACGACTTGGGCAAAACCTCGCCGAAAATCAGAGTCAAAGCGAGCGGCACGCCGACCTTCAGCGCCCAGCTCGAAAAATTGTCGAAGAGCGTCGAAACTGTGTTCTGGATCAATATGTTCGCAAAGATATTGAGCATTAAAATCGTGACGAGAAGCTCTCTCGGCCTTTCCATCAGGTGGCCGACCAAAGCGGATCTCAAATCAGAGGAGTGTTTGCAAGATCTGATCGTATGCGGAGAGAGGGAAAAAAAAGCGGTTTCAGATCCTGACAGAAACCCCGAAAGGAGAACAGCCAAGACGAGAAACGCAATGAGAAAAAATGTCATTTTGTAAAGTGCACTTTCAAAAAGCCTTCCGGAACAACGCCGAGATCGCGCATGAGGATCATCTCAATCCAGGAAGGATCGCTCTCTGAGGCGATGCGGAGCTGAAGGTCTTCTTTTTCTTGAAGAGCGAGAATTTTTTCTTTTTCCATTTCACCTAAGCGAAATGCAAGTTCTCGAAGGGCCGCTTTTTTCTCTTTGACGACATCAAAATAGGCAAATCCCGTAGTCAGACAAAAGAGAACCACCCACCACGATTTTCGCCACATTTTAAAGCCCGCATCGCCCATATTTTCAAGCCTCTCAAATCGTATTATTTCGACTTCTTGTTTTTTTGGATATTATTTCCAGAACATGCTCATTTTCAGCGCTTTCAGATCCTTGGAACTGTAATTTCAAGCTGTTTCATGTACTTTCCTTTTCGATCCGCATAGGAAGTTTCGCACTCTTCGTCAGCGAGAAAGAAGAGAACCTGGGCAAGCCCCTCCCCTGCATAAATTTTAGCGGGAAGGGGCGTCGTATTGGAGATCTCGAGAGTCACATACCCCTCCCACTCTGGCTCAAACGGAGTGACGTTCACGATGATGCCGCATCTGGCGTAGGTCGATTTTCCGATGCAAAGAGTGAGAATATTTCTCGGGATGCGGAAATATTCAACGCTGACTGCGAGAGCAAACGAATTCGGCGGAATGATGCAAGTGTCTGCCTCAATGTCGACAAAAGCGTCATCTCTAAAATCTTTTGGATCGACGATCGAGTTGTAGACATTTGTGAAGACTTTGAATTTCTTCGCGACGCGAAGATCGTATCCGTAACTGGATAAGCCATAGCTGACGAGTTTCTTTCCCTTTTGCTCGCGGATAAGTCCGTCGGCAAACGGTTCAATCATTTTGTGTTCTACCGCCATGCGGCGAATCCATCGATCTGAACGAAGAGTCATAAAATCTCAACTTGTGTGTGTTCGGGGAATGTATGTTTAGATATAGCTTTTCAATTCCTTTTCCTGCTACAGTTTTTAAGTATGGATGAGCCGTTTATAGAGTCCTCCTGGACAAAACCCGATGTTCCTTTTGAAGCGCCGCTGAGGCCGCAGCTTTTGAGCGACTTTATCGGGCAAGAAGCGGTTCGCTCGCGCCTTGAAATTTTTATGGAAGCTGCGAAAAATCGGGTAGAGGCTCTCGGACATTGTCTTTTCTCCGGGCCTCCGGGCCTTGGGAAAACGACGCTCGCCCACATCATCTCCAAATCGATGGGAACCCAGCTCACAGTGACATCGGGGCCCGCGATTGAAAAACCGGGCGATTTGGCCGGACTTCTCACCAACTTAAAGAAGGGAGATGTCCTCTTCATCGATGAGATCCACCGCCTCTCCAAAACGGCGGAAGAATATCTCTATTCTGCAATGGAAGATTTTTCACTCGATCTCATGATCGACACAGGGCCGAACGCGCGAAGCGTTCAGGTCAAACTCAATCCGTTTACGCTCGTCGGCGCAACGACAAGGTCGGGACTTTTGAGCGCGCCGATGCGCTCTCGCTTTTTAATCACGCTCAGACTCGATTATTACGATCCGAATACGCTCAAGACCATCATCGCGAGATCCGCTTCCCTTTTGAATCTAAAAATCACTGAAGAGGCCTCTTTGGAAATCGCCAAGCGCTCGAGAGGAACGCCGAGAATTGCGAATAATTTGCTCCGCTGGGTCAGAGACTGCGCCCAAATCCAAAAAAGGTCCCAAATTGATGACCTGCTTGCCCAAAAAGCGCTCGACATGCTCGCAATCGATGAGCTTGGCTTGGATGAGATGGACAAAAAAATCCTGACTGTTATGATTGACCATCATCAGGGAGGGCCTGTTGGCCTGAGCAATTTAGCATTGGCGGTAGGAGAAGAGGCGCACACGGTAGAAGAGGTGTATGAGCCCTTTTTGATCTTGCAGGGGATGATTAAGAGAACCCCGCGAGGACGCGTCGCCACCCGAGTCGCATATGAACATCTAGGGAAAAAATGCCCTAACTTACCGGAGTGAATACTATGAAGTCCATTGTTGCAGCAGCCATTTTGTGCAGCGCCATCCTTCCTCGGGCGCAAGCGCAAGAAGGAGCTCTTTTTGAAAGGATCGCAGAGCCGATCGCTCCTCGAAACATTCAAATCCTTCTGGAAAAAGATGCGAAAGAAGCCCTTTTGGAAGTCAAAGGCCCCTACTACATCTTCAATCCGCATGACGGCTCTCGCGTCGCCTCAGGGCTTCTCGGCAAAAGATTCATGATCCGCGAGCTCGAAGCAGGACTCAAATGGGGCGAAGAGTTTCCCGGCATCCACCAGATCTACATCAAGCCGAGATCGCCGGAAACTACGATCTTCATCAATGGCATTCAATATAGCGGAGCCGTTGCAGTTTATGGCGTTGCCGGCTCGATCAATATCGTCAATGACCTCGACATTGAATCTTACGTCAAAGCCGTCTTAACGACGCAGTTCCCGACTCCTCTGGAGCCCGAGGTGATGTCCGCGCTCGCCATTTTGACAAGAACAAACGCCTACTACAATGCGACAAAAGCCTCTACGAGCTTCTGGCATGTAGCGGCGCAAGACGGGAATTATCAAGGATCGGCCCTCGTCGTGTCGAATTCACCTGCCGAAAAGGCAGTCGATGCAACGCGCCATCTCATCCTCGTCCATCCGGAAAATGGAAAGAACCTTCCCTTTGCGACAGCCTGGACGGAAAATAGCGCCGGCAAAACAGCTCCTTACGAGTCGATCTTTAGAAAAGAGGCTTTTGCTCCCGAAAAAGGGGTGGAAGCGCCTCACGCTGCGCTCGCTCGCCAAGAGTCGAAGTGGAGCTATCAGATATCGAAGAAAAGTCTGGCCCAACTTCTCGATGTGGGTCAGATCAAAGGGATCGAGCTTTTTGTCGACAAGGGATCTAATAAAGTCTATGCGGTTCGCGTAAAAGATGTAAGTGAGACCCACGACATCGATTTCTTCTCACTGCAAAACCAAATTGGCCCCAACCACCTCCAAAGCTCTGATTTCACCGTCTCGATCAAAGACGACATGGTGCAGTTTACAGGATTTGGCAAAGGACACGGAGTTGGGCTTTGCCTCTACTCTGCAAGCGCGCTGGCTCAAAATGGGGAAAATGCGGTAAAAATCCTCTCTAAATTCTTCCCCGAAACATATCTCTACAACCTCAACGCTTTGCCCCCGGGAGAGCTGGAGGCTAGCCGTTAATCGCACCCAGGTGATATAATAATCTGTCACCGGGGACCTCGCGGAATGAGAAGTCCGAACCAGGTCAGGGCCGGAAGGCAGCAGCCTTAGGGACCCCTCCTCATGCCACGAGTCCATCTCCGGTGTTTTTTCCCCATAGAAAGATAAAAAGAGAGAAAGAAATAGACGTCGGGCATGTTACGCGCGTCTACGCGCGCTGCACCCCCGCGCCCAGCAGGCTTCATCTCGCTTCGACTTTTCGCGTGCTCGCTCCGGGTCCATGCAAAGCACTGTCCCCGTACCTGCCGGCTTCGCTGCGCCGCGAAAATTCTTTGCGATATGAAGCCAAGGGCTGGCGCGCGTGTCTCAGCTTCGCTGAGAACTCACTCGCGCGCCAAAGCTAAGGGGAAGCCCCTCGCACCCCAGTTTCGCGGGATTGCTAGCGCAACCCGCTTCACGCATCCAAAGTTCTTTTATTTCTCTGAGAAATAGGAAAGGCTTATTTACGCGACGCCGATTGCGCAAGCAATTGGAGGAGTTGGGGTGTCAGGGGCTTCCCCTGACATTTCTGGCGCGCGAGTGAGTTCTCAACGAAGTTGAGACACGCGCGCCAG
>Ga0155551_188_pt2 | contig 14230 bp, 15 predicted proteins | sample RifCSPhighO2_12_FD_107208 | JGI IMG/M metagenome (GOLD analysis project Ga0155551, IMG submission 107208) | Chlamydiae bacterium RIFCSPHIGHO2_12_FULL_49_9
CTTTGCAAAGAAAATCATGAATAACGAGCCGATCCCCATCTTCAACCAAGGAAAAATGCGCCGCGATTTTACCTACATCGATGACATTGTAAAGGGAACGGCGGCGGCAATCGATCTGGGAGCCCCTTGCGAGCTTTTTAATCTCGGCAACAACTCTCCGGTCGATCTTCTCCATCTCGTCGAACTTTTAGAAAAGGCTCTGCAAAAAAATGGGATCAAACAGATGCTCCCGATGCAGCCGGGAGAAGTGGTTGAAACCTATGCCGATATTGAAAAGAGTAGACGCCTGCTCAATTTCCACCCATCCGTCTCTTTAGAAGAGGGGATTTTGCAGTTCGTAGATTGGTTTAAAACGCATGCAGCAAGCCAAACGCCCCTGGCAAATGCTCGATGAGATCGCCCGCAATCAGACAATAGGACGTTTTTTCCATCGCAGCGATCTCCCCTGCGAGCGCATGGAGAGACACTCCTAAAACAGCGGCTTCATAAGGCTTCATCTTCTGCGCTAAAAGAGCAGCTATCACCCCTGTCAGCACATCGCCTGTGCCGGCAGTGGCCATCCCGGGATCGCCGAGAGGAATAATCAGAGGCGCCTCCCCCGGACCAAATACAATCGTAGGAGCGCCCTTTAAAACAACGACCACCCCCTTTTGCTTGGAAAATTTTCTCAGTTTTTCAAACAAAATCGACTCTGTTGGCGCCGTCTTCAATCCGAGAAGCCGCAACGCTTCGCCGAGGTGGGGCGTCAAAATCGCTCCCTTGGGAAAATAGCTGGCAACTAATGCATCCGCATCAATGACGCAAGATTGCTTGATCTCTTTAAATCGCGCGCCTAAAAACTCTTTGGAAAAACTCCCAAGCCCCGGCCCCACAAAAACCGCCTGCGCTCTTGCGAGCTCTTTTTTCCACTTCGCCTCGTCCCACATGTTCGAGATCACCTCATCAGATGCCTGAATCTCATCTTTTGAAAAGAGCCTCACAATCCCGGCGCCCGCTCTCAAAACAGCCTTCGCGCAAAGTCTTGCCGCGCCCGGCATCTCTTTTGAGCCGCCAAATCCCACAACATAGCCCGCTTCATACTTGTGTCTTTTTCTCACAATCTGAGGCAGTCGAAGCGATCCCCAATCCAGCAGTTCAGCCTCGCTCGCAGCCTTCTCAATGAACCTTTCAGGAAGACCAAAATTCTCAACCCGGAGGATACCGACCTGGTTCCATCCCTCTCTTAAAAAAAATCCCATTTTGGGCAGCCCCAACGCCACCGTCAAATCGGCCTTGATCGCACATCCTCGAACCTGCCCGCTCGCTCCGTCGAGTCCCGACGGGATATCAATTGCCAAAACCAGCTTTCCCGAAGCGTTGATCGCCTCGATTGCCTCTTTTGCAATCCCATCTACCGCCCCTTTAAATCCTGTGCCGAAAATCCCGTCGACGATGAGATCATCTCCTCTAAAATCAAAAGAGCCCCTCTCGACCTTCCCCTTTTTTTTCAAAAAAGCGAGCCGCATTTTTCGGTGAAGCGCGCTCTCCTCTTTTTCGCTAAAAAGGGAAATGGCTCGAACGCTATACCCTTCACCCAGCAAAATCGATCCTGCGGCATATGCATCGCCGCCATTACTGCCTTTGCCGACAACGAGACAAACTTTTCGTTTCTCTCCCATCCATTCAAAAATGGCATCGGCGATTTTCTCCCCAGCCTCCAACATGAACTTCTCTTCGCTGCAGCCGCCGGCTATCGCGAGCTTCTCCACCCGCGCCATCTCATCCGGCAGAACTACTTTCCAACTGTTAATATTGTCCATAAAAAAGCCGAGACCCTTTCCTCTTCATAACCATAATCGGGAATAATGCACAATCCGTCTGTTGCCAACAAAAGAGGAATCTTTTACGATCTGCCCCCAAATGTAATCCTCTCGATTTATGGTTGACCTTCTGCCTTTCTTATATTTTATCACCCCAATCATGGTCTTCTTTTTTGGAGCAGCAATCCTTTTCCCTAAAGGTGTTGAGATGTATTTGTCTTGGAAAGAAAATCGAAAAACCTCGTATCTAGCAGCGGCAACCTGCGGATTTGTCCTTTCTCTCTACATGTTTTCCGCTGTTTTTTTCATGATCATTAGAATTTTTCAAAACCTCCAATGACGAATCTAATCTTTTTATTTTTTCTTTTTCTCTCAACCATTGGCATCGCCTCTCCTAACGAGTCTGCGCGTCAATATTACGCAGGCAAAAGAGAATACTCGAGATGAAGGCATTAGGGTAGTGGTAAACATGTAATGCTCGATTCCACAAGCCTACCCATCCGAACCAAGGTTAACGATTACGCCACGAAGCGTGGCTAAGGATGAACGCTGCGAGGCGCAGCTAACGATATAACGTCGGGGAGGCGCACCCGAACCCCCTTTTTATGGGTTGCAGGGCTTCCCTGCATCGTTATATCGTTACATCGTTCTTATCGTTGACCTGACCTACGGAGCAAATCTCTAGGGTGGCAGCATTACATGTTTACCGCTACCGGCATTAGAGCAAAAAGCTCAAAGCGCCTTAAACAACTAAAAAATGGCCACCAAAATGCTTTTATATCCCTTAGTTAAAATTGCCGCTTTTATCCTGGCCTGCTATCTATTTTCCTGGGGAATAGAAGATTTTCTGATTTGGAAAAAGACACAGAAAAAATCGTCTCTTATCAAGTCAGTTTCTTTTTTCGCAATTTCGCTTTATGCTTTTGCGATCCTTTTGACTCTGTTCCTCGGGTTTTTCAACTGCTTTCAAACAGTCTTTTAGAGATGCTCTTCTTTGATCGCTCTTGTGAGAAGAGCTTTGACGGCCTCTCTCGGATCGAGTCCGCCGTAGATGATTTGGTAAGTGGCCTCTGTGATCGGAACCGGAATATTGTGTTTTTTTCCAAGTTCTCTTGCAGAAACGCAAGTGTAAATGCCTTCGACTGCCATACCGATCTTTTGCTTGGCCCCCTCAGGCGATAGCCCTTCAGCGACAAGTTTCCCGAAGCGGTAGTTGCGGCTGTGGCGCGACATGCAGGTAACGCAGAGATCTCCCATACCGGATAGGCCATTCAATGTCTCAGGTCTGCAGTCCTTCACGACGCAGAGCTTGCGAATCTCGTGAAGCCCTCTTGTCATAAGAGCTGCTTTCGTATTGTCGCCGCAGCCGAGCCCATCGGAAATTCCACAAGCGATCGCAATGATGTTTTTCATCGCGCCGCCAAAAGAGACGCCGAGGATGTCGGAGTTGGGATAGATTCTAAAGTTAAGAGTTGTAAAAAGCTCCAAAATCAGCTGCATCACTTTTGGATCATAAGCAGAGCAGACTACCGAGGTGGGAAGATTTTGGATGACGACCTCTTCTGCATGGCTCGGACCGCTCAAACACCCAATCAAAGGACTCTCTTTAACGCCGAGAAGCTCGGATACTACCTCAGGCATCAGCATCCCTGTCCCTTGCTCAATTCCCTTCGATGTCAGAACAATCGGGATCTCAATCGGGCCAAGAGCAAGAACCTCTTTAAAAACAGGCCTTATTCCGGCAGAGGTGACGCTCTCAATCAGAACATCTGCGTCTTTTAGCGTTTCTTTCAGATTGCTTGTGAACTTCAAGTTGGGAGAAGCTGTAAGACCGGGAAGTTTCGGATGCTCTCTTTGCCCTTCTAAAAGACGAGCAAACTCGGGATCCCGCGTCCAGACGGTCACTTTGTGGCCATTCATAGACAAAATCGACGCCAGGGCAAATCCCCAAGTGCCGGCTCCAAGGTAAGCAATTTTTTTCATAATAGTTGTTCTATGGCCGCTAAATTCTCATGGCTTTTCAAAGGAGCATAGCAGATATTTCTCTCAGATAAAAGAGCGGATACCTTTTTTGCCCTTAAAAAAGCGTCAAAAACAAATCGCTCCCCCTTCCAGACGGATAGCTCCTCCAGGCCGATTCGCATCTTTTTTTGAACCCAATGCACAGGGAGAGAAAAACTTGCGGCTTCTCTCATGAAAGCAAGGCGAATGGCCGTCTGGGCCGTGTTCCCCAAAGGCGCGCCCGAAATCCCCTCGTGGGCGGCATAAACATATTCTAAAATTTCTATTTTGCCGCCCCTTTCAACCAGCGCCCCCATCGAGCGGTCTTGAGATCCTCTTTCGATACACTTGATCACCACATCAGCCCCGTCCTCTCTTGCCATCTCGATCAGTTTGGGATCAAAGGGTTCTGCCAGCGGATTATCGACCGGAATCACGGTTACAAGATCCACTCCTCTTTGTTCAAAAAGGTCTAAAAGGCCCGACTTTGCAAACGAAGAAAAAAGGCTCCCGTTTCCATTGGGCCCTTGCAAAAACTCGCCAGGTCTTACCTCAATGGGTCTTCTCTTTTCATCTAAAAGAGGGCTCATCTCTTGCTGAAAAAAGTAGATGTCTTTTCCAAAAAATCGGTTCTTTTCAAAAAAGGAAACGATCTCTTGATGATTGATCGGCGATGTCATGATCGCAACCGGCAAATCACTCCTCGGCGCTTTCTCCACAATCCACTCAAAAAGAGCTTTCCCCCGAATCGGGAATAGCCCTTTGGGCCCCGCCTCTTTCAACCTGCTTCCTTGTCCCCCTGCCAAAATAATCGCGCCCGCTCCCTCTACGCTGCCTCCCATCACCTCCGATCGCCTCTTGCACGAACGAAGAGGCGTTGCCGGAAGAAGTTTTCGGAAAACCTCATCAGCAGAGACTGTCGACAAATCCCGATTTTCACAACTGATCGGCTCGTGAATCAATTGAGGATTCGGCGAGGCCACATTCTGTTTTAAAATGCCGTGATTGGTATCTCCCCAAAGAGAAACGACCCTTATCGGAAACGACTCGTCCAAATAGTAAACCATCGACAAAATGCCCGAATCGGGGAGAAGAACCGCATAACACCTATTTTTAATGATTGATAAAAGCTCAAAAAGATTCGTTTTGCCTCTAAGATCGATCACCTGATCGCTTTCAATCACCGGCTCACTCCCAAACCCAAAGAGCAAAATGCGCACATTTTCTCTCATTTGAAGGATCTCAAAAAGCTCTAAAAAACGCTTCTCGGGCCAGTTGCGCCAGGCGCCATAATGGGTCTCGGCCGCCACCTGAACGCCGATATAAATGAGATCTTCCCTCAGCCCAAAGCGCTTCCACAAATCCTCATGGGCCCCATCCCACTTTAACTTCGGAACGATTTTCCCATGCTGCCAATGAACCCAATCGGTGGGGCTTGGCTTTTCAATCACAAGATCAAAGTCCTCTTCTTTAAGTCCGAGCTTCTCAAAAGTCTCTCGCTCGTCAACGGCCTCACCCCGCCGCCAAAAGGGAGCGACTATTGTCCTCGCCTGGGGAAACATCGAAAATCCCTCTTTTAAATTCTCCCTTATGACAAACGCCACTTCCGCATCGGGAATAAACTCCTTAATCCTTTCCACCATTGCATAAAGGCCAAGCGCAATGTCCCCAAGGCCCCGGTTCCAAAAAAGCAAAATCCTCCGCCCGCCCTTTTTGGCGCACCGTTTCAGCATGAGATCAAACGGATTGGGCAAAAACTTTTTCGCAAACGTCCTAAACACGGATAAGCTCCAGCGCTTTCTCTGCGACCTCTTCGACATCGATTTCTTTCATGCACCGAAAATCGATCGGACACACCCTCTTAAAGCAGGGAGAGCAGCTCGCCTTCTTATTGATCACTGCCTCCGGCTGTCCAAAAGGACCCGTCACACACTCATCTGTCGATCCGAAAAGGGCGACGATTTTCACTCCAAACGCATCCGCAATGTGCATCGGGCCGCTGTCGTTGGTCACAAATACATTGCAGTCTTTAATCAATGAGGCAAGCTCTCTTAAATTCGTCACACCCGCCAAATTCATCACCCTTTCAGGCAACCCCTGACAGATCTCTTTGACCATCTGAAAAGAGCTCGCATCCCCAAAAAACACAATAGCCGCATCGCTCCTCTCAAGAAGCCTCTTGGCAAGGGCGCGATACCTCTCCGGCGGCCAGCATTTCGCCGACCCATACGCCGCTCCCGGATTGATTCCAATGAGCATTTGACCCCTCTTGTATCCCCTCTGGTACAAAAGCTCCTTCGAAACCTCAATTTCTCGATCTGACACGTAAAGCCTGGGCCTTGTATCTGAAACAGGGATTCCCAAAGGTCCCAAAACCCTCTTATACGTCGTTACCAAGTGCTCTTTGCCTCTCTCCTTCGGGAAGGGGACCGGATCAGTCAATAAAAGGCTCCTGAAATGGGACGCATACCCCAGCCTCCTCTTCACCCCCCCCTGCCAAAACCACCAGGCGGAAGAGAACGAATTCGGCAATAATACCCCCAAATCAAACTGCCCTCCCCGGATCTTGGCGATAATGTCTCTCAGCTCCTCTCTCCTTAAAAAGCTGCTCAGGGGAGGGGTGAACCGAAAAAGCTCATTGATCGCCCCGTCTTCCTTCAAGAGCTCCGAAAGGGGGGTCCGGCACATGGCCGTGATCGAAGCCTTGGGAAACGCTCTCCTTAAGTCACTTAGGACAGGGGTCGCCATGACGAGATCCCCCACCCAGTTGGGCATCCGGACCAAAATGCTCTTAAATTCCATGGGGGATCTCCTCTTTGTAAGGGGTCAATATAAGTCATTTTATCCCTAAAAACAATCAAATTTTATTTTACTTTACTTTTTTAAATAATTGTGTAATAATAGTTAAGATAATAATCGTAAAATTCAAGGACAATAACCATGTTAAAAGGAATCGGATCAACAGCCGAAATTAGACAAGCCGCAGCTCGAAACCAGGAAGGTGTCGTCACCCTGGATGACCGGGTGAATCGCGCATTTCAAAACCTGAATAAAAGCTGGGTATTTTATCTATTCAATGTCATCACGTTGGGCGCCTATTCCTATTTTGCAAAGAAAGAGATCCGCGTTATTCTCGTAGATTCCACAAGAGTCGATTTTCTCTTAAACGATCTATCAACCGATGAGAAAACCCAAACAACAGTCCAGACTCTTTTTGCAGGAACGGGGTGGGACACAGAAACTCTTGGCAACTTAAGAAGCTTCATCGATGAAAATAATTTGGACAAGAAAAAGCTTGCTGAAATGAGCTTATCTCAAATCGTAAGCTTCTGTGCAATTATCCAAGCAAAGCAAGAAGCAGAAGCAGCAAATTTGAATGACATCTTAACACCTCTGATTGAAGCAACAGAAAGCGATCTGGAAAAATTAGCTAAATTCCTAACTAGCAAGTCTAAACAATTTGACGATCGATCCCTTTTAGATCCCGCAGTAAAACTTTGCTTTTTGTATCAATCCAAAGAAGTATTTCGCGAAGAGCTAAAAAACCTCAGCTGTCTTCCAAGAAAGCTGCATAATTTTTTAGATTCCATACATGGCAAGACAGGCGCTGTCGTCGAAAAACATTTGAAAAAGTTAGTCACGGAGAGCTTTACAGAGGCTGCTAAAAGTCCTTTAACTCAGAAGGTTTTCTTTAACCTGAGCGCAGAGACTCTAGCGCATGTACAAGAGCTAATGGAAGAAGGATCTCAAGCTCCCGAAAAGCCGCTGGCTACAGAAACCGAAGACGAAAAAGAGACCAGGCTTGCAAACGAGGACAGAAAAACTCTTATTCGATCGGGCATCCATCCCGCATTTTTTCAAGATTTTGAGCGAAATAAGGATCGACAAGTCACCTTCGAATGCATAGGTCAAAGGCCATGCAACACACATCTGTCTGATCCTGCCATAAAGAAAACTATAAGAATATTGTCTTCACAGCTCGGAACAAACTCAATAAAAACCTCTCTTCTAATTCAAGAATTGCTGGTCCAGAATTTCTTCAATGTTTTCAGCCATACTGCATTGGCGGCGATCACATTCTTGACAGAGAGAGGAACAGATTTCAAAGCAGTTCCTCATATGGAAATTAAGATAAAACAGTTTGGGGACAGGCTTGAATTTACTTACACACATCATCTCCCGACTGATGTAGAGAGTCGAGATTTTCCAAAAAATCAAATCCCCGAATTTACAATTTCTGGCCACGCCGTTTTAATAGAAAATGGAAGTCATCTTTTAGTTAAAACATCTACTCTCGATGACATAGAGGAGCAGCTCAAAGCTGTCAGTGAGGAGCAGCGCAGAACTATCAGTGAGAGGCAGCTCAAAGCTGTCCGTTTCGCAGTTTAACCTCGAAAAAATATGCCATTTGGAATTAGATCAACTCCTCAAATTACCAAAGCCGTAAGCGAGAGCCTGTCCGATTGGAACGCCGGCTACTCGAGCACGGATAAAAAGGTTCAGGCTATTTTTCGCAAGATGAATTGGTCTGCGAGCTCTTTTTTCAACATCTTGACCTTTGGTCTCGATGCTTACCTGAAAAAAAGAAAGATCCGAGAAATCGTCAAAGGAGAAGTCTCCGCTTTTAAAGTAGCTCAGCTGTCGGAATTTTTCAAACAGAGGGACAGCGAAAACCCCTTTGAGCATTTTCAAATCTTCAACAACAATGAACAAAAGCTGCTCTCTCAAGTGCGCGAGGTCTCCTTCGATGGGAATCCAAGTTGGAAATGGGTTAAAAAATACTTCAGAGAAAACCTTTATCCAGCAATTGAAATTCCGTTTCTTTTCTCATTGATCGACTCCTCTCAAAAAGAACTCGGCGCTCTCGCCGATTTTTTAAATGGGAAGCGCCCCACTTTTAAAAAGACTTCGCTTTTAGACGCCGGCGTAAAGCTGGCTGCAGCCATTCGGATAAAACCTGATCTTCTTCCGCTGCTTCCAAAAAAACTCCGAAAGTTTTTGGGGGAAATAGAGAGCGACAGGCGAGTCGATGAGCATCTTATTGAAATCGTCAAAAAGAATTTAAACCACAGAGCATCTTCTCTCAAACAATGGGTCAGTGAATATGTGCCCAAATTGCTCGGTTATGCTCGAGAACACTTGGAAAGCGACAAAAGAGACACCCCTCACCCTCAATTCGAAATAGACATCAAACGGACCGCAGCCAACTGTCTTCTCAAAATCACTCATTTGGGTGAAAAAAAGAAAAACGTCAGTCTTAAATACGCCAGACAAGATAGACAGGCCCGTTTAGTCTCTCAGGTCACAGGGGAATTCGAAAAGATCGCAAATATTCTCGGAACAACCGAAGAGGAGAAAAAACAGGCCGCCCTCTGTCTACAGCTTTGTGTCACTCAGGGACTATATGGGACAAAATCGGGTGAAATTGCTTTTGCGATCCAAAAAATAGCGCTGTCTGATCTCGATGACAGCATCCCTTCATTTTTAGGGGCATCTCTCGAAACAACATTTGAAATCATCCATCTCGCGCCGCAAAAAGTGCAGTTCAAAACAACTTCGAAAGATACGATTATTCTCGGCGGTTCCCGAGACAAAACTTCCCCTCTCCCCGTCATTGAAGCCGACTTCTCCGTACTTTTAGAAAGGACGCCGGAAGGGCTTAAAATCACAACAGACCTCTAGATCTTTTAAAGGGGATCGTTTACAACGATCTTCATGAAGAAGACCATTTTAGGCATTGATCCCGGAACGCGCATCACAGGCTATGGGATCATCGACGAAAACCTTCAGCCCATCGATTTCGGCTGCATTCGCCCTCCTGCAAATCTCCCCTTGCCCAAACGCTACGAAATCATCTTCGACGGCGTAGAGGCGCTTTTGAAACTCCATAATCCGACAGCTATTGCCATCGAATCGCAGTTCGTGTTAAAAAATGCCCAGAGCGCAATCAAGCTCGGAATGGCGAAGGGGATGATCTATCTCGCTGCGGCAAAGCGCTCCATTTCCGTTTATGAATACGCGCCGAAAAAAGCAAAACTCGCCGTTGTGGGAACGGGGGGCGCGAGCAAGTCCCAAGTGCAAAAAATGATTCAGGCGCTGCTTAAGCTGCCTCAACCTCCCGAACCCGAAGATGCAGCCGATGCGCTCGCCCTGGCGATCTGCTGTGCTCATGAACTGAGAGCCCCGCTATGTATGAGTCGATCAAAGGTATCTTAAAAGAAAAGCAGCTTCTCAAAGCTGTTGTCGAGGCGGGCGGCATCGGCTATCGCCTCTCGATCCCGTTAAGCACCTATACCAAATTGCCGTCTCATGAGGCTCCGGTTCTCCTCTATCTCTCCCACGTCGTGAGAGAAGATGCGCACACCCTTTACGCCTTTTTGGACAAAGAAGAGAGAGATCTCTTTGAAACTCTCATCACGCTCTCCGGGATTGGGCCAAAAACGGCAGCGACGATCATCGGCCACATTGAAATGAGCGCTTTTCAAAGAGCGGTTGCCGCATCGGACACGCGCCTCCTCAGCAAAATCCCCGGCATCGGCAAGAAGACAGCCGAGCGGCTCGTCATCGAAATGAGGGATAAATTCAAACATCCAAAACAAGCCAAATCATCTCCTCTAAGCACATCGGGAGATGGTCTCATTGGCGATGCAATCAGCGCATTGCTCAATCTCGGCTACAACCCAATGAGCGCTCAAAAGGCAGTTCAAGCTGCCCTTGAAGAAAAAAAAGACGAAACCGATTTGGGACGGCTGATTAGCGCCGCCCTGAAAAAAGTTTAAAAATAAAAAATTATTAACCACAGAGATCACAGAGCACACAGAGGCCCCGAAGCGGGGCAAAGAAAGAAGTTTTTTCTGTTTTTTATGCCGCGTTTCGCGGCCTCTGTGCTCTCTGTGGTTGAAAAAATTTAGCGAAAGTTGTGGATAAGAGACTTCATCATCCTTCCTCATCCTGCCGCCGCGATAGCGGCCGTCCTGCCGGCGAAGCCGATCCTGTTATTTTTTCTTCTTCGATCTCTTAGATCGAGTGCAAATAGCCGCCGTCGACCGCGATCGCTTGTCCCGTAATGTAGACCGCCTGACTCGACGCCAAAAAGACAAAAAGCGCGGCGACCTCTTCCGGCGTCCCAAGCCGACCCATCGGGATATGGCTTGTAAACGCCTTCTCATCCTTTGAAAGTTCCACCAACCTCTCTGTCTTTGTATAGCCCGGCAACACCGTGTTGATGGCGATGTTGTAAGATCCAATCTCACGGCTCAGCGTCTTTGTGAGTCCCAAAAGCCCCGCCCGATAACTATTGGATAGAGTCAGTCCCGAAATCGGCTCTTTGGCCGCAACAGAAGTCAGAAGCAAAATTCTTCCAGACCTTTGCTTTTTCATGTGAGGAAGCGCTGCGTGAATCGATTCAATCGCGCTCATCCAAAGCCCTCGAAAAGAGGCCTCCCAATCACCCAAACTCAGCTCCTGAAATTGCCCCTTCTTGGGCCCGCCCGTGTTGAGGATCAACACATCGATGCCCCCCATCTTTTTAACCCCCTCTTCAACAAATTGGACTCCGGCCCCTTTTTTGCTGAGATCGATCGCAAGCGCAGCTTTAGCGCCTATTTCTCTTCCCGCCTTCTCTATCCTCTCTTTATCGCTCGAGCAAATCGAAAGCTCCGCCCCTTCGGCCCTAAATCCCTTCGCAATCGCGAAGCCCATTCCAGTGGAGGACCCCTGAACAAAAACCTTTTTTCCTTTTAATCCCAAATCCATCTTCCATTCCTCATTCAAAACTGTTAAATTAGTCTCCGTAATTATACCATAGTCGGTCCCAAACTTGGAATTTGGACTGGCTGCGACTTCGCCAAATCGATCTTCCTCGTCGGCCATAGTTTTACTATGGCCTCCTCGCTCAGACCGCTGCGCTTCGATTTGGCTTTGTCTCGCAGAGTCCAAATTCCAAGTTTGGGACCGGCTATGGTATACTTAAGATCAATGGATTTTCAAAGAAAAGACACGATCGCTGCGATCGCAACAGCTCCTGGCGAAGGGGCAATATCAGCCATAAGGATCTCAGGATCAAAAGCTTTTGATATTGCAGAGACCCTTTTTTCAGGCCCGGTTAAGAGCTATAAGACCCACACCGCCCACTATGGCCAAATTTTGGGCTCAGACGGCTCTATTTTGGACAGCGTCCTTCTTCTTGTCATGAAAGGCCCCAACACCTACTCCGGAGAAGACACTGTAGAAATTTTTTGTCACGGGGGCAGCCTCATCACAAGGCGCGTTTTGGAGCGCGTTTTAGAGGCGGGCGCCAGAGCAGCTCAGCCGGGAGAATTTTCCCTGCGGCTTTTCTAAATGGCAAAATCGATCTCGCCCAGGCGGAAGCTGTGCAAGAGCTCATCCACGCAAAGAGCGAACTTGCATTGCAAAACGCCTCCCAGCAGCTCAGCGGCGCGCTCTCAGAAAAAGTGAAGAGCTTTCAAAAAGATCTCACCGATACGGCAGCGATTTTAGAGGCGTGGGTCGACTTCCCCGAAGAGGGGCTTGAATTTGCGGCGATGGATGAGTTGATCTCAAATCTTGAGGCCGTTTTATCTCGGATGGAAAAACTCCAATCGAGCTTCGATGAGGGAAAAGCGCTGCATGAGGGGATCTCTCTTTGTCTTGTCGGATCGCCGAATGTCGGCAAATCATCTCTTATGAACGCGCTTTTGGGAAAAGATCGAGCGATTGTCACTGAAATTGCAGGGACGACCCGCGATCTTCTCGAAGAGGATTTTCGATTGGGAGGTCTCCACTTCCGCCTCATAGACACAGCCGGGTTGCGCGATGCGGAAGAGATCGTCGAAAAAGAGGGGATCAGAAGATCTCACCTTGCAATGAAAGAGGCCGATCTCATCTTGCTCCTTCTCGACTCTTCGCGGCCGCTGTCGGCCCCGGAGCGCAAACTGCTTGAAAGCGCCCCCAAAGAGAAAACCCTCGTCGTTTGGAATAAAACCGATCTCGGCAAGCCTCAGGAAAAGATCGAAGGCGTCCCCATCTCGGCAAAAGAGAAAACAGGCCTTGATGAACTCAAAAACGCAATCGAAAAGCTCATCTGGAAAAGGGGACCTCCTTCCAAAGAGGAAATCGTTCTCACGCACTCGCGCCATTTTGAGGCATTGACCCAAGCGATAAAGTCTTGCAAAGCGGTGGTCGAAGGGCTAAAAAAAGGCGTTTCTGCAGAATTTACTGCATCGGATATGAGAAACTGTTTAAATGAGCTTGCCACAATCGTTGGAACGAATGTCTCGGAAGACATTTTGAGCGCCATTTTCTCTAAATTTTGCCTTGGAAAATGACAAAGAAAGAAAAAGCAAAACTTGTCGCCTCCCTTCTTGAAGACTATTTTCCCGATCCCCAAATTCCGCTCCATCACGACAGCCCCTATACGCTTCTCATCGCGGTTCTCCTCTCTGCTCAGTGCACCGATGAGAGGGTCAATAAAATCACTCCCAAACTCTTTGCTCTGGCCCATACACCGGCCGAGATGATGAAGCTCGACTCCTCTCATGTCGAAGAGATCATCCGCCCCTGCGGCCTGGGCAAGGCCAAATCGAAGGCGATCGTCAAACTCTCTGAAGACCTCCAAACGCATCACGGGGGTAAAGTTCCAAAAACCTTTGAAGATTTAGAAAAGCTGCCGGGTGTCGGCCATAAGACAGCCTCCGTCGTGATGGCGCAAGCCTTCCACATCCCTGCCTTTCCCATCGATACGCACATCCACAGGTGCGCCGAGCGCTGGGGTCTTAGCAATGGCAAAAACGTCGTTCAGACGGAGAGAGATCTAAAGCGTCTTTTCCCCAAATCGAAATGGAATAAACTCCACTTGCAGATCATCCTGTACGCGAGAAAATACTGCCCTGCGCGAGGACACAATGAAAAAAAATGTCCGATCTGCTACTCACTAAAAAATGGAGATGCCGTTTCCTGAAGAGCAGCTTGAGTGGGTTAGCAAAGTCGTCTGCTCGCGAACAGATTGGCTCGATCCCCTCTTTATTTTTCTCAATTACTTCGATTCTGCCTATTTTATCTTTGTTCTCATTCCCTTTATCTGGATCGGCTTTTCTTATAGATTCGGACTCAAGCTTTTCTACATCGTCGCTCTCAGCGGCTTTCTCAACGTCTGTCTAAAAAATGGGATCGGATGGCCAAGGCCAACTCACGATTGTCCGGGCATCGGCCTTTTTGATTTTCACAGCTTTGGTTTTCCGAGCGGAGGCGCGCAGACAGCAGCTCTTCTGGGAACTCTTTTGATCTATTACTGGAAATCGAGGCGGGCGTGGGCCGTTGGCGGCATCTACATCTCGCTGATCGGTTTTTCGAGAGTCTATCTCGGCGCCCACTACCCTCTCGATGTTTTGGGGGGCTGGACACTTGGCTTTCTCCTCGCCTATTTCTTTATC